>Ga0066656_10000764_pt1 | contig 13142 bp, 9 predicted proteins | sample GraSoiAngelo_105_FD_71411 | JGI IMG/M metagenome (GOLD analysis project Ga0066656, IMG submission 71411) | Grasslands soil microbial communities from the Angelo Coastal Reserve, California, USA - 14_0903_05_40cm | ecosystem: Environmental > Terrestrial > Soil > Grasslands | place: USA... | reverse complement strand
GCCGCCCGGACGCTCTCGGGATTCAACTTGAGCAGCGACTCCTCGAAACGACGGGGATAATCGTAGCCTCCACCCGTGACCTCGCACTGGGACATCGACCGCGCCCGCACGAGCGGGTCGTTCTGATTCGCGAAGGTTCCGTTCTGGACCCGCTTGAGCTGCGCGGTCCATTCCCCCTCGTCGAGCGGCTCCGTCTTCAGGCGACCCATCACCGCCGCGATCGTGTCGCGGGCCGTACCGAGCCTGTTCGGTGGTGATGCGATGTAGACGGCCATCGAGGATCGCTTTGGGTAGGGGGAGTAGATCACCCCGACCGTGCCGACCAGTCCCCTCTGCGGAAGCCAGAACGCGATGGGCGAGCGATCCGGCGAGGCGAGGTAGGATTCGATGATCTTGAACGCCGCATAGTCGGGATCGGTGTAGCCCGGAGCCGCGAATCCGTACGTGAGGCAGGAGGCGAGAATGTCCCGCTCGGCGGTCATGCTCGTGTCGGCGGCAAGCGGGATCGGATCTCCCGCCACAGGCGTCAAGGGGGCCCCGCGCGGGGCCGCGGCGAACGCCTTCTCGAGACGGGTCATCACCTTCTTCCCGTCGAAATTCCCCACGAAGCAGACCACCATGTTCCCGCCCACGAAATATTTCTGGTGGAGTGCTGCGATGTCCTTTCGACTGCAGTCGGCGATCCCGGAGACGGTTCCCGCCACCGGGCGCGCCAGGGTGCTGCCCCGGTACATGGCCCCGAGATACATCGAGTAGGCCGCCTTGATCGGGCTTTCGTTTTCCCCCGCCGCCACCGTCAGCGCCCGCTGGCGCGAGGCATCCACGGCCGTGTCGGGAAAGGAAGGCTCGAGCACGCACTCGGCGAGGAGATCGATCGCCGGATCTACCTGCTCGCGGGTGGTGGCGATCGTGATCTGGCCCATGTCCGGCCCAGCGCCGGACTCGAGGGTCGCGCCGGCCGCGAGGAGCTTAAGGGCCAGCTCGGCCGGCGACCGTTTCTGCGTCCCCGCCACAATCGACTTGATGAGCACCTGGCCGCGGCCCGCGTCGTCATCGGTCTCGTAGATCGAGCCCATCCTGACGGCAACCGCACCCGCAACGCGCTCGCTCGTCCGTTCCTCCTGGACGAGGATCGTGACCCCGTTCTTCAGCACCTTCTTTTGCACGGGCGAGCCTGGGTCGTAAATAGCGACCCGCGGAGGGGGTTTTACCGGGGCCGCACGCTCGTCCTGGCTGCGCGCCGCTCCAGGGGTAAGGGTAAGCACGCATGCGACCGTGGCCAGAAGCGGCCAAAAGGCGCCAATCCACTGAAGGGGCAAAAGGGGGCTAATCCACTGACACTTACGGTGTTGAGCGGGCATGCTACCAGCCTATCAGAGGGGTGCGGCCGCGTCAATGCGTAGGCGGCATTCTGCGAGATGCGAAATGAATGAAAGGTGAAGTTTCTGGTCGTTTCGTCCGAATGATTAACCAGGGACCGCTCGGGGCGGTTCCGTATCGGAGAAACGGATATGCAGTATCCGAGTTCCACCGCGAGAGTGCGGAAAGGAACCGCCTTTCTCCCGGCGTTCGCGTTCACGTTCTTGCTTACCGCAACGACGCCAGGGATCGGGAGCGGCGAGGACGGTGCCAGCATCAGGGGCCTCGTGCACGAGTTCAACTCCATCTGCGCCGACCTCCAAACCGCACGCTGTGATCTGCAAATGGGGACGGTTGACCAGACCGCCTTCGGCGACCGGATTCTGGAGCTCTTCGTCCGTGCTGATAGCATCACGACGCTGCTCGATCGTCTCGCACCGGCACCTCGGCCCATCGGGCCGGCATTCGCCCTCGAGTGGGCGTTGAGACACCTGCGGGAGTCGCTACGGGAGAACTACGAGGGGATTGTCGAGCGCAACGGATATCGGTTCGTCACGGCCGATCTGGCACTCAAGGCGGCGGAAGCGTGGCGGGGGAACCTCGTCCAGCCGACGTTTTCCCTACGGTAGGAGGCAAGTGGAGCTGGCGGGGATCGAACCCGCTACCTCTTGACTGCCAGTCAAGCGCTCTCCCAATTGAGCTACAGCCCCATCCGTTTGTCGCCGAGCCACATCAAGCTACTGGTACAGGTCTATCCCGTCAATTGGGTTTGGACACCGATTCTCCCATTTGGATGCGCATCTTGACCGCGTGTCCGGCGGAAGCGAGACTCCAAGCGTGAAGTCTTCCCACCTCCCGCTCACAGGACGCCGCTACCACTTCAGCGGTGTCGGTGGAAGCGGCATGGCTCCCATGGCCCAGCTCACGGCGCTGCTCGGCGCGCGCGTCACCGGGTCCGACCGCAATTTCGACCGCGGCCTCGAGCTCCCGGTGTTCGACGGCCTCGTGCGCGCGGGCGTCGCGCTGGTCCCGCAGGACGGATCCGGCGTGGAACCGGGCATCGACGCGCTCATCCACTCCACGGCGGTCGAGTCGACCAATCCCGACTTTGCCCGAGCCGAAGCGCTCGGGATCGAGCGGATTCGGCGCGGGTCGTTTCTCTCGAGGCTGGCCGCGGAGCGCCGCGCCGTCGCGATCGCGGGCACGAGCGGCAAATCCACCGTGACGGCGATGATCGCCCACATCCTCGTGGACTCGGGATTCGATCCCTCGTTCCTGGGAGGCGGCGCCGCGGCGGGTCTGGACGGCGCGTTCCCGCCGGGAAGCCTTCGCGTCGGCGGGAGCGATTGGTTCGTCGTCGAAACGGACGAGAGCGACGGCAGCGTCGCCGAATTCACCCCCGCGATCGCTACCCTCACGAATCTGACGCGGGACCACAAGGAGGTGGACGTCACGACCGAGCTGTTCGCCCGCCTTCTGGAGCAGACGCGCGAGCGGGCCGTCCTCCACGTCGGCGATCCCGCGCTCGCCGCGGTGGACCGCCCCGACCACCTCCCCATCGTCACCGTCGCCGTGGAAGGGGATCCGGTCTGGATGCGCGCGGACCTGGTGGCGAGCTCCGTCCAACTCGATCCGGGCGCCGTGCGGTTCAGGATCGGCGGGGCCGATGCACGCGTTCCCTTCCCCGGAATCCTTACCGTCCAGAACGCGGCGATCGCGGTCGCGACCGCCCACGCGGCGGGTATACCGGTCGTGCGCGCGGCGGGATCGCTAGCGACCTTCGCCGGAGTCCGCAGGCGGCTCGAGCGGATCGGCTCGGCGGACGGGATCGAAGTCTTTGATGACTTCGCCCATAACCCGGTGAAGATCCGCATGGCGGTGGAGGCGCTCCGGCCGCGGGGCACGCTTTGGATCTTCTATCAACCCCACGGGTACGGCCCCACCCGCTTCTTCCGCGACGAGCTGATCGAGACGTTTCAGGAGGCTCTGCGCCCGGACGATCAGCTTCTGCTGGCGCCCATCTATGACGCCGGCGGCACCGCGGACCGCACGATTCGCTCCGAGGATATCGCACGCCCCCTGACCGAAGCCAACATCCACGCGAAGGTCGTTCCATCACGGGACGAGGCGACGCGGGACATCGTTGCCGGGGCACGCCACGGCGACCGCGTCGTGGTCATGGGCGCCCGTGACGACACGCTCCCGTCATTCGCGCGTGAGATCCTGGCCGCCCTCTTGGCGCGGACGGGCGAGCCCGCCGCGGGCCGCGCCCAGCGCTAGGCAAGACCCTCTAGCCTACGTACTCCGCGATCGATTTTGCCTGGAGGAAGAGTCCGAGGTAGTCGCGGCCTCCGGCCTTCGAATCCGTTCCGCTCATGTTGAACCCGCCGAAGGGATGGATCCCGACCAGGGCGCCGGTGCATTTGCGGTTCAGGTAAAGGTTGCCGACGTGGAGCCGCCGCTTCGCCTCGAGAAGAAGGGCGCGGTCGCGACCGTAATAGGCGCCGGTCAACCCGTACATCGTTCCGTTCGCGATCTCGACCTCCTCCTCGAAGGAGCGCGCCTTGATGACGGCGAGCACCGGCCCGAAGATCTCCTCCTGGGCGATTCGGGCCTGGGGCTTCACGTCCGCGAACACCGTAGGCTTGAGAAAGTATCCAGGCCCCGAGTGCTTTCCGCCGCCCGCGACCAGGCGCCCCTCGCTCTTTCCGATCTCTATGTACTCCAAGATCTTCTTCTCGGCGGAGGCGCTGACCACCGGACCCAGGTAGTTCTCCCGCTTCTCAGGAGGACCGACGGCCATCGTTTCCACCTTGGCTTTGAGCCGGTCCAGGAATTCGTCGTAGTGACGCTCGTGGATGATCGCGCGCGAGCACGCGGAGCACTTCTGCCCCTGGAACCCGAACGCCCCCTGGTAGACGCCGTCTACTCCGGCTTCCAGATCCGCATCCTCGTGGAGGATCGTGAAGTCCTTGCCTCCCATTTCGAGGATCACGCGCTTGAGCCAGATCTGGCCCGGCCGCACGTGGGCCGCACGCTCGTTGATTCCGATCCCAACCTCTTTCGAGCCCGTGAACGCGACGAAACGGACCCGCGGGTGCTCCACGAGCGCGTCTCCGATGCTTCCCCCTGGCCCGGGAAGGAAGTTGAGGGCCCCGGCGGGGATTCCCGCTTCCTCCAAAATCTCGAATAGCTTCCACGCGATGAGCGGTGAATCGCTGGCCGGTTTCAGGATGGCGCTGTTGCCCGTGACGACCGTCGCCGCGGTCATCCCCATCGGGATCGCGCAGGGAAAATTCCACGGCGGGATCACCACGCCGACCCCGAGCGGGATGTAGGCCAGCTCATCATGCTCGCCGGGATTCGGCACGAGCGGCTGCGGGCCGCCCCACCGGATCATCTCGCGCGCGTAAAACTCGCAGAAATCGATCGCCTCGGCGGTGTCGCCGTCCGCTTCGTTCCAATTCTTCCCCACCTCGAGCACCATCGTGGCGTTCATCTCGTGGCGCCGCCGGCGCAGCAGCCCCGCCGCGCGCAGGAGCACGTTGGCGCGCTCCTCCGGTGGGATCCAGCGCCATGACTCGAACGCCTTCTCCGCCGCCGCGACGGCGTCGTGCACGTGCTCGATCGTCGCCTTGGAGAAATTCCCGACGCACTCCGATGGATTCGCCGGGTTCTTGCTCTGGAAGGTCTCCTTGGTCGTGATCCGCTTTCCGCCGATCACGATCGGATAGGTCGTGCCGAACTTGGAGCGGACCTGCTCCAGCGCTCCGCGCATCCCCGTTTCAGCCTCCGAACGGGAATAATCGAGAAAGGCCGAGCTTCGAAACTCGGGAAGCATTCACTTCTCCTTCCGGGAATGGAACGGATCCGCCTATACTTCGCCCCGTCATGATACGCGCCTTCGCGTTCGCTGTCATCCCGGCCCTCTTGCTCCCCTGGCTCCTGCTTCCCATCAAGAATCCGACCCTCTTCGCGACCCTGCCCGTCGTTCCGCTCGCGCTCGTGTACGCGCGAGCCATCGCACGCGGAAGACCCCGCGTCGCGGCAGCGGTCGCGCTCGCGTGGGCGGTTGCGCTCACCGTTTCGACCGTCGCGGCGGCCGCGCATTCGCCTGAGTCCGCGACACGCGGCATCTGGCATGCGGGCGCCTACCGGGACGAGATGCTGCGATGGATCGCGACCGGCGAGGGGGCCGAAGGCAACATCGCGCGCTTTCTGCCGCGCGTGCTGGTGGAGTACGCGTTGGTCCTCTTGTTGGCGGCGGCTTCCGCCGGCGTGGGGGCGCTGATCCTGGGATCGCTCCTGCTCGGCTACATGAACGGGTACGTGGGATGGGTGGTCGCCCACGCGGATCAGGCGGTGCCGCCGATCCACTCGGCGCTCATCGCCTGGCCGCCCTGGCCGATGGCCCGGGTGATTTCCTTCGTCCTCGCGGGTACCGCCGCCGCGGCGTGGGGATTCCCGAGGCTCTACGACCGAGGGGCCGCGCGTCCCTCGGTGAAGCCGCTCGTCCTTGTCTCGCTGGCTTTTCTCGCGATCGACATCGGTTTGAAGCTTTGGTTGGCGCCGGTGTGGCGCGATTTCCTTCGGGGGCTGCTGGGCGCGAGTGCCGGGATCGAAGCGGGAGGGAGCGGCTGAGCCTTAGCGGCCCAGCCGCTCGAGTGAAGCAGACCGTGCTACTTGAGAATGGTCAGCGATCCAGAATCCTGCGCCGACGGGGTCTCGACCCTCAGGAAATACCGTCCGGACGAGAGCGGCTGTCCGTTCGAGGCACGGCCGTCGAAGTGGATGTCGTGGTCTCCGGCCGGGTAGTTCGACTCGTCCAACACGGTGCGCACGAGACGCCCGTTCAAGTCGTAGACGCGCACCCTCAAGTATCCAACCTCCGACGTGATCAAGCTGATCACGGTCTCCGGATTCATCGGATTTGGGGCAACCCGACGGACCACCTTCCCTCGCTCCGGCCAGATATCCGCATTGACGGTCGCCTGCACAGATCCACCGCCGGACAGATCGGCCGACAAGACCATGTTGAGCGACGAGCGATCCACGAGGCATGAGAAGAGCGCGCGGAGATCCTCCTTGGCGAACTCCATGTGAACTTCCCCGACACTATTCCGGTCGCGGTCTGTGCCGAGCGACGTCCTGTCCGGGAGCGGACGGATGAAGTCGACCGTTCCGCAGCCCGCGGGCGCCGTGAGCTTCAAGCTGGAAAGATCGACCGAGCCGATATCGAAGGATCCCGCCACGGGCTCGATGTAAAACGCTTCACGTGGCTTGCCGGTCTGGAGCTTGATCGAACCGTCCGTGAAGGCACGCGCCTGAAAGAAGGTGCTCACCTCCGCGGAAGTAGTGTCGGTGGACGCGAGCGATCCGTCGCTGGCCGTGAGCGACACGTGATAGCGCCCTACCTCGGAATAGGCGTGTGACACCGCTACTCCCGCTCCCTCCGAGCCGTCGCCGAATGTCCACGAGAGCGTGAGCACGTCACCGTCAGGGTCGGAAGACCCGGACGCGCTCATCGCGACCGGCAGTCCGACAAGTCCCGAGTACGGTCCGCCCGCCGAGGCGACCGGCGCGCGGTTCACCGCGTTGACCGTGACCTGAACCGAAACGTCCACCGATCGGGCCGGATCGAGCGCGTCGCGCGCCCTCAGACTGAGGGTGAGGCTGCCCGCGGCTCCGTTGCTCGCGACCACGTGGAGAAGGCCCGTGCCGCCGCCCTGGTCGGTCAAGGTCACCGTGAGCGACGGAGGTATTCCGGAGCTGAGCAACAACAGGACGGGCGCCGCCGTGCCGCATTCCTGGTCAGGATCGGAAGCGTAGACCGAGAGATCCGCCGCGCCCCCCTCATCCAAGGCGAGCGCATACCCGCCGGTAGGGACGGTCCAGGAAGGCGTCCGATTCACGTCGGTCACGTTGATCGTAAAGCTCTCGTTGTCGGAGTTGAAGCCGTCGCTCACCGCGACGTTCGCGGGGTAGCTCCCCGAAGCGCAGTAGCTCGGGGTGAGCGTGAGATCGGCCGAGACCACGCCGGGCCCGCTTCCGGTCGGAGAGACCGAGGCAAAGCCGGGCACCGACACGGTCCACGTCATGACGTCCAGGTCCGCATCGCTGGCGGAGAGCCCTACGGTCGCAACGGCACCCTCCGCGACCGTCTGGTTACCGATCGGGGCGAGCACCGGAGGGTTCGCGCTCTGGAGCGCGAAGACCGTGATCGAGAAGGTTTCGGAAGCGGTGAGGCTCCCGTCCGACACCGTCACCGTCATCGACGTGGAGCCCGTAGGCTCGTTCGCCGGAGGCGCCAGCCACATGGACGCGGTTCCATTGCCGTTATCGCTAAAGGTTCCATACGAAGGAAGGCCGACCTGGGTGTAGCTCAGGTTATCGCCGTCCGGATCGTCGCCGGTGACGTTGATGCCGGCCTGGGTTCCCCGCTCGATCGAGCGGTCGCCGATCGGGTCGAGGACGGGCGCGTTGTTGACGTTCAGAACGTCAATCTGGACCGACTTGGTATCCCGACCGCCGAATGTGTCATCGGCGGTGAACGCAGGGAGGTAGCTCCCCGCCTGGAACATGGTCGGGGTCCACGTGAAGGTCCCTGTATTGTTGTGATTGTCTCGGAATGTCGCGCCCGTGGGCACACCTGAGGCCCGGAAGAAAATGGGCTGACCGTCCGGATCCGTCGCGGAAACCGAGAAGGTCAGAAGCGCCCCCTCGTTAACCGTCTGCGGACCCGGGACCGTGATCGTAGGAGGCGCCGCCGCGCAGGGCGCGGGCGTGAAAACCACGCCCATGCCTACGCCAAACGCGAGGCAAAGTGATGTCGCGAGGACACGAGCAAAGGCACGATGCATACGACCCCCTCTAAGGACTGAACACGGCGTCCACGATTCAGCGTGGAGATAACCGCCTCGGTGTTCCCGACTAATAATTGAGCAAGGAAGGGGCCAGGGAGGGATCCGTCAGGATCGGCTTGGGGCACGTGCGGTTAGTGCGAGGCGGTGGAATCAGCTACGGGCGCGCCCCGTTGCAAGGCGCATGTGCTGGCGCATAGTTGCGGAAAAGATGTTTGGCTGGATCCAGCCGTTAGTAGGCGATCTCCGACCATCGGATGATCTTCCACGTCGTGTCGGTGGGGGACGTGGAATCGGGGGTGGGGATGAAGCGGAACTCGATCGTCTCGCTACCCACCCCAACACCGTAAACGTTCGGGCCGTCGTATATGGTAAGGCTGTAAATGGGGTTCTGAATCAGGGCCCATCCCGGAGGGTCCCCCGGATCCCTGGACCGGGTCATCGTGGGTGTGAGCTGAAGGTCGACGATGGCTGTAATGCTGCGAGCGAGGGCTTCGATGTGTCGGGCCTCGTCTGCAAATGCGAGCGTATCAGCCGGAGCGCCAAACCTCAGGTCGACGCTGGCGCCCACGTAGTCGTGGTCGAACAGCAGCTTGTACTCGATGCTGTCCTTCCCGGTGTACGCAGTCTTGAGCGCAACGAGTACTAGTTGGGGAGAGGTCAGCTGGGGATACTTCGGCGTCGCCGGCGGGCCGACGATCTTGTCCTTCTTTCCGCAGCCGGCGACGACCGCCACGCAGACGGCAATCGCCAGGCCGAGCGGTAACACGGATCGGAGCGCTCGCGATCTGACGAGAGAGCTTCCGATACCCATCGGCGTGTTCCCCGCGGCTGGCCAGCTAACGAACGATCCACCCGTCTATCATCCTACATGAAATCGACGCTGTAAGGTATTGCCGGAGGCGGGACTTGAACCCGCACGAGGTTTAAGCCTCACCGGATTTTGAGTCCGGCGCGTCTGCCAGTTCCACCACTCCGGCGTCTAATTCGTTGGGGCCCCGGAAGCTATCAGAGCGAGCGTCGCCCGGTCAACCGAACCCCGGGTCGCGCCACCATCAATCATTCTAATTGACAAACATACAACCGGTTATGTATAATACCTCGCGTAAATTAAGACCTGCGAAGTCCCTCGGAACTTTTTGCCCGTCGCGGCGTCTAAGAGGTACGGCAAATAGGGTTGTGAAGTTCCCTGTGATTCGCGTTTCCTGATGGCTTGACCCGGCGTTCGCCGGTGGGTTGCCCAAGGCCTTACACAAGCTTTCAAGGCACGGTTTCCGCGGGGAACTTCCGCAAATAGGGTGGCGGGGCGAAAGCTCCGCCACCATAATTTTTGCCGGTTCCCAGGCTCGGGCCGACCGAAACCCCGACCGCGCTCCCCTACATCCCCTTGATCACAACCACCGTCAGGTCGTCGTCCGACTCGCCGCCGCTGAACGCGCCGACCGTCTCACGGATTCCCCGCACGATCTCGGCCGCCGACCCCTCTTTCCTCGAGCGGATCACGTCCCGTAGCCGATCCTCCCCGAAGAGCTCCTTGGCTTCGTTCATGGATTCGGTGATTCCATCCGTATACAGGGCCAGGACGTCCCCGCGTCGGATCTCGACCTGCTTCTCCTTGAAGGTTGCTGTCTCGAGCGTTCCGAGCAAGGGCCCGGTCGAGTCCAAGGTGTCGAGCGTATCCGTCGCGCCCCGGTACAAGAGCCCTGGATTGTGTCCCGCGTTAACGTAAGTGAACCGGCGGGCGTTGATATCGAGCACGCCGTAGATCGCGGTCACGAAGCGGTCGACCTCGACGCTCTCCCAGAGGAGCTTGTTCACTTTGGCGAAGATCGTCCGGATCGCGTAGTTGTTCCGCACCTCCGCGATGAGCGAGGCGCGGAACGCCGCCATGATGAGCGCCGCCGGGATCCCCTTGCCCGAGACGTCGGCGACCACGATTCCCAGTTGCCCCTCCGTGATCCGCACGTAGTCGTAGTAATCCCCGCCCACGAGACCCGACGAGTAGTTGGCTCCCGCGATGTCGAAGTTCGGTACCTTGGGGTCCCGCTCGGGGAGAAACGTCCGCTGGATCCTCTGGCCGATGGACAGCTCTTCCTCCAGGCTCCGGGTCTCCAGCACCTCGGCGTGAAGGCGGGTGCGCTCGATCGCCACCGCCGCCTGGCTCGCGAACGTCATCAAGAGCTCCAAGTCTTCCGGCTCATAGGCGTCGGGCTCGTCCGACTCTACGTTGAAGGCGCCGATCACTTCCGAGCCGACCCGAAGGGGCGCGACCATCTCGGAGCGGGTCTGCGTCCTCGCGCTCACGTAGCGCTCGTCGCGCAGGACGTCCGGGACGATCACGGGACGGCCTGTCTTCGCGACCCAGCCGATGAGCCCCCGGCCCACCTTGAGCCGCACCGCGTCCTCGCGATTCGGATCGTAGCCGCGGATCGCCTGCTGGTTGATCCATTGGGTCTTCTTGTCCACGAGATAGATCCCAGCCGCGTCGTAGCGCACGACCTGGAACACGAGATCCAGAATCTGCTCGAGGAGCTGATTGGTGTCCAGGCTGACCGAGATCTTGGTGCCGAGCTCGAGGAGAAGGTGGTTTTGCACCTTCTCCCGAGTGGCCTCGGCGTAGATTCGCGAGTTCCCCACCGCGATCGCGAGCTGGATCGAAAGCTCACGCAGAAAGGAGAGATCCTCCTCAGGGGGTCGCGTCGAATCGAGCTTCGTCAGGACGGCGACCCCGAGCGGCTCACCGGCACGCTTCAGCGGAAGCGTCAGGACCCCCTGGATCATCGAACGCGGTCGCCCTCCCCATTCTTCCGGCACGTACTGCGCCTCGGAAATGGTCGGATAGAAGGCTGGATCCTCCTCCGCGCAGGCCTGGCCCGCGATCCCCTGTCCCACGTTGAGCCGCGGCCGGCGACCCAGGACGGGAGTGTTGCAGAGGGTCCATGGATAGAGGACCTCCGAGCGGGGATCGAGAACCCAGAGCGAGAGCTCCGTGAAGCCACCGCTCGCGCGCAGCAGGAGGTCGCGCGCCTTGCGCGCGAGCTCGTCCCGTTTCAGGAGCGCCAGCTCGCGCGAAGCGCGAACCAGAAACTGGAGCCGCTCTTCGTGGCTCGTGGCGCGTCCGGCGAGCGTGGCCCGCTCGTTCATCGGCCGCCGCGCTTCGCTCGCGTGCCCGCGTCGAGCGGGCTCTGGATCTCGGCGAGGAAGGCGCGGAGCTCTTTGGGACCCAGGTGGTCCGCGGTCCAGAGGGCGTTGAAGATGCGTTCTCCGCGCCGGGCGAAGCGCGGGTAATGGGTGAGCGTCCTTACGAAAACGCGGTGCCGCTCCCCGCGCGTCATCGCGGGCAGCCCGCGTCGGTTGAGGCGGCCGTCGATCCAGACGTTCCAAAGCTCATTGAGAGCTTCACGGTCTTCCTCGGGGTGGGCCGCCAGATCGACGCCCGCTTCATGATCGTCGCGGAGGTGGTAGAGCTCGTGAAGGCAGGCCTCGGCGAAACATTTGTGGGAGAACTGTCGGGGCAGCACCGGCGGCGTTCCGGCCCGCCGGCCCCACGTCCGCGCCCACGCGCGCCGCCGGGCGGGAGTGACGAAGTTGCCCAGCGCAAAAGAGAGCCGCGCCGCGCGATGGTCGTGCGTGTTCCATTCGATGTAGGCGTGATCGTCGCGGTTTCGCAGGTCCACGTGGACGTGGACGTCGCGCACGACATCGGAGAGCCCCAGCTCGCGGATCGATTCGCGAAGGACTCCCTCGGCCGCTTCCCGCAGCGGGAAATCGGGCGGATGCCAACGGACGCGAAGCCCCGGCCCTCCGTGGGCGGCATGGAGCGGTCGCGTGGCGGCGGTCACTTGGTGGCGAGCCCCACGACGAAGACGTGGAGCGCGATCATGCCGACGAGGAGCGCGATCGGGTGGATTCCGAGCACTCCGCGCCGGGGCTTGACGGCGGGATGGGCTCCCGCGGAGGGAGCAGGCAGCGAGGTGGGAATCACGTTCGTGGTATCCGTTCGCGCGGCCGAATCCGGAAAGGCCCACGCGGGAGGCTTGATCGGCGTCTGCCGGGTCGGAACGGTGTCCGTGCCGGTTTGTTGTGCCGTAGGCTCCAGTACCTTGGGCCGCGTGCCGGTGGAATCCTTCACCACTTCGTCATCCCCCTCGTCTCCCGGGGGCTGCATCACGTAGTCGGACAGGGTGAGCACATTCCCCGGCGCCGCCGTGGCATGCGGCGAATGAGAAGCGGGCGCGGCCGAAGCCGTTCCCGCCGAGACCCAGATCGCTCCCGCGATCCAGGTGAAGCGAACGAGCGCCAGACAAGTCCTCCGCATGTCGTGAGCATAGTGGATCGACCGCGGGCTTTCCAGGCTAGCCGCGTCGTGGAAGCCGCGTTCAGGAGGCGAGCGTCTCCAGGGCGCGGTCCAAGTCCCGAATGAGGTCCGGCGCGTCCTCGATCCCCAAGGCGACGCGAACGAGGGAGTCGGAGATTCCTTGGGCCGCCCGTTCCTCGGGCGTGAGGAAATAGTGGGAGGTCATCGACGGCTGGCTGACCAGGGTTTCGACACCGCCCAAGCTCGGGGCGAGATACGCGAGCTCGAGCGCCTCGACGACGCGGATGGTCTCCTCTTTCGTCGCATCCACCTCGAACGCGAGAACGCCGCCGAATCCGGACATTTGCCGCTTCGCGATTTCGTGACCTGGATGCTCCGAAAGGCCCGGATAGAATACCCGCTTGATCCGGGGATGCTCGGCGAGGTGCCTCGCGATTTCGAGACCGTTCTTGTTGTGGCGCTCCATCCGTATCGCGAGCGTCTTCATCCCTCGCTCGAGTAGATACGCGGAATGCGGATCGAGGATTCCCCCGAGGAGCTTTCGGTGGAGCCACACGTCGCGCAACGGCTCACGGGGTCCGACGACCGCTCCGCCGACCAGATCG
>Ga0066656_10000758_pt1 | contig 13179 bp, 10 predicted proteins | sample GraSoiAngelo_105_FD_71411 | JGI IMG/M metagenome (GOLD analysis project Ga0066656, IMG submission 71411) | Grasslands soil microbial communities from the Angelo Coastal Reserve, California, USA - 14_0903_05_40cm | ecosystem: Environmental > Terrestrial > Soil > Grasslands | place: USA... | reverse complement strand
CATGACGCGACCGACAAACTCGAGTCCGGCCAGCACGTGTTGCTCGATGGTTACACCGGTGTGCTGATTGTCGATCCAACGCCGGAAACACTTTCTTACTACGGCGAGATCGAGGTTCGAAAAGATCAGGTCACGAAAGAGCTGCGACAACTTCGTGAGATCCCATCGACCACGAGTGACGGCCGTCACATTGTTCTTTCGGCCAACATCGAGCTGCCGGGTGACGTCGAGGCCGTCTCCGAAAACGGCGCCGAAGGCATTGGACTTTATCGGACTGAGTTTCTTTTCGTGAATCGTGACACCCTGCCGAGCGAAGAGGAACAATACCAAACTTATCGAAAAGTGGCCGAACGGGTGAAGCCAAACCCGCTCATCATTCGCACGTTCGACCTTGGCGGCGACAAACTTGCTGTCGGCACCGTCGATGTCGGCGACGAGTTGAATCCATTCCTCGGTTGGCGCGCCATTCGTTTTTGTCTGGAGAACATCGACATCTTCAAAACTCAGTTGCGCGCGATCTTGCGCGCGAGCGCGGTCGGCAACGTAAAGATCATGTTCCCGATGATTTCTGGGTTGGAAGAATTGCGCCACGCCAAAGCTGTCTTGGACGAATGCCGGCGCGAAGTTGGCGAGAAAAAAACCGCGAAGATGGAAGTCGGCGCGATGATCGAAATTCCGAGCGCGGCGATTTCTGCCGACGCGCTCGCGCGTGAAGTTGATTTCTTCAGCATCGGCACGAACGACTTGATCCAATACACCATCGCGGTCGATCGCGTGAACGAACGCATCGCGCATCTTTACGAGCCGACGCACCCGGCGGTTTTGCGGCTCTTGAAAATGATTGCCGACGCCGCGCATGCGAACAAAATTTGGGTCGGCGTCTGCGGCGAGATGGCGCGCGATGTTGCGCTGATCCCGATTTTACTCGGCCTTGGTATTGACGAATTGAGCGTCGGCGCCAGGTCTGTTCCTCGAGTGAAAATGGCAGTGCGGAGTTTAGCCGTGCCGGAGTGTCAGCAATTGGTCAACGAGGTGCTGGGACTCCAAACCTCGTCGGAAATTCTCGCGCGCTGTTTGGAACTGGCCACCAAGCGCTACGGCGACCTGCTCGGCTGAGATACTACCGCGGGGTGGGGCGCACTGCCGGTGCTCTTTGGCAGATGTCGATCTTTGATTAGATTGCAATTCCTGCTCCATGAAATTTTTGGCCCGGTTCCGGTCGCGCGGGAAAAAGCGCAGTAAACTTTTTCGTTACGGTTGGAAGATCACGCTCTTCATCCTGATTGCCGGGGTCGGTTTGGCGTTGCTCCTTTTTTACGGCGCGTGGGCGGCCAGTTTCGACATGAAAAAAGTCGGGGCCATGCCGGAGCGCAACACCGTCTTCGATGTCGATGGAAAAATTTACAGTCGACTTGCCGGCGCAAACCGGTTGCGGGTCTCGCTCGATGAAATCTCGCCGTTTTTCATCGATGCGCTCCTGGCGCGCGAGGACACCCGGTTTTATCGGCATCCGGGAGTGGATTGGCGCGGAATTTTTCGCGCGCTCGTGCGCGACATTTTGACTGGCTCGGCCAAGGAAGGTGCGAGTAGCATTACTCAACAACTCGCGCGCAACAGTCTTCCGCTCGGCGGCCGCACCGTCAGTCGAAAGCTGCTTGAGGCGATGGTTGCATTCCGAATCGAGCACGAGTTCACGAAAAAGCAGATCCTCGAACTGTATGTGAATCGGATTTATTTCGGCGCGGGTTGTTACGGCGTCGAAACAGCTTCACAGGCTTATTTCGGCAAGAACGCCGCAAAACTGAATCTCCCCGAAGCGGCCCTCCTCGCCGGATTAATTCGAAGTCCGAATCGATTTTCGCCGTTAAAAAATCCCGAAGGCGCGGCGAACGAGCGCAACGCGGTGTTGGACCGGATGGTCGAGGTGAGAAAAATTCCGGCGGCGGAAGCAGCCCAAGCCAAGCTAGCCAAAGTTAACGCGCACCCCCGGCGATTGCTCCAGATCCAGGAAAATTACGCGATGGATGCAGTGCAGCGCGATTTGAATCTGATCCTCACGCAGGACCAGATCGACAATGGCGGCTTGTTCATTTACACCGCGCTTGATCCGATTGTGCAGGACACGGCGCAGCAGGCGCTCGAGAACCAGCTCACCAAGATCGAGCATCAGGGAAATTTTACTCATCCGCTTAAAGCGAATTATCGTCCACCGGAGAACGGCGAAGACTCGGCAATGCCATATTTGGAAGGCGCGGTCGTCGCGATCGACAACAACAGCGGCGGCATCCGCGCGCTCGTCGGTGGACGCGATTATTCGCAAAGCAAGTTCAATCGGGCGCTGCCTCCGGCGAATCGGCAGGTCGGCTCAGCCTTCAAGCCGTTTGTTTACACCGTCGCATTTTCGGAGGGATTGCTGCCGGGCGCGTCCGTTAGTGACGGTCAGATTCAACCCGGCGAAATCGACGGCGGCGGAACCTGGTCACCGGCAAATTCCGATGGCACCTACGGCGGAATTCAACCCTGCTCCTACGGTCTGATTCACTCGCGAAACACTATGAGCGTGCGCGTCGGGCAATTCGCCGGGCTCGACGCCGTCCAAAAAGTCGCGACCACCCTCAATCTCAGTGACAACGTTCCGCGCGGTCCGGCAATTTACATCGGTTCGTTTGAAACGAATCTGAAAGATCTGACTGCTGCTTACACCGTTTTTCCAAACGCCGGTGTGCGCAAGCAAGCCTATCTCATCGAGCGGATCGACGATGCCGAGCATCAGCCGATTTATCGCGCATCGCACATCGCTGCGCCTGCGCTTGATCCAAGCGCAGCGTGGATGACGTCGCAATTAATGGAAGAAGTGCTCACGCGCGGAACGGCCGCAGCGGCGCGTTCGTTAGGCTTCAAATTGCCGGCTGCCGGAAAAACTGGGACAACCAACGATTACAAAGACGCTTGGTTCGTCGGTTACACTTCGACGATGACCTGCGGTGTTTGGGTTGGATTCGATCAACCGGTCACAATTATTCCGCACGGTTACGGCGCGGCACTCGCGCTTCCGGTTTGGGTGCAGGTAATGAACAAAGGCGCGACGATTTATCCGCCACAAGATTTGCAGCCGACTATGCCGATGCAGCACGCGCTGGTTTGCTCGCTCTCCAATCACCTCGCGACCACGGGGTGCGAAGCGGCCGGCACCGCCTATGAAATCGACCTTCCGGCTGACAAAGTTCCGGCTGCAGCCTGTGAAGTTCACGGCGGCGAACAAATGCAATTCGCGCAAAAGCTGAACGACTTTGGAAAAAAAGCTGGGGAGCTCCCGAACAAGCTCTTTCAATCATTCAAAAAATTCTTCGGCGGTAGACCGTAGAAGGGACTATTGGAAGTGACGCTTTGCGAACGCGCGCTTGCCCGCCCTAGCCAATTGTCTTGAAAAGTCCGGCTACGCACAAGACTCGGCGGACGCTCCGGCTTGGCTTTACGCTGCGCTAAGCGAAGGCGGGAGCGGGTGAGGGGAATCGAACCCCCGTGTGCAGCTTGGGAAGCTGCCATTCTACCATTGAATTACACCCGCGACGGAATTGCAGATTCTAGATTTCCGATTCTCGATTGCAACCGAAACAACAGTCACTGCCACGAAATCACATCGTCGGACGCGGTGAAACTTGTGCCTTGTGTCTTGTCCTTGCCGATTGACCACGCGATTACACCTTGCCTAAGCGTTGTAGGCCCAGCGCCCGTATCTGCGGTGTATGGGTTTGTAATTTGATTATCGTAAGTCGCATCGAGGGCCAGGGCGTACTCCGATCCCCATGGATCGTAATATCCGCCAGTGGACGTTTTGATTCCGGAACGCGGATTGTTCTGATCTTTTGCGTCGGGAGGACTTATAAAAACAATTTGGCGCGTATTGAGCGCGGATGTTGTGGCGCGTAGTTCGGTAAATAAACCGCTATTTTCAGTCGTAGACCCTCCGGGTCCATAAGTTGCGGTCGCATCGGTTGTCGCGGCGGTCGGATACTTGCCGTATTCAGTGTAAAACGCGTTCACTGCGGTGACGATCTGGGTGAGATCGTTTTTGGCTTGGGTTCGTTTGGCTTGGTCTTGCACGCCCTTGAACGCGGGAAAGAGCAATCCCATCAAAATCACGATGATGCTAATGACAATCAGAAGCTCGATCAGCGTGAAGCCGTTCTCATCAGTGGGAGCTAGCGATTTCATTCGGATTTGTTATACCGGCCTCATGGATTCCAACGCTGACTAGCAGACGGATCGCTCGAGGAGTTTGTGCCATTTTTGTAAACACTCCAGAGCATGTTCTCGACGTGGAGATCGGCCATACAAGCATTAATTCGCCTTCGGTTGTTATGCGTCCCGCCAAGAGGGGTGCCTTGAGAGCCGCCGGCCTTGTCCACCGTCACCGAATTCGCCGCGGTCCCGGTAAAACTGACAGTTGTTAAAGTGCCCTGCGCCGGCGCAAAAAGTATAAACACGCTCGGATTTGTGATCTTGTCGCTCAGAAGCGAAACGCCGCTCGATTGTGCATTCGCGTTGAAACCGTAACTCACCGGCGCCGTTGTATTATTCTCGGACGGAGCGCGCTTGTCGAAAGGCGACTGAAAGATCTTCCAATTGGAGAGATACTTTGGATGAAGTGATGTCATCCAGTTCGTGCTTGGCAAAAAGAAGGCGCCATCGCTGTCGTTCAAATAGGTCTGTGTGGCAATCGCTATTTGACGCAGGTTGTTCATGTCTTGCGTAATGCGCGCGCGCTCCTGAATGCCTTTGAATGCGGTTACAGCAAAGGCGGCGAGAGTAGCGATGATTGCGATAACAACGAGCAACTCGACCAACGTGAATGCGGTGCAAAATCGAGAATTGGAAGTTTTCGTTGTCATGTCCATTTCGCCATCTGCTCGGGGAACGGGCAGTGGGCGCAATCCGAATTGTCCTGTAAACAAAAGTCTTCGTAAATCTGTAAAAGCGCCTGTTGGTGCGCGATGGTTTTTGTGAATTCGCGCCGTCGAGGATCGTCGCCAAACAAACGGGTGGCCGCGGTTTCGAGTCGGCGATTGGTTAGGCGCGCCGGCAACTTCGCGTATTGCGGCCAGCAATCGACATCCTCCTCGCGCCAAAACGGCAGAACGACGTTGGCCAGAATGTCCGCAATGCGCGACTGACCGACGAGCGCCATCGCTTCCGGCGAAGCGGGCGCCGTCAACGTGTAGTGGAATTTCCAAAATGGATGATCCACGCGAGCGAAAAACTTTTCGACGGCGGCCGCGTCTTGTTTGCGTAGCGACCGACGAAATGCCGGCCACTCGCGCACCAAGATCGACAATGCCGCGAGCCGACGCTGGGGATGATTGACGGGGCGGGTGCCGCTCAGGCGCCATGCTTTGTGCGGCAAAATCAGGCGCTGTAATTCGTCTCGATGCGGCCACCAACGGTCCCATAGTTCGCGGACGTAATTTTTTGCGGACTTTTTGTAGACGGCGAGATCCGGCGACTCGAGAAAACCCGCGAGTCCGAAAAGGATCGCTTCAGCGTCGGCCATTTTTCCGAGCAACGACTTTAATGAAAGCCGCTGCGCGATCAACATGAACGGCAGTTTGTTTTCTTTGTAGCCGAGCGCGCCCGCGATTTCCTGGAACAACGCTTCATCGCGCCCGTGATTGTCGATCTTCGCGCGGATGCGCGCGGCTTTTTTCTGCATACGAAATTGCGCCGCGGCATTTAGCACGCTGCGAACCCGCTCTTCCGGCAAATTTCTCAACGGCGCCTGGCACCGTCCCGGCCGTGCGAGCGGAATATTGGCGCTGAACGCCTCCGGCAAAATCGCGGGGTCGATCTGGATCTGCGGAACGTTTCGGTTCGATCTTGTGCGCGTGAAAAATTCGCGGTCACTTTTGTCGACGAAAACGTGGAGCACAGTTTCTTCGAACGCGGGGTTAACGGAGTGACCGTGCAAATCCCAATTCCGGTCGACGAGATCGATCTCGATGCAGCCGCGTAGAGGTTCGCCTCCGTTGACGCTGATAGCGGCATCGGAAAAATCTGGGCCGGATTCGCGGTTCCAGGTGCCGAATTGGACGATATCGATCTTGTCACCGGTCGCACCGACAAAATTTTTTCCGAAATCACCGGCAAACCAGCGCGCTTGGAGCTCGAGTTCGTTCGGTGTGCGCAATGGAAGAAAAAGCGCGCGTTCGCGGACACGGGTAGAAGCAAGCAGGTCTTCGTAGCTGGGGGCGCCGTTCTTCACGGTTTGATTGTAATCGCTTCGCTCTCCGAAGCGCGATTCAAAAGTTGAACGCCGTGTCGCCCAGAAAGCGGCGGCTACAGTTGCCCATGACGATGGCGGCCTCTACAATCGCGCCATGCTCGACATTCGTCTGATTCGCGAAAAACCGGACTTCGTTCGCGAACGACTCGCGACCCGGGGTGGTGACGAAGCAGCGAGAATTGACGAGCTGTTGAAAGTTGATGCCGAACGGCGAAAGGCTGAGACCGAACTGCAACGATTGCAATCCGAGCGCAATCGGTTGAGCAAGGAAATCGGTGCGAGAAAATCCCGCGGCGAAGCGACAAAAGAATTGGAAGGCGAGGTTCGAAAGTTTGGTGATGCCATTGTCGATCTGAATCAGCGCACGGCGGGTTCCGATGAACAGCAAAGGAATCTGCTGCTCGAGATTCCGAATTTGCCGCACGAAAGCGTTCACCTGGGTAAAGACCCGAGCGCGAATAAGCTGGTTCGAGAGGGGGGTAGGAAGCCGAAACTCGCCGGCAAAGCGATCGATCACGTCGCGCTCGGTGAGAAGTTGAAGATCCTCGACTTGGAGCGCGCGACGAAGCTGAGCGGGAGCGGATTCATTTGTTTTACCGGCGCCGGTGCGAAACTCGAGCGGGCGCTGATCAATTTTATGCTCGATCTGCACACACGCGAGCATGGCTACACCGAAATCAGCCCGCCATTTCTCGTCCGACGCGATTGCATGATCGGCACGAGCCAGCTCCCGAAGTTTGAATCAGACATGTATGGGTTGCAAAACGGCGAACTATTTCTGGCGCCGACCGCAGAAGTGCCAGTGACAAATCTTCATCGAGAAGAAATTCTGGCGATTATCGATCTGCCAAAGAAATTTGTCGCTTACACGCCGTGCTTTCGGCGCGAGGCCGGATCAGCCGGGCGCGAAACGCGCGGGATCATTCGCGTCCATCAGTTCGACAAAGTGGAGCTCGTGAAAATTACAACCGCGGAAACATCCTACGAAGAACTCGAATCCTTAGTGGCCGACGCAGAGCGCGTTTTGCAACTGCTCGAATTGCATTATCGCGTGATCGAACTTTGCACCGGCGATCTCGGTTTCGGTTCCGCGAAAACCTACGACCTCGAAGTTTGGTCGCCCGGTCAGAATTCGTATCTCGAAGTCTCGAGCTGCTCCAATTTCGAAGATTTTCAGGCGCGCCGGATGAATCTTCGCTACAAAGGCGCGGATGGTAAAAACAAATTCTGTCACACACTCAACGGTTCGGGGTTGGCGTTGCCGAGATTGTTTGCAGCGCTGATTGAGAATTTTCAGCAGCCAGACGGTTCGATTCGAATCCCGACAAAATTGCAGTCCTATTTTGGCGGGAGTGAGGTCAAGTAGCGAAAGCTTCGACTGATCGGTTGAGCTTTGTGCTAGCGGGGCGGTGAAGCTTCGGCGGGAGCATCAAAGGGATAGATGTCTGTCACCCATCCGAAGCGTGGATCGTTTGGGTCCACGACATAGTTCCATCGCCAGCGCTGGACTTCGATGTGTGAGATAGTCGAGCCGAACGCGAGATTGCGGTTGGATCGTTGAACGTAACTGGCGAGAAACTCGTCCAGGGTTTTGCTGCGCCCGCGTCCGCGGAAAGCTCGCAGCAACATGAAGCGGCTGGTTGGCATGACCGCCGGAGAATAATCGCGAGAGGACACAACGATCGAACTGCCGTTTTCCAATGTCGCCACCAGCTTGTAGTAGAAAATTGGCCCCTTCCTTTCCGGATTAGCGTACATGTGCCAGGAGCTGAACGGGTAGAATTCTACATGCCAGACCCAGCCGAGCAGAGAGGCGACAATCATCAACGCCGTCGCGGTAAGAGGAACGTACGAAAGCGCCGGCCCTGGTTTACCGTTGCTCACTTGCGGGCGTGCGGCCTCACTATTTTTCGAGAAGTGACGATGCCAGAAATTCACGCACCGATCTGCATCCAGAAAGATGAACTGCAAGATGAGCAAATCGAGAAACAGAATGTGCTGAAACAGGAGAATGCCCAAGTGCACACCGAACATAATTGCCGGCAGGACAATTTGGGCGGTCCGCGAGAAAAGAACCGTAAAATAGCCCAGCTCGGCGATCAGACCGGCAGTTCCAATAACGGAGAAGACGAAGTCCGGGACATGATGTTGGACCAGCCAGAGGGTCGCTTTCCATTTGTAATCCAGGAAGATTGGTTCCAAGGCATCCCGAACTAACTTTTGCTCGATATTGTCTCCTCTGAACCAATCTAGTCCCGAGTCGCGCATTTTGCTCAGTCCTCACAGCAGATAAATCACTGCCATCACGGTGAAGCAGGCATAAACGCTAAAACCAACCGATTGCGCACGAGGCTGTCGCATTTGCGAATTCAGCCATCGATCAAACGACCACGCTGCCGCGCAAGGCGTCCATGGAAGCAGCAGGGTCAGGTAAACCAGAACGAGACCCGAATGGAAATAATATGTGTACTGTCTAAGGATCGCCTGGATTAAAAGAAACCCAACGCCACCGAGGAACAAAGTGGCTCGCGTTTGGAAGCCGATCAGCCCGAGAAAAAGCAAAGCTGCTGTAGTCCATTGCAGTATCCCTAACAAATTCGGATTCGCCAGAAGCGCGGAGTAGCCGGGAAGCATGTTGAGCAGACGACAAAACTGGTAGTTGCTTTGCATTCCCACAGGCAACGAAGCAATCGCGGGCAAGTCCTCGATCACAGTATAAATCACCCCCGTGAGGCAAACCAGAATGCGAATCCAGGCCAGTTGTCGCGGAGTTCCATTTGCTAATCGCGGCGTCGAAAAGTCGAGCGTGCGAAAGATTCCGGTGAGCGCGCCGATTAATAGCAGCGCACCGAGTCCGGAGATGGCCATCTTTGAAACGCCATGCTGCAGCCAACCAGCGCCCAGCAATAAAAGGAGCGAACCACCGAGAGCGAGCGCAGCGGCGATGAGGAGCGATCGTCGCTGTCGCTCACTCGTGGTGCGATTCGGTTTGTCTAGCCGATTTGTTCGGACTTTCATGCAGCGTCGGAGGGATTCTCGACTAGGCTGTTGGTTCGTTGAAGAGATCCATCTGCGATCGGTCTTGCAGAGCCGATTGTTTTTCAATTTCTGACGGCAAGAGCAACTCGTAACCGAGTCGCTGCGCGAGACGTCGCGCTGTTTCGGGAGCAAACCCTTCGAAATGGTTGCTGACGAATGCCCAAACGTTGCGAGCTTCAGGGAGGTGACGCTCAATCTTCATCGACCAGCTTTCTAACGCGGCTTCACGTTTCCAAAGAAGCTGATCGTACCGGTGGACGAATTTGCCGGCGCCATCATACTTGGTCGCGTAATCCCCGAGCAGACGCAGATAAAGAAAATCGGTCGTGCGCGGCAGAAATTCGAATGGCGCAAGATTGGGTTCATTGAGCGGACTGGTGTCGGCCCAAACCCAACAGATCCGATATTGTTCCAACAGCCGAATAATTTGGGGCCGATGCCAGCCAGCGTGACGAAATTCAATGGCAAATCGAAAACCTTTCGGGAGTTGCACGAGAAATTTTCGCAAAATCTGTCGGCCATCCTTGGGTGTAAAAGAGGGCGGCAGTTGGATCAGCACAACCTGGAGCTTCGACTCGAGCGGTTCGATCGCGCGCAGAAAGGCATTCAGTTCGGCCGTGCAATCGCGTAGCCGGCAGACGTGGGTGATTTCGCGCGGAAGTTTGCAACTAAAGCGAAAGGAAGCAGGAGTTAGTTCGACCCAGCGCCGGACCGCGTTCTCCACCGGCACGCTGTAAAAAGTCGAATCAATTTCAACGGCGGGAAAATAGCGCGCGTAAAATTCGAGCCATTCGGATTCGGGCAACTCTGAAGGATAAAAACTTCCACGCCATTCCGGGAAGCTCCAGGCGCAAGCGCCGATTCGAATTTTTTGCTGGTCGGTGAGGTTCAAATCGAGCGCAAATCTAAGCTAAATCACAACGCTCGGGAAGATGTCGATTCTTGTCCGCCAAGGGCCGGACCCGTTCGGCGGAGAGCAGTTTGAGGGTTGCAAACAACGGCTGGTTTTCGTGTGCGGCGCAACTTGACGGAGTGGATAAGTCAATTACCCTGCCAGTCCCGATGAAATTCCGAGTTCTCCCGGTGTGTTTGTTGCTCCCGCTGGGCTTGTTTTTAATTCAATCGACCGATGCCGCGGTTGTTTTTCGCCCCGGCGAAAAAGCAAAATATGTGGCGCCGGGTGAAGAAGAATTGAACGGGAATGCGGCGGAGCTTTTTGAAATCGGCCAAAAGGCGGAAAGAGAAGGCAACCCGAAGCGAGCCATTCGCGCGTATCGTCAACTTGTTCGAAAGTATCCGCATGATGCGCTGGCAGCGGGGGCGGCATTTCGAGGCGCGGTGCTGCTCGAGCAGGTGCGTCTACATCTGGAAGCTGCGAATACGTATCGATTGGTGGTGACAAATTATCCTACCAGTCCGCATTTTAACGAAGCGATCGAAGGACAATTCCGGATCGGCGAAATGTATCTGGCCGGGAAGAAACTGAAATTGCTCGGGATTCCTTTCGCGACTTCAATGGATCGCGCGGTCGAAATTTTTGCGGCCGTAATTCGGACTGCGCCCTACGGGAAGTACACCGCGCGTGCGCAGTTCGACATTGGCCTGGCGCGTGAGAAACAGGGAGCCAATGACGCCGCTCTCCAGGCCTACACGGCAGTGGTAGATAAATTTCCGAATGATCCGGTAGCGGCGGACGCGCAATATCAAATGGGTTACATTTGGTTCACGGCCTCGCGGGGTGGCACCAAGGATCTGGCGGCGACGAACAACGCGCGAACTGCGTTCCAGGATTTTTTGTTTCGTTACCCGAACAGCGAAAAAGCCGCGCAAGCGCGCGCCAATCTTCAACAATTGGAACACAAAGCGACCACCAGCTCGTTCGACGTCGCGCGCTATTACGACAAACAGAAAGCATATCGGGCCGCAGTCATTTATTACAATGAAGTGATCCGACAGCAGCCCGGATCAACCGAAAGCGAAAAAGCGAAGAAACGAATCGATCAATTGCGGGCAAAACTCGGCGACAAGGTGCTTCAGCCGTTACAAGAAAAGGAAGCGGAAAAAAAGAAAAGCACCGATCAGCAGAAAACGAAGAGCGCCCCGGAAAGCACGCCTGCTCCAAATTCCGGGTCCATCTTGCCGCCGGATTTGGACAGCTCACTTCCACCGCCACCTTCGACGTGGGGTGACACGACTGCGCCTCCGGCGTCTTCGACCGAGCCGGAAGGCAGCGCTACGCCATCCTCGCCCGACGATTCCGGTTCGTCTGAAGCAACGGCCTCGCCGACGCCGTGAAAAATTCAATCACGGCGGCGCTAGCCTGTCTCGGTTTGAGCGGTTGCCTCGGCTATCACATCGGACCGGCCAAGCCTTATTACCTTCGCGACATTCACACCATCGCGATCCCGACGTTCACCAACAAAACGCTTATTCCACGGGTGGAAGTGCTTGTCACTGATACCGTGATCAAACAATTTCAGCAGGACGGCACTTATCGAATTGCAAGTAGCGAGTCGGCGGACGCCACGCTCAAGGGTGAAATCATTCGCATTAGTAGATCGCCGGCGCGCTCGGTTCGCGGAAATGTGTTAGCCACGAGCGAATTTAATCTCGCCATGCGGTTGAAGTACAGACTGGTGGGCCCCGATGGGAAACCGCTCGGGCCTTCCGGCGAAGTCGTCGGCACGACCAGCTTTTTTGTCGGCACCGATGTCACAACAGACGAACGGCAGGCGTTGCCATTGGCCACGGAAGAGTTGGCCAACCGGCTGGTCACACAGCTGAGCGAAGGCTGGTGATGCAGCATGAAAGGCGAAGAGAAGCTTTGGAGCATTCTCAACGATAAACTCGAGACGCTCCGCGCGAGCGGTCGTTTGCCCGAAGCTATTCGCGTCGCCGAAACTTTACTCGAGCTTGCTAAGCGCACGTTTGGTGATGACGACAACGCGCTGGCGCTGAGTTACGAAAAACTCGGGCAGCTTCTCGATCAAAGTGGCGACCACGTGAAAGCGAAACCTTATTTGCTAAAGGCGCACGGCGTTCTCGAGAAAGCCAAACCACCCGATCAACGCTTGCTTTACCGATCGGCGCGTCGACTAGCTTTTTTGTCCGATAACCTCGGACAACAAGAAGAAGCGATCCGTTATTATGAGAAGGCGATCGCTGCCGGCACGCACCTCGATGATCTGCCTTACGCGGATTTGGGAACGATGCTTAACAACGTCGCACTGATTTTCCGAAGATCAGGCCGCCAGAAAGCGGCCGAGCCGTATTACTTGCACGCGCTTCAGATTTACGAAAAGCAACTCGGACCCCAGCACGCCGACGTCGCCTCGGTTTTGAACAACCTCGCGGTCTTTTACACCAATGAGAAGCGCTACGCCGAGGCCGAGAAGACCCACCTTCGCGCGCTTGGCATTCGGGAAAAAGTGTTTCCATCAACACATCCCGACATTGCGCAATCGAAATGCAATCTGGCGGTCGTCTATCATTCCCGCGGCGATTATCCAAAAGCAGCCGAGCTTTACCGCGCATCGCTCAAGAGTTGGGAAGAAGCGACCGACAAGCCGCCGGAAGATTACGAAATCGTTGCCGCAAATTATGCCGATTTGCTTCGGTCGTTAGGCAAAGCCCGCAAGGCGCAGCAGCTCGAAGCGCGCGCTCGAAAAAGGCGGCGCGGATAAATTCAGGGCTAGATCGCACCTTTATTTCGGCTTGCGCGCGCGAAATGGCCGCGCAATTTAACCGGCCGAATTTTTCGAGCTCACGTGGCGGAATCGGCAGACGCGTACGGCTCAGGACCGTATGGGGCAACCCGTGGAGGTTCGAGTCCTCTCGTGAGCAATTTTCCTTATCATTTT
>Ga0066656_10000742_pt1 | contig 13333 bp, 13 predicted proteins | sample GraSoiAngelo_105_FD_71411 | JGI IMG/M metagenome (GOLD analysis project Ga0066656, IMG submission 71411) | Grasslands soil microbial communities from the Angelo Coastal Reserve, California, USA - 14_0903_05_40cm | ecosystem: Environmental > Terrestrial > Soil > Grasslands | place: USA... | reverse complement strand
TGCCCGCCGTGTGCGCGCTGGCCAAGCACCCGAATATCGCCGTAAAGGCCTCGGGCATGCCGTCGCTCTCGACGCAGACCTACCCGTTCCGCGACCTGCACGACGCGATCAAGAAGCTGGTGGACTCGTTCGGCCCCAGGCGCACGTTCTGGGGCACCGACCTCACCCGCATGCCATGCTCCTACCGCGAGTGCATCGACCTCTTCACGAAAGAGCAGCCGTGGCTCAAGGGCGAGGACCTCGAGTGGGTGATGGGCCGCGCGGTGTGCGAGTGGCTCGCCTGGAGCCGCTGACCACGGCGTACGAGGCGTTCAACGCGCGGGATATCGAGCGCGCGCTGGCCGCGATGCATCCCGACGTCGAGTGGCCGAACGGCATTGAAGGCGGCTGGGTGCACGGCCGCGAGGCGGTGCGCGCGTACTGGACGCGCCAGTGGACGATGATCGATCCGCGCGTCGAGCCCCGACGCTTCGTCACCGACGCGGACGGACGCGTCGTCGTCGACGTCCACCAGGTCGTGCGTAACCTGCACGGCACCATCGTCACCGATCGCATGGTCCGGCACGTATACGATCTCGAAGATGGCCTGATCCGGCGCATGGAGATTCGCACATGATCAAGGTGAAGGACCTGGCGTACGGGCGGCTCCGCTCCCCTGACCTCGATGCGGCGGAGGAGTTTCTCACGCACTTCGGCATGATTCGCGCCGCGCGCACGCCGACGGCGCTGTACATGCGCGGCACCGACCCCCAGCATCACCTGCACGTCACCGAGAAGGGCGATCCGCGGTTCTTGGGCCTCGCGTACTACGCGGCCAGCGACGACGACCTCCGGCGCGTGGCAAAGGCGCCCGGCGCCTCCCCGGTGGAGTCGATCGACGAGCCGGGGGGCGGCCGGCGCGTGCGGCTGCGGGAGCCGAACGGGTATCAGATCGAGGTCGTGCACGGCATCGAGCCGTTGCCGCCGATCCCCGTGCCCACGCAGCACATGAACACCGGCACCGAGCCCCTGCGCCGCGCGGGCGCCCTCATGCGGCTGCGCCAGTCCCCCTCGCCGATCAAGCGCATGGGGCACGGCGTGCTCGGCACGCCGAAGGTCAAGGAGACCGTGCAGTGGTTCCGCGAGACGCTCGGGTTCATCTGCTCCGACGACGTCTACGCCGGCGACAAGGACCACATCATCGGGTCGTTCAACCGCTGCGATCGCGGTGACGAGTACGTCGATCACCACACGCTCTTCTGCGTGCACAACGAGCGCGCGGGACTCAACCACATGTCGTTCGAGGTGCCCGACGTGGACGCCGTGTTCAAGGACCACGAGTACCTCACGCGGCTCGGCAAGTACGACCATCTGTGGGGCGTGGGGCGGCACCTGCTCGGCAGTCAGGTCTACGACTACTGGGCCGATCCCTGGGGCCGCGTCCACGAGCGCTGGGCCGATACCGATCGCCTCAACGCGAAGAGCGGCAGCAATCTCCTGTCGGCCGAGGAAGGGTTCCGGAGCCAGTGGGGCGAGAACCCGCCGGAGAGGTTCATCACGCACGTCAGCACGTAGGCTTCGCCCGTCACCCCTTCGGTGACGTCGCGCTCAGATATCCGACGGCATGAGTGCGGGAATGACCCGGCGTCCGTGCGAACGGTAGACGCGGAAGTCGCGGTCGAGTGTCAGCACCGCGGCGTCCGGCTGCCGTTCGACCACGCTTCGGTGAGAACGGCCTCACACGTCAAGACCGGTGGCTCTACCTCGGCCCACTGCTCGGTCGTCCAGCGATGATAGCGATCACGGCGATTGAGGAGCGCCACCAGCGGCCCAGTATCGAGCACGACACTTCGAGTCAACGGCCGAAGGTGTTCAGGTGAGCCTTGCTCACCGTTCGAGCCCGTCCGGCAGCTTGACCGAAAGGGTCTTCATCCGTGGCCTCCTTGTCATCCCGTTATGCCAGAGGCGTCATACCGGCCGGTGCGTGATCGCACTTGACGAACACCGGCCGGCCCTGTATCCGTGGGGCCCCGAGGAGGCGCCCATGGCGATCATCCGCATTTACACCGGTCCCGACGGCAAGTCCCATTTCCAGGACATCGAGCCGCAGTTCAAGCCGCTCGGCGATCAGTCCGAAAGCGCCGAGCTGATTGCAGGCCATGGCATCGTCGTCCGGCGCTTCGAGCCCAAGCGCACCAACCCGTGGCACCACGCGCCGGGACGCTACGCCGTCTTCACGCTGTCCGGCGCCGTCGACATCGAGATCGGCGACGGCACCGTGCGCCGGCTCGGACCCGGCGACGTTCTGATTGCCGAAGATCTCACCGGACAGGGCCACGTCACGCGCGAGGTCGGGCCCGAGCCGCGCGTCTCGATCTTCGTTCCGCTGACCGTCGCCCGATGAGCCTGGTCACCTACGAGGCCGACGGCCGTGTCGGCATCGTCACGCTCAACCGCCCGGACAAGCTGAACGCGATCAGCGCCGAGCTCAAGAAGACGCTCGTCGAGCGCTTCCACGAAGCGGACGGCGATCCCGTCACGAGCGTGGTGGTGCTGCGCGCGGAGGGCCGCAGCTTCTGCGCGGGCTACGACATCTCGCCGAATCCCGCACGCGCCGCGCGCAAGGGCAACGCGCTGGCCTGGCACGCCTCGCTGAGCGACGACACCGCGCTCGAGCTGACGCCGTGGTCGATGAAGAAGCCCGTGATCGCCTCCGTGCAAGGGCACTGCCTCGGCGGCGGCTGCGAGCTGGCCATGGTCTGCGACCTGACGATCGCCGCCGAGGATGCGCTGTTCGGGGAGCCGGAGATCCGCTTCTCGAACGTCGGCCCCGTCATGGTGATGCCCTGGATCATCGGCCTCAAGCGCGCGCGCGAGCTGCTCTACCTCGGCGATCCGATCGACGCACGCACGGCGCTGGCCTATGGCATGGTCAACCGCGTGGTGCCGCGCGCCGAGCTCAAGAGCGCGACGCTGAAGGTGGCGCGGCGCATGGCGCTGATGTCCCCCGAGGCGCTCGCCGCGACCAAGCTGGCCATCAACCGCGGCGCCGAGGCCGCCGGTTTTCGCAACGCGATCAACGCCGGCGTCGACGTGCTCGCCGCGCTCTACGCCGCGCGCACCGAGGTCGGCGTAAAGTTCGACGAGATCCGGGAGAAGGAAGGGCTGGGCGCCGCGCTGCGCTGGCGCGCCGCGCAGTTCGCCGAGTAGCCATGTCGCTGCTGCAGTCGCGCACGCGCTCGGCGCGCGAGGGCTTCGGCCGGCCCGTGCGCCGCGTCGAGGACCAGCGGCTCCTGACCGGGCGCGGCTGCTACAGCGATGACTTCAACGTGCCGGGCCAGGTCTACGCGTGCTTCGTGCGCTCGCCGCACGCACACGCGCGCATCGTCCGCCTCGACGCCGCCGCCGCCCTGAAGGTGCCGGGCGTGATCGCGGTCCTCACCGGCGCCGACGTCGCCGCCGACGGTCTCAAGCCCATCCCGCACCGCCCGGTGCCGGCGAACCCCTACGAGCCGCAGCTGCGCAACCGCGACGGCGCGCCGCACTTCGTCGCGCCGCATCCGCCATTGCCGACCGACGCCCGGGTGCGGCTGGTGGGCGAGGCGGTGGCGATGGTGATCGCGGAGACCGCGGCCGCCGCGCGCGACGGCGCCGAGGCGGTCAGCGTGGAGTACGAGCCCCTGCCCGTGGTGACGGCCGCGCTCGAGGGCGCGGCGCCGGGCGCGACGCTCGTCTGGGACGAGGCCGGCTCCAACGTCTGCGTCGACTCCGAGACCGGTGACGCGGCCGCGGCCGACGCCGCCTTCGCGCGCGCGGCGTACGTCGTCCGGCTCGAGACGCAGGTGAACCGCGTGACGGGCGTGCCGATGGAGCCGCGCGCCGCGCTGGCCGTCTACGACGCCGAGCGCGAGCATTCCACGCTCTACGCCGGCTCGGGCGGCGTGCAGCGGATCAAGCACGACCTCATGGAGACGCTCGGGATTCCGCGCACCGCCCTGCGCGTCGTCGCGCGGGACGTGGGCGGCAATTACGGCACGCGCAACGCGTGCTATCCCGAGTTCGCGCTGGTGCCCTGGGCGGCCCGCCGCCTGCGCCGCCCGGTGAAGTGGACGTGCGAGCGCCGCGAGGCGTTCCTCACCGACTTCCACGCGCGCGATCTCGTCTCCCACATGGAGCTGGCGCTCGACGCCGACGGCACCTTCCTGGCGCTGCGTGGCGTCCACACGAGCAACGTCGGCGCCCACGCCGTCTCGTTCATCCCGCTCGGCAAGGGCATCGGCGTGCTGCCGAGCCTCTACCACTTCCCCGCCGGGTTCGTGCGTGGCCGCGCCGTGCTCACCAACACGTCGCCCACCTACCCGTATCGCAGCGCCGGTCGCCCCGAGGTCATGTACGTCCTCGAGCGGCTGATCGACATCGCCGCGCGCCGCCACGGCTTCGACCGCGTCGAGCTGCGCCGGCGCAATCTCGTTCCGCCGAGCGCGATGCCCTACCGCAACCCGATGGGCCTCGTGTACGACAGCGGCGATTACCCCGCGGCGATGGAGCGCGCGCTGGCGCTCGCCGACTGGAAGGGCTTCGAGGCGCGCCGCGCGGAGGCGCGCCGGCGCGGCCGGTATCGCGGCATCGGCCTGTCCAACTATCTCGAGCTCAATACCGGCGCACCCCGCGAGCGCGCGGTCATCACCGTGCGCCCCGACGAGCGCATCGACGTCGTCGTCGGCACGCTGTCCTCGGGCCAGGGCCACGAGACCAGCTTCGCGCAGCTCATCGTGGAGTGGTTCGGCGTGGATCTGGACCGCGTGAGCGTGATCACGGGCGACACCGAGATCGCGCCCGTCGGCGGCGGCTCGCATTCCGGGCGCTCGATGCGCCAGGCCAGCGTGGTCATGGCCAAGGCCGGCGACCAGATCATCGAGCGCGGCACGCGCCTCGCCGCGTGGCTGCTCGAGGCGGCAGACGCCGACATCGAATTCGCGCGCGCCCGCTTCGGGGTGAAGGGCACCGACCGATTCGTGGGCCTCTTCGACATTGCGCGCGCCGCGCTGAGGGGCGACGCGCCGGCCGGGCTCGGCGGTCCGCTCGCCGGCGAGAGCGACGAAACGATTGCCGTCCCGTCGTTCCCGTACGGCTGTGCCGTGTGCGAAGTGGAGATCGATCCCGAGACGGGCGTCGTCGAGGTCGTGCGCTGGACGTGCGTGGACGACTGCGGCCGTGCCGTCAACCCGATGATCCTGCACGGCCAGACGCACGGCGGCATCGCCGCCGGCGTGGGGCAGGCGCTGTGGGAGGACTGCCGCTACGACGCCGACGGGCAGATGCTCGCGACGACGTTCATGGAGTACGCGCTGCCGCGCGCCGACAACGTGCCCGCCTTCACGACGGAGATCAGCGAGGTGCCCTCCACCACGAACCCGCTCGGCCTGCGCGGCGGCGGCGAGGGCGGCACGACGCCCGCGCTGGCCGCGACGGTCAACGCGATCGTCGACGCGCTGGCCGAGCTCGGCGTCGAGCACATGGAGATGCCCGCCACGCCCGAGCGCGTGTGGCGGGCGATCCGGACCGCGCGCCGGTCTTGACGATCACCCGGCGCGGTGGTCTCATCACCGCACCGTCCGAGAGGAGGTCCGCCATGCCGCGCACCTACAACGTCATCGACGCCGACGGTCACATTCTCGAGCCGGTGGATCTGTGGGACAAGTACATGGATCCCGCCTATCGTGATCGCGCGCCGCGCATGATCGTCGATACCGACGGCAAAGAGCGGCTCCTCATCGAGGGCAAGGTGCTGGGGAGCAAGAAAGGCCTCGGCCTGCTCGGCGGCATCGGCGCCCGCCAGGGAGACGTGGCGGATGCGACGATGAAATACGTCGACGGCCGTAAGGGCGGCTTCGACCCCCACGCCCGGATCGTGGACCTCGACCTGGACGGCATCGACGCCGCGTTTCTCTATCCCAGCGTCGGCCTCTTCGCCGGCGCGATCCAGGATCCAGGGCTCGCGGCGGCGATGTGCCGCGCGTACAACCGCTGGCTCGCCGACTACTGCCAGCCGTACCCGGACCGGCTCTTCGGCGTCGCGATGCTGCCGATGCAGTCGATCGACGCCGCCATCGACGAGATGCGCTACGCGCGCAAGCGGCTCGGCATGCGCGGCGGCTTCCTGCGGCCCAATCCCTACAACGGCCGCATGCTGCACCACCCGGACTACCGGCCGTTCTGGGAAGAGGTGCAGGAGCTGGACTTCTCCATCGGCCTGCACGAGGGCTCCACCGGCGGCATGCCGCAGGTCGGCGTCGACCGGTTCGAGACGCGCGGCGCACGCCACATCATCTCGCACACCATGGAGATGATGCTCGCGGCCATGAGCGTCATCTGGGAAGGCGTGTGTGACCGCTTCCCAGCCGTGCGCATCGGATTCCTCGAAAGCGGCGGCGGCTGGATCGCGCCGTGGCTGGACCGCATGGACCGACACTTCGACGACAAGGGCTTCAACGACTCCGGGCTGTCGATGCGGCCGACCGAGCTGTTTCAGCGCAACTGCTGGATCTCGTTCGAGCCCGTCGAGCGCAGTTTGAGCGTGCTCGCGGACTTCATCGGCCCGTCGAAGATCCTCTGGGCGACGGACTATCCGCATCCCGACGGCTTCTTCCCCGGCGCTCCCAAGCTGATCGCGGACCGGCAGGAGCTCTCTGCGGAGACGAAGCGTCAGATCCTGGCCGGCGGCGCCAAGGCGTTCTACAAGCTCGAATCGTGACCAGCCAGGCGGGGGCCCCGACATGGCCCCCCACACCCCCCAACGCTCAGGGCGGCCCGGGAAACCCGGGCAACCCGTCGATCTCGCGGAGGTGAAACCAATGGCAAGTCTGAAGACCGTCGACGCGATGTTCGCCGAGGCCGTCGAGTCGAAGAAGATGCCGGGCATCGTCGCGATGGCGGCGACCGACAAGGGCGTGCTGTACCAGGGCGCCTTCGGGCGTCGCGAGCTCGGCAAGGACGCCGCGATGACGCTCGACACGGTCGTGTGGATCGCCTCCATGACCAAGGCCATCACCGCGGCCGCCGCCATGCAGCTCGTCGAGCGCGGCAAGCTCGCGCTCGATGCGCCGGCCAGCCAGTTGGCCCCGGGGCTCGCGAAGGCGCAGGTGCTCGAAGGCTTCGACGCCGCCGGGCAGCCGCGGCTGCGCGCGCCGAAGCGGCCGATCACGCTGCGGCACCTGCTCACCCACACGGCCGGCTACGGGTACGAGATCTGGCGGACCGAGATCGCCCGATACCAGACGGCGACGAACACGCCGGGCATCACGACGTGCACGAATGCCGCGCTGACCACGCCCCTGCTCTTCGACCCGGGCGAGGGCTGGGAGTACGGCATCAACATCGACTGGGCCGGCAAGATGATCGAGGCGGCCTCCGGTCAGAAGCTCGACGCCTACCTGCAGCAGAACATCCTCGGCCCGCTCGGTATGAAGGACACGTCGTTCAAGCTGTCGGCCTCGCAGCGCGCGCGGCTGGCGAGCGTGCACCAGCGCGACGACAAGGGCGCGCTCGCGCCGATCGAGTTCGGCCTGCCCGAGGATCCGGAGTTCCTCATGGGCGGCGGCGGGCTCAACGGCACCGCGCCCGACTATCTGGCGTTCACCCAGATGATCCTGCACGGCGGCCGCTTCAACGGCGCGCAAATCCTGAAAGCCGAGACCGTGGCGCAGATGGCGCAGAACCACATCGGTCCGCTCGAGATCGGCGCCATGAAGAGCGCGATCCCCGGACTGTCCAACGACGTCGAGCTGTTCCCGGGGATGTCGAAGAAGTGGGGCCTGAGCTTCCTGATCAACACGGCCGAGGCGCCGACCGGGCGCTCGGCGGGCAGCCTCGCGTGGGCCGGGCTCGCCAACACCTACTTCTGGATCGATCCCACCAAGCGCGTGTGCGGCGTGTTCCTCTCGCAGGTGCTCCCGTTCTACGACCACACCGCGATCGACCTGCTGGTGAAATTCGAGACCGAGGTCTACCGCTCGCTCTAAGGCTCCGGATTCCCGCCGCCCCACGCTGAATGGGGCGGCGGGAATGATTCACGCGCGATCCACGAGGACGAACACGCAGCCTGTCTCCGAGTGCACGTCTTCGTCGACGCTCCCTGTGCTGGCGACACTCGCCCATCCGGGTCCCAGCCGGCGGCCGGCCTGGACGAGCTCACCTTCGAGGATGAACAGGAACTCCGGACGCTCGTGCGTATGAATCGGAAATCGCGCTCCTGGCTCGAACCGCACGATCTGCATTTCCCAGCCGTCCGTCGTCGCGATGTCCTTGACGAATACACCATGCGCGAATGTCGAGGGCCTCCAGGGCAGATCACTCGTGTTCACACACTCAGGCACGGGCGCACCTCCGGATGGACGTCGTCACTCGTAGCGCGGCGCCCGCTTCTCGCGGAAGGCGGCGACGCCTTCGCGGAAGTGCGCGCTCGCGCGCACGCGGTCGCCCAGCGCCTGGTCCAGCGTCTCGCGGGCGCGCGCGTGCTCGGCGATCGTCGCGCTGATCTGCCGCTTGACCGCCTGCACCGCCGACGGGCTGTGGGCGGCGATGCGCTCGGCCGTCTCGAGCGCCCACGGCAGGAGCCGCTCGGCGGACACGACGCGGTTGATCAGGCCGATCCGCGCGGCCTCGCCGGCGTCGATCAGGCCCGCCGTGAGCAGGAGCTCCATCGCGTGCACGTAGCCGATCTGCTGCACGAGCTTGATGGTCGCGCCGCCGAACGGATAGACGGACCACTTCACCTCCGGCAGTCCGAAGCGGGCGTGCGGCGCGGCGGCGCGCACGTCGGTGGCCAGCAGCAGCTCGACGCCGCCGCCGGCGCAGTCGCCGTTGACGGCGGCGACGATCGGCTTGCTGAACTCGTCGAGCTTGAGCAGCGCGTGGTTGACGATGCGCGCCATCTCCGCCGGCGCGGAGAGATCGCCGCTCATGTCCGCGCCGGCGGTGAAGGCCCGCGTGCCGGCGCCGGTCAGGACGATGCACCGGCACGGGCCGCGCTCGAGCTCGTCCCACAGGCGGCCGAGGTCGATCATCATCGCGCGCGTCATGGCGTTCAGACGCGGCTCGTTGTCGATGGTCAGGACGACGACGTGCCGACCGTGCGCCGCGACGCGGATCTCCATCGCTAGCGGCCGTCCGGCAGGACGACGATCTTGCCGTACGCCTTGCGATCGGTCAGCAATCGAATGGCCTCGACGGTCTTCTCGAGCGGAAGCCGCCGGCTGATCAGCGGCCGGAGCCTGCCCTCGCCGTACCAGCGCAGGAGCTCGTCGACCGATCGCCGCAGCTTGTCGGGCGCGTGCCAGCGGAAGTAGCGCAGCGACGAGCCGAGCGCGGCGCGATGCTTCACGAGCAGCCGGTTGGCGGGAATCTGCTGCACGCCGCCGACGAAGCCGACGAGCAGGATGCGGCCGCCCCAGCCGAGCGCGGACAGCGCCGCGTCGAAGAGCTCGCCGCCGACGGGATCGAAGCACACCTCGGCGCCCTTGCCGTCCGTCAGCGCCAGCACGCGCTCGGTCAGGCTCTCCGTCGCGTAGTTGACGGTCGCATCGGCGCCGCGCTCGCGCGCGACCGCGAGCTTGTCCGCCGTGCTCGCGGCTGCGATGACCCGCGCGCCCATCGCCTTGCCGATCTCCACCGCGGTGAGCCCGACGCCGCCCGCGGCACCGAGCACCAGCAGCGTCTCGCCCGGCTCGAGCCGTCCCTGCCAGCGGATCGCGACGTGGCTCGAGATATACGCGATGGGAAACGCGCCGGCCTCGTCGAACGGCATGCGGTCGGGCACCGGGAACGACTCCGCGTCGTCGGCCACCGCCATCTCCGCCAGTCCGCCGTAGGCCAGGATCGCCATCACGCGATCCCCGGGCGCGAAGCGCGTCACGCCCTCGCCGCACGCGGCCACGACGCCGGCCGTCTCGAGCCCGGGGCTGAACGGCAGCGGTGGCTTCGTCTGGTAACGCCCGCCCACCATGATCGCGTCGGCGTAGTTCACCGCGGTCGCCCGGACGTCGATCAGGATCTGGCCGCGCGAGGGCGTCGGCGGTGCCACCTCCTCCACCTTCAGGCTCTCGACCTCGCCCCACGCGCGGCAGATCACGGCGCGCATGGACGCTCCAGCTCTTCGCGCAGGCGCGGCTTCTGGATCTTGCCCGTGGCCGTGCGCGGAAATTCGTCGGCCTTCCTGAAGACGATGCGCGCCGGGACCTTGTAGCTCGCGAGCCGCTCGCGGCAGAACGCGGTGAGCGCCTCGGCGGTGGCCGTCGCCCCGTCGTGCAGCTCGACCGCCGCCGCCGCCACCTCGCCCTTGCCGCGGTCCGGGAGTCCGACGACGTAGGCCTGCTTCACGGCCGGGTGTGACAGCAGCACGCCCTCGACCTCGAGCGGCGCGACGTTGATGCCGCCGGTCTTGATCATCTCCTTGAGCCGGCCATGGAAGCGCACGCGGCCGTCGGCGTCGAGCATGCCGAGATCGCCGGTGACGAAGAAGCCCTCGGCGTCGAACACCGCGCGGGTCTGCTCGGCGTCGCGATAGTAGCCGGGCGTCACGCAGCCTCGCACGCGCAGCTCGCCGACCTCGTTCGGCGGCAGCGTCCGGCCGCTCGCCGGCTCCACCACGCGGATCTCCATGCCCGGCAGCGGCCGGCCCTGCGTCGTCAGCCGGCGCTCGAGCGGATCGTGCGCGTCCGTCACCGCGCAGTTGCCGTACGTCTCGGTGGCGCCGTAGACGTTGCACAGCTCGCGCGCGTTGACGGCTTCTATCGTCATGGCGACGTCTTCCGGCAGACCGATGGTGAGCCCGGTGCGCATGCTGGCCAGCGCGCGCCGCGACCGGTCGGGATGCTCGAGGATCGCGCGCGCCATGTTCGCCATCCCGTAGTACACGCTGCAGCGCTCTTCGTCGAGGAGCGCGAGCGCCTCACCCGGCTCGAAGCTTTCTTGCAGAACCAGTGTCCCGCCGTGCGTGACGATGGCCGGCAGCGCGTTGGCCGAGCCGAACGACCAGAAGAGGGGCACCGCCAGCCAGACGCGATCGGCCGCGGTGAGGTGCTGGCGCTCACCGATCTCGAACCCGTTGGCGATCACGCCGCCGTGCGCGAGCATGACCCCCTTCGGCGTCGCCGTCGAGCCCGAGGTATAGAGGATGAAGCACACATCGTCGGGGCCCACGGCCGCCTGCGCCGCCATCAGCGCCGCCGCGCGCACGTCGCCGGCGCGCTCGAGCAGATCCGCCCACGCGTGAACGCCCTCGTGGCGCCGCGTGTCGATGCTGACGATCGCGCGAAGCTCCGGCAGCGCCGGGCGCACGTCGTGGACCGCGCACAGGTACTGGCGTCCGCGGAACGCCTCCATGGTGACGACGACGCGCGGCCGGGCGTGCGCGAGCGTCCACGCGATCTCGCGCGGCGTCGAGAACGTGCTGATGGCCACGGTCACCGCGCCGAGCTTGGCCGCGGCCACCGCCGCGATCAGCCACTCCGGCCGGTTCGGCAGCAGGATCGCGACGCGGTCGTCTTTGCGAACGCCGAGCGCGAGCAGCGCGCGAGCCAGCGCATCGGCGCGGTCGCGCAGCGCCGCGAACGTGAGCCGCTCGTCACGGAAGATCACGGCCTCCGCGTCCGGTCGCGCGGCCGCCGTCTCGTCGATCAGCGCGCCCAGCGTCCGGCTGCGCGGCCGCATCGCTCAGCGCCCGGTGAAGCGCGGCGTCCGTCCCTCGCGGTGCGCGGCTGCGCCCTCGTCGACGTCGTGGCTCTCCTCGAACGCGTAGCGGAGCGTGTCCGATAGCGAGCGTGCCTCGCCGAAGCCCGCGAGCAGGCGCGTGCTCACGATGCGCTTGGCGCCGCGCGTGGCCAGCGGGCCGCTGGCCGCGATGCGTGCGGCCAGCGCGCGCGCCTCGGGCATCAGCCGGTCGGGCGGATAGACGGCGAGCACGAGGCCGAGCCGCTCCAGCTCCGCCGCGTCCAGCTCGCGGCCGGTGCAGATGATCTCCAGCGCCCGCGAGCGGCCGACCAGCATCGGCAGGCGCACCGGCCCGCCGGCGCCGGGGAAGCCGCCCCAGAGCGCTTCGGGCAGCGCGAACGTCGCGTTCGCGGCGGCCAGGCGGATGTCGCAGGCGAGCGAGAGCTCGGCGGCGCCCGCGCGCGCGGCGCCGTTCAGCGCGGCGATGACGATCTGCGGCAGCGCCGCCAGCGCGTCGTACACGCGGTTCGCGGTCCGGACCAGCTCGAGGACCTGCTCCTTGCTGTACGTGGCCCGCACGACCGGACTGAGGATGCCCATCGAGAAGAATTGCCGGCCGGCGCCGGTCAGCACGACGGCCTGGACGTCCTCGTCGCCCGCGAGGCCGTGGACGATATTCTCCAGGCCGAGCAGCACCTCGCGGGTGAGGCGGTTGTCATCCGACGGGCGATCGAGCGTCACGACGGCCACGCGGTCGTCGCGCTGACACGTCACATCACTCGCCACGTCAGCGCTTGATCTCGAAGGTTTTGACGTACACGCCGGGCGAGCCCTGAGCGTGGCGCATGTGCTTGCGCATCGTCTCGGACGCGGCGACGGCGTTGCGCTGAGCGTGCCACTCCGGGCTCTCGGACACCCTCGGGTTCTCGAACTCGTAGAACGTGAGGTAGGTGGGCCTCCCCTCGACGGCGCGATAGCGGCGACCGCGGATCACGCCGGGGACCTTCTCGTAGTTCGGCACGTAGACCGTGTTGTACCACTGGTTCCATTCGGCATCGACCTCGGCCGGGACGTCCATGCGACCCAGCTGAAGCGCGGGCGCCATGCCGCTCGCCGCCAACGACGGCGTCACCGTGCGCGGGTGGATCATCGAATACACGTTGCGGATGAACGAGGTCGCGACGGCCTGCGGGCCACTGCGCTTCGTCCACGGCGTCGGATTGCCCGCCACCTTCTTGTATGCGGCGCTCTCCAGCACGGCCGGGCTCTCCAGCTCGTAGACCGCGAGATGCTTGGGCTCGCCCTTCACCGCCTCGTAGCGCGCGCCGTTCAAGAATCCGGGAATCGCGAGCCGCTCGGCGAGATGCTCCTCGTTGTACCAGCGGTTGAACTCGCCTTCCTTGTCCGCCGGCACGTCGGCCCACACCATCAGGAGTCCCGTTCCCTTTTTGGCAGTCATGGATGGCCCCTTTCGGGGACGCATCGTAGATCAGGGCGCGCGCGAGCGCCAGCGGTGGGAGCGGGGCGCGAAACGCAGGAGACGGCCGGCGCGCGGTGACGGTCGGCAGGTGGCGGCGCAGAGATTTCGCTTGACAGGGTTCGCGGTGACAGCTGGCCATGCGTGGGCAACGGCCGGCACACAGCG
>Ga0066656_10000733_pt1 | contig 13396 bp, 8 predicted proteins | sample GraSoiAngelo_105_FD_71411 | JGI IMG/M metagenome (GOLD analysis project Ga0066656, IMG submission 71411) | Grasslands soil microbial communities from the Angelo Coastal Reserve, California, USA - 14_0903_05_40cm | ecosystem: Environmental > Terrestrial > Soil > Grasslands | place: USA... | reverse complement strand
TATATCGCGAGAGTTCCGTTAAATGCGGTAACCACACGACTTTATCCGGCGAGATGCCCAGCCGTTGCACATACTCTTCGGTACGAGGCCACACCATAATGATGCGTTCGGCCCTGCGGTAAAGAAATTTCTCTAATGCGCGCAGCAGCCAAGTAATGGGATTGTGCCGAGACAGCCTCCCAAAATCGATCAATACCTCCGGCCAGAGGTCGGTCAGTTCGACAAAGAAACGGCTCCCTTTCGCCATAGACAAAAAACATCCTGCCAGTGCCGCTAGGGGGTGCACAGAAACACCACTAATGACGTCCGGCTTTTCAGGAAGCTTCCGCCCCAGCCAAAAAGCGCGCCACGAGAAGCTCACCATGTTCAACATTCGCCGCCAGTCGTTATTGCGGTAAGGGAATGTTCTGAGCCAGATGAAGCGCACACCCTTCCAGTCCTCAGCCACCCAGCTCTCATGTCCCCGGATGCGTTCTTCTTTGAAGCTGTAATGGCTGAACCCGGCAGAAAAAATGGTCACCTTATGTCCGTGTTCTACCAGCTTTTTAGCCAAATCATAGCTGCGCGTGGATTGCCGGTCCGGTGAGTCAGCGTAATGGTTGATGACCCAGATGTTCATGATTGGCGTCCGCGTTTTCTGCTTTTCCTAACCATTAAGATCAACTCTCTGCAATACCGTAGTCATGTAACCGGCCAGAAAAGGAACACACGTTTGAACCGCGAAATAGCACAAGGGAAAACGCTTGGAGAGGAAACGTCCCACGGGCGGAAGAAGCGAACCTCGGAACCTGCCGCGAACCTTGGTCCGAGTACCTATCTGAAACAGATTTGCGATTCTAGCTGCCGTCACCGCTTTGTAGTGCGGATTGTATGGCTTAGCGTACCTCCAATCAGATAACACCAAGTGCCCTCCCGGTTTGGTCACGCGCATCATCTCAGTCGCGATCTTGGTTGCCAAGCTGTCTTCCGTAGCGTGAATGAACATAGCCGATTCCATCGTCAGGTCGAAGCTGTCATCACCGAACGGGAGGGAGGTAGCGTCGGCGCAGTGGAACGTCAAGAGCGGATTTCTGATGCGGGCATCCAATATTCGTTCCTCCTGTAAATCCACTCCGACGAGGTTAGACGGCTTGAATCCCAGGCGTAGGAGTAACCAGAGACTGGCGCCGTCACCGCAGCCAACGTCAAGCACATGCGCCGAACGCGGACTGATCCCAGTCGAGCGCAGCGCGCGGATCATGGCTGCATCCTGGGCTAATACCTGAAACAACGCTCCCGGATTCAGCAGCAGGTCGTTGCGGTCGGTACCCTTCTTGGCGTAGTACTCCGAGTAGAATTCTTGCACGCCCGGCAGAATCGTTTTCAAAACCGCGGATGATTCAGGTGTGTGACTCGTGGTCATGTTCAGACAGTGCCAAAGAATGTTGGATATAGCTAATCCGTTGCGTGCGTAAGAGTTCCAGACTCTTTAGGTTTTAGGACCGGCTTCGCGCTGCCCAGATAACGAGCGCTGACGTACTTCAGCGCTCTCTTCTGGCAATTATAGGAGAACCGGCTGAGAACGTTACCTGTACTTGCATGCTCATTGTGCCAGAGAGTCAGAGCGGGCTCGTAAATAATATCCAAGTTCAGAGAACGACATATCTCTGCAACAGAGATCTCTTCACCATAGAGAAAGAGGTTCTCATCCAAAAATCCGCCCGCCTCAAAGAATTTCCGAGCAAAAATGAGAAACGATCCTTGAGCAGCGTAGATCTCTTGCTTTTTTGTATCGCATGCGGACGATCCCGATTTCCGATTAGCCTTGAAGGCCTGCTTGAGGCGGAAGAGGCGGTCCCATACCGCAGCGAAGAGATAATTGGAGTAGATGAGCTGTAAACTTGCCAAGCGTAGCCAGCTTGGACGACACTTCATGAAAGGATTTTGGTCCAGCCCGGATCCAGTGAGCTGGATACGTGGAGCAATGACGCCGAGGCCGAGACAGTCCTGGTAGCACAACTTGAGCAGAAACTCCTCGTCCTCGACAATGACATCGTGATTACAGACGATCACCCAATCGGGCAAAGCTTGTGATTCCGCAAGATAGTGATCGTAAGCGAATTTAGCTGCTCCGAAATACCCGCAGTTGGTTGTCGATTCCATTAATTCGACATTCGAACGCTGCGCGACTCGGGCCCGCAATTTCGAGAGATTCTCCTCACCGGAACAATTGTCCACGACAATCACGTCGATGTCGGAAAACCCCCTGAGGCGGTCGAGACTCGCTAGCAACTCGAGCGTTGAACTCTCGCTCTTGTAGTTAACGGTAATCAGTAGCGCCTTGGGGTGATCTTTCTTTTCCAGCGTCATACCATCGGGCATTGTGGCAACGTCACGCAACCTGAAGAATCGCGGTTCTGTAATTGTTTCACTCTATTCAGAAGGAACCCTGCGACCAAAATGGCAAGAATCGGGCCGTTGTAAACAAACAGAGATCCAATCGGCGACCAGAGTAAGAAGCCATAAAAGCCGATCAAGACGAGAACTCCCGAAAATGGACGTTGGCGACACTTGTTGTATGCTTCACCAGCCATGCAACCCATCAAAATGCAGATCAAGACGGCGCCGATGAGCGAGAAGTCTTCGATCAAGCCACGGAAGGCAGTATAAATATTCGAGTCGTCAGCGCCTATCTTCACCAATTCTGTGTAAACCCCGGTTTGGCGTGTGTGCAATCCTGCCGCTTGAAGCACCCCCCCGAACGTGTATTGTCCAAAGCTCAAGCCCCACGCGTTCATTCCTTCAGGGCGATCCGCCCAATCACTGAAAACGGCGAGATACCCGATGGCTGTGGACTTAGCACGATCCCAGTCGCTTTGCACCTGAAGTTCGTCCTGGTCCTGCTTATGTGATCGAAGCGTATCCACTAGGAAGAAGAAGGACAGCCCCGCTACTAGCGAAATTGCGAGCATCGCCACAGTTCGTTTGTGCATGGCAGCACTTCCCCGAAGGAGGACGGTTCGCATTGCTAAATATCCGCTCGCTGCCAGTACCATTGCGATCAGCGTATTGGCTTTCGCGGCTTGCACCAAGCTAAATACAACCGCGGGCAACAATGGGATTAAGCAACAAATCCGATCGCGACGTGAAGACACAACCGCATAACTCATACCTCCGAGCAAAGCAGCCGGGAACGTCCATGTGACTAAGATTCTAACTAGGAATGGAGTTTGTTCTCCCGCATAGCGCTCGACCGAGAGAAGGTGGCCCACCGCGAGCAGACCGGACAATGATAGATCGAGGCCATAGTCCCCCAGCGCCTTCTTAGCTGCATAGACCGCGCCCGCCAGGCTCAGAATACTTAGGATCAGAGTTACACGAAGAAACATTCTTGGGGCGCAGGCTGGCGGCACGACCCTTGAGGGCTGACTGGGCATTCCTTCTACTACGGCAGAGCCAATCGTCATGCACCCAATCAGTAAGACGATAATCCACAGTGCTAGACAAGATACTGGATATTCGGGAGCCAGCACCAGCGGCAGAAAAATATAGCCAGACCAAATCGCAGGCGCAAAGACGCTGGGCGCGAGCCAACTCCGCTGGAAGAAGCGGGCTGCTAACGCCAAGGCCAGCAACACGAACGCCGGTATCCACGGAGATGCCAAAGGGTTGCTCATGTCAGCGTGGTAACGCACTCGTCGGTGACCAAAGTGGATTTGTCTTTCCCAGTTCCGGACTCGGCTTCGAGCGCTTCGCGAAGGCTCCCTATAGGAGTCAACACAAACAGCGAAAGTAAATACGCCGATGAAGAAGCGACGGTCAGGTACGCTGAAACTTTGTAGCCATAGATAGGAACCAACATCCAATTACCGGCGACATTGATGGTGAGGGCGATCAGCATGCCGAGAAGCATGCGCTTCGTTTCGCACAGTATTTCCAGTGGCTTGTGCGCGAGCAAGCAGGTCTGCCAAAGAAATCCTCCAAGAGCCAAGGGAAGGACGACCTGCCCAGCTGCGTGGATGGGCTTACCTAGGATTGTACGGCTCGCCCAAGGCCCGATCCCAACCAGAACCGCGCCAATGGGAATGAACATCAGAAGCTGATATTTCAGGCCAGAACGGATAGCATCGAGAGCATGCCTGCGATTTCCCGCGTTCCAACAATCCATCACCAGCGGGTGGACAGCCAGCGTCACCGGCATGAAGAGCAGAGAAAAGCACCGGACCACGACGTCATACATTGAGGCATAGATGCCGGCATCGGAATATCCAGAGAATCGCTGAATAAAGAATCGGTCGGAAACCAGAAGCCCTTGCTGACAAAGCAGCCAGAGAGCAACCGGCCAGCCGAATCGCCATAAATTGGACAGCACCTTCCGTTGCTCGGGAGATGGGAACGCTCTCCATCTCCGGCCCGATCTCGCCGGTGTTTCTAGAGAAATCAGCCGACTAAACAAGGGCAATAGATATCCAACCGCTATGCCGAAAAGGAGTACCCAGTAGGCTCGGGACCGGGAAAGAACCATAATAACGACAGGGACTGCAAAACAGGCAACCGAGCGAAAGGCTTCGAAGCGGAGCACTTTGACCGAATCAAGTCCTGCCTGGAACCGGGCCATTGTCACCGTGTATGTGAGAAGCTCAGCAAACAGCACCATTGAAATAAGAACGCTGTACCCGCCTTGCACTCCCGAGAGAAGAACTGCAATCGCCAACCCGATTGCTCCAAATATGACCGAGACTGCCGTCCCTAGGCTTGTAGCCTGGGAGAAATTTTCCGTTGCGTCTGTTCCTAGAGACTGGCTTTGAAAACGAAGAATCCCCTGGCTTAACCATCCCGCCATTCCCGACGCCGCAGCCATAACGATCGCGAACACAACCGCGTAGCGCCCGTATTCCTCGTACCCAACCATTCTGACAAATACCAGGACTGACAGAAATCCCATTCCGCCTGGAATGAACTTGCTAAGAAAATAATTGATCGAATCGAGCGCAAGCTTGCGTTGTACTTTCTCGGGAACGATTAGAGCATCCCGTCCAGAGCAAGACGAGGGACCGGCATCCCTGAGATAGAGACCGGCGCCCATTGCGCGAAGAACTTCCTTGATCGTCGTGTCCTTAGCCATCACTCTAGGTGATCTAAACCCGGGTACATTAATTCCGGTGCTCGGGCGGACCTTCGGTCTCTGTTGTTTCATCCCGTCGTACTATGGAGGTCCAAATTTTGTGGCTTGCCGCCTGGAAGCGCGAACCGTTTGGTGTGGCCCACGGCATGGTGGAATTTACGCTTCTAAGGACATCCTGGATAAAGATCTTCTGCGGATCCTGCGGATGGATACACTCCCACCGATCCTTTCCGAGTACCCACACAACCGCGCAGGCGAGGCAGAGGAATGTTCCTAAAAACATGATCGCGAGTCTCGGCGGAAACGACTTTCGCTCGGGGACGTTCGCGGGGTCGAGCACTTTAACGCTGGGAATTTCCTTGGCCTCGGCGACTTTGGCGAGTTCATATTCTTGTGTAAGGCTCTCAAACACTGCTTCCTGCACTTTAGTACCGCGATATAGGTCCGCGTATGGCACGCCCAAGAGAGGAAGCTTGCGGATCGAAGGATAGAGATCTCGGCCCTGGGAGCTGGTTGCATCGGCGACGATTTCCTGCTTGCCGCCCAGTTGTTGAAGCTGGCTTTGCAGTTCCGCAATGCGGGCTCTCAAGGAGCGAACGCGGACATTGTTCTCTGCGTAAATCTGCTTCAGTCCCTGCAGTTCGGATTGCGCCGCAATGAGCTGGCCTTCCACGGTGGCAGCGCCTTGCACCATGGCTCTGCCTTGTTCCTTAATATCGATGGTCGCATTCTTGCTGGCAAATTCGCTGAAATCCTTTTCGGCGGTTTCCAAGTCCCGCTTCACCTGCGCTAGTCGCTCTTCGAGGAACACCCGCTCACGGTGTGCCGACGATGTGCTGAGTTGGCTGACTACCACATTCAGCTCGGAGACGTACTCTTGGGCCATGGCCGCGGCGCGTTGCGGACTCTTATCCGTCACCGTGATCGTGATAATTCCACTTTTGCGGTCTTCTGAAATTGCGGTATTTGCGCTCAGGGCCCGCCGAGTATTTTGCCAGTCGGACTGCCAGTAGACTTTTTTGAGATCGAATTTGCCGATGAGATCGTCCTGCACGGTGCGGCTTCGAAGAATTCCAATAAAAAGATCTCCGGAACTCTTCAGGCCGAGAACATCTCCGGCAAGTCCTGCAAGCCCGCCACTCAATTTACCCGCCAGAGTGGCCGCCATGGCTAGCCCCGAGGTCGACTGATCGTCGGGTGGCATTAACAGCGTAGTAGATTCGTAGCGTCTTGGGATCGAGAACGCAAACAGCGTGGCTGCCAACAATCCGTAGCCCGCGATTCGAAACAAGAACCGGCGCTGATCCCACAGCAGTCGGAGACGGGCTACGGTCCGTTCACGATCGGCTGCGTCGTGCCCATTGGCGGATGCAGCTAACTCGAGCCGCGAGGTATCCGCGAGTTCTTGTAATTCATGCCCTGGAATGGTTGCCATTTTCAATCGTGTCGCCCAGCATGAAGGATCCGCAATCTTTGCCACTCACTGCAAGGCTACTTGCTTTTACGCGTCTTCCAACCGGGCCACCAAGTTACTTGTACCGAAGCGGTTACATCCGATTGCCTGCTTGGGCCGAGCACCGGGAACTGCCAATTTTCATACTGGACAAATCCGGAAAAGCCGAAATCGTGCCGCAACATCACATCGCCTCGCAAGCTGAAGTCCTGGTAGTTCCCTCCACCTAAGAAAGCCTTGTCGACATGGTTATGACGATATCCAAGCTGCAGATTAGTACGTGGTGAAAACCAGTAGGTAGCCCACCCTTGTTCTCCTGCGCCTCTTCTTCCGATCCAGCTACCGATTAAGTTCCCATCATTGGTATAGCCCGACCGGTAGCGCGAGTCCCAATAGACGGCGCCAGCGCCGAAGTGCTCGGGAACGTTAAGGTCACTGGTCAGTCCTTCCAGCCGAAGATCCATCTTCGGAATTTTCGGAAGCTTCGGCATATAAATCCCAGGGTTAATCGAGGGGCGATTGGAGCCGAGAGGTGAGTACTCGTCTATCACCATGGAATCGGCGTAGATCTGCAACCAGTTCCGGAGGCCGGGAACACGATAACTAAAATCGAAGGCTGAAAGACGCTTTCCAGGGTTAGCGGCACCCGTACTTCGGTGCGAATAGAACGTCCTCACGAAATTGTTCCAGGTGAATGGGTTCCCCGGCCCGCCGAATTGGGCGGTGAAACTCAGGCCAAACTCGAGGTTTGGAGTTGGATGAAAACTAAACTTGGTTCCGTGGATGAACGGCTGGGTCTTAAGCGCAGGGCCAAACAGAACCGATGTGCCTTCCCAATGTTGCCCTGCTAACTGTCCCAAGAAGAATTCCGAGCGGACTGGGCCCAGGAAGTGGGAAATCAATGGGATGTCATATGGCGAAACGCTGTCGACGCGAAGCATGGTGACCGGCGCAGCATTGTTACTGAATAGAAATGGACCAGCATGGGTTGGTCCGAGCCACAGACTTTGTTTACCAAAGGAAAATTGAACACTTCCGAAGGTGAGCGAGACCGTGCTTTCGAGTAGCCGAAAACGATCCAATTGGGCAGTGCCATTTGGCAATGGCGGGATGGCATCGACGGCTGCGGTAGCTTGTAACACGCTTGGTGGATCCGATGCTACGGAGGGGGCATGCTGATATTCGCCGCGAACAAAGAATGCAAGAGGCCCCGCCTCGGCGTGGGCAGTTAGACCATCTACCGAGCTAAAGCCGTGCCCGTAGGAACGGCCATAGTCATTAATAATGGTCTGGCCGAAATGGTAACCATCGCGCAGAGGCGGACCGGAGATGTTAGTGGCGCGAACGTAAACTGAGTCCAGGCTCGCGCCCACATTGTCCGCTCCGTTTAGGCGGTTAGTTTCATCCGACAGTTCCTTGGATAGTTCGCTGTAAATGCGCGGCGCCTCTCCGCCTTGCTCGTCTTCATCCCCGATCCTTTGTTCTGCCTCTTCCAGCATTCGCGCGCATTCGATGCGGGTCCAGGGGCGGATGCCCAAATACGCCGTTTTAATGTAGCCGAGGGCGACGAGACGCTCGAGCGCAGGATATATCCAACTGTCGAGCGGCACAGATGGAGATCCCATGTTTGCGGGATTACGGGTTTTGTCTCCGTAGTTTTCCGGCAGGACATTACCCCATGCGGCACCGCCTAAGTCTGTGTCGTGGTGAGCGCGATAGACCTGCCGCCCGAAGTACCAGCCGAGCGCGCTGCCGATTATCACGTCTGAGGTGAAGTGTTGTTGGCCGGTCACGCGAGTCGCACTCACTGTAGTTGCCAAACCGTAAGCCAAAATCTGACTCAGCGTCCCTGGATATTCATGCGCCAGCACACTTGCAACGGACCACGCGATCGCAGCGTGTTCCGAAGGAAATGAACTTCCTCCCTGGAAAAATGTGCCGCTTCCGTTCGCCTGAAACGGGCGCGGCCGTCGGGTGACGTTCTTTAGCAGGTAAGCCACCGCGGTGCTGTTCATGGCAGCTTCACCGCTGAGCAGTCCAGCTTCCGACATTTGATCGTTGCCGGTCATGTGGCCGAACAGAAACGAGCCCGCTCCCGCGCCAATCAGGGAATACACAGCATAATTCGAGATCTTTTTGCTGCGCTGGATTTCCCCCAAGGGGATCTGCTTCGAAAGCCAGCTATCGCTTGCAATGAATCCTGCGGTGACTCCGGCAAATGGCGCGATCCATTCAATGTCCTTCTTTTGCATGTGCGCTGGAGCGGTCCAGAAATTTTTTTGGTCGGTTGCAAGATGATTGACAAAAGGCAAAACCAAGTGATTTTGCGGTTCTTCGCCTGGCATTAACTCGTACTTAGACTCTTCATCCGCCTCGCTCTTCATGCGATTCCCAAATACGCGACTTGTCACGATACTGTCGCGACCCGATGCACTTGGAGCCGTTACTGAAGATTTCGGGGGGGATAAGGAACTCTCTTGCATCGGCTGTTCTGCGTTCTGCGCACGCATAACGGAATTCACAAGCCCAGTCAAAAGCAAACTCAAGACAATCTTAGGAATCGACGGCATCAGAATCGATACAGCTCAGAAGCTTCTGGCAACCTGAATCGCGACACCTACAGCGTACGCAAGCTGCGCCGATTGCAGAGTCGTCTTCCATTTGGTTGTGCCGCTAAACGCTTTCTCCGGCACCATGACTAAGTCTCCCGGATGCAAAGCTGAACGTTCGGCTCCGCCGCTGAACAAGCCGGCTGCTCCGCCCGCAACCGAGCCGTCAGCACGAATCACAAAAATTGCTTTCTTGTTGGCTGTGTTCGTGGGACCGCCCGCCTGTCTTAGGTACCAACCCGCGTCCTTACCAGGCTTAAAAGTAACGGCAGTCGGGTTATAGACTGATCCGTCCACCATCACGAAATTGGGCCGCTTGGGGATGTAGACCATGTCTCCTGCCCGCAATTGAATGTCAGAGGGAGTATTGGCCCAATGTTTTACGTCCTTGGTGATGTGAATCACGAGCCGGCCAGGCGGAGGGGCATTCTGCAGCTTCTGCAAAGCAGTCTGCCACTGGCTCACCGCAGCTTCCTTTGCCATTTTTTGATCGGCGTCCTGTTCAGGAATCAGAGTAAGGTTGGCTCCGTCGGTCCGCACCTGCCGGATGAGTTGCTCCCGGTTCTCCTCCTCTAGCTGACGCACTTGCTTCCGCTCGAAGATGACGCCATAGGGATAAGCGTCGCTCCTGAAGCCGCCCGCGCGCATCAGGATCGAGCTGAGGCGCTCGCCTTCCTGAATTCCGTAGGTGCCCGGATGGATCACTTCGCCCTTGACCGCGATGCTTGCACCGACGTCGTTCCATCCCGCAACCTGTTTGATTGTCAGTACGTCGCCATCGTGCAGCCGGACGTTCGCATCAGGCTCGCCGGCCATTGCTTTTGCAATGGGAACGGTAAGCATCTCGCCCGCCATGCTGGCTCCTCGCACAAGTTCATACCGGGTTAAATCCGCGGTCTCGGTATAAGCGCCTCGTTTAAATCCGCCAGCCACGCGCACCAAATCGGAAGCAGTCATGTCTTCGCCCAGCGGATATTTCCCGGGACGCGCAACTTCTCCTTGCACCACCACTGTGGGCGGGTCCGCCTTGCTCAAATTGCGGTGAACGAAAATTCGGTCCTTCGGCTCCAGCAGAACGTTGTCCCTAGGGTCATCTGCGAGGGCTCTCTTTAAATTGACGTTGATCACTTTCAGCTTGCCGTCTTCAGTTCTGCGGAAGACTTGTGCATCATCCAATTGGGCGTCGGGGCTGACTCCTCCTGCCAGGTACACCGCATCGCGCAAACGCGTGACCCCGTTTGTCACGTGGTCGCCTGGATTACGCACTTCCCCAGTTAGCGTAATCACCGGAGCATCTTCGAAGTCGTAACGGCCGAACACCCGCACCGTATCAAACGGTTTCAACATCAGATCCTGTCCTTTTCCGTCCATGGCTTCGCCAAGATTGAAAGCCAGCACTGCCGGTGTGTAGTCCGGCGGCTCAAGACGAATAATCTCAGCATGGCGGCGGGAAGGTTCAGGCAGCAGATCCCTGTAGGAGTGAAGCAGGTCGGTGAGCTTCATTCCATCGCGATACGCGTATTTGCCGGGATGAAAAACGTGCCCGTCGAGGTATACGGTTTTTTCGGAATACGGCAGGATAGGAGAAATCCTGATCTTGTCTCCGTCTTGAACTTTAAAATCGTCGAGAGCTTTATTCACCGCCTGCTCGTCATTGCTTTCAGGCATGTCGATCTGCATCATCGTGTGGTTTTGGTGTGCGACCACGCGTTCCACCTCAATGTGCCGGAAGGTTCCCGAGGGCAGCACGCCGCCAGCCAGCTCGAGGGTTTCGGCCAGGCTCTTCTCATTCGCGAGTTCATAAATCGCTGGGTGACGTACCATACCTTCTACCGTCACTGCAGAACCCACCGGTGGGACTTGGATCGTGTCTCCTGACTGAATCCTTGCCAAATCGCTGTGCACTCCGTGCAACAGCAGATCGTAGGCGTCGACCTCCTGAATTAGGTTCTTGCCGCGGTACAGTCTCAGGTGTCGCAAAGAGCCGCGTGAGGTGGGGCCGCCTGCGGCATACAAAGCGTTCAGCGGGGTGGATAGCGAACTGATGTCGTACGGCCCCGGATTTTCAACTTCGCCCACAACGTAAACTCGCACGCTCCGGATGCGTGCCAGGGAAACATCAGCCTCAACCTCATGAAACTGGGTGCGCAGCGCTGCCTGCACCAGACGCTGGACATCGCCCAAGGCCCGTCCGGAAACATTTACCGTCCCCACTTCGGGCAAGGCCAGGCGACCGGACGGATCAACGACCCGTTGCAGCCGTTGCGCCACTCCGCCCCAAATATCGATGCTCACACCATCGCCTGGACCGAGGACGTAATCTGGCCCTGCGGGAAGATCCATGGGCAGTCTGTCCGAATTGCCAATGCCGTTCCTGAAGATGTTTTCGCCGAAATGCTCCAGCACGGCGGGGCGTTGCGAAACTTGCAAGTAGAGGTCGTAGAGCGATGGAATGTTCGCGTAGGGATCGGCCCGATGGCGAATCTGCGGTCGATCCAGGTTCATGTCCGCGGCGGAAGAAACCTGCCCCTGCCGACGCGGCATTTCAAGGCTGGCCTGCAGATTGAGATTTGATGCTTCCCGCGAAAAGTCTGAGCCGCTGACGGAACGCTGACCTGTGATAGCAGAACTCATGCCGGGAGTTGTGGATCTGACGGAGCTGCCATAACCTGGCATCTGTGAAGCGCCAGGGCGACCTTGTACCGCCGTTGCTCCGCCAAGCATCGCGATATCCGAGGCGGAGGACGAACTTGCATTAAGGAAACCGGGGAGTTGATCCGGTGTGATGCGGGTCATCAGGCTGGAATCCATGGCTGCGCCGGAGTCGAAGCCCATTCCGTCGTATACATCCTGATTCTGCGGCAGGCTCGCCATATCTAACTGGCGCACGGGATTGTCAGCTGGTGGAATTGGCCGCGGGGCGCTTGGTGTTGAGGGAACGGTCTGATTCGTTCGTTCCCCTTGCTCCGGAATCGCGTGCGGTTCTATGTCGCCGTCGTGCTTCTGCCAGTATGCGTCTTCCTGACCAACGCCCGTCTGTCCGGCTTTTTCGTCCGTACGTGGCGGCGTCGCGGCCGTCGTTGCAGTGCGGACAACACCGAATCTTGCGTCCAACTCCCGTCGGCGTTCGATCTCTTCCTGGGTGGGCTTCGCCCTCACGTACGAGCGGGACTCGATTTCTCGGGTAGCCAACACGCACACATTGTGATCTTCGCGCAAGAGCTGAAACAGAGCTTCGTCCGTTAAATCGTCAGGATCGAGAATCCGGCCCTGCTCATAGGCTTTCTTCACCAGCATTTTCTTCACTTCGAGCAACAGGCCGGGCTCATTGCGGAGGATCGCGATGATCTTGTCCGCTGAGAGCGAAACCATCTGTTCCGCTTCCTGTGCCGCACGCGAGTTGGCCTCGTCAATGGCGTGGGTGCGCCCGTTGTAGGACCCGCTCTGATGGGTTCTTTCCTGACCAGCGAGGACCGATGGAAAGGCCAGTAGCATGAGGAACAAGCACACTCTTCCGCGATTAATCCGCAAATGGTTCTTCATAACTCCTCTACTCGCGCGCATCATCGGAACTAAATGGGTATGTATGAAGGAAGCAATCGGTGATCTAATTTGTCAGCGAAGTGCGTTCCACAAAACTGGGCATTCTGGAAGTCCGGTTCTCAGCGGATCGTCTCGATTTCCACTTCATAGACCTCAACAGCGACGGAACGCTGGAGCATATGAATGGAAACCACGACACGAAACTTGTCTTATCGATGGCAGTACTGCGATCATAAGCGGAACGGGTTTGGGTCCAAGCCGGAACCGCAAGAGCCAAGAGCAAAGCCGCTAGCTTTGCACCACATGTCACTGAAGAAGAACATTTACTCATAGACCCTTCTATTTGCGCCTGATTTGTAAATTTAGGGGATTCGTTTTTGTTCGACGCAGATTCCTCAGCAAGGTTCGACATCAGCTTCGTCGACTTCTACAGCAACAGAGCGCATGATGATTTCAATTGAGATCACAACTCGGTAGCGGTCTTTCTTGCGCACCAGAATGCCTTCCATACCAGCCAATGGCCCATGCTTCACTCGAACTCGTCTGCCGGCTTTCAAATAAGGGTGGGGCTCGGCACAAGCACCGTTCATTACCCCACTCCGCAGTGACTCCAATTCGCGGTCCTCGATCACAGCCGGGCGCCCGCTGCAGCTCACAAAATAGGTGACGCCGGGACTTTGCAGCACG
>Ga0066656_10000729_pt1 | contig 13431 bp, 9 predicted proteins | sample GraSoiAngelo_105_FD_71411 | JGI IMG/M metagenome (GOLD analysis project Ga0066656, IMG submission 71411) | Grasslands soil microbial communities from the Angelo Coastal Reserve, California, USA - 14_0903_05_40cm | ecosystem: Environmental > Terrestrial > Soil > Grasslands | place: USA... | reverse complement strand
CCACTGACATAGAAATGGTCCATCCACATGTACTGCGTCTGTGCCACTGCATCACCGACTCCGCCCCAGATCGGGTTCCACGACAACTCGTCCCCCCAGAACTTGCTCTGCGAGCTACTGCTGTACTGAACGTCCCGGTACTCGCCCACCTTCACGCCGTCGATCCACCAGTGTGCCTCGCCGTTCGCCAGATCACCGGTGTTGTCCACCAATACCGCCTCCCAGTGATGCCACTGCCCCCGCGTAAACTCAGGATTGGCGAGGTTCGGCGTGAGATTGCGCGCGCCGGCAGGCGTGTTCTGCAACCGCACTTCCGGCTCGAGCGGCGAGCTCCCACTCCCTTGGGCCGAGAAATAGACGACGGGGTCGCCGTGGACCCAGACGAACGCGATCTTGTTCACGCCGGAGCTATGACCCTGCCAGTTGCTCGATAGCTTCAGCCACAGGGAGACATACACCTGGGTGTAGCCCCGGCTATTCACGCCGTCCAACCACGTATTCGCTGGTGCGGAGCCGCCGCCAAAGCCCGCCAGATAAGTGACCTGACCAACCGAGGGCGGCGACTTGGGCCCGTTGAGGTCAACGAAGAGCGACAGCGCCGCGCCGGCTCCCCAACCGAGCTCCGTCAACGCGTCAAAGGGCCGGTCCGTAACTGGGGTGAACCCGGGCGGCTCGTTACTCCCCGGCGGCGGGGGCGGCGGCGGCGGCGGCGGCGGTGGCGGTGGCGGTGGTGAGCCGGTCGTCGTACCGTTCGCCACGTTCGACAGCGGGCCAAACACCGCGTTCACGTTGAGCGTGCCGCGGAACGCCACCAGCTGGAACTGATACGCCGTGACCTGTGTGAGCCCCAGCGCCGTGCACTGGCGCCTCGCGCCAATCGTCGTGCCCGCCACGGGGACGGTGCACGTGCCTTGAGTCACGCCGGACGCGGAGCCCCAGTTGATCGTGCCCGGGGCGTAGCGAATGTCGTAACTCGCGGGCGCACCCATCCCATCGTTGACTTCCGTGAAGGAGAGCGTCGCTGAGGTGTTGGTCACGCTCGCGACTGCGAGATCCGTCACCTGTCCCGGACTGCCCGGGGGCGGCGGGGGCGGCGGGGGCGGCGGCGGCGGCGGCGGTGGCGGCGGGGGCGGCGGCGGCGGCGGTGGCGGCGGCGGCGGGGGCGGCGGCGGCGGGCTCACCGCCATCACAGTAATCGCCGCCGTGCCATTCTTGGCCTCACTCGTGGCGGTCATGGTGGCCGTACCGACAGCCATGCCGTTGACGAGTCCGCTGCTATTCACTGTGGCGACGGTTGCGTCGCTCGTTCCCCACGTCACCACCTTGCCACTCAACGGGGCACCACTGGCATCCTGGGGTGTCGCCGTCAGCTGTAGCGTCTGCCCCACCGGCAAATTGCCGTTCGTGGGACTCACGAGCACCGCGGCCACTTTGGTCAGCAGTCCCGCCAGCTCCTGGAGCGTGCACGCGGCCAGGACAACGAGACCCGCCACGGACACATTTCTCAGCAGAGCCAGTCGCCGCGACAACTTGTGTTTGAACGTCATGAGAGCTCCTCGCGCGTCTTATGGTTTGGCAGTCGCCACCGTGAGATCATCGACCCACATGTACTGATCCACAGGTGAGCCATCACCGATGTAGGGCGCGATCAAGAACTGGTGAAACTTGATGTTCGGACGAGCGCCGGTTCGAAACATCATGTCGTGCCGATCGATGACGAGCGTTCCATTGAACCAGTACTGCATCACGCCATCGGCTACGCCTACGCCGCCGGAGATCGAATTCGCCTGGAAGTAGGCCTCGACGTGATTCCAGTCGCCTTTGTATCCAGGACCGGGGCTTGGCTGGAAGTAAGGTTGAGCAGTCTCTAATTGCTTGTTGTTGTACCAGGGCGGCATGTTGAAGCAATCGACTCCCCTGAGGTTCGTTTCCACAACGCCGTTGCATCCGTTGACGGCGCGATTCTCCGTGACGCCAACGAGATTGATGGGCGGTGTGCCGTAACTCGTATTGATCGCCTTGCTGTCTTGCAGCGCGAGGTGAGGCTTGCCCCCGTTCTGATAGTTGTGCTCGATGTAGGCGACCAGCCATGCGATCGACGGTCCGTCGTAGTCGCCATCCTGGTCGCTCATCGCCTGGAATTCATGCGGGTGGTAGGGTTTGCCCGAGCCTACCCAGTTGCTGCTGTACTTCACCCAGTAGCTCACGTACAACGTGGGCGTCGCGGTGAACAGGTGTCGCGCCGCGCCTCCCCAGGTGGGCATCGTCGCGCCAGCGGCGAAGTGGACTTCCAATGCAGCCGTACTTCCAGGGATGTGCTGCGACGTCGTTATCGTCATGCTGGGGTTGTCGTACCAGCCGCGCGATGCGAACGCGTTGTCTTCGAAGTGCTCCTCGAAGAGAATCGTCCCCGGTGGCGGCGGCGGCGGGGGCGGCGGCGGCGGCGGCGGCGGGGGCGGCGGCGGCGGCGGGGGCGGCGGCGGCGGTGAGCCGGTCGTCGTACCGTTCGCCACGTTCGACAGCGGGCCAAACACCGCGTTCACGTTGAGCGTGCCGCGGAACGCCACCAGCTGGAACTGATACGCCGTGCCGGCGGAAAGACCCAGCACCGTGCACTGCCGGTTCGCGCCGATCGTCGTGCCGGCCACGGGGACCGCGCACGTGCCCTGCGTGACGGACGGCGCCGAACTCCAGTTGATGGTGCCCGGGGCGTAGCGGATGTCGTAACTCGCGGGCGCGCCCGCCCCATTGTTGACTTCCGTGAAGGAGAGCGTCGCTGAGGTGTTGGTCACGCTCGCGACTGCGAGATCCGTCACCTGTCCCGGACTGCCCGGGGGCGGCGGCGGCGGCGGCGGCGGCGGTGGCGGCGGCGGTGGCGGCGGCGGCGGTGGCGGCGGCGGCGGTGGCGGCGGCGGTGGCGGTGGCGGCGGGGGCGGAGTCGCGGTAACCGTGATTGCCGCCGTGCCATCCTTACCCTCGCTCGTCGCGGTCATGGTGGCCGATCCGGCGGTCACCCCGTTCACGAGCCCACTGCTGTTCACGGTGGCGACCGTCGCATCGCTGGTCCCCCAGGTCACCACTTTGCCGCTCAACGGTGCGCCACTGGCATCCTGCGGCGTTGCCGTCAGCTGTAAAGTCCCCTGGACCGCCACGCTGCCGCTCGTTGGACTCACGAGCACCGCGGCCACTTTGGTCAGCAGGCCCGCCAGCTCCTGGAGCGTGCACGCCCCCAGGACGACGATCCCAACCATTGACACATTTCTCAGCAGGGCCAGTCGCCGCGACAACTTGTGCTTGAACGTCATGACGAACCCTCCGGCAGTTCATCTGAAGACGAGACGACGCGATTGTATCGGGGAAGCGAGAGTGTCACGTACGACTGAGAGACGGGACTTACGGGCAGGAGATCCCCTGCAACCAAGAGGCTCTCGTCACCGGCATGCATCTGTGCAAGGCGCTTCGACAGCTTGAACGTGAACGGCATGCTTCCCCCAAAGAAGCAGTTCTGCCTCACCGCCTGTCGACGGTTTTGGCTCTCACCAACGACCCTCAATTGTTCAGCGGGGGCGCTCCGTCTCTACCGATCAACCTTGCGAAAAAGAGGGGGCACAAATCGCAACAACCATGCAACACGCGATGCAGCAGCTCAACACGCGATCCATCGTACCAGCGGGGCGGCAACAGACGCAAGTGGGAGATTCCCTGGAAGAACGTAACCGCAAGGGGGAGTGCATCAGTGCGAGGTTGTCGCGAACCAACGGTAAGAACCCGCCATGCCAAGCGACCTGCTCGATAGTGTTATGGGTCACGCCTCATGTGTCGGGGCACGTCTCTCGCAGTCCGCGTGATATGAGACACATGCTGCCACTCCTCGCTTGTCGGGGCTGGATGCCCGGCGTTGCGACGAAGCAACACCGGAAGAGACGGCGTTGCATCCCGAGCACTCGGCCCGGTTTTTGCCCCTCCGACCAAGAACGATGGCTTTCGACGCGCTGGTGCTGAATGCGTCGCTGCGACAGGCGCTCGTAACCGTGCGCTCGCTCGGCCGGCGCGGGCTACGAGTCGCCGCAGCGGCAACTGTCCGCACGGCACCGGCTTTCTCGTCGCGCTGGTGTAAACAAGGCTTCGTGTTCCCGCCGGAGGACGCTTCCGATGCCTACCTCGCGAGGTTGGAGCAGTGGCTCGACGCCACCGGAGCGCGGACGATCATTCCGTCGCACGATGGCACGATCGCGTTGCTTCGTCGGCACCGCGCGCGCGTCGATTGTGGGGGAAAGACTCGCATCGCCCTCGCGGTGGAATCGGGGTTAGCCGTTGCAGTCAACAAGGAGCGGACTTCGGCGGTGGCGAAAAGCTTGGGACTGCGTGTGCCGCACGAGGCGGTGATTCGAGACGTCGACGACGTTCCAGCGGCGGTGAACGAGATCGGGCTACCCGCCGTGATCAAACCAGGTGAGTCGTGGCTGTCGAACGGTGGTCATGGCACCCGAGTGGTTCCGCAGCTCGTTGTGACGCGGGCTGAGGCCCGTCGTGCCGTGGAGGAAGTCACGCGACTCGGGGGCTTCGTGCTGTTCCAACAACTGCTGACCGGAAGGCGTGAGGCGGTGAGTTTTTTCTTTGCCAACGGCGAGATCTATGCGCGGTTCGCCCAGTGGGCAATCCGGACCCATCCGCCACTCGGGGGAACGTCCGTTGTTCGTCAAAGCATCGCCATTCCGTCCGACATCGGAAGTCAGGGCGAAGCGCTCGTGCGCGAGATCAATCTCGAGGGGTATTCGGAGGTCGAGTTCCGACGCGATGCGGCTGGCGTGCCTTACCTGATGGAGATCAACCCGCGGCTCTCGGCATCCATCGAGGTCGCTGTGCGAGCCGGCGTTGACTTCCCCTATCTCCTATATCAGTGGGCGAGCGGCAGAGCGCTCGAGCGAGGCAATGGCTATCGAATCGGCGGCTGGATGCGCTATCTGGGCGGCGACATTGAAACGACCATCGATTCACTGCAGCAGCATGGCAGGCCTGGAATCCCACCTCGGATGCGCACGATCATGAACTTTGGAGCTTCGTTTCTCAAACCGATGGGCTACGACTACTGCGATTGGAAGGATCCGCTTCCGGCAGCGAGCGCCACTGCCGGTTTCATCCGCGCAACGCTCCGGAGACTCGGCTCTCGCCTGAGGAAAACGCTTCTATGAGCGTCGCGTACGACGTTGTGGTTGTTGGCGCTGGTCCCTATGGACTGTCGGTTGCTGCGCACCTCCGCGGCCGCGGGCTGAAGACGGCGGTGTTTGGCAGGACGCTGGGGATGTGGCGGGAACACATGCCGAAGGGGATGCTGCTGCGATCGCACTGGTGGGCAACCAATCTCTCCGATCCGCAGCGCAACTATGGGTTTGCCCGCTTCTGCGCTGATTCGGGGAACGACAAAGGCTATCCCGTGCCGCTCGACGCATTCGTGCAGTACGGACTTTGGTTTCAGCAGCGTGCTGTGCCTGACGTCGACGAGACATACGTGGCATCGATCGAGCGTCAGGACGGCCAGTTTCACATCACGTTAGCGGATGGTCGCGAGGTACAGAGCCAGGCGGTCGTGATGGCGACCGGACCTCATCCATTCGCCAATCGACTTGCAGAATACCACAGGCTGCGGCACGAATTCGTCTCGCATTCCTCCGATCACAGCGATTTCGACCGGTTCAAGAACCGTGAAGTCATTGTGATCGGCGGCGGACAGAGCGCCATCGAGTATGCAGCGCTGCTCCACGAAGCAGGCGCCAAAGTTCATGTTGTCGCGCGGCGGCGCATCATGTGGCTTGCGCCTGATCGCGCGCATGAGCGCACTGCTCTCGAGCGGCTCAGGGCGCCGAACGCCAGCATCGCGCCTGGCTGGCGAAACTGGGTCCTGGATCATCTCCCCTATCTCTTTTACCAGTTCCCCCAAGTCTGGAAGGACTCCTACAACAGCAACTACGAATCCGGCGCCACTGATTGGCTGAGAAACAGAGTCATCGGAAAGGTCACGGTGCACGAATGGCGGACCGTCGTCGGTTGCGAAGCTGTGGACGGTAAGCTTCACGTCAATCTTTCAGACGGCGCGACGCTGAGAGTCGATCACATCCTTCAAGCAACAGGATATAAGGTCGACCTCAGTAAGTTGACGATGATTCATCCGGCGCTGCGGGCTATTATCCAAACGGACCGCGCGATTCCTCTGCTGAGTAGCCGCTTTGAGAGCAGCGTCCCCGGACTCTACTTCGTCGGACTCACGTCCTTGCGTGCGTTTGGTCCGCTCTATCGATTCGTCGCCGGTTGTGGAGCAGCGGCGCGGCGCGTGGCGGGCGCGGTCGCGCGCGCGAGGTTTACACGTTCAGTGCCGTGGCGGCCGGTGACGGCGCCCGCTACGACAGCATCGCCGCTGCCTCACTAAGCGTCGCGAACTTCACATTCGTCATCGCCGCGAGGCCGTGCAGGTACGCCTCGAGCGAATCGGAGATGCGCTGTGCGTCGGCTGCCGTGGCGACGAACGGCGTCAAACCCGGCGTGTGACTCGGACTGTGCCAGAATACCTGAAGATGCCGCACGCCGTGTTCGAGAAGCTGGCGCGACAGAATCAGCATATCGGCTGCAGATGACAGCTCGGGTGACAACACGATACGCCTGACCAAACCGGCCCGGCTGCCGACGCCTGCCAGATGAAACCACCGAAATGGCGCCGACTCGAGCAGCCGCCGTATCGGGTCCCAGAAGCGGAAGGGCCCGCGACTGAATCCATACGAGAGCGGAATCTCCAGTAGGTCACCATCAGCGGCGGGCTGTCTGACGTCATCGTGTGGCGCCAGGCGGTACGCGTCGAGCGGCGCACCGACGAAGCTAGGCCCGTCGTCGTAGGGCTCCCAGTTCCAGAATGGCGTGACGCTGCTGTCCACGCTGTAGCCGCAGCGCAGCAGCGCGGCCACCGTACCCTGCCCGATGCCGAAACGCCCCGCCCGAAAGACGCGTGGCGTGCGGTCGAACACCTGCTCGAGCACGGCAGTGAGCCGCTCCAACTTGGCCAGCTGCAAGTCGGCCGGAAGATTCTTGAGCACCGAGTTGCGTGGGACAAACGCCTCGGCCAGAGGTGGCGTGTTCCAGGGATGAAGATGGGCGCCGATCTCGGCACTGCCCGCGGCGGAAAGGTCGCGCAGTATCTGCGCCGCGCCGGGATGAATGGCGACCTTATAGGTGACGAGGTAGGTGGGCCGCACTCCCAAGCGATCGAAAAATCGCGCCAGCGGTTCGAGTGCGCGGATATTGCTGACGGCCACTCCGTTACGGCTGCGATACCAGTTGTCCTCCTCTGTGTCGATCGAGACGAGAACAACGGTCTCGCGCGTCATAACGCGTTTGCGGCGACGGTGCGATCGCCGGTCCGCGGGCCTCCGGACGTCGTGGCCAGCAACGCGGCGGCAACGGCACGCGCGATAACCGCCGCGCCGGCGGGCGTGTGATGATCGTGGTCGTAATAGTGACGGAGGCGTCCGGTCAGCAGCGATCGGAGATCGAGATGCTGCACACCGAGGGAGTCGGCAACTCGAGCCACTCGGGAATCGACAAGTTCCAGTAGTCGGTTGACCACGTCCAGGCTGTAATAGAGCGTGACGCGATCCTTCCAAGGTCTTCCGACGCCACCCTGCCACATGTGCGCCTGTTCTTCGGCGCTGTAGGTACCCTCCAGCCACGGCTGGCGCACGACGAGCACGCGATCTGCTTTGGATCGAGCCCTGCGCAGCAAACGCCTGAAATGATCTTCGAAGTTCGCCACGACAACGGCAGCGTCCGGCATTGTCGTGCGAACGTCCGTGGCTTCTGCGCGCATTCTGAGCGCGGCCCGGAACCACGCCGCCGCGCGTTCCTTGACCTCTCGAGGATGGAACCACCTGCGACGTACCCGGCGCGCAATTTCGGCGAGGGCCCACATTCCTGGTTTCCAGCCAAACGGCTGCCGTGGGTATTCGCCGAACAACAGCGATTCCGGAACTACCGAGGGCGGATGCGCCGGCCGGGCGCCCTCCTCTATCCAATGGTAAACGTCGCTCGCAGCGACCATGATGAGAATCGCATCGAGATGACCGTACTGGGGAAGCACGCGCGCGAAAATAAGATCCAGCTCGGCCGACCCCACTCCCGCGTGACCGATGTTGCCCACGTGCACCCGCCGCGCACGCAGAGCCGCGAGGGCGTCTGGCGAATTGAGAAGACGCTCGAGGGAGCCGGGCCAGCTACTAGGTTGGTCGAGCCCGAAACACTCAACAGCGCTCCCGCCTGCCACCAGAATTCTATAGAGTCCGGGCTCGCCGGCGCGGACCTCGGCGCCGCGCTCGCCGTCTCCGTTGACATAGAAACGACAGCGCGGCTCGAGCTCGGGAGAGACATCCGGGTCCATGAGAATTTCCATTCGCGCGTGAGCGGGCCAGACACGGTAGCGGGACCGATGTCGCAGCCACCAGCGGCTCCCGAGCTCCGCAACTGCGAGGGCGGCAACGACGACGAGCGCGCCCGCCATGATCCAGGAGGTCACGCCCGGCTCCACGCCTTGAGCAACGGAAGGCGCGCTCGCAGATCGATGTACGGATCATTGCGATACACGAACAACGCCCACGTCAATGTCACAACCGCGATCATTGCGAGACCGGCTCCAGCCAATTCGGTCAGGCCGTGAACATCTAGCCCCAGCTTGAACCACAACAGCAACGCCAACCCCGGGATGCCGCCCAGCACTGCTCGGGCAAAGACGTAGCGCACGCACCCGAGAAGCGGCGTGTCGAGTTCCCGGCACGCTTGCCAGAGCACGAGGCCGGCGAATAGCACGTTGGGAATCGCGGTGCCGAGCGCGACACCGGCGAGTCCCAGCGGACGCACGAGCAGAATGCTCAGGCCGAGGTTGACCAGACCGGCGACCAAGAATCCGACCGTGGGCAGTCCCGGCCTGCCGAGTCCCATCAGAATGGGAAGCGCGACGCCACGGACGGGCAGAAAAACGAGGTTCGAGATCATGAGGATCACGAGCACTTGGCCCGCCGGCCGCTCGAACGTGGGATCGATCCATGTGGCGATGAAGCGTCCGCCGAGCACGATGAGAAACAGGCCGACTACCAACGTCACCGAGAACGCGATCTTGGACCATTTCAGCAGGATTTCTCGGAGCTCCTCGCTCCTGCCACTTGTCTTCAGCCTGGTTGCGGCTGGCATCACGACCGCGGCGATCGCGATGATGAACTCCATGAAGTAGACGACAAAGCTGTTGGCGACGGTGAAGTAAGGGATCGAGCGCACATTCTGAAATGCGCCAATGACGATAGAGTCCGTTTCGAACGAAAGACGGATGCCGGCGGTCAATACCAGGACGTACAGGCTGAAGGCGAAGATGGAGCGAGTCATGCGCCAGTTGAAATCGGCCAATCGCAGGCGAGCGCGGGGGTGGCGCCGCCGGATGAGCAGCCAGCAAAATCCGAAGTCAAAGATCAAACACGCCAGCTGCACGACGGCCAGCATGGTGAGGGACGCATTGATGGCCAAGAGTACGAACGTGAGAACGAGGCGGAGCACCACCCCCCACAGGCGAACCATGTTGCGTGGAATGAACTCGTCGTAGGCCGCGAGGATTCCACTCGGCAGGAGTCCGATAAAGCCTAGCGAGACGAACAGGACCACAAGCGCATAGGCCCAATGCGCGTCCTCACGGATCGTCGTCGGAATGGTGTACGTGTGCGTGAAAAAGAGGTATAGCCCCGCGCCGACGACGAGCGCGATTACGCCTAGGACGAGATAGAGGACCGTGCAGCTGCCGATCGTCTCGTTCAGCTTCTCCTCATCGCCCGTCGTGACGTGTTGAGCGAAGTAGCGCACCGACGCCATCGGTACCCCGAGCACCAGCAATCCCAAATACCCGGTGATGGCATTGATGAGATTCCAGGTCCCGTATCCGTCGTCGCCGAGTTTGTGGATGGTGAACGGCGTGATGAAGTAGATGGCGAGCATGCTCACCAACGACACGACCCAATTGCTGCCGACATTCTTGAACACAAAGCCTCGCAGGGGCACGTGCTGTGCCACAGGCGTGCCTGCTTCGACCCAGCTACGGCACGTCCCAGCCTGTTGCGTCCACTCCACACTGAAGGGGCACAGGGAAGCGTGGGGGTGAGGGGCTCATCGTGCGAGACCGATTTGCTGGAGGGATTCGACGAGGAATGGCAGAGGATCGCGCCAACGCCAGATCTCTTCTCGATTGCGTTCCACCTTCGCACGAAAGAAATCGCGAACGGCAGCGACTTTGCCGCCCACGCCGCCGCCGTTGCGTAGCCGCAGGTACAGGTGGTCGACTTCGCCCCAAAACCATCGCAGGCGCACACCGACCTGATAATCCGTCACGGGCGGAACACGCTGGCCGAGCGCGCAGGCGACGAGGAGCCGCGGGAAGTCAATCCCTGAATCGATGGCGAGCTGCAGCGAGCCCCACAGCCGTCCATTCACTTCCATGAAGACGGGACGCCCGGTTTCGGCATCGCGCTTGCACTCGATCATCGCCACGCCTTGCCAGTTCAGGTCTTCAAGCAGGCGGCGTCCGGCAGTAGCCAGCTCGCTGTCCAGTGGAATGCTCTCGCGATAGACGCTCACCCCCCCATCCGGCGGTTTCTCCCGCAAGCGGCGGTGCGCGAACTCCGCGATCATGCGTCCCTCCCAACGCAACAGAAACAGACCCTCTCCGGAGCCGCGCACTCGGCGCTGGAGCAGGATGGGGAAAGCGGCCCGGGGAAAGGCGCGGAGCGCGCTCCGGCAGGCTTCCAGCGTGTCGACGGACCGGACGGCGAGCTGCACGGCGCCGACGACTGAACGAACGACCGAGCGATGCGGCTTGAGGACAGCTGGAAAAAATTCGGCATTCGTTGGTAACGAATCGTCCGGACTCTTGAGCAGTAGGGTCTCCGGCACGCTCAGCCCGGCACACCGTGCTCGATCGAGCATCTCAGCCTTATCCGAAGCTGCGTGATACGTGCTCAAATCGGGAAAGGGGAGCGCGACTGACGGCGGCAGCAGCCGATGACCGGCACCGATCGCCTCGACCGAGGCGTCCGTAACCGGTAACAACACCCGGACCTCCAGCTGCCGAGCCAGGCAGCCGATTTCTACCGCGTACGCCTCCGGGTCGGCCAGCGGATTGGTCGACAACCGCAGTCGCCGTACACCGCGGGACACCCCTGCGAGCGAAAACCGCCGGTCGGCCGCAACGCCGACCTTCAGACCGAAGCGCACAAGGGACCGGGCCGCCGCCAAAGCGGCGCGCTCATTACCGTCGGTAAGCAGGACGTCCATACCGTGCCCAGCTTTGAGAGAAACGTGCCGTCACGCTTCAGCCAAGTCGCGCCAGCCACTGTGGCGTGCGCGCAACGCCCTGGTGGGGAGAAACGAAACGGACCCCATCAGCGGACCTGCTCGTTTCAACCGCCTCACTGGCTCGTAGAGGAGGGGATCACTGGTGGCCGCGCCTTTGCCACAATCAGGTTATCTACCCACAGCTTTTGCGCCGTTGGTCCGCCCGCGATGCCACGATTGAAGGTCAGTTGCACCGCATTGAGCCGCAAGGCCGGACTCGAGCGAAACTCGATTCCAGACCAAGTACCACGGAGCACACTATCGATCCAAAATTGCTGAGTTCCGTTTGATCGGCTTGGCTCGTTTAGCGTGACCATGAACTCGATGTGGTGCCACGTTCCCGGGCTCAAGACGAGTGGCTCCACGTACTTCTCTGTTCCATCACCATAGCCTCCCCAACAGGTCACCCCGTCAGGTTCGCGCTTCATGTCCGGATAATACGTGTAGAATCGCGTCGGTCCCGGATTCCCTGTCGGTTCTGTCACGAGCATCGTGATAAAGAAGTCGGTGCCATCCGGGCAAACTCCTGCCTTGCCTGAGGCCGACCACTGATTGTCCGTGCGCGCACCCAAAAAGCCAACCAGCTTTGTTCCCCCGCGCCAGTCGGCGGGGAAGCGGACGTAGTAGCTCACATATAACGAGTCATATCCAGGCATGAAGAATCGGGTAAGCCATCCCCCATCACCGCCGGCGGGATACGTCACCTCGAGATAGTGACTTCCCGACTGGGCAAACTCCCGGCCCGTCATCACCCGCTGCCGACTCGGATCTACGCCGTCGGGCCACCCCGCCAACGTCCCCGATTCAAAGTCTTCAACGAAGAGCAGACCTTGGCCTGAAGCGGCAGCGTCGCCGCGTGCACCACAGCCCTGACTTGCGCTCGCGACGACCGTAATCGCGACCATCGTTCTCCACCGTGGGATCATGTGATCAATGCTTGCTGACGTGAACAGGACCGTAGGAGAATGAATCCCGTTGTTTCTTGGTCTCGCCGACGCCCCCGCCCCAGATCGGACGGACAGTGTATTCAATAAATCCAGGATCGGGCGGCATCTGCAGATCGGTGTAAGCGCCCTGCGGCACACCATCGAGCCACCAGCGGACCACGCCGTTGTGACTGCTGGGACTCGAGCTATAGCGAACATACCACTCGATTTGATGCCACTTGCCGAGCACGACGGGCGTCGCCGTCAGATTGGGCTCGAGCCGGCGTGTGTCGGTTTCAAACGTCGTCTCCGTCTGGATGGTGTACTTGTGCCCATCGAAGAACATCATGATGTAAATCGTGCCGGCCGCCGGAGTCACCGGAAACAGCAGCGCAATCTTGTTCACCCCGCTCGCCTGTGATTGCCAGGGGTTGCTCGGCTTCCACCAGAATCCGAAGTAGGTTTCGGTCGTGGGGGTTGGCAGATCGTAATACGCTCCGCCGGGAGCGTAGCCTGATGGAAAGCCGGGCTCATACGTAAACACCAGCGCTCGGAAAGACGGGGCCGCTGGATCCGTGAGGACCGACACGCCGGTCCCTGCACATTTCCAGCCGTCCTTACCCAACGCCCCTAATGAACCGTCACTCACGACAGTCAATCCCGTCGGCTCGTTAGGCCAGCCGTCGCGCAGGGCAGCTGGAGCCGGCGTGACGGCCGGTTGCGAATCGCACGTCTGGGCCGTTGGAGCCTTACATGCAAGTAGTCCCAGTGGTAAGAGCGCGGCCGCGGTGAGATGATGAGCAGTTGACATGACGGGTGGGTGTTGCAAAACCCGCGCTACGATCGGCACGGAGGGTTACCCCCAGTGTTGCACGGTCGCAACGCCCCCCTTCCCATCGCCTTGGATATGGGTAGGTCCATGTCTTGCACCTAGCGCCAGCCGTGAAGCCGCTTCGGATCGCATTTGTTGGGGCCGGGCACATGGCTCGGCTCCACCTTCACGCCCTCCGCCGGGTGGCGACGCCACACCGCGTCGTAGGTGTTTACGACAAGGACGATGCGGCCAGCCATCAATTGTCTAAGCTGGCCAACGCAACCA
>Ga0066656_10000726_pt1 | contig 13451 bp, 10 predicted proteins | sample GraSoiAngelo_105_FD_71411 | JGI IMG/M metagenome (GOLD analysis project Ga0066656, IMG submission 71411) | Grasslands soil microbial communities from the Angelo Coastal Reserve, California, USA - 14_0903_05_40cm | ecosystem: Environmental > Terrestrial > Soil > Grasslands | place: USA... | reverse complement strand
CGAGGTGCGGCGGAGGACCGATCCCAGGCGCGTTCGCCTCGGATCGCCGGGGCGGGACCACACGGCGTTGCCCTCCGGCTCCGCGTCCCGGCGCATGGTGCGGAACTTGTACATCTTGAATCGCTGACCGCTCAGCCCCACCCGCTCCTGTCCGTACAGCGCGGGGCCCGGTGAGTCCAATCTTACGAGGATGGCGATGAGGAGAAGGACCGGCGAGAGGAGGATCATCCCGATCGCGGCGAAGATGAAATCGAAGACGCGCTTCAGGACCGCGTTCCATCCCTGGCCCGGGCTCTCGGTCACCAAGATCACGGGCGTGCCCGCGAAATCCTCGACGCTCGCGTTCAGGGTGAAGGTCCGCGCGAGATCCGGAACGAGGCGGACCGCGGCGGTCGAGTCGTTCAGCCGCTCCAGCGCCTCCAGCTCCGCCTCGTGCTCGTTGCGATTGAGCGCGAGATAGACCAGCTCCGCACCGCTCCGCTCCACCAGATCCGGAAGCTCCGCCACCGAGCCGAGGACCTTCGTGGATCCGATCGTCTCCCCGGTCTCCTCCGCGCGCGCCGCGACCATGCCCAGGACCGCGAATCCGAAATCGCGCTCCGAGGTCATCTTCCGCTCCAGCTCGGCCGCCAGCTCTCCCGTTCCCACGATGAGCACGTGCCGGAGATTGCGGCGGTTCCGGCGCATCGCCCGGAGCGTCAGCCTCCCCAGAGCGTGTGTGCCGCAGAGCGCCGCGATGGCGATGGCCGCGAAGAGAAGGAGCACGGAGCGGCTCAGCTCTCCGCGCGAGAGGTAGGATCCGAGGCCGGCGAGCGCGGTGACCGCGACGACGCCCTGGATCAGGGCGTACATCTCCTGCGAGAGCCGGGCCGTGCGCGTGGAGCGGTAGATGTGGAGCGATCGCAAGATCAGGAGCGCGACCGGCGTGAGGACCGCTCCGAACCAGAGATAGAGCGAAAGGGGGGGAATGCCGAGCGGGGAGACGATGCCCAGCGCGTGGAACCGCAGCCAGTACGCGGCGAGCCAGGACGCGGCGATCAGAACACCGTCGAGGAGAAACGCGCCGGAGGCGAAGAGTTGACGATTCTTGCCGATCATGGGGTTCCCCGCGCGGAACGCATGGGCGAGCGGAGTTTACCCCAGATCACCGGTTATTGATACAATCCCGCCCGGCGCAGAAGCCGCCTCACCCATCCATGACCGTCGAACCATGACCCTTCCGGACGTCAGCGTCATCATTGTCAGCTGGAACACGCGCGATCTCCTCCGCGATTGCCTGGAATCTCTACGTGGGATTGCCGGCGTCCCGATCGAAGTCTTCGTGGTGGACAACGATTCCCAGGACGGAAGCGCCACGATGGTCGCGTCCGAATTCCCCGGCGTCCGTCTCATCCAGAACCAGGAGAATCGCGGGTTCGCCCGCGCGGTGAATCAGGGGCTCAGGTTCGCCCACGGCCGGTACCGGATGCTCCTCAACTCCGACACGCGCGCTCCGGAAGGCGCCCTGGGGCGACTCGCCGCCTATCTGGACGCACATCCGCGCGCGGGCGCCTGCGGGCCGCAGCTTCGCCATTTCGACGGAACGCTCCAGCCCACCGGGCGCGCCTTCCCCACGCTGCTCGCCTCGATGATCGCGATCACGCCGGTCCCCGGATGGGTGCGGCGCGCCACCGCGGACCGGTTCGAGCGCCGCGATTACGCCGTGACGTGCGAGGTGGACGAGCTCTGCGGGGCCGCGCTCATGCTGCGCACGGAAGCGCTGACCCAGATCGGGCTCCTGGACGAGGATTTCTTCTTCTTCGGCGAGGACGTGGACCTCTGCTGGCGTCTGCACGACGCGGGCTGGAGCATCGGGTACGTGCCCGAGGCGGTGATCGAGCACGGGTGGGGCGGGAGCTGGAGGAAGACCCGTGAGCGCACGAGCCTCATGATCCAGCGCGCCTACGTCCTGCTCATGAGAAAGCACCGTCCGGGATTCGCGGCGGTCGCGGTGACCGGACTCTCCTTCGTGCTCACGCTCCTCAAGGCGGTCCGGCGCGCCATCCCGGCATGGATCCGCGGCGGAAGCCGGGCCGCGATGGATTCCCTCCGGACGCACCGGGACGAGCTCTACTGGCTCTTCGCACGGTGAAGCCGCCACGCGTCGCGATCGACGTCTCGGCGGGGCTCCACGAGGGAGCGGGCAACGCGCGCTACGTCCGGGAGCTCATCCACGCCCTCCTCGCGTTGCCGGAGCCCCCGGTGCTTCTCCCGTACGCGACGGCGGGACCGATCGACATCGAGACCCCCTCCTGGCTTCTGGGCCTGGGACGGAAGGAGCTTCGGTGGCGGGACCGCGCCTGGCGCGCCCTCTCGCTCTCCTCGCAGATCACCGGCATCCCGCTCCGTCGACTTCTCCCTGAGGCGGATCTGGTGCACGCGACGAACTCCATCGTGCCCCGCCTGGGCGGCTCCCCCAGCGTGATCACGGTCCAGGACATCACCTTCGTGAGCCATCCCGAGGCGCACTCGAGGCTGAGCCGGTTCCACCTGCGGCGCATGGTTCCGCGGGCCTGCCGGAGGGCGCGGCTCGTGATCGTTCCTTCCCGCGCGACCGCCGAGGAGCTGGCGCGCCGGTGCGGCGTGGATCCCTCGAAGATGCGGGTCGTGCCCGACGGCTACGATGCGGCGCGCTTCACTCCGCGCCCGGGTCAGGACGATGCCGCGGCGCTGGCCCGTTACGGAATCCGCGCGCCGTATCTCCTCTTCCTCGGGACGCTCGAGCCACGGAAGAATCTCCTCCGGCTCCTCGACGCCTTCGCCCTGCTCCGCGAGCAGGGGCTGCGGCACCGCCTCGTGCTCGCGGGAGGCCTGGGATGGGGCTATCAGCCGGTCCTGGACCGCCTGGCCACGGGAGAGGACGGCTCCGTGCTGCGCGCCGGGCGAGTCGCGGATCGGGACCTGCCTGCACTCTACCGCCGGGCTGCGGCCCTGGTGTATCCCTCCCTCTTCGAAGGATTTGGGCTGCCGGTGCTCGAAGCCATGGCCTGCGGCACGCCGGTCGTCACCTCCAACACGTCGAGCCTTCCCGAGGTGGCCGGGAACGCGGCGCTCACGGTCCCGCCGGAAGATGTGCCGGCGCTGGCCGAGGCGATGCACGCCGTGCTCACGGACGAGGGGGTGGCGCGGCGGCTGCGCGCCGAGGGCCCCGTTCGTGCAATGCGATTCACCTGGCGCGAGACGGCCCGCGGCACCGCCGCCGTTTATCAGGAGGCGATCTCCCTTGGAACGCGTTGAGCCGGTGGAACCGCGAAGCGAGGCCGGGAGCCGCGGCGGCATCGGCAGACGCCTGGCGGCGAACACGCTCCACGCCGCCTCGGGGCGCGTGGTCAGCGTTCTCCTCTGGCTCGTGTTCACGCCCCGCATCCTGCGCGCGTTGGGGACGGAGGGCTACGCCATCTGGTCCCTCTTCTTCGCGCTCACGGGATACCTCTCCGCCTTCGATCTGGGGCTGGTGCAGGGAACCCTCCGGCACGTCGCCGGGGCCCGCGCCCGCGACGCGCACGAGGAGGCCGGCGCGTTCGCGACGCTCGGTGTCCTGGGCTTCTTCACGCTCGGGCTGGCGTGGATCGCGCTTCTCGGCCTCCTGGGCGATCTCGCGCTCCGCCTCCTCCACGTGCCGCCCGCCCAGGCCGGCGTCGCCCGATTCGCGCTGATCGCGGGGGGCGCGGCGTTCGCCCTGGCCGGAGTGGTGAACGTCGTCACGTCCGTGCTCCAGGCGTACGGCCGGTTCGATCTCGCGAATTCGGTCGCGGTCGCGATCACGATCTTCCAGGGGCTGGGGATCCTGCTCGCCCTTCGCTTCGGGCTGGGCATCCGGGGCCTCGTGCTGGGCATGATGGCGTCCTGGCTTCTCGGGTTGCTCTGCGCGTCGCTTCTCCTGCGCCTGAACATCCGGGATCTCCGGTGGAGCTCGTGGCCCCGCGCGCGACCTCACCTTCGCGAGGCGCTGGCCTTCGGCGGCCCGATGCAGCTCGCGGGGATCTTCTCGGCGGTTCATCTGCAGCTCGACAAGTTCCTGCTCGGCGCGTTCATCGCTCTCGCCGCCATCACGCCCTACGATCTGGGGGCGCGGGTCGCGATCTCCGCGAGCGTCTTTCCGCAGTTCCTCCTCCTGGCCGTGCTCCCCACGGCGGCCGCGTTCCACGCCACCCAGGACCGGGAGCGCCTGCGCGAGCTCTACCGCAGGGGCGCGCGCTTCGTGCTGAGCGCGGGAGCGGTCGTGCTCGCGGTGGTGCTGGGCGCGGGCAGCCGCGTCTTCGTCGCCTGGCTCGGGCCGGGGCACGAGGATTCCGCGACGGTGCTCCGGGCGCTGGCGCTGGGATTCGCCGTCGCCTTGACCACCGGGATGGGAACCACCCTCGTGCGCGGAATCGGAAGACCCGACGTGGAGGCCCGGTTCGCGGGCGTCGTGGCGGGCTCGCATCTGTTGCTCAGTCTCGTCCTCATCCCAGGCTGGGGCCTGCGGGGCGCGCTCGTCGCGTGGGTCGTCTCCAATGCGGCGGGCTCGGTCTATTTTCTCACGCGCTTTCGCTCCCTCTTCGGCTGGACGCGGCGTGAGGTGCTGCTCACGCCGCATCTCGTTCCCGCGCTCGCGGTGACGGCGGGGTGGCTCAGTGCCATGGCCCTCGACCGCGTGATGCCCGCGTCGTCCGGGATCGTGGCATGGATCGCGGCGGCGGCGCTGGGAGGCGTGTCGGCCCTCGTCGTCCTGGGCGTCCTCACCGTGGCGCGCTATGTGAATCCCCAGGAGATCCGGGTCCTTCTGACGTATCCCCGAAGGCGCATGGCCCGATGAAGGTGACGTTCGTTCTCCCCGCCGCGTCCTTCACGGGGGGCGCGCGTGTCGCGTTCGATTACGCCGACCTTCTCCGCGCCGCGGGACATGACAGCGCGGTCCTCTTCCCCATGATCCCCTACCGCTTTCGGGACTCGGCGCGCCGGCTCTCGGGTGTTCGCGCCTGGCTGGGCGGGCTCAAGAACAACGTGCTGCACGGCACGAATCCGCCACGGCAACCGCTCCTGCGCCAGATCCGGATGGTGCCGCGGATCAACAACCGGTTCGTTCCCGACGCCGACGCCATCGTCGCGACCGCCTGGCCCACGGCGCATTCCATCTCCCGGCTGTCCCCGCGCAAGGGCGCGAAGTGCTACATCGTCCAGCATCGGGAGATCGACAGCGGGCTGCCGGAGGACGTGGACGCCACCTACCGCCTGCCCTTGTTCCGGATCGCCGGATCGGAATACACCGCGCGCCTTCTGCGCGAGGAGGTGGGGGTCGAGGCGGAGGCGGTGGTCCGGAACGGCATCGACGTGTCCTTCTGGTCCCGGGGTTCCCTGCCGCGGCCCGCCCGGTCCGGCGTGCTCATGCCTCACGCGCCCGGGGAGCGCAAGGGCGCCCGGGATGGGTTCGCCGCGTTCGAGCGCGTGCGCCGCGAGATTCCCACGTCGCGCCTGCGCTGCTTCGGCCGGCGCCGCACGGAGGACCTTCCGGAGTTCGTGGACTACGTGGAGAATCCGGACGACGCCGCCCTGCGAACGCTCTACGCGGAGGCGGCCGTGCTGCTCTTTCCCAGCCGCTACGAGGGTTACGGCCTTCCTCCGCTCGAGGCGATGGCCGGGGGATGCGCCGTCGTCTCGACCCGGGTCGGGGCCGTTCCCGAGATCATCGAGGACGGCGTGAATGGACTTCTGGTTCCTCCCGAGGACGTGGAAGGAATGGCCGGAGCGATGCTCCGGCTGCTCCGCCATGCGGATCTCCGCGCGCGCATGGGCGAGGAGGGCCGCGCCCGGGCGCGCGGGTTCGACGTGTCCGTCGCGGCCCGGCAGTTCGAGCAGGCGCTGCGCCGAGCCGTCGAGCGCGGCGGGGGAGGCTCCTGATGCCCCTCGAGGCGGAGCGCTTTCTCCAGGCGGTCCGGACACGTCTCGAACCCCTGCGGGGAACGCGCGTGTACGAGCCGATCACGCGCGATATTCTCGCCAAGACCGAGCAGGTGGATGCGGGGTACGCGCGATGGCTCGGGCAGCTCCTGCCCTACCTCGCCTCGGAGTGCGGCGTGCATGGAATGCCGCGAATCCTCGACTTCGGGTGCGGACTGGGAGAGCTGACCGTTCTCATGAATACGCTCGGCTACGAGGCCGTGGGGATCGACCTGCACGAGGAGCATCTGGCGCTGGCGCGCCTTCTCGCCCGGGAAAACGGAATTCCGGAAACCCGCTTCGTGCTCCACGACGGCGGGAAGGTGCCGTTCCAGGACAAATCCTTCGACCTGGTGACACTCTTCGTCGTGCTGGAGCACCTGAGCGACGAAGTGCTCGATCGGGTCCTGCCGGATCTCGCGCGGGTGTGCTCAGGCGGAATCTTCGTGCAGGTGCCCAACCGGTTCCAGACCAAGGACGACCACACCGCCCTCCGGCTCGTGCCCTGGATGCCGCGGCGCCTGGCCGAGTGGTACGTGCGCCTGCGCGGGTCGCGCCACCGGTACGCGATCTCCCGGGACGAGACGTGGGACGTGCACTACCGAACGTACGCGTCGATCCGCCGGCGTCTGGAGCGGCATGGGCTTGGAGTGCGATTCGTTCCGGACGAGCTGGTGTATCCGCCGCTCGAGGTGGCAAAACCGCTGTTCCCGCTGGAAGGGAAGCCGCTCTGGAAGCGCGCGGCGTTTGCGCTGGTTCGCGTGGGGGCTCAGCTCCTGGCGCGCGGCCGGGCGCCGCGGCAGGCATGGTATCCCTACCTCAACCTGCTCGTCACGCCCACCGCTCCGGCGGCTTCCTCCAGCTGATCGGGCGCGCCCCCGATTGCCAGCGGCTCCCCGCCCGCTCGGGCCGCGCGATGGCGAGCCCACGAGACCGCGCCGAACGCGATTCCCACGAGCACGCAGAGGAGATCGAGCAGCTCCTCGTCTCCCAGGTTCCATTCCATGAGACCCGAGATCAGGAATCCGGCGAACGCCGCCGAGACCCCCAGCGAGATCGCGGGCGCGAACTCGCCGGGAGGAGATCCGTACCTGGCGCCCGCCCGCTTCCAGTTCACGAACGCGCGCGAGGTCGCGCGCAGGATTCCCACCACCAGGAAGACGAGGGCCGCCAGACCGACGAGGCCCATGGTCGCCGCGACCTGGACGTATACGCTGTGGAGATGCCCCGCGGGCTCGACCGCGCCGGGGGGCTTGTAGGTCTCGTAGAGCGAATGCAGATCTTGTAACCCCACTCCCGTCCACGGATGGTCGCGCAACATGCGGACGCCCGCGTCCCACATATGGAGGCGCTCCCGGTTCCAGGGGTTCTGAAGGTCCAGGATGCTGAACGCGCGCTCGCGATAGGCGCCCGGCAGGACCAGCGCGACCGCGGCCACGCCCCCCAGGACCCCCGCCAGCCACCTGGCGCGCGTGAACGCCACGATGACCGCCAGCGCCACGACATATCCGATCCAGGCGCTCCGCGTGTAGGTGCCGGCGAGCGCGGGAAGGAGGACGGCCAGCGCGATCAAGGCACCCGCGCGCCATCGCCCGCGGCCGCGGACCGCGATCGCGGTCGCGAGGGAGGCGAAGAGGAGCACCTGCCCCCCGTAGGTCAGCGGATGCCCCACCGCGCCCCGGATGCGGTTCGGAAAATGGGGGCCGGCGGCGGCAAAACGGATCAGCGCGAAGACCGCGGCGGCCACGGCAGAGACGAGGAGCACCGCGATCGCGCGGCGCGCGATTCGCTCGTCGCGCGCGTGGTAGGCGGCGACCGGCACCATGAAGAGGAGGAGCCCCTTCGCCACCCGCGGCCAGCTTCCGGCCGGATCGACCGCGAACGCGGAAGCCAAGGCGAGCGCCAAAAGCCAGGCGAGCGCGGGAGCGTCGACCGGCGTGCGCGTCCACCCTTCCCGGTGCACGCCCCAGACCAGCAGTGTGAGCGCCGCGCAGAGCACGAGCGCGATCGAGATGGGAGCCATCGACCACGGCAGCGCCGCTGCGAGCAGGAGGAAGGAGACCGTCGAAGCCCGGGTGAGGGCGTCAGACAACTTGGAGGGCCTCGCGGTACGCCGCCATCGTCAGCTCCGCCGTGCGGTCCCACGTGAACGCGCGCGACCTCGCGATCCCCTTCCGGATGAGCCCCTCGCGCCGCAGGCTGTCCCTCAAGAGATCGACGATCGCCTCCGACCAGACCTCGGGTTCGCTGGGCGGGAGGAGCACCGCCGCGTCTCCGAGGGTTTCCTTGAGCGCGCCCGCCGAGGAGGCGAGCACCGGCGTGCCGCAGGCCATCGCCTCGAGCGGAGGAAGCCCGAAGCCCTCATCCAGCGAAGGCTGGACGTAGAGCGCCGCGCCGGAGTAGAGGAGCGCCAGCTCCTCCTCGTTCCGGAGCACTCCCGCGAAATGGATGCAGCTCAGGACCCCGGCGCGCTGCGCGCGCTGCGCGAGCGGATGCCCCAGACGCCACGGAGGTCCCGAGAGCACGAGCGGAAGACGCTCCGGCCTGGGGAGCCGCTCCAGGGCGTCGATCAGGAGCGCCAGATTCTTGTGCTTCTTCCGGGCGCCGACGTAGAGGATGTACGCGGACGGGAGCGACCGTTCTTTCAGGAACCGCTCCGTATCCGCGGTCGACCGGCGCGAGAACTCCTTGGCGATCCCCAGCGGCACCACGCGCACGCGATCGGGCGACACGCCCAGCATCTCCTGCACGTCGTCCCGGACGTGGGTCGAATCCACGAGCACGATGCGCGCCTTGCGCACGGCGGCGCCCGCGATGGTGCGCGCGTAGATTCCGGCGCCCGCGGGGAAGAATCGGGAAAAGCGGACGTGGATCAGATCGTGGACCGTGACGACCGCGGGACACTGCAGCGGGAGCGGAAGCGTGTAGTGGGGAGAGTGGTAGAGATCCACCTGGGCGCGGCGCGCCGCGCGGGCCAGATGCCAGTGCTCGGCGACCGAATATTTCCTCGCCTGGACGCGGATTTCTTCCGCGGTGGAGCCGGGGTGGGCGAAGGAGCCCAGGTCATCCTCGAGCAGGAAGACCACGTACTCGTTGCCGCCCGGCCGCATCACGAACACCGTCAGCAGATTTCGGATGTAGGTCCCGATGCCGCCGTCGCGCAGCTTCCGAGCGTCCACTCCGATTCTCAACGGTGCCCTCCCCGGTCCGGTCGTCGATCCTAGCACGCTCTCCGGCGGCCGGGTTCGGTGGAACTCAGGTGCCGAAGGGGGCCGGCCGCGGGGCGGAGCCCGTCAGCGCGCGTCGGCGGATGGCACGGGCTCCCGGCTCGGGGAGGGCCCGATGCGGGAGCGGAACTCGGCGATGACTTCGAGAAGCGTCTGATCCAGGGGGATCCGCGGCGTCCACCCGAGCAGGTCCCGGATCTTGCCCGTGTTCGGAACCCGCCGCCGCATGTCCTCGAAATCGGACGCGTACGCTTTCGCGTAGGGGACGAATTCGAGGGGCGACAGGCTTCCGGAAAGACGCAGGATCCGGTGGGCCAGATCGAGAATGGTGATCTCGTCGTCGCTGCCAACGTTGAAGATCTCCCCGTCCGCGCGGGGACTGAGCGCGAGACCGATGAGCGCGCGCACCACGTCCTGTACGTGGCAGAAGCACCGGGACTGGAGCCCGTTGTCGTAGATGGTCAGAGGCCGACCGGAGACCGCCTGCTTCACCAGGCGCGGGATGACCATGCCGTACGCGTCGGTCTGTCGCGGACCCACCGTGTTGAAGAGGCGGCAGATGACCACGGGGACCCGATGCTCGCGGTGGTACGCCAGCGCCAGGAACTCATCGAGCGCCTTCGACTCGGCGTACGCCCACCGGCCGCGCGTGGTCGGACCCAGGACGCGGTCGTCGTTCTCCTCGTAGGGATGGTTGTCGCTCTTGCCATAGATCTCCGAAGTGGACGCGAAGAGGATCTTCTTCTGGTAGCGCCGGGCGTGGCGAAGAACCGCCTCCGTCCCCAGGACGTTCGTCTCGATCGTCTGCACGGGACTCTTGATGATCAGCTCCACGCCGACGGCGGCGGCGAGGTGGAAGATCAGATTGCATTCGCTGACCAGCCGGTCCATGACGCTCTCGGTCGTGACCGACTCGTACACGAACTGGAATCCCGGATGCTCCTCGAGGTGGGCGATGTTGCTGTAGCGGCCGGTGGAGAGGTCGTCGATTGCCATGACCGACGCGCCACGCGCGATGAGGCTCTCGGCGAGGTGGCTCCCGATGAAGCCCGCTCCTCCGGTGATCAGGATGCGCAGCGGCTCGGGAAGGGGCGCCTTGCCGCCGTTCACGAACGTATCATGAGCTCCGTTCGCGCTCCCGTTTCCGTTCCGGTTGCCGTTCCTGACCCCGTTCCCTCCGTTGCGATGCGTCACTCCCGCTGACCTCCGTGCGTACGACCGAAGAGGTTGGACCGCGCGTTCGATTGCCTCTGGAATGCGTAGATGCCGCCGGCGGGGCGTTCCCTTCTTGAAGGAGATGGGGGCGTCGTCACTCGGCACCGACGTGGGGGGAAGGACGCCGCTGGTCGGGATCATGGCACACCCGGCGGTCGCATGCCATCATCGAGTCGCCATCGTCGCGCGCCCCGCGTGCGCCGGCACTCCGTTCCGGCTCAGGAGCTCCTGGTAGAGGCTGGCGGTGCGGTCCACCATGGCGGCGTGGGTGAACCGAAGGGAGCGCTCGCGCGCGGCCTCGCCCATCCGTTTCGCCGCGTCCGGATGCTCGAGCATCCAGCGGATGGCGGACGCCAGGCTCCCGGCATCGCCGGGGGGCACCTCGAGGCCGGTGATCCCATCGAGGTTGACGTGAGAGGTGCCGGTCCCGACGCGCGTCGAGATTACCGGGAGCCCGGTGTGCATCGCCTCCACCATCGCGAGCCCGAAGGCCTCGCTCCGGTCGAGGGAGGGCAGAACGAACAGGTCCGCGGCCTCGTAGTAGCCGCGCAGGTCGGACTGAGGCACATCGCCGGTGAACACCACGCGCTCCCCGAGACCCTCTCGCCGGACCTTGCGCCGGATCTCTTCCTCCGATTCTCCCCGCCCCACCAGCACCAGGGTTCCCGGCGTGCGGGCGATCGCATCGATCAGAACCGGAATCCCCTTGTAAGGACGCAGGCGGCCGACGAAGAGAAGGTACGGTCCCGGATGCTCCCGGCGAAGCGCGGCCGCGACCTCGCGCGTGCGCTCCGTCTCCTCCAGATCCGCCGCGCGAATGCCCAGGGGCAGCACCTCGCAACGAGCGCGATGCGGCTCCAGAAAGGGATTGTTGTCGAGGGTCGCCGGGGACGTGACCAGGATGTGATCCGCCCGGTGGAGGAACCGCCGCAGCGGATGCCGGTAGAGCTTCAAGAGTCTCTTCTGCCGCACGATGTCGCAGTGATAGGTCAGGACGACGGGGCATCGGGGCCGGGCAAGGAGGCACGCCAGCTCCCCGGTGGGATTCGGGTGGTGGAAATGGAGGATGTCGGGCCGGAGACGGCGCAGCCAGAGCGAGAGCGTGGGACTCACCGGAGCGCGAGCGATGCGGCCGAACGTGGCCGCGCGCACCACCCGCACCGCGCCGACGCGCTCGACCTTCGTCCTCGGGCTCGAGGAGGAGCACACGACGGTTACCTCCGCGCCGGCCCTCGCCGCGATCCCTTCGCTGAGCAGGCGCACGGTGTGCTCGATCCCTCCAAAGACCGGCGGCTCGTAGTCCTTGTAGACGTGCACGACCCTCATGCGTTCCCCGCGTTCGCGTAGCAGACGGCGTAGCGGGGAGCCAGAGCGGGCCAGGAGAGCGCTGCCGCGCGGCGCGAGCCGTGGTCCAGGCGCGCCGCGGCGCCGTTCCGGCGCGCGAGCGCCTCGGCAAGCGCCAAGGCGATCGACGAGGGAGACCTGGGGTCCGCGTAGAGCGCGGCCTCCCCGCACACCTCCCGCAGTACGGGGAGATCGGAGGCCACGACGGGGACGCGCATGCTCATGGCTTCCGCCAGGGGCAGCCCGAAGCCTTCCTCGAAGGAGACGAGCGCGAGCGCCGAGGCCCCGCGGTAGAGCGCGCCGAGCTGGGAGTCGTCCAGCGGCCCCGTGAAGACGACGCGCCCGTCCATTCCAAGCGCCGCGGCGCGCCGGCGAAGCCGGGCCGTGAAGGTGGAGCAGGGTCCCGCGAGAACCAGGCGGGCCTGGCCTTCGGGAAAGGCCAGCGCCATGGCGTCGAGGAGCCCGGTCAGGTTCTTGTGCGGCTTGTGAACGCCCACGAAGAGAACGTACGGGGAAGCGGCGAGCGCCGGATCGGGAAGCCGGCCCTCCGGGAGCGGCTCCACCCCTTCGGGGATGGAGACGATCCGCGCCGGATCCACGGCGAAGCGATCGATGACCTGCGTCCGTACCGCCTCGGTCGGCGTGATCACGAAGGCAGCGGATCGCGCGGCCGTTCGGATTCCCCATCGCGCCGCCGCGTGACGCCATCGGTCCTGCCCCACGGTGAACGGGGTGACGTCATGAATGGTCACGACGCTCCGCACCGGGCTCAGGACCGCGCTCGTGAAGTAGGGGGCCTGGAGGAGGTCGGGCCGGATCCTGCGCGCAATCGAGTGGAGCGGCAGCGGATCGAGGAGCCGGACGCCCGAGCCGGCGCAGGGCATCAGCGTGACGTTGCCCATGCATCGGACAAGATCCCAGTCGAAGCGGGAATTGGGCAGGCGCGGGTTCCAGGCGACGGTGAATTGGATCTCCGGGAACGCCGGAGCGAGATGACGGACGAGCCCGAAGGCGTAGCGGCCGACGCCGGTGAAGTGATCGCAGCAGACGCGCCCGTCGAAGAGAATCTTCATGCCGGATCCGCGGCCCGATGGAGAATGGCCGCGATCCAGAAGAACAGGAAGAAATAGTTCGCGCCCGGGAAGGTCGGCTCGTAGCAGGAATGGACGACCGCGACCGCGAGCAGGACGCCGAGCGAGACCGCCCACGTCCTTCGATTCCGGTCGTCCCGCGACGCGACCCAGGCGGTCCGGAAGAGGATCACGAGCAACGCGATCCAGGCCAGGAGGCCCAGGATGCCGGTCTCCGAGGCCACGGACAGGAAATAATTGTGAGGGTCGAGATTGGAGAGCTCGTCGGTCTGGAATTTCCCCTGTCCCAGGCCCACCCCCAGAAGCGGATGCTCGACGAAACGCTGGAACGCCAGCTTCCAGCCGACGAGACGCGCGTAGTAGGAGAAGGTCTGGGACGCCAGTGTGAAGCGCAGCAAGATCACCTTGAAGACAGGGAGCTGCGTCAGGAGCGCCGTGCCGAGCGCGCTCAACGTCAGGACGCTCCAGCGCCGCCTGCCCCCGACCGCGAGAAAGAGGCCAAGCAGTCCCAGTGCCACGGCCACGAGGGTACCGCGCGACACGAGCAGCGCCATGGCGAGGCCCATGGGGAGAAGCGAGATCGCGCTCACGATCCGGAGCCAGGGCCGGGTCGCGA
>Ga0066656_10000722_pt1 | contig 13463 bp, 17 predicted proteins | sample GraSoiAngelo_105_FD_71411 | JGI IMG/M metagenome (GOLD analysis project Ga0066656, IMG submission 71411) | Grasslands soil microbial communities from the Angelo Coastal Reserve, California, USA - 14_0903_05_40cm | ecosystem: Environmental > Terrestrial > Soil > Grasslands | place: USA... | reverse complement strand
TTCATCGTGCTGGCGCTCCTCGGGATCGTCGGTCTCGCTGCATGGACCGGGGGACTCGGCCGTCTTGCGGGCGCGCTCGGCGTCGCCGGCTTCGTCCTGTTCGCGATCCAGGTGTTCCGCGCCAGCGGCCAGCATCTGGCGGGGCTCGACACCCGGATCGAGATCGGTGCGTGGCTCGCGCTCGCGGGATCGGTGATCCTGTTGATCGCCGGATTCCTCTCGACGCCTGAGCCGATCGTGCTCGACACCTAGAGCACGATCGTCGCGATGGAGATGGTGGCGGTCGGATGTATCGCGCTCTGCCGAGCGATCAGACGCTCGTGGCGGATCTGATGGTTGCTTTCCCTCCCTCGACGCTGATCGATGGGAACAGGCCCGCAAGCAGGTCCACCCTGCGGTACGGAAGATCCGCCGGAGCGGACCCGATGTCGCCGATCCCATCGGCGCGAAGGGTCCAGCCGCCATCGTCTGCGAGCAGCTCAATCCGGAGCCGCCGCGAGCCTCCTTCGATCGCGCTCGCGAGGAGCTCGGATACGGCCAGGGCGAGGTCGTCGATCTGGTTCGCCCGCGATCCCAGATCGTTCGCAACGGCCGTCGCGAACGCCCGCAGCATGATGCCCATGCGTGGATCGGCCGGGACCTCGATGACGGCGCCGCTCATCGCCCGACCCTCAGCGAAGATCGTCGACGGACTGGACGCGCGTGATCGACGGCTCGAGCCCGGTCAGGCTGAGGAGCTTCGCTACGGGCGATGCATCCGGCGCGACCAGCACCAGATCGCCTTCGAGCTCTCGCACGTGCTTGAGGCAAGCCACGATCGCCCCGAGCCCACTCGAATCGACGAAGCCGACTCCGGTGAGTTCCAGCGCGACCTTCAGCGGTCCGTCCGGCGTCATCTCCCGCACGCGTTCGCGGAGGCCCGGGGCGGTCGCCAGATCGAGCTCTCCAGAAACCGTGAGGACCGACCAGGTCCCGATCGTGCGTCCCTCGATCACGAGCTCGATCAGAACCGCCTCCTTCTCGAACGGCGCGGAGAGCTCCGCGCGTCCACCTAGTATAGGAGGAGCCTGTGGAGGACCTCTCGACACCGATCACGGTGAACGTCGCGGCTCGACCGGATGCACTCCACATCCTGCGGGTCGTTGCCGCAAGCGCGGCGGCCCTGCTGCAGCTGCCGTTCGACGCGGTCGATGAGGTGCGGATCGCGGTCGACGAGGCGGGGGTTCTCTTGCTCGCATCGTCGCCCGACGCCGACGCTCTCCAGCTCGAGATCACGACGAGCGACGGCTCGCTGCTGATCACGATCGGAACCGACGCTCCGACGGCCGACTGGCCACGGCCGGTCGACCGCGAGAGCTGGTCGTGGACGGTGATCCAAGGGCTCACCCTGGATCCGCGGTTCGTGTCCGGCGACGACGGAAGGCCGGCGATCCGATTCCGGACGCGACCTCCCGTGAAGACGCCGTGAGCGAGGAAGATCGTGCGGCGAACGACGCGGACGGAGCCGTCGAACTCTTCCGGCGTCTTCCCGATGAGATCGTTCGGGAAGAGCTGGTCGAGCGCTTCCTCCCGCTCGCCCGTCACCTCGCCCGCCGGTTCGCGGGACGGGGGGAGTCCGTCGAGGATCTGATCCAGGTGGCCGACCTCGGCCTTCTGAACGCGATCGACCGCTTCGACCCGGATCGTGGGGTGCAGTTCACGACGTTCGCGGCCGTGACGATCACCGGGGAGTTGAAGCGACATTTCCGAGACCGTGGTTGGTCGGTGCGCGTCCCCCGCTCGTTGCAGGAGTCGGCGCTGCTGGTTCATCGAACGTTGGAGACGCTGTGGCAGGACCTCGGTCGGTCGCCCACGATCAGCGAGATCGCCGAGGCAGCCGACCTGCCGGAGGAAGCCGTCATCGAGGCGATGGATGCGATCCAGGCGTACTCGCCCGCGTCGTTGGACGCGGTCGTCTCCGAAGACGGGACGCCCATGAGCGAGACCGTGGGCCACGCGGACCCGTCGTTCGAAGTCGCCGAGGGGTGGGCGTCGGTCGCCCCGGCGCTCGAGAAGCTGCCCGAGCGCGAACGCCGCATCCTGTATCTCCGCTTCTTCAGGGGGATGACGCAAACGGAGATCGCTCAGGAGATCGGGATCTCGCAGATGCACATCTCCCGGTTGATCGCCCAGAGCCTCGAGCGGGTCCGTCGCGAGATCCGAGGCCCCGAGGCCCAGGAGCGCGGCGCGAGCGAAGCGGAAGCGGACCGCCGCTAGCTCCGATGCCTCATCACGCGATCCGGCGTTCCCGGATCCGGCCGGAGCGCTCGCTCGAGCGTGGCCGGAGACGCCGAGATCTCCTTCAAGGTTTCACCGATCGCGCGGGCGGAGCTGTCCGCCTCGGCAACGTCGCCGAGCGAGACGATGCCGACCAGCCGCTCACCTTTCACGACGGGCAGGCGACGGACCCGTTCCGTCGCCATCATGGCGCGAGCCTCCGAGACCTGGGCATCGGGGCTGATCGTGAAGATCGATCGGCGAGTGGCGACGTCGCCCATGCGAGCCTTGCTGGGATCCGAACGGTCCCCGAGGACGCGGATCACGAGGTCTCGATCCGTCACGATCCCCACCAGATGGCCCTCGGCGTCGACGACAGGGGCCGACCCCACGTCGTGCGAACGCATGAGCCCGGCCGCATCGTAGGCATCCATGTCCGGGGTCACCGTCTTCACGTCTTCCGTCATCACGTTGCGGACCAACAGCATCCCTCGTCCTCCCTCAGACCTCAGGCTTCAGGACCGTAGCTATGGATCGCTCTGGTTGCTTCCCCGGAACGTGCGGGACCGAAACCGCTCCCCACGGACGGCCCGCCGCTCGATATCGGCGTCGCGAAACCCGCTGAGGAGCCATCCGGAGCTGCTCCCTGCCGGCCACATGACAGCGGTGACATGCGCACCCGGGGTACGCACGCTGAGGGCTCCGGCGAATCGTGACAGTCCTGTCATGACGCTTGCCCGTGGCGCGTTCAGCGCGCCATCGTGGGCCGTCAGAACGTTTGCGCGTCTTGGGCGAGGGGGTTGCATGGTGCGCTCGTTGCGTGGTGCGTGGAGGTTCCCGATACTCGTCGCGGTCGGGGTGTTGGTAGCGTCGTCGTGCTCATCGTCGTCCAGCTCCGGTGGCAGCGGGATCACGCCGGCCGCCACGATCTTCGTCCAGAACTTCCGATACAACGGCGTCCCGACCACCTTGTCCTCGGGCATCGTGAGCTTCCTGTTCCAGAACAAGGAATCGTTCCCGATCACCCACGAGATGATCCCGATCGCCTTGCCCACCGGGAAGACCGCCCAGGACGTCACCGCGGCGGCGCAGGCGAGCGGGCCGACGGGCGGGACGAATTCGGAGGACCTGTGGCTCCACATCGGGGGCGACTTCGGACCCGCCGACACGGGAGCGAGCGTCGTCGAGACGCTCTACCTCCCGCCCGGCAACTACGCCTTCGCGTGTTGGCAGACGGGCACCCAGAGCGGCGGCGAGAACGGACCACCGCACGCCGCGAAGGGGATGGTCGCCCAGTTCACCGTGACCTAGACCTCGGGAGTGCATCCCATCCGAGCCGAGCGCCGGCCTCGAGTATCCAGGTGCCTCGCGGGAGCGTCGCTTCTACTCCTCGGCGGCTGCGCCAAGGAGGGGATCTCCCCGCAGGGGCAGGACGTCCATCAGCTCTACATCGTGATCATGCTCCTGGCCGCGCCCGTCTTCCTCCTCGTCGAGGGCTTGCTGATCTGGAACGTCGTCCGCTATCGCAAGCGTGACGACGCGTCGCCGCCGCAGACGACCGGTGGGAACCGGTCTCTCGGCGTCTTCTTCGCGATCCCCGCCGTCATCGTCGCCACGCTCTTCCCCTTCGGCGAGGCGACGCTGATGAAGATCGAGAAGCCGGAGGTCCCCCAGGTCAAGATCAACGTCGAGGGGTTCCAGTGGGAGTGGACGTTCCTGTACCTGAACGAGGGGATCTTCGTCTCCGGCAAGACCGCATCAGACACGGCCCCGCAGCAGCCGGCGCAGATGTATCTGCCGGTCGACGAACCCGTCGAGATCGATCTGACGTCCCGAGACGTGATCCATTCCTTCTTCGTCCCGGATCTGCTGTTCAAGCGCGACGCGATCCCCGGGCGGATGACCTCGTTCACCTTCACCCCGACCGTGCTCGGCACGTTCCATGCCCAATGCGCCGAGTTCTGCGGCCTGTTCCATTCGAAGATGACGTTCGAGGTGCACGTCGTGTCGCCTCCCGACTATCAGGCGTGGATCCTGCAGGAACGCAAGGCGGCGGCAAGCGTCACGTGCGCGCCCAGCGGGTCCACCTTGAACCTGGTCGCGCACAACATCTCGTGGAACACGAACTGTCTCGCGGTCCCCGCCCAACAGCCGTTCACCGTGAGCGTCACGAACCAGGACGACGGGATCCAGCACAACTTCTCGATCTACGACAGCTTCTTCGAGAAGAAGACCTACTTCACCTCGCCGAAGCTGCTCGGACCGGCGAGCGAAACGCTGCACGCGAGCGGACTGCCGCCCGGCCACTACTACTTCCAGTGCGACGTCCACGGCCCCGCCATGTCGGGATCGTTCGTCGTGGCGGCCCCCGGATCGAGCCCGTGATGATCATGGAGGACACGACATGGCGGTGAAAGAGGCACCGACCGCGGCGCTCGCGCCGGAGCCCGAGCGCGGCCGGCTCCTCGACTGGCTGACGACGACCGATCACAAGAAGATCGGACTCCTCTACCTGATCAACAGCTTCGCCTTCTTCGCCGTGGCGGGGATCTTCGCGCTGTTGATGCGGACGGAGCTCGCCAGGCCGGGGACGCAGGTCTTCGCCCCCCACGCCTACAACCAGCTGTTCACGCTGCACGGGACGCTGATGATCTTCCTCGTGATCTTCCCGCTGCTCGCGGGGTTCGGGAACTACTTCGTACCGCTGCAGATCGGCGCCCTCGACATGGCGTTCCCCAGGATCAACGCCCTGTCTTTCTGGCTGCTCCCCGCCGGCGGCCTGACGATCCTGGCGGGGTTCCTCACCCACGGCGGCGCGGCCGCAGCCGGGTGGACCGGCTACCCCCCGCTGGCGGAACAGCTCGGGACGGGACAAGACCTGTGGATCGTGGGCCTGATGCTCGTGGGTACCGCTTCGATCCTGGGCGCGATCAACTTCATCGTGACCATCCTGCGGATGCGGGCACCCGGGATGACGATGATGCGGATGCCCGTGTTCACGTGGAGCATCCTCGCGACCTCGCTGCTCGTGATCCTCGCCGCGCCCGTCCTCACGGCAGGATTGATCATGGTATTCGCGGACCGTCAGCTCGGTACGAGCTTCTTCGACCCGAACCGAGGAGGCGTCGTCCTCCTGTGGCAGAACGTCTTCTGGTTCTTCGGCCACCCCGAGGTGTACATGCTGATCCTCGGAGCGTGGGGCGTCGTCACCGAGATCATCTCGGTGTTCTCGGGCAAACCGATCTTCAGCTATCGGGGCGTGATCCTCGCGTTCCTATTGATCACGGCCCTGTCGTTCAGCGTGTGGGCGCATCACATGTTCGCGACCGGAGCCGTCGAGCTGCCGTTCTTCAGCGTGACGACCGAGCTGATCTCGATCCCGACCGGCGTGCTGTTCTTCATCTGGCTGGCGACGCTCTGGCGCGGGAAGCTCCGCTTCGAACCTCCGATGCTTTTCGCGCTCGGCTTCATCGCGATGTTCCTGATCGGAGGGATCGACGGCGTGTGGGCGGCGTCTCCCGCGATGGACTTCGCGATCCACGACACCTATTGGGTCGTCGCGCACCTGCACTACGTGCTGTTCGGCGGCACGCTCTTCGGCGTGATGGCGGCGATGTTCTACTGGTTCCCGAAGATGACGGGACGGATGCTGTCCCGGCGTCTAGGGATCTGGCAGTTCTGGACCCAACTCATCGGGTTCAACCTGACGTTCTTCCCCATGCACATCCTGGGGCTGCGCGGGATGCCTCGGAGGATCGCCGATTACCCGCCCGACCTCGGGTGGAGCTTCCTGAACCTCCTGGCATCGATCGGCGCGTTCGTGATCGCGACGGCGATGATCCTCTTCTTCGTCAATATCTTCCTGACACTCAGGAAGCCGCGAACGGCCCCCGACGACCCGTGGGGCGCCAACACGCTGGAATGGATGACGTCCTCGCCGCCGCCGGCCCACAACTTCGACGCGCTCCCGACGATCCGCTCGGATCGTCCCGCGTACGACCGGCGGATGGCCGAGCAGGAGCCGACGACATGAGCGACGTCACGACGCAGCGGGAGCGGGCGATGCCGGAGATGAGCGGGCCCGTGCTCGGGATGGTCGTGTTCGTGGCCTCGGAGGCGATGTTCTTCGCTGCCTTCTTCGGTGGGTACTTCACCATCCGGGCGAACGCCCCCGTCTGGCCGCCACCGGATGTCCCCCACCTCAAGATCGACATCGCGTCGATCCTCACCGTCGTCCTGGTGTTGAGCAGCGTCGCCGTCCAGCTCTCGCTGCGTGCCACCCGTGACGGGAGGCGGCGGCAGGCCCTGTGGTGGCTCGGCGCGACGATCGGGCTCGGCGTGGTCTTCCTGGGGCTGCAGCTGTACGACTATTCGCAGCTGGGCTTCGGGTTGAAGGATGGGGTCTTCGGCACGTTGTTCTACGTGATGACCGGCATCCACATGGCGCACGTGGTCGGAGGCGTCGCCTTCCTCGCCCTCGTCTTCGGCCAGGGGTTGCGGGGTGGCCTCTCGCCGACGCATCACGATCCCCTCGCGGCGGGGGCGATCTACTGGGACTTCGTCGATATCGTCTGGCTCTGCCTGTTCACCACCTTCTACTTGCTGACGCCGAGGTGAGCCGATGAGCACGCTGTCGCGGATCTGCCTCGGTCTGGCGGTGTTCCTCGTGGTCACCGGAGGCGTCTACGGGCTCACCAGCCACGAGCACGCCGGGACGACGGAGTTGCTGGTGTCCGCGGTGACCTTCTGCTTCCTCGGGGTCATCCTTCGGCTCGTCGCCCCGCACGAGGCCGAGGGCCAGCCGCAGGAGGAGGCCGAGATCCAGGTGGCTCCCACGATCTGGCCGTTCGCGTTCGCGATCTCGGGGGTCATCCTGGTCGTGGGACTGATCGTCAGCCAGTGGATCGTGATCCTGGGAGGGCTCGCCGCGGCGATCTCGGCAGCGGGGTGGCTCCGCGACGTCGCCCGCTCGCACGCCGGCGAAGCGCCGTAGCGGATCAGCCCCGGGCGATCAGCACGCCCGCCGCAAGCACCAACGTCAGGAGCACCACGAGGAAGACCGTAGCGTGATACTGCGTCCGGCTCGGGCTCGGCAAGCTCGCCGGGTTGCAGCGGTGGCAGATCGCCACGCCGTCGGCCACCGGGCCACCGCATCGAAGGCATCGTTCACGAGAACGCATCAGGCTCCCCTCATCGTCGCACGCTCGAGCCGGGCGTCGACCCTCGCGGCCTCGCGCTCGTCCGCGCGCATCCAATCGAGCAAGACGAAGCCGAGCGCCGGCACGATCAAGACCATGGTGCCCGCCCACATGATGGCTCCGGCCGCCCCCTGATCCGCGAGGGCGCGCGCGACGCCATCGGCGTGCGCGTACGTCGGGTACAGCACGTGGCGGGACGTCACGATGGTGAGGCCGAGGAACGCCATGGCGGGCATGGCCGCGAACAGGTAGAGGATCCGTGCCGGATACGACAACCCGGACGGCGCCGGATCGGCCCGGACGATCGGCATCCAGAACAGGAGCGCGGTCACCAGCAACGCGAGGTGCTCGAGCGCGTGCAGACCGTTGTTGTGAAGCGCCGCCTCATAGATCCCGGTGAAATGGATGCCCCAGAGCACCACGAAGAACAACGCCCATGCGACGAGCGGGTTGCCGAACAGACGCGCCGGGCCGCTCCGAAGCGTCGCGAGGAGCCACCGGCGCGGCGTGCCCGGCCACGCCTGGAGTGCGAGCGTGATCGGCGCGCCGAGCAGCAGGAGGGGGGGCGCGACCATCGTGATCAGCAGGTGCTGGACCATGTGGATCGAGAACGACGTGGTGACGGCGGCGTCGATCGGGCCCGTGAGGGCGATGACCACCACGCCGAGGCCGGCGAAGAATGCGAGGCGCGCGCGCTGTCGCGGAACGCGACCGTGCGCGCGCCGGACGCGTCCGTCCGCGATCAGGTAGCAGAGGGCGGCGGTCGCCACACCGAGCGGGACCGGTTCAGCCGAGGTAACTACCACCGACCCGTCCTTCCACGGTCATGCGCTCCGAGGTCCTGGCGACCGGTTGCGAGGGCGCGTTGGTTTGCCCCGTGTCCGCCTCGAGGGGAAGGTCGATCTCGAAGGTGGTCCCCACGTCGACCTGACTCGTGACATGGACCATGCCGAGGTGCGCCTCGACGATCGCTCGAACGATCGACAACCCCAGTCCGAAACCGCCGTTGTGGCGGCTGCGACCGGGATCCGCCCGAGCGAAGCGGTCGAAGATCCGATCGAGGTCCTCCGTGGGGATCCCCGTCCCCGTGTCACGGAACGAGACGACCGCCGTGCCGTCGCGGCGATGGACGCCGACCTCGATCGTGTCCTGCTCCCGCGTGTGCTGCACCGCGTTCTCGATCAGCGCATCGAAGGCGACGGCCAGCCGGTCGCGGTCGGCAAGGACGATCGCCTCTTCGGCAGCACCCAGCACCCACCGGCGGGGTGTTGCCGCCCACCGGCGCAACGCGTCGGCCACGATCTCCCCGACGTCCACAGGGACCAGGTGGAGCTGCTGGGGGTCATCCGTACCGGCGAGCAGAAGAAGACCGTCGACCAAGCGCCGCAGCCGCGCCAGCTCGTCGGCGATGACGTCCACGTCCTCGACGATGGTGGGGTCCGTGGCGTCACGCTGGATCAGTTCCGTGTGACCGAGAGCGACCGTGATCGGCGTCCGGAGCTCGTGCGAAGCGTCCTGGACGAATCGCCGCTCGCGCTCGAGGAGCCTGAGGTTCTCCATCGACACGCGTTCGGTCTCCTCCATGGCCGACAGCCGGCGCCGGGCATGCCACACCATCGCCACGAACATGGCGGCCATCAGCGGCACCTCGGTGATCTCGTCGAGCGGCTGTGCTCCTCGCGAGTAGTCGATCCCGATGAACAGACCGGTCATCACCATCACGAAGGCGAGCACGGTCATGGTGGGACCCGTCCTCCAGACGCGGAACCCGTAGAGCAGGGTCAGGCTGACCCAGATGAAATGGAACGGCACGGTCTCCCACGTCGGGATGACCAGCATCGCGGCGAGGTTGGCCAACGAGAACGCCACCCAGGCGACGTCGATCCACCGCTCACGATGCGGCCATTCGATCGCGTCAGGACGCATCGAAGCGGTACCCCACCCCGCGGATCGTGGTGATCACGTCCGGACCGAGTTTCGCGCGGAGGCGGCGGACGTACACGTCCACAACGTTCGATCCCGGATCGAAGTGGTACCCCCAGACCGACGACAGCAGCCGCTCCTTCGAGACCGAGCGCCCCGCGTGTCGCATCAGCTCCTGCAGCAGCAGGAACTCGCGGTCGGCGAGCGGAACCGGTCCGCGACCATCATCGACCTGACGCCGGATCAGGTCCAGGGTGGTCCGACCCACCACGAGCTTCGTCTGATCGGTCCGTGCCGCGGTTCGGAGACGTGCCCGCACCCGGGCGAGCAGCTCCTCGAGCGAGAAGGGCTTCGAGAGGTAGTCCTCGGCGCCGAGCTCGAGCGAGCGCACCTTCGAGGCCGTGTCGCTCAGGGCCGAGAGCACGAGGACGGGTTGCGAGGGTTTGCGCTCCACGATCTGGTGCAACACCGAGAGGCCGTCCACATCCGGCATCACCAGATCCAGGATGACGAGGTCGTAACTGCGCGATAGCGCGAGTTGCAGACCCTCTTCCCCGCCTCCGGCGGCATCGACCTCGAGCCCCTCCGCCTCCAGTCCACGACGGACGAAGTTCACGATGCGCTGCTCGTCGTCCACGAGCAGCACCCTCCCCGCCAATGCCGGCTCGACGCCGGGTCCTCGAGCAGATGGGTCCACGGTCCTCCTCGGCCCCAGAGTAGCCAGGTCGCACCACCCTGGGTAGGGGCCCCGGAAACCACCTCGGGGTGACGGTTCTGTCATGTCGCGCCTTCACCGATCCGGGTCACGTGCATCCTTTTGCGCCGCTGTCGATCAGCACCGATATCGGCCACAAGCGGTGGTTCGGCTCGAGCGAAGTCGCGCGCTGCAACGTCGGAAGACGAGCTGAGATCGGCCGGGCGGGTTCCGTACCGGCGCTGCTACCCCACCTTGGATATCGCCGTCACCGCGAAGTCTTCTGTCCGCCACTTGGCCGCAGACCACCTTCGCAGGGAGTAGCGTTGAGTTCATCTTCTCAACAACACCCCAGGTGACGTCAGCGCATCGTGCCCCTTGGTTCTCGCAGCCTTCGTCTGGGGTAGCAGCGTAGGAAGAGAGGTGGATCGAGGCTCACAGACTGCCCGTGCCCGCAGTTCCGCATCACGCATCCGTAGGAGGGAATCGTGTGAAGAGATCGCTGTCTCTTGCGCTAGCGGTGGCTTCACTCGTCGCGATCTCACACCCCGTGGCTCAGGCTGCGGAGTCACGGCCCAACGTCGTCATCATCATCACCGACGACCAGCGCTGGGACTCCGTGACCGCCCGGTATATGCCTCAACTGTCATCGATCCTTGCCAACAACCCATCGGTTACCTTCACGAATTCGTTCGTCCCGAACACGCTCTGCTGTCCGAGCAGGACCTCTACGTTGACCGGCGATTACTCGCACACGACCGGGGTCTACGGCAATGGTGGTCAGTACGGTGGCTTCCCTGCATTCACCCCGGCTCCTGACGGCAACGGCATAAGCCCCATCAATGACACGACGACCATCGCTGTTGACATGCACCAGGCTGGGTACAGGACCGCACTGGTGGGCAAGTATCTCAATGGGTACAACGCAAGGACCTCACGCTACATCCCACCAGGCTGGGACCGCTGGTTCTCCGTTCCGACCGGTGCGTACTACCACTATTGGGCTGCCTCGAACTTCGGGGGTCCTATCCACAACCGTTACTTCGGGACCACCAAGGCCGATTACATCACTCGTGTGCTCACGGCGAGGGCATCGACCTTCCTCCAAGCCAACCAAGCTGACCCGTTCTTCCTGTACTACGCTGCGACGGCTCCGCATGGTCCAGCCACCGCGGACCCTCGCGATGTGGATCGCTTCAACAGCGCGGGGTACGTTCAGCCGCCATCGTTCGGTGCTTCTTCTGCCGTGGACCCGCACTACATCCAGGACCGTCCGTGGTATCCAAGCGACGTCAAGACCATCAACCAGTTCCACGCCGCTCAGTTGAACGCCACCTACGGCGTCGACCGCTCCATCGGTCAGCTTTGGAACCTGCTACCAGACAACACGATCGTGGCGTTCATGTCCGACAACGGATTCTCTTGGGGCGAGCACAGATGGAGCAACAAGATGATCCCCTACAACGAGGACCTTCGCATCCCCATGAGGCTCGTCGGGAGGAACCTGGCCAGCCCGTTGTCGGCGGGAACAGACCCGCGGATCGTTCTGAACATCGACCTCCTTCCCACCTTGGAAGGGATGGCCGGTGTCACAACCTCGCCGAGCAGGCCGTCCGCTCCTGAGGGACTGGAGATGCTCGGTTCTGCCACGAGATCCGAGTTCGTTATCGAACACTGGTACCAGGAGAACCCCTCGGGATATGAGGGTAATCCTCCGACCTACTGCGGAGTCCGAAGCCTCGATTGGATGTTCGTGAAGTACAACCACTCGGAGGAATCGAACAACTTTGGACTCTACGATGAGACCAACGACCCCTACGAACTGAGCAACCTCGCTTCGGATCCCGCGTACGCCGCCCAGCTACGGACCATGAAGGACCTCGCTCATACGGCTTCGGGTGACGGTTTGTGCGACGAATCGGCCACTGGCATCTACCCGAATGATTGGCCCTATCAGTAGGGATCCACCATCCACTCAGCCCGTCAGAGGATCATGCGCGGGCCGGGGACCCCGTTGACGGGAACACGGGTTACGTTCAGCTGGTTCAGCAGGCTGTCGTACCCGACCGCCGAGGAGGGAGCATGACCGAGCGAGAGGATCGGAACGCAGGGATCATCCAGGAGTTCCGGACGAACCACGGGAAGGTCGGCGGGTACTTCGAGGGCCGTCCGCTGCTGCTCCTTACGATGCGAGGAGCAAGGACGGGTGTGGAGCGAACGACACCGCTCGCCTACCTCGCCGACGGCGAGCGTTTCGTCGTCTTCGCGACCAAAGGTGGAGCGCCCACCAACCCCGACTGGTACTACAACGTCTCGGCCAACCCCGACGTCACGATCGAGGTGGGCGACCGGCGGTTGCCGGCGAAGGCACGCGTGACCGCGGAGCCCGAACGGAGCGAGCTCTACGACCGGCAAGCCGAGCGGTGGCCGGCGTTCGCGGAGTACCCGAAGAAGACGCCGCGGACGATCCCCGTGATCGTGTTGGAGCCGCTCGACCAGGCCGAGACCGGATGAACACGGGAAGGCTCGAGACCTTCGCGGACGGCGTCTTCGCGATCGCGGCGACGCTCCTCATCCTCAGCGTCGACGGGCATTTCGGATCGTGTGCGCCTGCGGGCGCAACGCTCCGGCGCCAGCTGGTGTGTTCGTGGCCGTCGTACGTGGCGTACATCGTGAGCTTCCTGACGATCGGGATCATCTGGGTCAATCACCACACCGTGATGGACCAGATCGATCACGCCGACCGAACGTTCCTGATGATCACGGTCGGCTTCCTGATGATCGTCGCGTTCATCCCGTTCCCGACGCGGCTCGTCGCCGAGGGTATCCGCGGCGAGGGGGCCAGGGCGGCCACCGTCGCCTACGGGATCACGCTCACGCTCACCGCGGTGCTGTTCAACGCGGTCTGGTTCTACGCGGCACGGGACGGTCGGCTGCTCCGCGCGGACGCGGATCCGCTCACGGTCCGCGGTATCTCCCGGACCTTCGTGTTCGGTCCGTGGATCTACCTCGCCGTCACCGCGGTCGCTGCGAGGTATCCGGTGGCGGGCGCGATCGGATTCGGTCTGTTCGCGCTCTTCTGGGTGATCCAGAGCTCGATCTTCGGTCGCGACCGATCGCAGCGCGCCGTCTGAGCGGGGGATGCAGGAGAGCGGACGGATGCCGGCTCGGCACGATACCTACGTCGAGCGGGGAGCGAAGCGCGTCTTCGCGGGCGCGATCGAGTGGCCCGGCTGGTGTCGGAGCGCTCGCACGGAGGATGCGGCGCTCGAGGTGCTCCTCGCGTACGGCTCCAGGTACGCGAAGGCTCTGGGCCGACGCAAGCCGGGGTTCGTCGCGCCGGTCGAGCTGAGCGGCCTCCGCGTCGTCGAGCGAGTGAAAGGCAACGCGAC
>Ga0066656_10000721_pt1 | contig 13481 bp, 10 predicted proteins | sample GraSoiAngelo_105_FD_71411 | JGI IMG/M metagenome (GOLD analysis project Ga0066656, IMG submission 71411) | Grasslands soil microbial communities from the Angelo Coastal Reserve, California, USA - 14_0903_05_40cm | ecosystem: Environmental > Terrestrial > Soil > Grasslands | place: USA... | reverse complement strand
GAGTTCCAGTACGCCGACTTCATGTCCAGCGGCTTCGACGAGATCACAACCGTGCTTTCGCGCTACCACTATCGCGCTGGCGTGCCGCTCCCGGTCGTGCTGCGCGGACCGAGCGGCGGCGGCGTGCGCGCGTCGAGCTTCCATTCGATCAATCCCGAGCCATGGTACGCGTACGCGGGGGGGATCAAGATCATGTGTCCCGCCTTCCCCTCCGACGCGAAGGGCTTGCTCAAGTCGGCGATCCGCGACGACAACCCGAGCATGTTCCTCGAGCACAAGTGGATCTATCGCCGGATCAAGGAGCAGGTCTCGGAGGATCCCGAGTTCCTCGTTCCGATCGGATCGGCGGACGTCAAGCGCGAAGGCTCGGACGTCTCGATCATCACGTACGGCGCGATGGTGCACAAAGCGCTCGAGGCCTCGGAAGCGCTCGCGCAACGCGGCGTCTCGGCGGAGATCGTCGACCTCCGCACCGTCTATCCGTTGGACGAAGAGACGATCCTGCGCTCGATCGAGAAGACGTCTCGCGCACTCGTTCTGTACGAGTCGTACCGGTTCCTGGGGATCGGGACGGAGGTCGCGGCAGTGATCGCGGAGAAGGCCTTCGAGCATCTCGACGCGCCCGTCGTGCGGCTGGCCCCGCCCAACGTGCCCGTTCCCTTCTCGCCTCCGCTGGAAGATGCCTTCCTGCCCCAGATCGCCGACATCGAGGCGGCCGTCGACCGGCTGGCCGGCTGGTGAGGAGGACGATGTGACGTCGATCCAGATGCCGCAGCTCGGCGAGACGATCGTCGAGGGCACGATCTTGAAGTGGCTGAAGCGCGAAGGGGACTCGGTCGATCGGGACGAGCCGTTGTTCGAGATCTCGACGGACAAGGTCGATACCGAGGTGCCCTCGCCGGTGGCCGGCACGGTCCGGAAGATCCTGGTCGATGAGGGTACGACGGTCCCTGTCGGGACGGCGTTGATGGAGATCGACGAGCCCGGCGCGGCGGCACCCGACGCGGCCTCCGGTGGCGCGGCTTCCTCACCCGCTTCCGGGGCGGCGCCCACGACCGAACCAGCAAGCGAGACATCAGGGGGCGCCGCCTCCTCGGAGGGATCGTCAGCCGCGCCACCTGCGGCTGCACCTGTGGCTCCGGCGGCGGCTTCGGCTCCAGCGGCCGAAGCGGTGGCGACCGTCCCCGATCGGGGGCCGCGTTCGCAGATACTTTCGCCCCTCGTTCGCCGGCTGGCGAAGGAGCACGACCTCGACCTGGCGCAGATCCCGGGAACCGGGAGCGGCGGCAGGATCACGAAGGCGGACGTGATGGCCGTCATCTCCTCCGGTGAAGCGCGGGCGACCGCGGGCGCGGCCGCCCCCACGATCGCGCCGGCGCAGCCGATGCCCGCGCCGAGCGCGGGCATCGGCGACGAGGTCGTCCCCGTCTCGCACATCCGACGGGCGATCGCCGAGCACATGCTCGCCTCCACCCAAGGAACGGCGCGGGCCTGGACGATGGTGGAGGTCAACGTCGATCATCTCGTGAAGCTCCGTGAGCGTGTCAAGGACGCGTTCCAGGAGCGCTACGGCATCAAGATCACCTACCTGCCCATGGTCGTGCGCGCCACCGTGGATGCCCTGCTGGAGTATCCGGACGTCAATGCACGGTTGGACGGCGAGAACATCGTTCGACACCGCTTCGTGAACATGGGCATCGCGGTCAGCTACGACGCCGGTCTCATCGTGCCGGTCGTCAAGGGCGCCGACGGGATGAACACGATCGGCGTCGCCCGGTCGATCGCAGACCTGGCCGCACGCGCCCGAGCCCATCAGCTCCAGCCCGACGAGGTCCAAGGGGCGACGTTCACGATCACCAACCCCGGTCCGTACGGATCCGTCGCGAGCGTCCCGATCATCAATCAGCCGAACGTTGGGATCCTGTCCTTCGACGCGATCGTGAAGCGCCCGGTCGTGATCGACGACGCGATCGCGATCCGGAGCATGGTCAACATCTCGATGTCGTGGGATCACCGGGTGATCGATGGCGAGCTCGCCACCCGATTCCTCGCGCGGGTGAAGCAGAACCTCGAGAGCTGGGACTTCGCCGAGGACCTCGGCGCCTGAAGGCCGCCATGCCATGCCGGTTCCCGCCTGGCTGATCCGACCCGGAACGGTCCCGTACGACGTCGCGAACGCGGCGATGCATCGACTGGCCGAGCTGCGTCTCGACGACGAGATCCCGGACACGGTCATCCTCCTCGAACACCCTCCGGTCTTCACCGCGGGTCGTCGTGCGAAGGTCGACGAGCTGCTGTGGTCACCGGAAGAGGTCGAAGCACGTGGCGGGCTGGTTCGCATGATCGATCGAGGAGGCTCGTTCACGTACCACGGTCCCGGACAGGTGGTCGGTTATCCGATCCTGGGGCTCGGGTCTAGACCGGACGCCGTCGACTACCTCCGCCGGCTGGAGGAAGCCGTGATCCGCATCTGTGCGGACGTGGGTGTCGCGAGCGAGCGACGCGCGGACGTGCAGACCGGCGTCTGGGTCGGTGACGACAAGATCTGTGCGATCGGCGTACGGCTGATGCGCGCACGGGTCACCTTGCACGGGTTCGCCCTGAACTGCGAGACCGACCTCTCGTGGTTCCGCGGCATCGTCGCCTGCGGCCTCCCGGAGCACGGCCCGACGTCGCTCTCGGATCAGCTGGGGCGCCGTGTGAGCGTCGCCGACGTCCTTCCTCTCGCCGAGCGACACCTGTCCGAGGTGTTCGACCTCTCGTTCCAGCCCGCGCCGGGAGAGTTCGTCTCGCCGTTCCAGGTTGCCGATGCCGTCTGACGCGCGGGTCCATCCATCGGCCCTCGCCTTCGAACGTGTGGTGGCCGACTACGAACGAGGACGACCCGAGTTCCCCGATCGAGCCATCGGGTTCCTCGTCGATCGGTTGTCCCTGGCACCGGGTCGAACGCTGCTGGAATCGGGAGCCGGGACGGGCAAGCTCACGCGCATGCTGACTCCGTCCGGGGTCCGCATCATCGCGGTCGAGCCGCTCCCAGCGATGCGCGAGGCCCTCAGCCGCAACCTCCCGGATGTGGAGGTCCTCGACGCAGTGGCCGAGGACCTGCCGCTCGGGGAAGACTCGGTGGACGCGGCGGTGGCCGCGCAAGCGTTCCATTGGTTCGACGGCGACCGTGCACTCGCTGAGCTGGCCCGCGTGTTGGTGCCCGCGGCGCCGATCGCCCTCGTGTGGAACGTCCGCGACGAGTCCGTACCCTGGATCCGGGAGCTCACGGGGTTGATCGAGCCGCACCGCGGCGACACGCCGAGCCATCGCTCGCTACGGTGGAAGGCCGCCTTCGATGCGAGCGACGCGTTCCTGCCGCCGCAGCTCACGTCCTTCCCGTACCTGCACGCCACGACGCACGAGCGGATCGTGGCGCGCGTCCTGTCGATCAGCTTCATCGCCGCGCTTGCCGCCGAAGAGCGAGATGAGGTCGCCGAAGCGGTCCGGCGCCTCGTCCCGACTGGCGAGGTCATGTTCGCGTACCGGACGGACGTCTGGGTCAGCCGCAGGATGTGAGGTTCACGCCTCGGCGATGATCGCGTAGCGCGGACGTCTCATCAGCGCACCGAGCGGCCACGCTTCCCGTCGTTCCACGGCCCACTCGACGTCGAGGAGACGCTCGAGTTGCACCGCCCGCCACCCGGCCGCGAGCACCGCGTCGACGAACGGCGCCGGCGTCGTGGTCGCGGCGAGGGGGAGGCGGCGCACCACGTCGTCGGGATACGGCCCGTGGTGATCGTCCGCGTCCCTGCGGAACCGATGGAGCGCGCCGGCGGCGGCGTCCTTCAGCTTGACGAGCGGACCTTCGCCGCCCCACGAACCCTCGAACAGGACGAGGCGGCCGGACGGCGCCACGTGACGCCAGGCTGCGAAGGCCGCGACGGGATCCGGAAGCGTCCACGCCAGGTGCCGTTCGATCACGGCATCGAACGGGCCCTCAGGCGGCGACTCGGCCGTCCCGACCACGAAGGAGATCGCCGTTCCTCGCTCCTCCGCCTTCACACGCGCCCGGTCGAGCATCCCCTCCGAGAGGTCGAGCGCGGTCACCTGGTGACCGAGCTCAGCCGCCAGGAGCGAGAGGGACCCCGTGCCGGCGCCCACGTCAAGGACGCGCGACGGCAGCGCCGGGAGGAGGCGGCGGAGCGCCCCTCTCCAGGCGGCCGCCTCCACCGGATCCGAGATCGAGTGACCGACCGAACGATCGTAGTGATGCGCGTCGGCATCCCACCAGTCCCTGATCGAGCCGTGCAGGTCCGGCATCCTCGATGGCTCCTCTCGGTCCTCAGAACAGCGCGGAGGCGAGCCGGCGCCGATACTCGGGGACGAGCTCATGCTCGTCGCCGAGTACCGCGAACGCCGTGATCAACGCCTGTCGGGCGCCGTCGCGGTCCTCGGCGAGCGCCGCCATCATGCCGGGGAGCGCGGCCGGCCAATCCCCCGCCGCCGCGAGTCGCTTGGCCGCCGCGAGCGTTCCGTCGCCCCTCGCCTCGGCCCAGTCATGGACCTCGATCGCCGCGCGCAAGCGTTCCGCCTCGGGCGTCGGGAGATGCTTCGCCACCAGGATTCGAGCTTCGTCGAACCCGCCGCGGTCGATCAGCAGCTTGGCCAGCCCGAGCGCCGCGTCCTCGTTGTCCGGATCCTCGGCGATGGCGTCGCGGAACCCGCGCTCGGCGCCGGCGATGTCGCCCGACTCGGCGGCCTGCTCGGCCTCCTTCGCCTCCAGCTCGGCCTCCGTCGGGAGGATCGAATCGATGAACCGATTGACCTCCTCCTCGGGATAGGCGCCGATGAACATCGAGACCGGCTGGCCGTTGCGGAACGCGACGACGGTCGGGATGCCCTGGGAGCGCACGGCTTGCAGGAGCGACTGACCGACGCCGTTCGCGTCAACGTCCAGCTTGGCGAGCAGGAACGCCCCCCCGCGCTCGCCTGCGACCTTCTCCAGCATCGGGCCGAGCGTTCTGCAAGGTCCGCACCACTCAGCCCACAGATCCACGACGACGGGCCGTTCGCTCGAACCCTCGATCACCGTCCGCTCGAACGTCTCGTCGGTCACCTCGATGACATGTTCCATGGTCGTGCTCATGCTAAGGAAGTTCCTTCCGTCCGGTTGGATGGCCGGCCCCGGCCGGCCTACAACGTTGGCAACGCATCCACCCGCCGACGTTGTTCCCTCGCGGCGGACGGGAGGTCGGTCGTGCCCCCGGTGTAGACTCGCCGCAGGGTGCGAGGAGGCGCGACGTGTCCGCGCAGGTGACCGAGACGGCCCATGGGTCCCTGGGCCTCGGCGTCGACGATCTGCTGGCCATGCACCGCACCATGCTGACCGCTCGTCTGATCGACGAGGCCGCGCTCCGTCAGAACCGGATGGGACGCGCGCCGTTCGTCGTGCCGGTCTCCGGCCACGAAGGCTGCCAGATCGGGACCGCGTGGCCGATGCGTCCCGGCATCGACATCTGGGTTCCCTACTACCGAGATCTGGGCGTGGTGTTGGTCGCGGGGATGACCCCCGAGCAGATCTTCCTGGGTCTGTTCTCGAAAGCGAGCGACCCCACCTCGGGCGGACGGCAGATGCCGAGCCACTGGAGCTCGAGGGGACTCGGGATCGTGAGCCACTCCTCACCGATCTCCACGCAGGTGCCGCACGCGGCAGGGATCGCCTACGCCATGAAGTATCGCAACGAAGACGGGGTCGTCGCCAGCTGGTTCGGGGAGGGCGCCACCAGCGAGGGTGACTGGCACGAGGGCCTGAACATCGCCTCGATCCACCGCCTGCCGGTCGTGTTCATCTGCGAGAACAACGAGTACGCGATCAGCGTGCCACAGTCCAAGCAGATGGCAGTGGCAGACGTCGCGAGTCGAGCCGAAGGGTACGGGATCCCCGGGTTCGTGGTCGACGGCAACGACGTCCTCGCGTGCTTCCGGGTGATGAAGGAGGCGCACGACCGTGCTCGGGCGGGCGAAGGACCGACCCTGATCGAGTGCAAGACTTACCGCTTCCTCCCTCACACGTCGGACGACGACGACAAGTCCTACCGTTCGCGCGAGGAGGTCGAGGAGCGCCGACACCACGATCCCATCGAACGGTTCGCGACGTACCTCGTCGATGGCGGCATCACGGATCGAGCCGCCCTCCAGACCGTCCATGATGAGGTGAAGACGCAGGTCGAGTCCGCGATCAAGGCCGCCTGGGACGCACCCGACCCCGACCCCGCGACCGCGACCCGCCATGTCTTCGCCGAGGACGACCCGTGACGGAGAAGAACCTCGTCACCGCGATCCACGACACCCTCCATGACGAGATGGCGGCCGACGATCGTGTCGTGCTGATCGGTCAGGACGTCGGCGCGCGCGGCGGGGTCTTCAAGGTCTCCGAGGGATTCATGGCTGAGTTCGGCGAGCAGCGCGTGATCGATGCGCCGCTCGCCGAGTCCGGCATCGTCGGCGTCGCCATCGGGATGGCGCTCCACGGCCTGTTACCGGTGGCCGAGATCGAGTTCGCGGACTTCATCCATCCGGCGTTCGACCAGATCCTCTCCGAGGCCTCCCGCATGCGATATCGAACGAACGGCGACTGGGGATGTCCGATGGTCATCCGAGCGCCGTGTGGCGGCGGGATCCACGGCGCGCTCTACCATTCGCAATCGATCGAGGCGTTCTACGCTCACATCCCCGGCGTGAAGGTGGTGATGCCGTCGACCCCGGCCGATGCCGCCGGGCTGCTGCACACGGCGATCGCCGACCCCGATCCCGTCTTGTTCCTCGAACACAAGAAGTGCTACCGGCTGATCAAGGGCGACGTTCCGGATGTCCCGCAGCCGACGCCGATCGGTCAGGCCGACGTCAAACGGGAGGGCACGGACCTGACCGTCGTGAGCTACGGCTACGAGCTGCATCGCTGCCTCGACGCCGCTGCCCGGCTCGAACAGGACGAAGGGATCCATGCCGAGGTCGTCGACGTGCGTTCCCTGGCGCCCCTCGACACCGAGACGATCCTCGTATCGGTGCGCAAGACCGCACGGGCGATGGTCGTGTACGAGGACAACCGGACCTACGGTGCCGGCGCCGAGATCGCAGCAACGATCGCGGAGCGGGCGATGTTCGACCTCGACGCGCCGATCGTGCGGATCGGCGGACCGGACATCCCGGCGATGCCCTTCGCGGGAGCGCTCGAGCACTACTACATGGAGCCCGAGCCGGATCACATCTTGGTCGCCATGCGCGACCTCGCGCACTTCTGACCCGCAGGTGTCTCCGGCCCCAGCCCGGACGGCCTCCGAAGATGGCCCGTGCCGGCGAACGGGAAGCCCCGGGTCGGGAAGTTCAGACCCCTCGTTCCCCGCCCGATAACCGGGGGGACGTGCGCGAACGTGTGCGGCCAACCAGCCCCCCTCGGCGGCCGAACGGGCGACGCGACGTGCTCATCGTCGCGACGGCCGTGGCCGTGCTCTTCACCGTGGGCAGTGCACTCGGCGTCTTCGCGCGGCTCGGGGATGGGTCAGCGTCCGGCGGTCTGGGCGAGGCGCTCGGGCTCGCGCTCCTCGCGCTCGCGGGCACGGCCTTCCTCGCGCTGCGCCGGTCAGCCCAGGTGAGCCGGGAGCAGCGACTCCGGGAGACGGCCGACGCCCGCTTGCGAGTGCTGATCGAGGGATCCCCCGCCGTCTCCTACAGCTGGGACCCGGCGACGCACCGTCACCTCTACGTGAGCCCACAGGTGGAGCAGCTCCTGGGCCTCTCGCCGGAGCGTTACGCGGACGCCTGGGTGGACATGATCCACCCCGACGACCGGGAACGCGTCCTCGCCTCGTCGGCGGAAGCCGACGAGGCGAGGACGCGGTTCGTCGCCGAGTACCGCTCGTACCGCGCGGACGGAGCGCTCGTCTGGATCCGCGAGGAGGCCAACTACGTCGCGTTCGGCGAGGGAGGCGGCCGGACCCTTTCGCAGGGAGTGATGTACGACATCACGGCTCGCAAGGAGGCGGACGCTCGAGCGTTCACGGCCGAACGGCAGTTCCAGACGCTGGTCGAGCGCGTCCCGGCGATCGCCTACGTCTGGGACGCGGCGCATGCTCCGGGCGTGGTCCCGGCCACCTACATCAGCCCGCAGATCGAGCACGTGCTCGGCTACGACGCGGCGGACTGGATGAGCGACGCGGCTGCCTGGCACGACCACGCGCATCCCGACGACGCCCCGCGTGTGCTCGAGGCGTGGAGCGCCGCCGTCGCGGAGCGGAGACCGTTCGTCGACGAATACCGGATGCGCGCCGCGGACGGATCGTGGCGCTGGCTCCGGGACGAGGCCAACCCGGTTGCGGAGAACCCGGGTGGCAGCCTGATCTATCAAGGGGTGATGCTCGACATCACGGATCGTCACGATGCCGAGGACCGGCTCCGTGAGGCGGAGGAGCGGTGGCGCACCCTCCTGGAAGATCTCCCCGTCGTCGCCTACATGATCGGGTCGACCCGCGAGGGCGACGTGGGCGAGCGTTGGGTCGGACCCGGCATCGAGGCGCTCGTCGGCGTGAGTCCCGACGAGTGGCTCGGTGATCTGCAGACCTGGACGCGGATGCTCCATCCAGACGATCGGGACGACGTCCTCGCTGCGTGGGAACAGACCGCCCACGTCGGGAAACCGTTCGACATGGAGTACCGCATGATCCACCGCGACGGGCGCGTCATCTGGGTGCACGACCAGGCCGTGTCGGTCCTGAACGACGGTCGGTTCTACGCCGAGGGTGTGTTCTACGACGTGACGGCTCGCCGGACCGCCGAACGGGCCCTCACGCAAGCCGAGGATCGGTTCAGGAGCCTGGTGGAGCGGCTCCCCCAGATCGTCTACGTCGAGGATGCCCTCACCGGCGAGGACATCTACGTCAGTCCGCAGATCGAAGCGGTCTACGGCTACACACCCGAGGAGTGGATGCGGGACCCCGGGATGTGGGAGCAGAGCATCCATCCGGATGATCGCGCCTGGGTCATGGCTGCCGATCAGGAAGACACCGGTGACCGCTGGAGCATCGACCACCGCTCGATCACTCGTGACGGCCGCGTGATCTGGATCCACAACGATGCCGAGCTCTTGCGAGACGGCGAGGGGAACCCTCTGTACTGGCAGGGGGTGATCTACGACATCACCGAGCGCAAGCAAGCGGAGGAACGGCTCCGCGAGGCCGAGGAGCGGTACCGCACTCTCGTCGAGCAGCTCCCCGTGGCGATCTACACGGACGCGACGGACGATCTCAGTACCGCGCTGTACATCAGCCCGCAGTACGAACGGCTGACGGGTTACACCCCCGAACAGCGACTGATGGATCCGGGTCTGTGGGTCCGCATGCTGCATCCCGAGGACCGCGAGCGCGTGCTCGTGGAGTCGAAGCGAACGAACGAAACGGGCGACCCGTTCGACGTCGAGTACCGGGTCGTGCGAGCCGACGGCACCATCACGTGGTTGCGCGACCACGCGATGGTGGTCGCCGGCCCGGGCGGCCAGCGGCAGTGGCACGGGGTGCTCCAGGACATCACGGCGGAGAAGGCGGCCGAGGAGCAGCTGCGCGAGGCGGAGGAGCGGTACCGACAATTGGTCGAGGAGATCCCCGCCATCACGTATCTCGACGAGTTCGACCCGAACGATCCCGATCTCTGGCCCACCATCTACATCAGCCCGCAGGTCGAGACGATCCTCGGCTACACGCCCGACGAGTGGCAAGCGAACCCGTGGATCTGGGACGAGATGATCCATCCGGACGACCGCGAGCGCGTCGCCGAGGCGGAACGTCGCCACTACGAGGACGGCGAGCCCCTCGACGTGGAGCATCGCGTCACGGCCAAAGACGGCACCGTGTGGTGGTTGCGGGACCAGGCCTCGATCGTCCGCGATGAGGATGGACGGCCACGGTTCAGCCACGGCTTCCTGATCGACGTCGGCGAACGAAAAGCGGCCGAGCAGGCGATGCATGATGCCGAGCGCCGATACCGATCCCTGATCGAGACGCTGCCGTCGGTGACCTACATCGACACCCTTGGCGAGGAGTCGATCCCCGTGTACGTCAGCCCCCAGGTCGCGACGATCTTCGGGTACGGGCCGGACGAGTGGCGCTCGATCGATCACCTCTGGCGGAGCCGTCTCCACCCCGACGACCTGGAGCGAACGTTGGATGCGGTCCGGGCGCACGCCGCGACGCTCGAGCCGTTCGACGCCGAGTATCGGTTCCGACACCGGGACGGCACCTGGATGTGGGTCCGCGACCAGGCGGTCGTGATCCGTGACGAGGAGGGCACGCCGTTGTTCTCCCAGGGAGTCATGCACGACGTGACCCGGGAGAAGACCGCCGAAGACCGGCTCCGAGAGGCCGAAGAGCGCTACCGGGGCATCGTCGAGCACATCCCCGCCGCGATCTATCTCGATCGGGCGGACGCCAGCATGCAGTCCGTCTACGTCAGCCCCCAGATCCTCGAGATCGCGGGCGTCACCCCGGAGCACTGGCTGGAGGACCCCGAGCTCTGGCTCCGCCTGATGGACCCGAGCGAACGCGATGCGGTCGGCGCGAGCTACACCCTCGCGGCGACCTCCGGGATGCCCTGGAGCGCCGAGTATCGCCTCCACACCCCCGACGGACGCACGATCTGGGTGCACGACGAGACCACGTTCCTCCACGCCGACGACGGGGCGCCGCTCTACCTCCAGGGCGTGATCTTCGACATCACCGAGCGCAAGCTGGCCGAGCAAGCCCTCCGAGAGAGCGAACAGCGGGAGCGCGACGCCGCGGAGCGCTTGCGCGCGCTCGACGAGATGAAGAACACGTTCCTCGCGGCGGTCTCGCACGAGCTCAGGAGCCCGCTGACGTCGATCCTCGGGCTGTCCCTCACGCTCGAACGAACCCCGGAGATGCCGGACGCCGACCGCGGAGATCTGCTCCGACGATTGGCGCAGAACGCGTCGAAGCTCGACCGGCTGCTCAAAGATCTCCTGGACATCGACCGGCTCAACCGGGGCATCGTTGAGCCGCAGTATCGCGTGACCGACGTCGGCGCCCTCGCGCGGCGGACCGTCGAGAGCCTCGACATCCTGACGGGGCGGGAAGTCGTCGCCGAGGCCGACGCGGTCGTGATCCCGGTCGACCCGGCCAAGGTCGAGCGGATCGTCGAGAACCTGCTGATGAACGCCGCACGGCATACCGCTCCCGACCGACGCATCTGGCTGAAGGTCACGGCGCGGGATGGCGGCGTCGCGATCACCGTCGAGGACGACGGTCCGGGCGTTCCAGCCGAGATCCGCGGAGCGATCTTCGAGCCCTTCCGTCAGGGTCCGACGGCCTCCCCGCACGCGCCCGGGACGGGGATCGGGCTCTCCCTGGTTGCCAGGTTCGCCGAGCTGCACGGTGGCCGCGCGTGGGTGGACGAGCGCGAGGGCGGGGGTGCGGCGTTCCACGTCTTCCTCCCCGGCCAGCGTGACGAAGCGCCGGCGGCCGACGCGGCTCCACGGGAGGACGGCCAGGACGAGGGCGACGCACAGCTTTCCCGCGCCGACGTCGGCTGAGCATCAGCCCGACGGCGTCTGGTCGCACGCGAGATGCTGGGCCACCGCGTCGAAGGCGCCGCCGAGGCGGTGCGCGGGCGCGGCCGCCTCGGCGGCGACCTCCGAGAACGGATCGTCGTCGCCGATCCCGTGCAAGACGTCCTGGTAGTCGTCGCGCGCATCCGAGAGGGCCTTGCCCATCGCGTCGGGGACCGTGTCGGACCCGTCGATCGCGCCGATCGTGCTGGCGAGCTTCTCGATGTCACCGCGGACCTGGCCCACCGTCGCACCCGCGCTCGGCGCCACGAGGAAGCTCACGGTGGCGCGGAGGTTTCGCATGTCCTGACAGAGGGATGCAGCTTGCTCCTGACCCGAGCGGTTGCAGCCCGTCGCCGCGAGCGCGACGGCGGCCGTGAGCGCTGCGGCACGGAGGGTCGGTGACACGGGCCGAGCGTACACTCGGCTCGATGGCCGAACGCGACCACAACCCGTCGGGCCGTCGGCTGCACCTACCCATCGTCGGAGTGACGAACGGGCCCGGCGTGAACGCCCCCGGCTCTCGCAAACCGGAGTGGCTCAAGGTCCGGCTCGCGACGGGACCGAACTACACCGATCTCAAGGGGCTCATGCGAGGCGCGTCGCTGCACACCGTGTGCGAGGAGGCGATGTGCCCCAACATCGGCGAGTGCTGGGAGGAGCGCGAAGCGACCTTCCTGATCCTCGGGGCGAGATGCACGCGCCGGTGCGGGTTCTGCGACGTCATGACCGCGAAGCCCGATCCGGTCGACGAGGACGAGCCTCGTCGGATCGCCGAAGCCGTCCGAGCGATGGGGTTGCGCCACGTCGTCCTGACCGGGGTCGCGCGAGACGATCTCCCGGACGGGGGCGCGTCAGTGTGGGCCGCAGCGGTCCGCGCGGTCAAGGACGCGGTGCCGGGGATCGGCACCGAGGTGCTGCCCTCGGACTTCAAGGGCGGGACGGACGACATCTCTACCGTCCTGGACGCTGAGCCGGACGTGTTCGCGCACAACCTCGAGACGGTTCGCCGCCTCCATGACCGGATCCGACCGGCGTTCGGCTACGGCCGCTCGCTCGACGTGCTGCGGTTCGCCAAAGGCCACCGGCCAGGGCAGGTCACGAAGTCGAACCTGATCCTCGGGATGGGCGAGCGACCGGAGGAGGTCGGCACCGCGATGAAGGACCTAGTAGACGCGGGCGTCGACATCCTCACGATGGGCCAATACCTCCAGCCGACCAGGTACCACCTCCCCGTGGACCGGTGGGTGACGCCCGAAGAGTTCCAGGAGCACAAGCGCGTCGGCGAGGAGCTCGGGATCGCGCACGTCGAGGCCGGACCCTTGGTCCGATCCAGCTACCACGCGGGCAAGCAGCTCAGGCGCGCGCTCGACGCCTCGGCTCCGGTCGCGGAGGGCGCGATCAGGCGTTAAGCGGTTACCTGACCCGCGGGCTCTCTGTGGAAGAAGTTGGTCAACACCTTCACGACAACTCCAGCCGTCGTTGTCGTGAAGGTGTTGACATTCCTCTGAGCAGCGACCTGCGGAGAGACCGCTACCCCTTGTCGATGCCGAGTCGCCCGAAGCCTGCTCAGGTCGCGTCGGCCAACTTCTCTGCCAGGACCGGCAACATCCGAACGGCGATCGTCGGGTGGTCCTCGAGGAGGCGCGCGAAGTCTTTCCTCGCGAGCGCCCAGCACCGCACGCCGGTCATCGCGCGGACGCGGGCCGTCCGCGGCCGATCGGTCAGCAAGGCGATCTCACCGAAGAAGTCCCCAGGCCCGCGAATCACCGCCCGCCCGGAGAGCTCCACCTGGACCTCGCCGTTCTGGATCACGAACAGCCCCGAGCCGGGCTGCCCGATCTCGACGAGCACCTGACCGGCCGGTGCCTCGAACGAGGTCATG
>Ga0066656_10000720_pt1 | contig 13483 bp, 7 predicted proteins | sample GraSoiAngelo_105_FD_71411 | JGI IMG/M metagenome (GOLD analysis project Ga0066656, IMG submission 71411) | Grasslands soil microbial communities from the Angelo Coastal Reserve, California, USA - 14_0903_05_40cm | ecosystem: Environmental > Terrestrial > Soil > Grasslands | place: USA... | reverse complement strand
GCATCGCAGGCCATCGCGGTGGACCTTCCCGACGCGCTCCAGGGCGACCGCTGGTACGTCAAGCTCCCGCAGTCCGGAGGGGAGTGCCGCGCCGTTCTGGGGATCCTGATCTCGGGGAATCTCCAGCCGCTGCTTCACTCCTCCTGGGTTCCGGTGCCGCCGGATCATCCGTGCGCGGAAGAGGGCGCGTGGGATCTGAGCGAGGAAGCGAAGGCCTGGCTCCTCGAGAGGGCGCGCGGCGCGCGCGCGGCGGCGGGGGCGATGGGCTCCGCGGCCCGCTACCTGGATCCCGCACCTCGAGAGACCCCTCCCCGCTGAGCGGGATCCGAATGCCGAAGAGCTTCCTTTGCGTTCTCCTTCACGCCCACCTCCCGTACGTGCGCCATCCCGAGATCGAGGACTCGCTCGAGGAGCGCTGGCTCTTCGAGGCGCTCACGGAGACCTATCTTCCACTCCTGCGCATGCTCGAGGAGCGCGCGCGGCGGAATGCTCCCGGCCGCATCACGATCTCGCTCTCTCCGACGCTCCTCGCCATGTTCGAGGATCCGCTCCTGCGAAGGAGGTATTCGTTCCGGCTGGGGAGGCTGGTGGAGCTGGCGGAGCGCGAGGTGGCGCGCACGCGGCACGACGCGCGCTTCCAGCCGCTCGCGATTCATTACCGCGAGCGGTTCCGCGAGAGCCTCGCGCAATTCGAGGACCGCTACCGCCGCGACGTCGTCTCCGCCTTCCGCGCGCTCTTCGAGGCGGGGCAGGTCCGGCTGATCACCTGCGGCGCGACGCACGGATACCTGCCGCTCATGAGTCTCGGCGCCCCTTCGTGGCGGGCGCAGATCGGGACCGCCGTACGCGAGTTCCAGCGGCACCTCGGCCGCGCTCCGGAAGGGATGTGGCTTCCGGAATGCGGGTACACGCCCGGAGTCGAGTCGGTGCTCCAGGAGTTCGGGATCCGGTTCTTTCCCGTCGACACGCACGGAATTCTCGACGCCTGCCCGCGTCCTCTGCCCGGCACGTACGCGCCCCTTCGCACCGAGCGCGGACCGGTCGCCCTCGGTCGGGACGCCGAGTCCTCCAGACAGGTGTGGAGCGCCTCGGAGGGCTACCCCGGGGACTCGAGCTATCGCGAGTACTACCGCGACCAAGGGTTCGACCTGCCGATCGACGAGGTGCGCGAGTTCCTTCCCTCGGGAGGCACGCGGACCCATCTCGGTCTCAAGTACTACCGGATCACGGATCGAAGGACCCCGCACCGCGAGCCCTACGAGCCCGCGCGGGCCAGCGCGCGCGCCCGGGAGCACGCGGCCCATTTCCTCCGCGAGCGTTCGGCGCAGGCCAAGGCGGCCTCCGACCGCCTCGGGCAGCCGGCGCTGCTCCTCGCTCCCTACGACGCGGAGCTGATGGGGCACTGGTGGTACGAAGGCCCCGAGTGGCTCGGCCACGTGCTCGATGAGGCGGCCCGCGATCCGGGAATCGAGGCGGTCGATCCGATCGAGGCGATGGACCGGATCCCTCGCGCCTGTGAGGGGCGTCTTCATCCCTCGAGCTGGGGGGAAGGGGGCTACTCGGCCGTCTGGCTCGACAGTTCGAACGATTGGATCTACCGCCACCTGAACCGCGCCGCGGAGCGCATGCAGCATCTCGCCCAGGGGAGGGAACGCTACGACGCGCTCCAGGCGCGTGCGCTCGCGCAGGCGGGGCGCGAGCTCCTGCTCGCCCAGGCGAGCGACTGGGCGTTCATCATGCGCACCGGGACGCTCGTGCCCTACGCCGTGCGGCGGACCGAGCTTCACCTTCAACGCTTCGGGAAGCTGGAGGAAGGGGTGCGATCGGGGCGCGTGGACGCCGTGGAACTGGCTGAATTCGAGGAGCTTGACCCGATCTTCCCGGCGCTCGACGCGGGGCTTTTCGCTTGACAGTGTTTTGGGGCAGAACGTAGGCTACGAGCGCGTTCCCCCCCAATGGTCCGTATGATCAAAGGAATATAGATGCCCCGAAGTACCACGGTTCGAGCAGGGATTCTTTTTGCCGTCCTGCCTTGGCTGGCGATTTCCTGCGGCACGAAGATCGCGACGGAGCCCAGCCCGAATCAATCGATCACGTCGGTCCCGGCAGGCGAGCAGTACTTGAACTCGCCCCAGCAGGAACATCGCGAGCTGCTCGTGGATGGGCGCGCGACCCCCATCGAATGGAATCTCGCCGGCTCCCCGACCTACGTGCTCCTGCACGGGATCGGCGGCGGCGGCGATTACCTGGCCGCGGTGCGAAGCATCTGGAGCTATGACCGGTTCGGCGCGCCGCAGGCGATCTACTTCCTCCTCCAGTGGCCCGACCCCACGTTCAGCGCTCTGGATCATCCCTGCATCAACGACTCGGCCGATATCCTGGACGAGCAGGGCAACCTGCTCGTGAACTGCCGCGCCGGAAACGACATCCTGGTCCGGCCGACCACGTGGCACCTGGGGCCGAGCGAAGAGGACCAGCTCACGGTCGAGATCTTCTCCGACTCCCTGGGCAACTATCCCGCCGACAACTGGCGCTGGGGTTTGGAGACGACCGATCCCGTCTTCCCTTCATCCACGGTGGAATTCACGGGAGCCAAAGAGGACTCGCGTGGCCAGTTCGAGCATCCCGCGGCCGGTTTCATGGAGGACCGGTACGACCGGGGGAGCGGTCCGGTCCCCGATGAGGGGCAAAGGACGTACGTGCAGAACTACACCGCGTACCCGAACGGAATCGTGCCCCAGATGATCGCGTCGAAGGGAACCCGCGACACGAGGCTCAATCGGGGGAAGCCCACTTCGTACGTCGTCTGGAGCTACGTGGCCAAGCCGCTGACGCCATGCGACAGCCTGAACCCGGTGCGGATCGACGACAGCTCGGTCCGGGACAAGACCTGGAATCCAGGCGACTATGTTCCCGCTTGGCGCGACACGTTTCCGAGCGCCAGCCAGTTCGACGTGCTCGCGCGCGCGAACTGGGCGGCCGGGAAGTGGAATCTTGAGATTCGCCGCGACCTGACGACCTACTACAAGGCGCCGTCGGACACCCTATCCCCCTCGCTATGGACGCCCTGGACCGACGACGTGCAGCTCGTCGAGGGCCGGCACTACATGATCCGTATCACCATCTACGACGCGTCCTCGACCCGAGGCAGCCGGTCGATTCTCCTGCCTCTGTACCTGAAACCGCGATGAAGGGGCCAAGGCTCATGAGGGTCACGCCGCGGTTCGCCGTGAGTCCTTCACTGGGCCGGGCCGCGGCCGCCGTGCTCACCTCGATGCTCGCCGCCTGGGCGGACCCCGCCATCGCCCAGGCGCAGATCTCCGAGGCGTGGACGCGCGCCTCGACGGTGGACGTCGAGGCGCGGAGCATCTCCGCGCGCCTGGACGGGATGGGCGGGATGAATAGCGCGGTGGAGGACCCGCTGGACCGGATCAATCCTTACGGGTTTTCCGACAATCCCGCCGGGCTTCTGGCCGACCAGGATTCCTCGAGCATCGAGGAATCGTCCCGCTACGACACGTTCCACGACGGCTACTATGGATATCCGCACAGCGTGATCCAGCGGCGGAGCGGACTGATCGCATCGATGCGGAACAACCGGCAATGGGTGCTGGGGCTCGAGGGAATCTATGGCGGCGTCGATGCCAGCAGGCACGACGTCTCCCCGTCACCCGACAATTCCAGGTTCATGCGCGATTTCGACATCATGTTCCCCTCCGGGTTCGATCCGGTGGCGGGGGACAATCACATCGGCGCGAGCGTGATCGTGCCGAGGGTGGGCGTCACCTACGGGCGGAAATTTCTCAAGAACGTCACCCTCGCGGGAAGGATGCGCTACCGGCACGAGAGCGAATCGCGGAGCGTTCCCAATCCCTACGAGATCAACCTCAAGTCGACGGAGCTATCCCTGACCGGGGGAGCTTTGGCGAATCCCCGGGTGGGGCCGCTCGGGCTCACGGTCGCGGGCTCCGCGGCATGGGCGCGGCACCACCTGCGGGGGACGAGCCAGGGTCCCTTCAACGAGGACCATTACGACTGGAACCGTCCCGAGGTGAGCTACAACGCGCAGCTCGGGATTCGGTACAAGAACTGGGTTCGAGGCATCGTCGATGGCCGCCACCGCTCGCATGACGGCGAGGAGATCGCCGAGGTCAACTGGGCGGCCCAGTATTTCCTGAATCCCCTCCCGATCAACATCACGAACCCCTTCGAGAGCGTGTTCAAGATGAAGTGGTCCTCGCTCCTGAGCGGGCTGCGGCGAAACGAGGTCGCCTCGCGCTGGATGATCGACGTTCCCGGAACGCCCGCGCACGTGGGCGCGCGTTTCCGCCGGTACCGCGAGCTGGAGTGGATTATCCCGAACCCCAACGTGCTCCAATCCACCCGTCCCCTGAATGTGAAGCGCTTCGGCACGCAGGTGGACGGGGGCGTCTCGGTCGATCTGCCGGGCGGCCGCGGCCTCGCCGCGACCGAGATCCAGTACGCCAAGGAGCGGCGCACCGACTACACCGGCACCTATCCCGAGATCCTGAGCTCCGAGCTCTCGTACCACTTCGGCGGAGAATACCGGGTGTTCTCCTGGCTACCGGTGCGCGGCGGCGTGGCGCTGATACGCCGCGATCCCGACGAGAACGCCAACCCGACGCTCAAGGGATCCCGTCTCTCGGCGGGAGTGGGTTATTTCTGGGACCTCCTCGGCACCCAGATCGACGCCTCGTATTCGCACGAACACGTCAGCCACATGCCGGGAGATCCGAGTCTCGAGCTCTCCCGGAGCGACCAGGCCACCATCGTGTTCCGATACCTCTTCTGAGGATGCTCCGAAGCGCCGACGCATGAAGGATCTCGCCCGGCTTGCGATCGATACCGCGCACGCCCGCGGCGCCTCCTACGCCGACGCGCGCGCGATTGAATCCACCCGAGAAGACATCCAGGTAAAGAACGGCGAGGTGGGGGGGCTGGACCTCAGCTCCTCGGCGGGAATCGGCGTTCGGGTCCTCGTGCAGGGCGCGTGGGGCTTCTCGGCCACGGACGACCTCACGAAGGAAGGCGTCGAGCGGTGCGCGGCCAGCGCCGTAACGATCGGCCGGGCGAGCGCCAGTCTGGAGCACGACGACGTGCGTCTGGCTCCCGAGCCCGCGCACCGGGCGGTCTGGGCGTCGCAATGCGCGATCGATCCCTTCCAGGTCTCCCTCGAGACGAAGCTGGGTCTTCTCTTTCGCATCGATTCCGAGATGCGTGCGGTCCGGGGCGTCAAGAACGCCGAGTCCTTCCTTTCGTTCCAGCGGAAGCATCAGTATTACCTGAGCACGGAAGGATCGGACATCGAGCAGACCCTCACGAGATCCGGAGGGGGATTCTCCGCGACGGCCGTCTCGGCCGACGACGTGCAGCGCCGCAGCTTCCCGCAGGCCGAGGGCTTTCATCAGGCGCTCGGCTACGAGCTCATCGAAGGCACGCCCTACGTGGAGCACGCGCGCCGGGTCGCGGAGGAAGCGGTCGCCCTCCTGACCGCCGAGCAGTGCCCGGCGGGAGAGCGCGACCTCATCCTCGAAGGCTCCCAGCTCGCCCTCCAGATCCACGAATCGGTGGGGCACCCGACGGAGCTCGACCGCGTGCTGGGCATGGAGGCGAACTACGCGGGCACGAGCTTTCTCACCTTGGAGAAGCAGGGGAAGCTCCAGTTCGGCTCGAAGCTCGTGAACCTGGTCGCCGACGCCACGCTGCCGCACGCGCTTGGAACCTTTGGGTACGACGACGACGGCGTGGAGGCGCAGCGCTGGCACATCGTGCAGGACGGCCTCTTCCTGGGGTATCTCACCTCGCGCGAGCTGGCGCACCGCGTCGGAGAGAGTCGGAGCAAGGGATGCGTCCGCTCGGACGGCTGGTTCCACATCCCGATGATCCGGATGGTGAACCTCAGCCTCATGGCCGGATCGGGATCCCTGGAGGATCTCCTCTCCGATACCGACCACGGGATCTACATGGAGACCAACCGAAGCTGGAGCATCGACCAGCTCCGCTACAACTTCCAGTTCAAGACCGAGATCGCCTGGGAGATCCGGAAAGGAAAACGAGTCCGGATGCTCAAGAATCCCACCTACCAGGGAATCACGACCGGCTTCTGGAACTCATGCGATTCCATCTGCGGCCCGGAGGAATGGAAGCCGTGGGGTGTCGTGAACTGCGGCAAGGGGCAGCCGGGCCAGGTCGGCGAGATCACGCACGGAGCCGCCCCCGCGCGCTTCCGGAAGGTGCGGGTGGGCGTGGGGTACGAGGACTGATGCTCCGGGAAGAAGCAAAGGCCAAGCTGGATCAGGCGATCTCCCTGGCGCGCGGCGCGGAGGTCGAGGTCATGCTCGGCGGGGGCAGCGACGCCTTGACCCGGTTCGCCAACAACGAGATCACCCAGAACGTCGAGGAGCGCCGGTACCTGCTCTCCGTCCGGATCGTCGAGGGAAAGCGCACCGGCCGTGCGACGGGAAACGACCTGAGCCCGAAGGGAATGGCCCAGCTGATCGAGCGCGCCAAGGAAGCCACGCGCCATCAGCCCGAGATCCCGGAGCTGCTCCCGCTTCCGGGACCGCAGACCTACCGCACCGTGGACGCACTCGATCCGGAGACCGAGCGCCTCAGCGCGGACGCTCGCGCGCGCGAGGTGGGCAAGGCGGTCACGCGGTGCCGCGAGGCCGGCCTCGAAGGGGCGGGAATCTATGAAGTCAGGGCCGGGACCATCGGCGACTACGGCGAGATCGGGCCGCTCGCGATCGCGAACTCGCGGGGGCTCTTTGCGTATCACGAGGGCACCTCGGCGGAGTTTCTCGTCTCCGCGCTCGATGGAACCGCCTCCGGGTGGGCGGGCTACGAGTCTCACAGCGCGCGCGGCGTGGACGGAGGCGCCCTCTCCTCGCGAGCGGTGGAGAAGGCGCTGCGCTCGCGCGAGCCGAAACCCTGGGACCCGGGCCGGTACACCGTGGTCCTCGAGCCCGCCGCGGTGGCGGACCTTCTCCAAGACATGTCCTGGATCTCCTTCGGCGCGCTCCTCGTGCAGGAGGGTCGCAGCTTCCTCTCGGGGAAGATCGGCCGGAAGGTGATGGGAGAGAACATCACGATCCGGGACGATCCGTTCCATCCGCTCCACCGCGGGAGTCCATTCGACGCCGAAGGGATGCCCACCCTTCCCACGACGATCATCGAGCGTGGGGTGGCGAAGAGCGCGGTCTACGACCGGCAGACCGCCGCGAAGGAGGGGCGCGAGAGCACGGGACACGGGCTGCCCGTTCCCAACACCTACGGGCCCATCGCGCGGCATCTGGTCCTCGAAGGAGGATCCGGGGGCGTGGAAGACCTGGTCCGGCGCGTGGACCGGGGGCTGCTCGTCACGCGGGTCTGGTACACCAACGTCGTGGATCCCAAGACGGTGACCTTGACGGGAATGACCCGGGACGGGCTTTTCGCGATCGAGAAGGGCAAGGTGACTCACGGCGTGCGGAATTTTCGGTTCAACCAGAGCGTCGTCCAGATGCTGAACGAGGTGGAAGCGACGTCGGCGCAGGAGTCTTCCGGAGGGGTGGTCTGCCCGGGTCTCCTCGTCCACGGCTTCCAGATGTCCAGCGCCACCGAATTCTGAAAAAAACGTTTGCCGGCGGAAGGGTCGCCTCCTATAATGCGCGACAGGCGGCGGAGTACGCGCCGTACCTCTTGGTGCGCGGTCCCTCCCCCCCGCGACGGCAGCGATCCCCCCTCAGCACCAGAACGCCGGCTGTGAGATGCGCTTGACACATTCAGTTGCCCCGAAACGACGGTCTCCGAATCGGACAAGCGAGCGTCTCACAACGAATTGGCTTGACGGCAACCCTCAAAAACGGCATAAAGATAGCCGGTTTCCGCTGACACCTCCGAAGAAGAAAGGAGCGTCTCCACTTATGTCTGGCCAACCGGGCCGTCACGGGCTTCTGACGGTGCTCGTACCGACCGTCGCGCTCCTGCTCGGCCTCTTCTCGCTCGGCCCCATGACCGCATCCGCCCAGGCACAGACGGGCTCGATCATGGGGAAGATCACGGATGATAGCGGGGTCGGCGTGCCCTACGCCAACGTCATCCTCAAAGGCACCAACCTCGGCGGTCGCGCCAACGCGGAAGGAAAATTCACGATCGTCAAAGTTCCGGTCGGCCCCTACACCTTGGCCACCAAGATGATGGGATATGCCACGGTGGAGAAAGTCATCCAGGTGAACGCGAACCAGACCGTCATGGTCGACTTCAAGATCACCGAACAGGCAGTGAAGATGGGTGTGGTCGATGTCACGGGCAATATCAAGATCGCGATCCGCAAGAAGGACAGCTCCACGAAGCAGATCGTCACCGCCGAGGATCTCCGCTCGCTTCCCGTGGACAATTACAAGGAGGCGATCGGACTCAAGGCCGGCGTCATCAGCCAGGGAGGGGAGCTCCATTTCCGCGGCGGCCGCGGCGATGAGGTGCTCACGATCGTGAACGGAATCGCGAGCCGCAACCCGCTCCGCGCCGAGGGCGTGGATCTGGGGCTTCTGGCCGTGTCCTCGAGCGAGCAGGTGCTCGGAGGGCTGGACGCCCAGTACGGGAACGCGCTCTCCGGAGTGATCAACCTCACCACGCGCGAGGGCGGAGACAAGTTCGGCGGCGAGATCCGCTACTTCACCGACCGCTACGGTGAGGCGGACAAATCCTTCAACAATTTCGAGCGGCTCAGCACGGGATTCGGCGGGCCGTTTCTCTTTCCCAAGACCAATTACTTCATCTCCTTCGAAGGAACCTACACCGACACGTATCTCCGGAACATCGCGACGCATCAGGAACACCGGTTCCTGGATTTCATCCGCCTGGGCAACCGGCAGTCCAACAGCGCGAAGCTTTCCAGCAAGCTGACCTTCAAGCTGACCCCGAACGAGAAGCTCAACGTGGAGATCATCAAGAACCGGGCGCTGGACGGCGAGTACCAGAACCGCTGGAATCGACAGGGATGGGTGCAGGTCCGCCAGGATTCCACGGCGCCGACGGACGGCAACGTGACCACCCGCTACGGCGCGTGGTCCTATTTCCAGGTGGATTCTTCGTACGTCCCCATGAACACGGCGGAGCACCTTCCGGTCACGGACGAGGACTACCTCCAGACCGCGATCACCTGGAAGCACACGCTCGGGGTCGGGACCATCTACAACCTGCGCGCCTCGCGGCAGACCTGGCAGACGTCGCGGGACGTTCTGGACCGCATGCCGTGGGAGTACCAGCAGCTGCCGAACAACTACTACGACGTCCAGAATCGCCTGGACGGGCCGTACTACGTCACGAACGGGGACTATCCATTCTACGAGCGGAAGCAGACGACCACGTACACCTTCAACGGCGATTTCTCGAGGAAGTTCGGCAACCACAATTTCATGACCGGCGGAGACATCAACTACAACGATTTCGGTTTTCTCCGCACCAACTTCCCGAACATTCTCACGGGGACGGGGCTCTACGGGGCGGACCGCGACGAATTCCGGGCCTACAACCCGGAAGGCGCCGCGTTCGTCCAGGATCGCTGGGAGTACGAGGGAATGGTTCTCAACGCCGGGGTGCGGTACGACAATTTCTCGGTGGGGAACCAGATCTCCTCGGCCCAGGTCCGGAACCGCGTCAAGACCCAGGTCAGCCCCCGCATCGGGATCGCCTATCCGATCTCGGATCGCGACGTGATGAGCTTTCACTATGGACGGCTCTTCCAGGTCCCGGACCGGCAGTACATCTACCAGGGGCGGCTCGTCTCGGCGACGGCGCGGGGCAATCCCAATCTCGAGCCTCAGACGACCATCAGCTACCAGCTCGGCGTCCAGCACCTCTTCAGCAAGGACATCTACGGCCAGTTCGGCGTGTACTTCAAGGACATCTTCGGTCTTCTCACGACCGTGGACCAGGAGATCCCCGGGTTCGCGATCACCGTGCCCACCTACGTGAACGCGGATTACGCATCCTCGCGAGGCGTGGAGTTCACGCTCATCAAGCGGTTCAGCCACGGCTTCTCGGGAGAGGTGAACTACACGTACGGCAACGCCACGGGAACCGCCTCGGACCCGAACCGCGCGCTTCCGAGCACGGGCAACCTGCGCGACCAGTTCAAGCCGACCTCGGAGCAGCCGCTCGACTGGGACCAGAGACACAACATTTCGGCGACCCTGAGCCTCGGAAACGAGAAGGACTGGCGCAGCTCGTTCGTGTACCAGTTCGGATCCGGGTTCCCCTTCACGCCGCACGAGCGCCTGGAGCGGAGACAAAACCCCGAGTTGACCAATTCGCGCCGCCTGCCTTCGGTGTCGACCCTGTCGATGCAGGGGGAGCGGTTCTTCAGGGCGTGGGGCCAGAACCTGACGCTGTACGTGCAGGGGACGAATCTCCTGGACGCGGAGAACATCAGCGATCTCGAGCCTTCGATCTGGCCGCCGGGCGCGCTGAATCAGCAGTCCTACAATATCTATTACAGCGAGACGGGCCGGGCCGGCGGAGCCTTCCTCACGCAGGACCAGGACGGGGACGGAAAGGAAGATTGGTATCCCGTGCACGACCCCAGGGTCTTCCAGCAGGGACGGACGATCCGGGCCGGGCTCGGAGTGCAGTTCTAGTGCTGCCGGCGTTCCGCCGGCCGATCGTGGAAGCAGCCGGGGCTGATGTTCACGCAAGGGGGCGGGTCTGATGAGTATGTGCCGTCGAACGGTGCTCACCTCGGCCGTGGTGGCCCTATGGGCCGGCGTGTGCGCGTTCCACCAGCTTCCCCAGAACGAGATCGACGGGCCGAGCCGGGACGGAATCCACCGGCTGTTTCGCCTGGACGGAAAGTTCGTCCACAACGTAGGGCGTCTCCAGCTCCAGATCACGAACTTCGGCGAGACGGGCAACCAGAGCAACCCTTCCCGGACCACCGTTCCCTCGGCGGAATGGCCCGCCGGGTCGGGCAACGACTATCTCTACGCGGCCGGCCTCTGGGTGGGCGCCCTCGACGCGAGCGGGATTCCTCACGTCACCACCGCCACGTACGAGCGTGAGTTCTCCCCGGACATCGCGCCGGTGAACGTGTGCGTCCCGCTGCCGATCGACCAGGTGGCGGACGTTCGCGAAAGCTACGAGGGGATCCCGGGCGGGAACCGGATCATCTCGGCCAGCGTGAACCCGGATGACGACGGGGACGGCCGGGTGGACGAGGATTTCCTGAACGGACTGGACGACGACGGCGACGGGCTCTGCGACGAGGATTACGCCGCGATCGGCCAGCAGATGTTCGCCTCCGAGTACAACGACTATCAGCCCACCACGCGGCAGCTCCTTCCGGAGCACGTGCCTCTGGGGATCAAGGTCCGGCAGACTTCGTACGCCTGGGCGACGCCGGGGCAGAACGACTTCGTCGGGATGGACTACAAGATCATCAACGTGAGCGGCCGCGCCCTCCGGAACGTCTTTGTGGCCATCTTCGCCGACATGGACATCGGGAACCGCTCCATCCGCGGCTACTTTACGGACGACGAGGCGGGTCTCGTGGACACCACGGTCCAGTATGTCGGCTCCACGGGCGAGTTCGTGCACCGGCGGATCCAGATGGGCTACATGTGGGACAATCCGGACGATCCCTCCCGCGTGCAGGATGCCAAGGGGGGCGACGTCCCCGGCTACTTCGGCTGCATGTTCCTGAACCACACGACCGACCCGAGCGGGGCGACCGCTCCCCGGCACGTCGGGATCACCTCGTTCAAGTTCTTCTCAGGATCCGCCCCCTTCCCGGCAGGCGGGGACCCGGAGAACGACGCCCAGCGCTATCTCCTGATGTCCGACCCGCAGCTCAACCCGGACGTCATCGGGCAGATCATCTCGGGCCGGCCCCTCGACTATCGATTCATCATGGCAACGGGCCCGTTCCGGTCGATTCTCCCGGACTCCTCCCTGACCATTTCCGTGGCCTGGGTGATGGGCCTGGGGCGGGGCCCCTCGCAGTCGGGCGGGACCCTGATCGACAATGCGGTCAGCGCGCAGCAGGTGTTCGACGGTCTCTACACGGATCTGGACGGCAACGCGCTCACCGGAACGTGCGGGAAGGAGACCTGCCTTCGGAACACGGAAATCGGCTCGCGCTTCACCTACATCATTCCGGAGTCCTCACTCTGCCGGCTTCGCTTCCACGGCAACATTTCCTCGATCGTGGACGCGAATAACAATCCTCTGTATCCCGGCATCCCGGACTGGGATGTCAACACGCCCTGCAATCTCCAGCAGGATGGAAAGTACGTCTGTCAGGATGTCCTCGGGGGAACGCTCCAGAACAACGGCGCTCACTGCGCCAACCAGGACACGCTGCCGCTTCCCATCGTATCCGCGGACTGCAAATACGTGGACTTCGATTGCGACGTGAACACCGGCCAGGGAGGGCGGGAGCACCTCGTCAACTGGGTGGCCGCGGCGCCGCTCCCGGCGCCCTTCTACGCGGGGCAGGACGGGCACGGAGAGGTCTCCGATTTCCAGCATCTCTACAACTCTCGCGACGACTCGACCCGGATCTCGGCATGGTTCTTCCCGGGGGACCACAAGGTCACGCTCAAATGGAGCAATTTCGCGGAGCAGGTTCGGGACGCGCAGCGGGGGAACCTGAAAGAGTTCCTGGGATACCGCATTTTCCGCGCCGCGGGGTGGAACCGCCCGCTCGGGACGAACGCTCCCGCACGAAATCTCTGGTCCCTTCTCGGCGAGTGGCGCGTCAATCCGAAGGGGACGCCGGCGCATCCGCTTTCGGACCTGATCGATCCCTCCATACCCATCATCAACATCAGTCCCACGCTGGTGCGCTGGGACCCCAACCGGCGCGCCGTGCGTAACGACTCGAGCTACACGGAGATCGACACCCTCTTCGCGGTGGGGCGGTACAGCTTCGTGGACACGCACGTGCTGAACGGGTTCCCCTACTTCTATTCCATCGTCCCGATCTCGGTGGTTCCCGGCGACTCGGCCGGGTCCGACGTCGTCCTCCAGGGGAATCCCAGCGCCTCGAACGCGCAGGTGGTCTATCCGCGAGGGGACTCGAGGAACGACCAGAAGGAGGTCTTCGTCGTTCCGAATCCCTACAAGGGGGGCGCGGAGTGGGACCTGGTGCCGCGTGAGGAAGATCCCTCCGGAACCAAGGTCACGTTCATGAACCTGCCGCGCACGAAAGGCACCATCCACATCTACACGATTGCCGGGGATCTCGTGAAGAACATCGAGTTCGACGGCAGGCCGGCCGCGGACGTCCAGTACGGCAAGGATCCGGTGACGGGCGGCAAGGGGTCGGTTCCGTGGAACCTCATCTCGAGGAACGGACAGAAGATCGTGAGCGGCATTTACCTCTACTCTGTCGACACGGAGCTGGGCAAGAAGGTCGGCAGATTCATCATCATCCGATGAGAACGGCCGGCGGTTCCCAACCGTTCCAGGGAGAATCCAGGAG
>Ga0066656_10000718_pt1 | contig 13488 bp, 8 predicted proteins | sample GraSoiAngelo_105_FD_71411 | JGI IMG/M metagenome (GOLD analysis project Ga0066656, IMG submission 71411) | Grasslands soil microbial communities from the Angelo Coastal Reserve, California, USA - 14_0903_05_40cm | ecosystem: Environmental > Terrestrial > Soil > Grasslands | place: USA... | reverse complement strand
TCGCGGATGGTCGGTTCGAAAACGCCATGGGTGCTCGGATACGTCACCATCAGCGCGGCGAGCTCGCGCGCATGCGCGTCTGCTTTCGCGCGGAGATCGGCCAGATCGATATCGCCATCCTTTAGTGTCGCGACCGCAACAACTTGGAGGCCGGCCATCACCGCGCTGGCGGGATTCGTTCCGTGCGCCGAAGTCGGAATCAAACAAACATTGCGATGCGCTTCGCCGCGAGACGCGTGATATTCCCGGATGGCGAGCAAGCCGGCATATTCGCCTTGTGAGCCGGCATTGGGCTGCAACGAAACCGCGGCGAAACCGGTGATTTCCGCCAGCCATTTTTCCAATTGCTGGCACATCTCGATGTAGCCGCTCGTTTGGGAATCAGGCGCGAACGGATGCAGTTTGGCAAATTCCGGCCAGGAGATCGGAAACATTTCCGCGGTCGCGTTGAGTTTCATCGTGCACGACCCAAGCGGAATCATCGAATGGCAGAGCGAGAGATCGCGCGACTCGAGTTTTTTCAAATACCGCAGCATCTCGGTCTCGGTGTCGTGCGCATTGAAAACCGGATGAGTTAAGAATTGTGAACTACGGATTGCGGATTGCGGAATGTGGATTGGCGGCTCGCCGAGGTCGTCATCAGTCAAATCGCACACCGGTGTGCCGCGAAAGATTGACATCAGGATTTCGATATCTCGCTCGGTTGTTGTTTCATCGAATGAAACCCCGACGGCACGCGGTCCAAGCGCCCGCAAATTGCATCCCGCCTTTTGCGCGTGTTCCAAAGTGACCGCGCTCGATTCCACTTCGATGTGGATTGTGTCGAAAAAGTTTTCGTGCGCGATTTTCAATCCGAGTGCGCGAAGACCGTCAACCAATTGACTCGTTAACCGATGAACGCGCTCGGCGATTGCGCGCAGACCGCGCGGACCATGATAAACCGCATACATTGAGGCGATCACCGCGAGAAGAACCTGCGCGGTGCAAATGTTGCTCGTGGCTTTGTCGCGGCGGATGTGTTGCTCGCGCGTTTGCAGCGCGAGTCGGTAAGCTAGTCGTCCATCAGCGTCGTGCGAAACGCCGACGAGTCTGCCGGGCATGTGGCGTTTGTACTGATCGCGCGTGGCAAAATACGCCGCGTGCGGTCCGCCAAAACCAAGCGGGACTCCAAACCGTTGGCTGTTGCCGACCGCAACATCCGCGCCGAATTCGCCAGGCGGTTTTAGCAATGTGAGCGCGAGAATGTCGGCGGCGACAACAACGAGTGCGCCGGCATCGTGCGCTTGCTTCACGAACTCCGTGTAATCGTAAATCGCGCCATCGGTCGCGGGATATTGAATGAGTGCGCCGAAAATCGATTTGTCGAATTTGAAGCGCGCGTGATTGTCGGTCTTAACTTCGATTCCGAGCGGCTTCGCCCGCGTCCGGACAACTTCGATCGTCTCCGGATGGCAATCATCAGCGACAAAAAAGGTTTTTCGATCCGGAACGGCGGCGTGACAAAGTGTCATTGCTTCGGCAGCGGCGGTGGCCTCATCGAGCATCGACGCGTTGGCGATGTCGAGCTTGGTAAGATCGACAATCATCGTCTGAAAATTCAGCAACGCTTCGAGCCGGCCTTGCGCGAGCTCGGCCTGGTACGGTGTGTAAGCGGTGTACCAGCCCGGGTTTTCGAGGATGTTCCGCTGAATTACCGGCGGGGTGATGGAGTCAGAATAACCAGCCCCGATAAAAGATTTCACGATTTTGTTTTTCTTCGAGATTGCGCGCAGTTCGGCGAGTGCTTCGCTTTCCGATTTCGCTTCCGGCAAATTTAATGGCCGATCCAGTCGAATGTTTTTTGGAACGGTCGCGTCGATCAGCGCAGCGAGATTTTCATAGCCGACGGTGCCAAGCATTCCTTCCGTCTCGACTTCATTCGGACCGATGTGCCGCCGCGCGAACGAGCCGCACCCGGACTCGAGATCATCGATCTTCCGTTCGCGCGCATGCATGCGACAGACTACGGAACGCAACTAATTTTTCAATGTGGGGGAGGGACCTCAGTCTTCCGAGGCTCGCGGCGCTAATGTGGCTTCCACATTTATTCCACGTCGTAAGTTTCGACGCCGCGCGCGGCTTCGATTTCTTTAAACGTAATCGCGCGCCGCCAATTTGGGCGTAAGAGCGACAATCGACCCGCCTTCGCCAAGGCTATGGCGAGGCAGGCACAGCAGGTGGATTACAAGTTACGTGTCGATGGCTTCGCGCACTTTGACGGCCAGTTGCTCTGAATCGAACGGCTTTGGCAGGAAAAACATTCCCGGTTCGCATCGATCGCCCGGTTGAAGCGATTCTTCGAGATAGCCGGAGATAAAAAGAACTTTAATGTTGGGATGAGCCGCGCGAAGCGAATCGGCGAAACGGCGCCCGCTCACTTGCGGCATCACCAGGTCGGTGAGAAGGAGATCGACCCTTCGTCCGCCATTTTCGCTGAGCAAGCGCCGCGCGTCACTGCCGTTGGCCGCTTCGATCACTTCGTAGCCCAGACCGCGGAGCATGCGCACGGAAATGTGGCGAACACTAATGTCGTCTTCGAGAACAAGGATGGTTTCGGTGCCGCCGCGAGGTTTCTTGCCAGTTGGTCTTTTATATGATGGCGGCGGCGGCGCGGGCACACGCGGGAGATAAATTTGCACCGTCGTGCCTTTTCCCTGTTCGCTTTCGACGCGCAAATGTCCGCCGCTTTGGTGGACGATGCCGTAACAAGCTGCGAGTCCGAGACCGCTTCGCTCCTGATCGGCTTTGGTGGTGAAAAATGGCTCGAAGAGATGCGCTTTGACCTCCTCGCTCATTCCGATTCCGGTATCGGCGATATTGATCAAAACGTACTCGGCTGGAACAAAATCGCCGCAGTTAAATGGCGATGCTGTTGCCGATCTAAGATCAACAATCGCCGTCTCGAGCGTGAGCTCGCCGCCGGTAGGCATCGCGTCGCGCGCGTTCACGGCGAGATTGAGAATGATTTGCGAAATCTGGCTTGGGTCGGCCTTGATGTGCGCGCCCTCTTTCTCGTGATGGAGATGGCAAACAACGGAAATATTCTCGCCGATGAGCCGGAGCAATGAGCGCTCGAGATTTGTAATGATTGAATTGACCTCGACAATCACGGGTTCAAGCGGCTGCCTGCGGCTGAAGGCGAGAAGTTGTTGAGTCAAAGCCGACGCGCGCGCGGCGGCGGCGCGGATTTCGGTGACGTGATTAGCCAAGGTTCCTTTGATCTGGCGTTCGTGCAGCAGCAAATCGCCGTAACCGAGAATGGTGGTGAGGAAATTATTGAAATCGTGCGCGACGCCGCCGGCCAGTTGGCCGAATGCTTCCATTTTTTGTGAGCGGCAAAGCTGGTCCTGCAATTGTTTGCGGGCGGTGACGTCCATGAGCGAACCAATCAAGCGCTCGGGTGTGCCGTCGGCAGCGCGCAAAATCAGCGAGCGTTCGAGGACATTGATGTACGTCCCATCGGCGCGGCGGAAACGGTATTCGCCGCTCCAATGATCGGAAGTTCCGACCAAGGCATCGCGAATCGACGGTGCAATGCGAGCGCAATCACCGGGATGAACATTTTTTTGCCAGAAGCCGATGTCGCACTCAGTCGACGAGCCGTCGTATCCGAGAAGAGAATCGAAACCTTGCGGCCAGGAAAGCGCGCCGCTCTTTACATTCCAATCCCGAACTGCATCGTTTGTAGCCCGGGCAACAATCGCAAAATAATCATCGCGCGGCGGCGAATGACTTTCAGACAGGGTGAGAGCTGTTTTACTTTCATCAGAGATTTGTTCGAGATGAGTTGCGACGAACCGCTCCCGCGAATGCGATTTGGGCGGCGTTTTTGTAATTTGTTCGCCTTCGTCCAGTCGCATGCGTCACAACAATCAAACCCGCGTTGTTAAGAGCTAGTTCCATGCCCCTGAAACTTGTCCACGGATGCGTCCGCGCGGCCATTTACGCAGCGTGATTACGATGAAGAATCACCTAATTCTGCTTGGCCGGGAGCGCCGCGACCGAGGCGGTGGCGACGCTCAGGTCTAGGCCGCGTTCATGCAATCGGTCAAAATTTGAATTGATGGCTGCCGCGAGGACAGAACTGCCGAAAGGATCGGAGATTCGGGCGGAGTCCCGGCGTTTTCGTTCGACCTTGAAGGAGAGGCGGACAAATTTTGTATCTACGCCCAACATTGACAGTTTAAAGAGGCGCTTGTGGGCGAATGGGACGATTCCTTCCACTTCGGTCCATTTAGGGCTGTCCGCCGGAAGAGATGAATCGGAAACGGCGATTCGAAGTTCGCCGCAGGCAGCTGCGTTTTCGTTCAGGAAGGTGAAACGATCACGCGGCGAATTTTTTGGGAGCTGGATGATGAAAGTTGTTTCCCCTTCGCGCAAAACACAGCTGACGGTATCGTTGTCGACGAACGCGGCGGCCGGCGCGTGAGGGGCGAGACGCGCGGCGCTTACGGGAGAAAATTGCCCGTCCGGCGTGATGTATTCGATTTCTGCGCTTTTCCTGGCCGGACTTTCGGCATAGCAGCAATAACCGGCGGCAACAAATCCGACAAAAACGAGTGCGAAAATGACCAGGCAAATCCTGGCCGACTGAGGTTTAATGCGCCGCAAACCGGAACCCATGTAGAAAATAGCAGCTTAGAGCAGGCCAAGCGGCAAAATTTGCGCCCAACGGTCCGTGACATCAGGGTCCGGTTGCCCCGGGCTTTTTAAACGAAACCCGGTAAGATGATTCCTTCGATTTCTCTTGCCTGGGGGAGGGGTTTTCTCGTAAAAGAGAGCACTGAAAGAACTGATAACGAGACACGGAAGTTACGATCTCGAACGGAAGGCAGACGTTGCAGTGGCGGTGCGTCGCCTGCGTGGGATTTTGAATTGGTGAATTGGTACTACAAGCGCTTGAACCTTAACCTGATCAACCTGCCTATGAGTCGTAGTCATGTTGTCTCCTTGCATCGCGATCAGTTCCGGAAATCGATCACGCTTTTGGTCGTGATGGCGATGTTGGTTGCGACCGCGGGCGTTTATGGGCAGGACGCGGTGCGTCCATCATTGGCCGGACAGGCAGCGTCCGAGGCCAGGCAGGAAGATATCTCTCGCATTCCCTACAATTTGCTCCTGGGCCCGGTCCGGTTTCGAGTCGGTGCGACTGTTGGCGCCGAATACAACGACAACGTTAACTACGCCGAAATTAACACGCAGGATGATTTTATTATTACCCCGAGCCTGAGCCTCGACGCGATCTGGCCAATCACCCAGCTCAACACCCTGCGCCTTGATCTTGGCATCGGATACTCCTTTTACCTTGATCATTCTAACTACAACACGAACACCATTTTAATCGCGCCGAAATCGCAGATCGCCTTCGATATTTTTGTAGGCGATTTCCGTATCAACATCCACGATCGGATGCAACTGCAACAGGATCCGATTCAAGAAGGAGCGTTGAGCAACGTGGCAAAGTATGGACGCTTTGAAAATACTGCCGGCATTTCGGTTTTGTGGGATCTGAACAAGCTGCTCCTGACTGTCGGTTACGATCATTATAATTTCGTCTCGACCACTTCCACCTTCGATTATTTGGATCGCAATGCGGAAATCGTCTACGGGTCGGCTGCGTTTATCGTGACCCCAACGATCACCGTCGGCCCCGAAGCCAACGCTGTCTGGAGCCGATACAGCAATGACAATACAGGGTTAGGCGTTCTTAATGACACCGATGATTACAGCGTTGGCGGATTTGTTGAGGCGAAATTAACCAATAACCTAAGGGTGCGCGCGGCCGGCGGCTACCAGTATATGGATTTCGGCAATGACTTCGTACTCTTTCCGTTCGGCCCTTTCGGCCTGGTTCCGTTTCCCGACCACAAAACGCTCGAAGATTATTATGTGAACGGGTTGATCGCCCACCGGATCAACGCCCAACTGAGTCAAACGTTGAGCGTTGGCCACGAGAACCAAGCCGGCATTCAGTCCAATTACATCACGCTCAACTATGTCCGCCACACCTTAACCTGGAACCTGATTCGAAATGTGCTGCTCTCGACCGAGTTCTTTTTCGAGGACGCAGAAGAATCGGGTGGTCCTATAAATGCCACTTTCTTCAGTGTTCTTACCGGTCAGCCGGCCGGCGAACATTTCCAACGTATTGGCGGCGCGATCACTCTCGGATATCAGTTAACACCCCACGTCACGCTCGGCCTCCGTTATCAAGGCACCAGCAAAGACTCGAATGCGTTCCTGCGTGATTATAATCAGAACCGCGTTTCTGTCGACGGCACTTACAGTTTCTAAAAAGTTCAAAAGGGGTAAATTGGTGGGGTCAAGATGAGAGCCTACTTGTATGCGTTGGTCGCTGCCGCCTGCGTCCTTTCGACCAACTGGATAGTCGGGCAGGACCTGACCAGCCCTGCGGCCGCCACGCCAAGGCCGCCTTCGTCCGACCAGCCCTCCACTTCGACCAGTACCGTGATGCGGACAAACTCCATGGCTGTGCTGGATGACAAAAAGAAGCTCGGATCGAACGATTACGTGAGTTTCAGGGTCGTGGAAGATCGCGACAATGATTCGCAACGCTTGCGGGTCAACGACAATGGTGAGTTAGAGGTCCCTTATGTCGGACTCGTCCCCGCCCGCGGTAAATCGTGTAAGGAACTTGCTCACACGATCAAATCGTTGCTGGAAAAAGAATATTATTATCACGCGACCGTGATTCTTGCGGTCGACCGGGTGAGTGAAAAATCGCGAGGCCGAATTTACGTTTATGGCTCAGTTAAAGGGCAAGGACCACAGGAAATTCCGGCGGATGAAAGTTACACCGTCAGTAAAGCGATCATTAAAGCCGGAGGCTTCGGGGACTTCGCTAATAAACGTAAGGTGAAACTGACGCGTAAGACTGGTAAGGAATTTACGGTGGATCTCAAGCGTGTGATTGAAGAAGGAAAAACCGACGAAGACGTTGAGCTTCAGCCCGATGACCAGATCTACGTGCCGCAGCGCTTGATTAACATGTAGTATGCCGGCATCCACCGCTGCTAAAAACCTTTCTACATCCTGGTCGGCCACTTTCATCACCCGACTGCACCGCTACAAAGCGCTCTTCTTGCGACGCTGGTGGATTCCGGTTTTAACGATCTGTCTCGGCCTCTTTGTTGAGGCATTCCTCATTTATCAAACGCCGCCCTCTTATCAATCCACCAGCAAAATGATGATGGCCGGTAAGTTGAATATCGCTCAAGGCGCCGTTTACAGCGAGGACGCCGTCAATTTCTACGGCACACAAATTCAGCTAATGCAAAGCGCGGAGGTTCGACGGAGCGCCGAATCGCTCGTTCGCTCAGCTCATCCCGAATTGCAGCCGGTCACGGTGGAGATATTCGTTATCCAAAAACCGCGCACCTCGATTTTCGATCTTTCCGCGATTGGCAGCGCGCCCGATTATACCCAGGCCTATCTGAACGCTGTCATGCAAAAATATCTCGATTTCAAGCGAGGCATGCGTGAGGGCCGCGGCCACGAAGTTACAACCGGCATTACCGAACAGCTCATTCAGGTCGAAAAAGATTTGCGCAACAGCGAAGACGAGATGCTCGAGTTCCAGAAGCAGAACAACATCGGCTTCATTCAGGAAGAGGGAAACAGCGCCGCCGCTTACCTGGTCAAATTGAATCAACAATACGCCCAGCTGAAAACCGAGTACGCCTTGCTCAACCTGCTCGATCTCGATCAAAACCTCGACCGCGCGCAAAATAGAACCGAAACGGCGGCGAGTAACCAGCCAGTTGAAAACGGCGGGTTGCCATTTTCCGATGTTGGCCCCGAAGCGGACTACCTAAAGGCGAAGCAACAGGTTCAGCTTCTCAAGGCCGAGCGGGATACGCTGGCCAAGGATTTGCGGCCTAATCACCCCAAGATCATCAAGCTTAATGATGAAATCACCAAACAAGACAAGTTGATCGAGCTTTTCCGCGCCGACACTCTCGAAAAACTGAAGACGCGACGCGAATCCATCGGCAAGCAGATGGAAAATCTTCAGGCCAATGTTAAGGAATGGGAAGCCAAAGCGTTGGATCTCAGCCAGCGGCTCGCACAGTTCAATCGAATTAAAGGCAAAGTCGACCGCCTCAAAACGCTCTATGATCGCCTCACCAACAACCTCAAGGAAATCGATGTTTCCCAGGTCGTGGGCGGGGAAGATCAAGTCTCGATCATGGAAATGGCGACGGCGCCGATTTCAGTCCGACCGGGTCTGATCAAGAGTCTGCTGATCGGATTCGGCATCGGTGCGCTTGCCGGACTGGCGATTCTCGTTCTGCTCGATCGCATCGATGACCGGATGGCTTCCTTCAGCGAATTCCAACATCACTTTTCTGAAAACGTGCTCGGTCAGATTCCGAAGGAGAAAACCAAGGGCAAAGTCGATCTGCTCCAACCCGACGACGCGCGCCACGTCTTCGCCGAATCGTATCGCAATATTCGTTCGTCCATTTTCTTCATGCCCTACGAGGGCCCGCGGCCAAAAAGCTTTTTGGTCACGAGCGCCGTTCCAGGTGAAGGCAAGTCGACTGTGTCCGCCAATCTTGCCATTACCATGGCGTTCTCTGGCGCGCGGACGTTGTTGATTGATTGCGATCTCCGCCGCGGCGCATTGCGCGAAACGTTCGGAATCACTTCAAAAATCGGGTTCTCCGAAGTGTTGAAACAGGAAGTCAATTGGCGCGAAGTCGTCGTCCCAACTGCCGTCCCCACGATGTTCGTCTTACCGCGTGGCAAGCCCTTGTCCCAGCCGAGCGAACATCTCTTGCGCGAGTCTACTGAAGCGCTCTTGAAAGAAATTTATCAGCACTACGATTACGTCATCATCGACAGTTCGCCCGTTTTGGCGGCGGACGATACCACGAGTCTCGCCCCAAAAATCGACGCCACGCTCTTTGTTGTCAGGCTCTCCTACACCTCGGCCCGTTTGACCAAGAAAGCGCTCGAGCTTCTCTATGGCCGGCAAGTCAACGTTCCGGGAGTGATTCTGAATTTCGTCGATACTTCGTTGCCCGAGTATTACTACTACCAATACTCCGAATACTACTCGACGCCGGCTGCCCCCGATGGCGAGGCGGTTACGTCCGTGGGTCGAGAACACCCCAAGCCGATCGAGACCGCGTAACGCGGCCGCGGATTCTAGATCGACGTCTCAGGGTTCGGCAGGACCGAAGAAGCTGCAGATTCGTCTTGGCACTTGGGTAGCTCATTGCTCTCTTGAACACATGATTTGCCCATGAGCTTCTTCGTCCCGGTCTCGACACCCGTTTTGGACGAAGGCTCGACTCCGATCCTCCGGCGAGCATTCGACCAGGCCCGCCGCATCGGGAATTATGCGCTCGTCCAGGCCGCCGTTCAAATTATCGCTTTCTTAAGCGGAATTCTTCTCGTGCGTTGGTTGCCGCAGCGCGAGTACGCCTTCTTCACGATTGCGAATGCGATGCAGGCCACGCTCATGTTACTCGCCGACATCGGCGTCAGTGTTGGACTCATCTCTATCGGCGGCGGCATCTGGCAGGATCGACATCGTTTCGGTGAATTGATCAACACCGGTTTGGCCGTGCGCAAGAAACTTGCCGCGGTCGCCGTCGTCTTCATCGCGCCGGTTTTGTATGCGATGCTGACCAGGAACGGCGCCTCTTCAATTTACACTTTGTTGTTGATTGCCTTCGTGCTCGCCGGTTTCTCGATTCAACTTTCGGTTGACATCTTCAGCGTGGTGCCGCGGCTGCGGTCAGATATCGGCCGCATTCAAAGAATCGATTTTACCTGTGCGACTGTTCGTCTACTGCTCATTCTGGGATTGGTTTATTTGTTCGCCACCGCCGGGCTCGCCGTCGCCATCGCCGGCACCACTTTTCTTTTACAATATGTCTTGCTGCGTTCTTATGCCGCGAAGGTTGTCGATCTAAAGGCGAACGAAAATGCGGAAGACCGGCATGAGATTGTGCGGTTAATCAAAAATCTGGCCGCGAACGCCGTGTTTTATTGTTTTCAGGGACAAATCACTGTGTTTCTGATTAGTTTTTTCGCGCGCCGCGCTGCTTCAGTTGCCGAAGTGGGAGCTCTCGGACGTCTCGCCATGATTTTCACCGTCCTGACAAATTTGCTCATCAACATTTTCGTCCCGGCCTTTGCCAGGTGTCAGGAGAAACGCAAATTGCGTTACCTTTATACTACGACCGCCGGCGGCGTAATTCTGTTCAGCGCGGTTGTCCTCGGTGGCGCTGCATTGTTTCCCAATCAATTTCTTCTCGTTCTCGGCAATCGTTACACCCACCTCCATCGCGAACTCCTCTTAATGGTTGGTGTCGCAGTGATCACCGCTTTGAGCGGCACGCTTTGGCTGCTCAATGCTTCCAAAGCGTGGATTACCGGAGCATGGCTTTATATTCCGCTTACTTTGGCCACCCAAATCGCACTCATTCCGTTCACCGATTTTTCCAGTGTCGCCGGCGTCCTTACTTTTAATCTGATATCGGCGGTGCCGAGCTTGCTCCTCAATTTGGCGCTGAGTTACCGAGGCTTTCGCACTTTCGCTCCGGCCGCGGGATGAACGTGCCTTACCATTCGGCGCGGCTTGAAGGAAAAATCGAGCGCTCTCTTTATCGCGCTGCGCTGCCAATCGTCGTCCGGCAACGTATGCGCATTGCGCGCGAACTCCCGTTTGACGTTTTTGCTTACTCCGGAGAAAACATGCTGCCGGAGCAGGTCGCGTCCATTCGCTCATTTCTCGCTTACGCCGGCAGACCGAATCAGTTTGTCGTTGCGTCGGATGGATCTTATACCAGCACGAGCATTGAATTGCTGGAAAAGATCGACAACTGTGTCCGCGTCCAGAGGACATCGCCCAATTTGCCCCCGGGATTGCCGGCAAAAGTGCATTCGTATCTCACGAGTCATTTTACCGGGAAGCAACTTGCTCTCATCATGTCTTTGCCGGCGCACGGGCCGGCGCTCTACACCGATTCGGACGTTCTCTTTTTTCCGGAGGCAATTCGGCTCGCCGATTTGGCGCGGACCAAGTCCGTTTCCGCTTTTTATCTGGCGGACTATCAATTCTCGGCCGACGAGCGCCTCATTCGGGACCGCGCTGAAAAGGAAAATCCTGTCAATATGGGCTTCCTGCTCTTGTTTCAAAAACTCGACTGGTCGCTCGGCCTGGAGCGACTGCAGATGTTAAACGGCACACCGAATTTTTTTACAACCCAAACCGTGGTTCATTTATGCATGCATGCCAACAGCGCGATCGCGCTCGATCAGCAGAAGTTCGTGTTGCAAGCGGACGATCAATTCATTTATCGCGATCGGCATGCCCGTAAGTCCATCGCGATGCGACATTACGTGAATCCGGTTAGACACAAATTCTGGACCGCCTTGGCGCGTTGCTTTCCAAAATAAACCCGTGCATCAACAGCTTCGCATTCTCGGCATTGTGAATCTTCCGTGGGACCCGCGATTGGGCGCGGCGCGGGTTTGGTTTGAATTGTCCGAGCAATGGGCAAAAGCCGGACACAAGATCGACAAATTTTGTCTCAGCGACGCGTTTCCGAAGCCGACGCGTTTGCGCGCGCTCTCGGCCTGGCGGCAGGCAGTCTTTCCGTATCGAGCGGCTCGTTATGTTCGGCGCAACGCGGAGAAGTTCGACGTCATCGATTGCCTGATCGGAACGCTTCCGTTCTCGAAAAAATCATTACGCTTCGATCGTCTCTTGGTCGGGCGCTCAATTGGATTGTATTTGGCTTATGACGAATTCATGCGTTTCAGTCGACGGCGATGGCCCGATCAGCCACGCGGAAAATTTCTTGGCCGGCTTTTTTATACTTTTGCTTCATGGCTATTGCGGCGCAGTGCCGGCCGCGCGCTGGCTCATTGCGATTTGTTTAACGTTCCAAACGAGGATGAAAAGCGATCGCTCGAACAGTATTGCTCCGATGCGCAGACGATTGTTGTGCCTTACGGCTTGAATGAAGCAGAGCGCGCCGCGTTTGCGGCAGCGGCGCAATCAGCACCGAAGCGTTTGACCCGAAAGGAGATTTGCTTCCTCGGAATGTGGAGCGTGCGAAAAGGTTCTCGCGACTGGCCGGAAATCGTTCGCGCTATTTTGAATTCAGTGCCAGACGCCCGATTCTCGTTTCTCGGCACCATGACCGATCAACAAACTGTTCTCCGCGATCTCCAGCTCTCGTCGAGTAAATCCATTCGCTGTCTCGCCAGCTACGATCCAAAAGAACTTCCGCAGTTGATCGGCGGCTCGGTGGTGGGAGTTTTTCCAAGTTACATCGAAGGATTCGGTCTTTCTGTCCTCGAACAACTCGCTTCCGGCATTCCCACAATCGCCTATGACGTGCCTGGCCCGCGACATATCTTCGACGCCGCTGGCGCGCAATTTTTGGTTCCGGTCGGAGACACGAAAGCAATGGCTGACCGCGTCTTGGAGATTTTGCGGATGAACGAAATCGACTACGGTGCGCTGTCGGCCAAATGCCGCCAAATCGCCGCGCAGTTTCGTTGGGAACAGATAGCCTCAGATAGCATCCGGGAGTACACCGCAGCGCTCGCTTGGCAAAAATCGCGAAACCAGCAGCGCGAAGCGCAAACCGTTTTCGATTGAGCACGCTTCTCCAAATCGTTCCCAAAGTTCCTGGAGAAATCGATGGCGTGGCCGATTACGCGCTCACGGTTGCCAGAAAACTGTGGGCGAAGTTCGATTGCGAAACAGTTTTTGCAACTCCTATCAAGGGATTCGTTAGGGTGCCCGGTTCGACGAGTCCTTCTGTAGAAGGCTTCGATGTGTTCGCGCTAGAGCATTTGCTCCACCAGCCAGAGCCCAAGTTTGATCGCGTCCTTTTACATTATGTAAACTATGGATTCCAAAAGCGCGGCGTTCCATTTCGTTTGTTGTCGGTCTTGCGTGAGTTGCGCCGCCAGCATCAGGCGAAACTAGTCACGGTTTTTCATGAGCTCTATGCGTCCGGCCCGCCCTGGACGAGCGCATTTTGGTTGCGACCGCTGCAAATGCATTTGGCAAAGTCGGTCGCCCGTTTATCGGACGCATGCATCGTGAGCAGCGATAATTTTCGCCGCGAACTGAAACGCATGGTTCCGAACGCACGCGTTGAATTGCATTCGGTGCCCTCCGGAATCGGAGAGCCGCCGCTTTCTCCGAATCAAATTGCCGATCGTGATCCACATCAGTGGGCGATCTTCGGCGGCACAGCCTTGGTGGAACGCTCGCTGCGATCGTTTCGTCAACTCCTACTGCGCATTCCGGACTCAATTGCACCTGGGAAGTTGTTTGTTCTCGGCGGCGACGACAATCCGGTGACGCGCTCCCTCCTTGTCGATCTTGCGGTCGAATCGGATTATCTGCCGCGCATCGCTGCGGCCGATGCATCCGAAATTCTCAAGATC
>Ga0066656_10000709_pt1 | contig 13533 bp, 14 predicted proteins | sample GraSoiAngelo_105_FD_71411 | JGI IMG/M metagenome (GOLD analysis project Ga0066656, IMG submission 71411) | Grasslands soil microbial communities from the Angelo Coastal Reserve, California, USA - 14_0903_05_40cm | ecosystem: Environmental > Terrestrial > Soil > Grasslands | place: USA... | reverse complement strand
GTCGACCTCGGCAACCGCGTCGGTGATGAGCCGGTGCGCGCGGCGGCGGCGGCGCTGCGCGGGGCGCTGCGGGCGACCGACGTGCTGGCGCGCCTCGGCCGTGACGAGTTCATCGCCTTGCTGCCCGAGACCACCGCCGCCTCCGCTCGCATCGTCCTCGAGAAGCTGCGCGCCGGTCTGATCGACCTCCGTATGACCGATGGCTCGCTAGCCACCCCCAGCATCGGCGGTGTGACGTTTCTCAACCCGCCGCGCGGGGTCGAGGAGATCATCCGCGCGACCGACGAGCGCGTTGCCGAGGCAAAAGCCAGTGGAACGACTTCCCACGTGACGTGGAACGCCGCGCCAATAGAAAGACCATGAGCCGGCAGAACATCGCCAGCGGCGCGCCGTGGGAGCCGGTTGTTGGCTACTCCCGCGCGGTCCGGGTCGGCAGGGTTATCCACATCTCGGGGACGGCCGCGACTGACGCGCACGGGCGGATCGTTGGCGTGGGAGATCCATACGCTCAGGCCGTCCAGGCTTTGCGCAACATCACCCACGCGCTCGAGCAGGCCGGAGCCGGTGTCCGCGACGTCGTCCGCACGCGGATGTACCTAACCAACATCGACCATTGGGAAGCAGTCGGACGCGCGCACGGCGAAGTCTTCCGCGACATTCGTCCCGCCTCGACATTGGTGGCGGTCTCGAGGCTCGTCGATCCGGCGATGCTGGTCGAGATCGAGGCCGATGCCGTCCTCGAGTGATCCGATCTCCTTCGAGACGGTTCTCGAGAGCCAGTACAGTGGGATTCGCACACCCAGGCGCGCAGTCATCCGCGACGCGGAGCAGTGGCGCGCATTCGTCAGGGAGGCGACCAATGTTGACGGCGCGAACCCTGCGGCGCCCGCCGAGGTCGACTTCACGCGCGAGATGGCGATCGTCGCCGCGATGGGGTTGCGCCGCAGTGGTGGTTACTCGATCGCGATTGAGAACATCTTCAGCGCGGAAGGAAAACTGCGGGTTGTCGTTCGCGAGGTTGCGCCGAAGACCGGCAGCATGACCACACAGGCATTGACCGCTCCCCTGGTGGTCGTGCGACTGGCCCGAAGCAATGACCCCGTGTCGTTTGTCGAGCGACCCGATGAACTGTGATTTGTGACCTGGATCACACGGAGTTAAGTTGCCTACTATAGAGAAGGAAACGACTAGGGGGAGACCTATGCGTGCCACGCTTGCTGTTCTCGCAGCAACGTCCCTGGTAGCAGCCGCCTGCCAGCCCAACGACCTCACCACGTCGGGTAGCGGCAACAACAACAAGATGACGGCGCAGGTGTTGGCGTCGGACGTGAGTCGTCCGACCGGCCCTGCCGCGAGCACCGCCACCGTGAGTGGGACGGTGACGTTCAGCGGCCTCACGGTCGAGCTCTGGGATGGACAACAGTGGCTCGCCGTGACGAATGGCGCAGCGGGTAGCGCGACCATCAACGTGGGCGACGGTACCGCAGCCGCGACCCTGGTCCCGGCATCACAGATTCCCGCCGGGGATTACACGAAGGCGCGCATCAGCGCGACCAATGCCGCCGTCGACCTCACCGTCAACGGCCAGGGCTTCTCGGCCCGCCTCGGCAATCCGACGCTGGGACCCTTCCAGATCGAGAAGACCGTATCGGTCACCGCCAACGCGGATGGTTCGCGCACGTTCAGCATCCAGTTCGAGATGATCCGGTCGGTGTCGCTGGCAGCGGGCGCCAACGGACCGGTGGTTCAGTTCAATGGTGATCTGGGTGGCATGAGCGTCCCCGCCGCGACGGCGCCCGGGAGCGTCATTGCCTCGGACGTTAGCCAGCCGACCGATCCCTCGGGTGCTCGCGCGAATGTAAGCGGGACGGCGACGTTTACTGGACTCTCGGTGGAGTTGTGGGACGGCCAGCAATGGCTTAGCGTCGCTCACGGCTCCGGATCCGCTACGTTTGACGTCGGCAACGGGTCAGCGACGGCCACCCTAGTCCCCGTCGAGGCGATTCCAGCCGGCAATTACACGAAAGTGCGAATTGGTGCGACCGATGTGGTGGCGCAGCTGACCGCGGTCGTAAACGGCCAGCAGTTTGCGGCGCAAGTTCGTCCGCCAGCTGAGCCGTTCGTCATCGAGAAGGACGTCACGGTGACGGTCAATGCGGACGGTTCGCGCACGTTCGCGGTGCAGCTCCAGATGGTGCGCACCGTGACGATCATGGCCGATGCGGTCACGGGTGCGCCGACGCTCAGCGTCACCGGCGACATCAACGGCATGTGAGCTAGCATTCGCGGGTACGCGCTCCGGACCGGCCGACTCCAAGTCGGCCGGCCTTGTTTTGTGGCCTTGCGACCTCCCGGATTTCGTGATATGTGTCACGGTAAGTTTGGTTACACCTCGCCGCCGCAGCGAACATTCATTTCGTCGGAGGATTCAACTCATGAGGCGATTGGTCAGGGGCGTCGCCGTTGCGTTGGCGGTTGGTGCGATTGCTTGCACCGAAACGCCGGTGCCGGTCGCACCACGGGGGGATCGCCCGATCTCGCTGAACGCGTCGTCGAACGGCGCGACGAAGGAACTGATTCCTGGCGAGTACATCGTCGTACTGAAACCCGCGGTCCAGGACGTCAGCGGCACCGCGCGAGCGCTCGTCGCCGCGCATGCGGGTTCGCTCGGCTTCACGTACACGCACGCATTGCGCGGCTTCTCCGCGCATCTGTCCGACGCGGCTGCCGCGGCCCTCGCTCAGCATCCGGCCGTCGCCTACGTCGAACAGGCGCAGATGATGCATATCATCGATACCCAGACGGGTCCGGACTGGGGTCTTGATCGGATCGATCAACACGATCTCCCGCTCGACAACTCCTACACGTGGAACGCTACCGGTGCGGGGGTCGACGCCTACATCATCGATACCGGGATTCGATTCTCGCATCACGACTTTGGAGGCCGCGCAACACCCGGTGTCGACGAAATAGACGCTGCAAACGGCGCGGTGGACTGCAACGGTCACGGTACACACGTGTCCGGAACGGTTGGCGGTCAGACCTACGGCGTCGCCAAACAGGTCCATCTCATTGGCGTGCGCGTTCTCGACTGCGGCGGGAGCGGCAGCGATGTCGGCGTCATCGCGGGCATTGACTGGGTCACGGGCGATCACGTCGCCGGACAGCCTGCCGTTGCGAACATGTCGTTGGGTGGCGGCTTCTCGCAGGCCCTCAACGACGCGGTTCACAATTCCGTCAACGACGGCGTCGTCTACGCAGTTGCTGCCGGCAACGAGTACGGAAACCCGTGCATCGGGTCGACGACCTTCCCGGGTCCGGAGTCCCCCTCGAGCGAGCCGTCCGCGATTACCGTTGGCGCGACGGATATCAACGATGTCGAGGCTAGCTTCTCGAATCGCGGTCCGTGCCTCGACATCTTCGCGCCCGGCGTCAACATCAAGTCGGACTGGCTCACCAATGACGACGCCACGAACACGATCAGCGGCACGTCGATGGCGACGCCGCACGTCACTGGCGCCGCCGCGCTGTACGAGCAGGTGCACCCGAACGCTTCGGCCGACGAGGTCGATCAGGCGCTGACGGCGAACGCGTCGCTCAACAAGATCGCGTTGAACAACCCGTTCGGTCAGAAGGGCGTGGCACCGGGCAACTACTTGCTCTACACGGGCTTCATTGGCTCGCCGCCACCGCCACCGCCGCCGCCACCGCCGCCACCGCCGCCACCGCCGCCACCGCCGCCGCCACCACCGCCGCCACCACCGCCGCCGCCGCCGCCGCCACCGCCGCCGCCACCGCCGCCGCCACCGCCGCCGCCGCCGCCACCGCCGCCGCCGCCGCCGCCGCCGCCACCGCCGCCGCCGCCGCCACCACCGCCGCCGCCTGATGCGTCGCCGGTGCCCAGTTACACTTGGACGTGCAGCCTCAAGGCGTGCACCTTCACAAGCACGTCTACGGACGACAACGGCATCGTCTCGACCGCGTGGAATTTCGGGGACGGCTCAACAGCTAGTGGGACGGTAGTGATTCACACGTTCAAGACGGCCAGCACGTACACCGTGACAATCACGGTCCAGGATGCTGTAAACCCGCCGGTCAACCGCGCGTGTGGTGTGAAGGTGGGGACCAACGGAGCGTGCGGTCCTTGACGCCCGGGTAGCATCGTCATAACTGGAGCAGCAGATTCATCACGGGCCGGCGATTTCCTGCCGGCCCGTGTTGTCCGATGGTCAAGGAGCCTTGATGCAGCGCGGATTCACGCTCGTCGAAATGCTCGTCGTGCTCATCCTGCTCGGTCTGGCGGCGGGACTCGTCGCACCCGCCCTATTGCCTGCCCGGCACACCGACACATCGCAATTCGCCGCGCTCGTCGCGGCGTCGCGGGATGCCGCGCTGCGGCGCGCAGAGGTCATGTGGCTTCGCGTGGAGCGCTCCGGAGCATGGCGGCTCGACGGCGATGCATCGGCCGCGCAGGGCGCGGTTGCCACGGGTCGACTCGACGCTGCTCCGTCGGTCGGGTTCACGCTTGTCATTTCTCCGCTCGGCAGCTGTGCATTCGATGTCCGCAGCGATGCTGCGGCGCAGCGCATCCCGCTCGATCCGCTCACCTGTGAGGTTCAAGGCTCGTGAAAGGGCGCGGCGTCACATTGCTCGAGACGATGGTGGCGCTCGTGATCTTGGGACTCGTCGTCAGCGGGTTTCTCGAGGTGTTACAGGGCTCGAATCGCCTGGCGCGTGATTCCGAGACGTGGACGATCGCGGTTGCATATGCCGAGGATGCAATGGAAAGCGTGAAGCTGGGTGACGCGGTGGGGAGCGAGCAGTTGGCGGGCGGCTTCCAGCGGCACGTCGAAATACGGCCGTGGCTGGATCGCATTCGCCTTGTCAGGGTCGTCGTTTCGATCCCGGGCGGTGGCGAGGTCGCGCTCGATCGGCTGGTGGAAGAGCGATGAGGTCGCGCTGGAAACGGGGGTTCACGTTGCTCGAGCTCCTCGTCGCCATCGTACTCGCCGGAATCGTGGCGCTGCTCGTGTACGGGACAGCAAGTGCCGGCCGCGATACGGAGGTGCGGCTACGCGAGCGGCGTCGCGCGTTGCAGGCGGCGCAGGCGTTCCGGTCAACGGTCGCGGACGCGCTGCGCAATGCCCGGCCCACTCGGATTTATGGTGACACCGCGTTTTGGATGGATGGGCAGCGAGTTTCGTTCGTAACAGCGGGCAGCATGCCGCCGCTCACACCGGATGCCGACTGGGAAGTGGGTATTGCAGCGCGACCGGATGGCAGGGGGGTCGAGATGACCGCGAAGCCGGTGGGCATCGCGCTGCCGCCGCGCGTCGTGGCGCAATATCCCGAAGCCACAGGCCTCCGGATTCGGGTACTGACGTTTGGACCGTCGCCGGTGTGGACCGATCGATGGGCCTTCACGTCCTATGTTCCCGCCGCGATCGAGCTCACGTATTTACGTCACGACGGGCTGCTTGGCGCCCCGTTGCGTCTGGCGCTGCCGCTGGGGAGCCCGCAGTAATGCTCCGCTGCAGTCGGCGCGGCGTCGCGTTGATGCTGGTGCTGTGGCTGGTCGTGGTCCTCGGCACGATTGCCCTCGGCGTCGCCGCGGTGGTTCGCGGTCAGGCGAACGTGGTCGCCAACGTGCGCGCCAGGGCTGCTGCGCGCTACGCGGCGGAAAGCGGGATTGTCGCGGCGACCTGGCGGCTCAGGCAGCTGCTCCGCGCGGCGGCAACGCCGCGGGATCAAGCCCTGCTGTTTCGCCACCTGGATCGCGTTCTTGAGGATATGCAGCAAGAGCAGCTGGGTGCTGCCAGATTTCAGGTCGCCGTGGCGGATCTCAATGCGCGCATCGATCTGAACGTGGCAGATGAGGCGACGCTGCTCGCATTCTTCAGCCAGTTCGTTCAGTCCGGCGAAGCGGATCGCCTCGTGCAGGCGCTCGAGGATTGGCGTGACGCAGACGACGTGCCGCGCCCGGAAGGAGCCGAGGCGGCCGACTATGAGCGCGCCGGTTCGCCGTTCCGTCCGCCGAATCGCCCGCTGCAACGGCTGGACGAGTTGTTGCGGATCAAGGGATTCCCGCAGGCACTCGCCGATCGGATCGCCCCCCTTGTCACCGTACAAGGCGACGGGCGCGTGAATCTGAATACCGCGCCGGCCGCGGTGCTCGCGGCGACGATGGGCATTGGGCCCGCCGGTGCGAGCGTCATCGAGTCGAAACGGCGAGATGGCGAAGTCTTCACCACGCTCGGGGAGGTGTGGCGTATTCTGCCCCAAGGTGGAGGAAGCGATGGCCGCGCTCTGGATCTTTTTCACCTGACGACTATGCCGAAGCGTGTGCTGTTCATCAGTCGTGGTTGGGAAAGCGGAACAGCACTCACGCACGAAATTCAGGCCATCTACGACCTCGATGCCCTGCAGCTGGCTGAAGGGCCGCGTCTCGTGCTGCGCTTCTGGACCGAGCGCGACCGGTAATCACGAACCCCAGGCCGTTTTCAAACGGAGGCAACTTGTTGAAGCTGACCCCGGCGGTGCTCGTCGTTGCGCTTGTATGTCATGGAGACCGCCCTGCCGCGCGTCGCGCGGGTGAGTTGGAGACCGTGGTGCAGGGAACGCCGTTCGAGCACGTGTTCACGGTTCCGAACACCGGGAGCACCCCACTGGTGATTCAACGCGTCTCAACCAGCTCCGGCGTGGTGACCCATGTGGATTCCGTCATCCCACCCGATTCTGCCGGTCGGGTCGCTGTCCGAATAGACTTGGGGTCGTTCGTTGGGGTGCTGAGTGAGGCGGTAAGGGTAGAGTTTGCCGGTCACCGTCCGGCGGCGGAGTTCCGTGTCCTGCGGCGTGTCGTCCCGCTTGTCGAAGTGGCCCCGCAGCCGGATGTGTACTTTTTTACCGCTCGGGGCGAGCCCGCGCAGCGTGAGCTGACGATCATCAATCACTTGCCGCGCCCACTGAACGTCCTGGATGTCGCGTCCAGCAACCCCGCGTTTCGTCCCACCGTCAAACCCCTCGAGCCCGGGCGACGCTATCAGCTTACCATCACGCTCGATACAACAACGGCGGTGGGGCAGTACCAGGGCGTCATTCGCATTACCACGGACGTGCGCGAGCATGCGTCACTGACCGTGGAGGGACATGCTTATGTAAAGGATGTCGTGAACGCGTCGCTTGCGGAGCTCGATTACTCCCAGCTCGATTTCAACGCGCTCGACCGCGAGGCGGTGGGTCAGCGGACCGTGCTGGTGCAAAAGTATCGCGGAACGGACTTCCGCATCCTGCAGGCAGTGACCGACGTGCCGTTCATGACCGTGAAGGTGGAGCCACAGAAGGACGGGGAGAGCTATTTCGTCCACGTCCGCATCCAGCAGGATCGGGCGCCCCGCGGCCGTTTCCACGGTGCGCTGCGCATCGAAACGAATGACGTTTCCAAGCGTGAGCTGAAGCTGCCGATTCACGGCGAGATCTTGTGAGCCGGCAGGCGCTCCGGGCGGCGGCACGCCATGAGGCCCGCGTTGCGCCCGCCGCGTCCCCTCCTACTGCGGCGGCACAAGACCGTCAGCGTCCGCGCGAAGGCGCGCTCGAAAATCTCGCGCTTGGACTGCTGTCCGGAATCCTGCTCGCCGCGCCGTTTCTCGTGCCCGCGCTCTGGTGGGTGCATTACATCGCTCTGGTGCCGTGGATCCTGCTCGTCACCCGGGACAACCAGGGCTCCGCGTGGCTCTACTTTTTTGCCGGCGCCTACACCTTCTACGTCATGGCGCTCGGGCCGCTGTCATTGTTTCACAGAGCCGTGCCCTTCGTGCTCGCGGCGTTGTACGCGCCATTTTTGCTGCCCTTCGCCCTGCTGCTCCGGCGCCTGTACCGGCGGCTACGCTGGCCGCTGACGGCGCTCGTGCCCGTGCTCTGGGTGACAGCGGAGTGGCTGCGCCTGCGCTACTCGATCGGCGCCGTCGCCCTATTTCCGCTCGGCTCGTCGCAATTCAATCGGACGACGCTGATCCAGATTGCCGACATCACGGGGGTCTACGGTATTTCGTTTCTCGTCGCCGGCGCCAACGGATTCGTCGTGGACCTCTGGCGATTGATTCGACGGAAGCAGCACCCGTACACCGTCGCCGCGTTTGCGTGCTATGGCGCGCTGGTGCTCGCGGTGCTGGCGTACGGCCGCACTCGCCAGCAGGCCCTGCGCTTCGTTCCGGGTCCCCGCATTGCGATCGTGCAGCCCAACGCCATCCATTATCGGGATCCCCGGCGCGCCTTCGAGACGTACCAGCAGCAAGCCAACTTCACGCGCGCGACCGTCCGGCCCGGAAGCGCCGACGTCATCGCGTGGCCCGAGAATGCGATCGGCGAGCCGTTGAGTGACGATCCCCGCTACCTACAAGGACTGGAGGAACTGGCCCGTCACGAAGCGGCCCACCTGCTGGTCGGGAGCTTCACCTGGGCTGATTCCTTGGACCGCCGCGTCCATACGTCCGCCCATTATCTCTCGCCGCAGGGGTTGCTGCTCGGTCGCTACGATAAGGTCCACATGATTCCCTGGGCAGAGTACATCCCGTTTCGCGGCTGGCTCAACCGAGTCAATGCGGCGCTCGCGACCGCCTTCCTCGGCTATACGAGCCGCGGAATCGCGGGCACGGAAGTCGTGGTGTTTCCCATTCGCGCCGAAACAGGTGTATTCCAGTTCGCAGTCCCGATCTGCTTTGAGGTCAGCAACGGCGCATTTGCGCGTGACGCCGCCGCCAAGCACGCGGCGTTTCTCGTGAATATTACGAGCGAGGGCATGCTCGGCCCGCCCCTATACGTGCACATGCTGGCGCACAGTACGCTGCGTGCGGTGGAAAACCGGATGGCAGTGTTGCGCGTAGCGAATAACGGTCTCTCGGGCTTCATCGACCCGGCGGGGCGCCCGCATTTGATGCGCGGTGCCGACGGGCACTGGCTGTTCCGGGAAGCGGGGGTTCTGATCGATCGTGTCCCGGTGAGCGCGATGGGCAGCGGCACGTTCTACACGCGGCACGGGGACCTGCTCGTCTATCTGTGCGCGGGACTCACGCTGCTGCTGTTCGCCTGGACATGCGCGCCGCTGCGATCCAAAGCGGTGAGCGCCGCAGGCACCGACACGCGGCCATAGCCGTAGCCGTTGTCCGGACCAGGCGGCCCCAGGTCGGCGGCTCCGGTCCTGAGTGCGTCCTCGAGTTGTTTCACCGTGGCTTCCGCGTCGTGCTGCAGCAGCAGAGCCGCCACACCTGCGACGAGGCCGGCTGCTACGGACGTCCCGTCTGTGCGAATGTAGGACGACGCCGTGAGCGGGAACGCCACTGGTACGCCGGCGCCAGGAGCGACAAGCGACGGGTAGATGGATCCATCACAACTGTTCGGCCCGCGGCTCGAGCGCGGCAGCAAAGTGCCCTGTCGCTGTATCGCGCCTACCGAGAGCGCGTAGTTTGCCGGTGAGCGATCGGTGCCTTCCGTCGGGCCATGATTCCCGGCCGCGAAGACGGGAAGGATCTCGGCCGCGCGCCAGGCAGCGACAATGCGCTCGAGCGAACGGTCGCATCCAGCGTTTGGGAGTTGCCACGGGTTGATGAGCACGTCGGGCTGGCCGATCGTGAGCATCCAGTCGGCGCACTCGGTCAGGGCCACGTTGCTATAGCGACCGCCCGGCAGTCCCACACACGCGATCCACTGCGCCCCTGGGGCCACGCCGATTTTCCTGCCGCCGGCACCGCCGCCCACAGCGGCGCTGAGCACTCCGGTGCCGTGTCCCACGAGGATGTCCAGCGGGCTGGGGGTCGGGTCGACCGGATTGTGCCAGGATCGTTCGCCGCCGCGGTAGTTCTGGCGCAACTGCTCGTGTGTCGCGCTCGCCCCCGCATCAATGAGTCCGACCACCACGCCGCGGCCGTCCAAGCCCTGCCGCCAGGCCGCGGGTGCACCGACGGCGTCCAACGCCCATGACGTCGAATCGATTGCCGCGCTCGCGGCAGGTCCCGCGCTCAATACCGACGGCCACGCCACTGTTTCTTCGGTAATCGCGACGACCTCGCGCTGCTCGGCCAGCGCGCGAATCGCGACCGGTGTCGCGTTCGCGATCAGCCGATTCACGATCACAACGCTCCGATAACCGTCGATCTCCCCACGTTGCTGGAGCCGCTCGAGCAGTGGTTTTACGCGCGCCTGACTTCGTTCAGCCGTTTGCCGCAGTCGTTCGAGAACAATCCGGCGCCGCGTATGGCGGTCCGCGCCGCTGCGGCGCAGCGAATCGGCGAGTTGCGCGAGATCGACCTGCGTCGCGAGATCAATGAGTACGCGTTGCCGGACCGCTGCCGACTGGGAATCGGCGCTCCACGACCCACGCAGCCGCGGTGAGAGTTTTTGCTCCGGAGGAATCGCGGAGCCGGCCTCCCCGGAGTGACAGGCGAGCAGGCCCGCTACGCAGAGAAGAATGAGGGGCGGGAAGCCAATCTCCCGCCCCATCATCCACTTCCTCCGCTCATGGGGGACCAAGGACCCCCGAACTGCTACTTCAGGGCCGCGCGCAGCGCCGCGTGGTTGAACGCGACCGTCGTGCTGGCGGGGAGGGTGAACGACATCCCTCCGGCAAAACCCACACCCAACGTGACCGGCTGTTTATCCGCGGTGTTGCTCAGAAGCGCTCGGAGGAGCTCCTGACCGCCGGGCGACGACAGATCGACGGCCATGTTGATGGGCCGCAGGCCGTTGTGGGTTACGCTGGCGCTCACTCCGGTGCTGAGGGGGACCGTCGTGCCATTCACCGTCACCGACGTCAGCTGCACGGTGAAGCTTTGCGCGACAGCACCGCTCCAGATCCGGGAGATGAGGTCACCCATGCTGGCGAATGCATCCTGGATGTCCAGATCCTTATCGACTTCCTCGTTCGCGCCGTTATTGCACAGGGCGATGCCCGGCCCCAAGGCCGACTTGTCGAACGTTATGTTCGAGAAGAATTGGCATCCAGCCGCGCCATCAACCGCTACCCACTGCTTCAAGAACCTGCCGGCGGGTGTAGCGGGGAATGCGGTCAGGCTTCCGCCCCTGCCTTGGATGTCATCGCCGTCACGATCCACGATGCCATCGCGGCTGAACGCTCCGACAACGGCATTGCGATAACTGTTGATGGTCACGGGGTAGCCATTCGCGTATTTCGCCGTGTACGAGTACGTGCCGTCGAAATCCCCCCCGAAGCCAGAAAACGCGACCTCTTTACCCCACAGCTTCGCTTCGCTCTGCGTCGTGTGACCCGGAAAGCCGCCGTAATCAGTGAGCGCGCATCCGATCGCGACCACTGTCATGGCGCCAATCGCAGCTGATAAAGCCGCCTTCTTCAGCATACCTTCCTCCGATTCGGAAAGGTTGCGCTAGGGCCTTGGTACTTCCCCCAGCACCGAGGACTTCGTGCCGCGAGTCTCCTTTCACGGTCAAATGGTGCAGGCGACGAAACACCAGGATGGAGGCTGGACATACGCCTCCTTCTGAAACGTGTCAAGGGTCACAGAATGGCGGGTCGCATGTCGACGACCGAGCGTCACGAACAGATCACCCTCCCGCGGGGGTAGTGTCCGGTGTTGCGGCCGTGCTACGAAGGGTTCCGATTTGGAAATACGGGGAGGTACACAACGTGTCAAGCAGCAGCGATCCACGCGTCACACTACTTCCAACTCACGACATCGGCATCCTCATCGACGCCACCCGGCCGGCCGTCGCGGCCAAGCGTATAGAGATCGAAACCGGCGGGGTTATGCTCGCCGGGACTCTTGTACTGATACGGCTGCCCCCACGGATCGAGCGGCACGGCTTTCTTCAGGTACGGTCCGCGCCAATTCGTCGGCACGGGATCGCGGGTGGACTTCTCCTGCAACGCAGCGAGCCCCTGCTCGGTCGTCGGGTACGTGCCGTTGTCGAGCCGGTAATTGTCGAGCGCGAGACCGAGCAGCTCGATCTGGGTGCGCGCGGTCGTGGTCTTGGCCTCCGACACGCGCCCGATGATCCGGGGGCCGACCAGCGCGGCGAGCAGTCCGATCACGATGATGACCACCAGAATCTCTATGAGTGTGAATCCGCGTTTGTTCATGAGAACGCCTTCGTGTTGATGCCATAGATCGCCTGCAGCATGGCCAACGCCACAAACCCCACGAGTGCGCCGAATACGAGAATCAGCGCAGGCTCGATCATGGCGACTGCGGTGCGCAGGGCGCGTCGCACTTCCGCGTCGTAAGTATTTGCAACACTGTCACATAGCTCTTCCATCCTGCCGCTTTCTTCGCCCACCGCCAGCATCTGAAGCGCGAGCGGAGGCAAGACTCCAGCGAGCCCGGAAGCGAGTGGGCTTCCTTCGGCCACGGCTGAGCTGGCGCGGTCGATCCCCTCCTGCACGCTGAGGTTGGCGGCGGCAGAGCGCGCGATGCGGAGCGCTGGCAGCAGCGCGACGCCGCTGCGCAGCAGCAGACCCAACGTGCGCGCGAACTGCGCCGTCACGTACTTGAGCTCGAGATCGCCGATCCACAACCAGCGCAGACGCGCCGCATGCCAGCGGCGGCGCACCTCGGCGCGGGCGAGGGCACTGCGGACCCAGAACGCGAGTCCCGCCGCGGCGCTGAGCAGCAACCACCACCCCTTTGTCAGCAACACACTCATGCTGACCAGGACGCGAGTACTCAGCGGCAGCGTGCTGCCGACGTCGGCAAGAATCGTGGCGAACCGCGGAATCACGAATAGGAGCAGCACCGTCACGCCGATGCTCGCCACTCCCGCCATCAACGCTGGATAGAGCAGGGCAGACCGAATCTGCGAGCGCAGCTCCGCGACTTCCTCGAGGTGCTGTGACAGCCGCTCGAGCACGACGTCGAGAGCGCCACTCGATTCGCCCGCTGCCACCATCGCCACAAACACCGGTGGGAAGTAGCGGGAATGGCGCTCCAGGGCTTCCGCCAAACTCGCGCCGCCCTGCACTTCACGCCGCACCTCACGCAGCACATCCGCCAGGCCGTCGTGCCCAGCGTGCTGGATCGTGAACAGCAGCGCGCGGTCGAGCGGCACTCCGGCACTGAGCAGCGTAGCGGCGCTTCGGGTCCACAGTCCCAGAGCAGCCCGGCGGCCGAGCCGGCGCCCAGCTCGCGTCGCCGCCGCTGCCGAGACCTCATCGACTGTCACCGGATAGAGCTGCCGGCGCGACAGATCCTCCAGCACTTTGCGCCGCGAGGGCGCTTGCAGCGTGCCTTCGACGATTTGGCCCGCTGCGGTCGCCGCGCGGTAGTGGTAGCTAACGGTCATGCGTAACGCGCAACACTTCGTCGACGGTGGTGATGCCGAGATACGCCTTCAGCCACCCCGCCGCCCGCAGCGGCACGAGCCCGTTCGTCTCCGCCAACGTGCGAATTTCGCTCAACGGAGCCCCGGCGACGACGCGCTCCCGCGTCTCATCGTTCATTTGCAGGAGCTCGTAGATGCCGGTCCGGCCGCGATACCCCGTTTGCGCGCACGCCTCGCAGCCCGTGCCGC
>Ga0066656_10000708_pt1 | contig 13539 bp, 13 predicted proteins | sample GraSoiAngelo_105_FD_71411 | JGI IMG/M metagenome (GOLD analysis project Ga0066656, IMG submission 71411) | Grasslands soil microbial communities from the Angelo Coastal Reserve, California, USA - 14_0903_05_40cm | ecosystem: Environmental > Terrestrial > Soil > Grasslands | place: USA... | reverse complement strand
ATCACAGCGCGCAGGACATGGCGGCGATGGTGCGCGACTTCGTGAAGTGGGACGACGAGCCCGCGTCGCTGGCCGCGTTCGCCGAGTCCGCCGTGCGCGCGTACAAGATTGCGATGACGCCGCCCGCCGAGCCGGTGCTGCTGGTCCTCGACCATAACATGCAGTTGCGGCCGATGCCGCAAGCCGCCGTGCGCATTCCGCGACTCACGATGCCGACGCCGCCGGCGGGAGATTCGAGCGCGGTGAGGGAAGCGGCCCGACTGCTGGTCGCCGCGGAGAACCCGCAGATCAACGCGGGGCGTCTCGCGCGCACGCCGAACGCCATCACGCTGCTCGTCGAGCTTGCGGAACTGCTGCAGGCACCGGTCAACGGCGGCGGCGATCGCGTGAACTTCCCGTCGCGTCATCGGCTCGCCGGCAATGGCTCGGGCCAGGCCGATCTGATCCTGAACCTGGAAGTCCAGGGAGGCGGCGGTCCGGGCGGCCCGACGGGGGCACGCGCGCCAAACGCGAAGACGATCAGCATTTCCGCGCTCGATCTCTACATCAAGAGCAACCTTCAGGATTTCCAGCACATGGCCGACGTCGATCTGGCCATTGCCGCGGACGCGGAAGCCACGCTCCCGGCGCTCATCGAGGAAGTGAAGCGCCAGTTGACCGCGGATCGCAGGCGGGCGCTGGCGGATCGCGGCGCCAGGCTCGCCGAGGTGCATGCGCAGGTTCGCAGCGTCGCCAAGGAAGGGGCCGCGTACGGGTGGGATGCGAACCCAATCAGCCTCGCCCGTCTGGCGGCGGAGCTGTGGGCGCAGATCAAGAACGACGACTGGTCGCTGGTGTCATGGCAAGGCTTCATCGGCGGCTGGCCGGGACGACTGTGGAGCATCGACAAGCATCATCAGTACATCGGCGGGCAGGGGGCTGGCGCGATGGGCTACGGCGCGCCGGCCGCAGTCGGCGCCGCGCTCGCCAACATGAAGCACGGCCGCCTGTCCATCAACATTCAGACCGATGGCGATCTGAACTACGCACCCGGAGTATTGTGGACCGCCGCCCATCACAAAATCCCGCTGCTGACCATCATGCACAACAATCGCGGCTATCACCAGGAAGTCATGTTCATCCAGCGCATGGCCAGCGAGCGCAATCGCGGAGCGGACCGTGCGCACATCGGCACCACGCTCAGAGAGCCGAACATCGACTACGCCAAAATGGCGCAGGCGTACGGCATGCACGGCGAAGGACCGATCGCCGATCCCAGGGATCTGTCACCGGCGATCAAGCGCGGGCTCGATCGAGTCAGGCAGGGTGAGCCGGCTCTGATAGACGTCGTCACGCAACCGCGATGAGGAGCGAATCGTGAAGGCCACACTCTGTCGTGTCGTCGTGACGGCGTGCGTCGTCATCCTGCCGATCGGCGCCGTGGATGCGCAGACGCCGGCGTCGCCTTCGGCGGGTACGGCGGCCCTTCGGCCGGGCTTAGCAGCCCGTGGTGAAAGTCTGGCTGCATTCGACGAGCGATGCATCCCCTCCGGCGGCGTTGCTCCTCCTTCAAATACTCCCGGTATTCTCGGTCGTCGCGCCTTGCCGGCGGGGCGCCTCGCTCGTCTCGGTGCGACGCCAGACTTTCACCACCGGCTGTTAGGGCAGGCCGCTGCCGGAAATGCACAGGCCGGCAAGGATCTGTACTTACGGTACAGCTGCTACGCGTGCCACGGGTACGCCGGCCACGGAGGCGCCGGCGCGCGCCTGGTGCCGATGCGCATGACCCTTGCGTCGTTCACCGCGTACGTGCGCAATCCTCGTCAGATGCCACCCTACTCAACCCAGGCACTGACCGATGCGCAGCTCGAGGACGTGTGGGCGTACATCCAGACGCTTCCAAAATCCCCGCTCCCGAAGGACATACCGCTGCTCATGATGATGCTGAACGAAAAATGAATCTGGTAATCTGGTAATCTGGTAATCTGGTAATTGAATTGTTTCATTGATTGATTGATTGATTGATTGGATTGCTCGATTGAACGGGCACCCGCTGACTAACTCTGATGAGCGGCCTTCCAGACAAGAATCTCGCCCTTACCTGGAACCGCGGCGTCGCCTGTGAAACGTAGATAGGCCCCGTCCCCGTCTTCAAACGGGATCGCGAACCCCAGCGTTTCCAGATGCTTTGCGTACAGACGCAGGAACGTGGGGTTGTAAGTGGACGTGTACGTGAAGGTCGGCAAGAGTGGAATCGGCGTCAACGAGACGATGGTGCCGCGGACCATCCAGGCGCCGGTCCGCAGCTCGGCTCCACTGCGCATGACGATGGTTCCACCCTTCATCTGCAGGCCGGCGAAATCTCTCACCAGGCCGCCGACGGCGATGATCCCTCGTTTCATCCGCATCCCGACTTCGAGGCCAGCCGTGCCTTCGATGACGATGGTCCCGCTCGTCATACCGGCGAGACTTCCGCGGTAGGCCGCGCCGACCTGTCCGCCGGCGTTCCCGCCGATCTTGATGAGTCCCCCCGACATCTCGGCACCGAGCCAGTCCGAGGCGTTTCCAGAGACCTCGATCGTGCCTCCCTTCATGTACGCCCCGAGGTGCATGCCCGCGTTGCCGACGAGAGTGATGCGGCCGCGTGTCATGCCGCGGCCGATCCATTTGACCCTTCCCACATCGCCGCGGATCTCGAGCTCGTCGCTGGCCGCCCCCTCGACGGTGAAAAAGTCGTCCACCCGTCGCTGGCGTTTTCCCAGATAGACCGGGAGGGCACGGATCGCGTCGTTCGCCAGCGGCGCCATCACATCCGGTGAGAGCACTTCCGCTTCAAGTGGAACCGACGGCGGCTCTTTCAGGGTCAGAGTAATCATGCACTCTTTCAAGTCTCAATTCTCAAGTAACAACTTTCAACTCTCAACTCTGAACGTTCAGAGTTGAGCCTTGAGAGTTGAGAGTTGTTACTTGCAAGGCTGGATGTCGGGTCGTGCGAGGCGTTCCATCGCGACCGGATAGTTGTCAAAAGACATGGTGTAGGCCTTCTGAAACAACGGTCGCAGGTAGTCCTCGATACTTTCATCGAAGGAGGGCTGGACGATGAATTCCCGGCCCTCGCTCACGGTACGAATCTCGCCCTCCTCGACCACGACTTCCCCGCTCTTGATGACGTAGCGTGGATACGCGAACATGACACCGCCGCCAGGGTTCTCCTGATACAGGGTCACATCCGCGTCGGCACCCGCGCCAAGATGCCCCTTCTGCGACAGTCCCAGCGCGCGCGCCGGTCCGGCGGAGGTGATGATCGCGATCTCGGACAACGTGTACTCCCGGTCCAGATCCGCAAGGACGATGCGTTTCAACGCCTTGGGCGGCAGTTTCGCGAGGCATTCCCGCCGGTAGTCGGCGCTCATCAGGAGATGGATGATCTCCGGGTACCGCCAGAAGCACGCGCCGTTGGGGTGGTCCGTCGTGAGAAAGATCCGCCAGGGATCGCTGACGAGCAGCAGCAGCTCCAATCCGACGGCCCACTGCACGGCGTTGACCAGGTTGCGCTCTTTGTACACGTAGGGAACGATTCCGCACCCGGTTTCATTCTCCACATCGAGATTGCCCCACTTGCGCCCGGTGAGCTCATGGAGCAGGTGCTGCCACGGACCGTCCGCGGTGATGGTCACGGCGTCTCCGAAAAGAACCGCTCCGGCATCGGTCGTGAGGTTCGTGTGCGTGTTGACGTACTCGGCGATCGTGGCCGCTTCGGAGCGCATCGTGAGCCAGTCGTCTCCGCCGTAGGCGTGGAATTGCAGATGTGCCAGATGCGCCCGGTGCCCGTCCAGGATCCGCATCGTCTCGAGCGTGGCGCTCGCGTTGCCGGGGATGCCCAGGTTGTTGCAGTGAATGTGAAGCGGATGCGGCAGCCGCAGCTCGTCGACGATCCCGGCCAGAGTGGAAATGATCGTCGCCGGCGTCGTCCGCGTGTAGCCGTCAACGGGCTCGGTGAGGCTGTTCGCGTTCCTTCCAAACTTCCAGTTGACGATGCCGCCAGGATTCACCGCCTTGACTCCGTAGGCCTTCGCCGCCCAGATCAGCCAGGCCACGACGTGCCTGGCACGCTCGACCTCGCCCTGCTCGATGAGGTCCAGCACGATCTCGTTGTTCGCCATCAACACGAGGCAGGACTTGTCCACGATCGGCGTGTCGTGCAGCTCCTCGTGGGTGTGCCGTGCCGACAGGAGCGGGACGGCGGCCTCGTTGACGGTCGTCCAGCCCATCCCGGCGTACAAATACCCGGTTGCGAAGGTCGTGGGCGTGATGCCGCCGAGCCCGGCGCGATGCTCCGGAGTATGCAGGAACGAAATGGCCCGCCGGTAGTTCTCCGGCGTCAACCCCCGCGCGAAGTTCAGCGCCGCACCGGCGACATGGCTGTGGACGTCGACCCCGCCCGGGAAGACCAGCAGGCCGCTTGCATCGATCGTGCGGCCGCCTTCGATCTGGGGAACGATCCGGCCCTCGGCGATGCAGACGTCCTTGACGACGCCATCGAGCCCGTTGGCCGGATCATGGACCTTCCCGCCGGTGATGCGCAGCATACGGTGCGCGAGATCTTATCACCCGCGCATCGGCCGGGATTTTCAACGAAAACAGCGTGCGCCGGAGAACGACGTCGAGCGACCTTTCAGGGTCGCCGAAACGCGTTGGCGAGCCTGAAAGGCTCGCCCTACGCGTGACGCCGAAGGACGGGGCTCCGGCAGTGCGCGACTGCCCGGCGGTCTCGCCAGCCGCTAGGGATGCAGCAACTCGTCGACGATCCAGCCGGCGCCGTGGACCTCGCGCGCGATGGTCAGCGCGAAGCGTATGTCCGTGCTGAGCGCGCGCCCGGCGGTTTCGCTGTACGTCCAATCGCCGGCCATCGCCTCTTCGTTCCCGTCGAAGATCAGGCCGACGATCTCGAGCGAGCGGTTGAGAATCGCGCTGCCCGAGTTGCCGCCCGTGATGTCGTTCGTGCTGACGAAGTCGACCGGAAGCGCCGCATATTTCCGTCCGAATGCGGCGTCGCCAATCGACTGGCGCCACGTCTGCAGCTGTCGCGGGAGGGCGAAGTCGCCCGTGTTCCCTCGCGATGTCGCGAGCGCGAACATCTCGCCGAATCTGGTCGTGAACGGCACAGGCTTGCCGTGACTGGTGTATCCCGCGGCGCGCCCGTAGGTCACGCGCAGCGTGAAGTTGGCGTCGGGATACAGCGTGGTGCCCTTCCACGCCGCCAGCGCGAGCGCGAACGCCGACCGGTTCCGCAGGAGCTTCTCGTTGAGAATCCGCGTCCGCTGACGGAGTTCGCGCACCGACGGCAGCAGATCGCGCGCGAAGGCCATCGCTGTGTCCGGGGACGCCTCAAACCGATCGGGCCCGGCGTCAATCAACTGTTTCCGCGCGTCGATCGATGCGATCTGTGAGCCGCCGACGACCGCGTGGGCCAGGGATCGGGGCGTCGCCGACGGCCCCATTTTCCCGGCCAGCTTCTGGACCGCCGGAATCCGCTGCGCCGCCGGCAGGGCGAGCGCCCGTTCGAATCCCGTGGCCAGCACCTCCTCGTCGAGGGCGGCGATGATCGGATCGTCGTTGAGCAGCCCCTGCCTGATGTCCGGCCAGTGTCGTTCCTGAAACTGCGGCTCGCGCTCGCGGTCGGACGACCGGGCGCGCTCGAGCGCGAGCTCGTACAGGCCGACGCCGTAGCCGACGACATCCGCCCGCTGCAGCCAGCCGAGCGCCGCATCGAGGTCCGCGTTGGCCGCCACGTCGTTCGCGTAGACGGCCGCCTGTGACGCGAGCACGCCGCCGAACTCGGCCTTCAGATCCGGGCGCCCATCGAGAAACGCCGTCAGCTCGCGCTCGCGCCGCTGGCGCTCGGCAACGACATTCGTGGCTTTGAGCGCGGCAAGGACATCCTTTTGGTACTTCAGCGTGTTCGCCAGGCCGAAGATCTGGCTTTGCAGCAGCACCTGATACTCGGGTTTCATCGCGGCGTACTTCCGCAGCAGCCCGAGCTGGAGCTCGAGATCCTCTATCTGCGTGGGGATGCCCTTGCGGAGGTTGTACTCGGCGGAATAGCTCTCGCGATACCGGTTCGTGTTGCCGGGGTTGCCGGCCACGAGCGTGAAGTCGCCCTCCTTCACGCCGCTCGTCGTGACCCGCAGGTGATGGCCCGGTTTCACCGGCACGTGGGACGCGTCGTACTCGTCGTGGTTCCCGTCGGTCCCCTGATAGGCGCGGAGGATCGAAATGTCCGAGACGTACCGGGGAAAGCGGAAGTTCATCTCGTCGCCGCCGAAGTACCCGAGCTGCTTCTCGGGCGCGTAGACCAGACGCACGTCGCGGAAATCCTCGTAGGTGATGAGCAGCAGGCGCGCGCCGCTGTTGAAGTCGACGACGTTGCACGAGAACCGGTTGCCGCGGTCAATCTGGCACGCACGCTCGAGGTCCGACCGCGCTGCCTGACGCACGCGCTGAATCTCGGCAATCGGCATGCCTGGCGTGACTCCGCGATTGACCTCCGCGGTGACATCGCGCGCGCTCAATTCGATCTGCGCTTTGAACCGTTTGCACGGCAGCTCGTCGGCGGGCGACTTCGCCGTGAATCCGCTGTCGATCAGGTTGTCGGCGCGCGCCTTGTTCTGCTCGGCCAGCGTGGACGTGCGGATGCAATCGAGGGCGACGTGATGGTTCGTGAGGATGAGGCCGTTCGCCGAGGCAAACGTGCCGGTCCCGCCGCCGCCGCCCGACACGAGGCGGACGGGAGCCGACTGCAGCCGTTCGAGATCCGACGGCGCGAGGCGCACTCCGTATTTGCTGGCGATGACCTCCAGCGGCAGCTGATCGATGCGCCACATGCCTTCGTCCGCACCGAGCGCCGCCGCGCCCAACGTCGCGAGCGTGAGCGTCACGACAACTCTCATTCTGTTCATGACGCGAAGAATAGCGTAAGCGCCGCGTCACATCCACCGGCCCTCTTTCTAGACATGTGGTATATTTCTAGACATGAGAAACCAATGGCGCTCAGCTTGAAGGATCCTGAAGCCGACCACCTGGCGCGGGAAGTCGCCGCTCGTACTGGCGAGACGCTCACCCGAGCCGTCGTCGTCGCGCTGAGGGAGCGACTCGCTCGATTGCGGGGCCGCGCCAGACGGCGGCGGCTGCGCGACGAACTCCGCGAGATCGCGCAGCGCTGCGCCCAGCTGCCGACGCTCGATGACCGATCCGGCGACGAGATTCTCGGCTACGACGATCGAGGCTTGCCCCGCTGATGGTGTTCGACACATCCGCCCTGCTCGCGTTGCTGCTCGACGAGCCGGAGGCCGAAGCATTCCGCACAGCGGTGGAGGACGACACAACGCGTCTGGTCTCAGCGGCTACACTGCTCGAGACGGCACTCGTCATCGAGGCACGGAAGGGTGAGCCTGGCGGGCGCGAACTCGATTTGCTGGTCCACAAGGCCGAAGTCGAGGTGGTCCCGGTCGAGGCGGAGCACGTCTCGGAGGCGAGGAGGGCGTACCGACGTTTCGGCAAGGGACGTCACGCCGCTGGCCTCAATTTCGGCGACCTGTTCGCCTACGCGCTTGCCCGCACGTCTGGCGAGCCACTCCTCTTCAAGGGCGATGATTTCACCAAAACTGATATCGGTCGCGTGATCTGAGGGCGCCACAATGGCCGGAGCATTGTCGGGCGATAGAACAGCCTCCGCCCAACGTGACTCGATTCCCGATATCGCAGGCGGCAGAGGCTGGTGGACCTGCACGAGAGGGGAAGAATCTGAAGTGAGTTCTGTACTGACGCCGCTCTCCACGTTTCGCGAGCGCTTCGGGGCCTCCCGCCTTCTGATCGGAGTGCTGCACGTGGGCGCGCTGCCGGGCACGCCGCGCGCGTGCGACTCGATCGGCATGTTGATTCGCCGCACCGCTGACGAGGCACAGGTGTACCGCGACGCCGGATTCCCGGCCGTCGTCATCGAAAACATGCATGACCGGCCATATCTCAAAGGCCGTGTCGGGCCGGAGATTACGGCCGCGATGACCGCCATCGCGTCTGAAGTCAAGCGGCAGACCGGGCTGGTGCTGGGCGTGCAGGTTCTCGCCGGAGCGAATCGCGAAGCGCTGGCAATCGCGCACGCGTGTGACGCAGACTTCGTACGCGTCGAAGGTTTCGCGTTCGCACATGTGGCTGACGAGGGACTGATCGAGTCCTGTGCCGGGGAGTTGCTTCGGTACCGCCGCGCTCTCGGAGCCGATCGTGTGCAGGTGTTCGCCGACATCAAGAAGAAGCACAGCGCTCACGCCATTACGGCAGACGTCTCGCTGGAGGAAACCGCGCGGGCGGCCGAGTTCTTTCTGGCCGATGCCGTGATCGTCACCGGAATCGCAACGGGCGTCGAAGCGTCGGGTGAGGACGTCAACGCCGTCGCCGGCGCCGTCTCGATTCCCGTCCTCATCGGCTCGGGCGTCACACCGACGAACGTCGCGCGTTTTGCCGGCGCGCACGGCTACATTGTCGGCTCTGCGATGAAACAGGGTGGGCATTGGAGCAATCCGCTCGATCGTGGGGCCGTGGGAGCGATGGCGCGCGCATTCGCGGCGCTGGACGATTTGTCGTGACACCCACCCTGGTGGTATGGCGAAGAGGGGAAACCGTGAACGAGCTGTACTCGTTCAGTGAGGCGGTGGCGCACGCGCTCGCGACGCGGGCGCCTGTCGTGGCGCTTGAAACGACCCTGGTGACTCACGGTCTGCCGCACCCCGACGGGATCGCAGCTGCCCTTGCGCTCGAAGAGGAGGTTCGCCAATCGTCGGCGACGCCCGCCACCATTGGCGTCCTGCGAGGCACGATCCGCATCGGCATCACGCGCGAGGAGCTCGACGAGCTCGCGACAACGCCCGGTGTCTGCAAGACGAATCTGAGCAATCTTGCAGCCGTGATCGCGTCCGGCGGATTGGGCTCGACGACGGTTGCCGCGACGATGCATGCCGCGCATATGAATGGGATTCGCGTTTTCGCGACCGGCGGCATCGGCGGCGTACATCGTGGGGCTGCCGAAAGCGGGGATGTGTCGGCCGACCTCACCGCGCTGGGGCGTGTGCCTGTCGCCGTGGTCTGTGCGGGCGCCAAAGCGATCCTCGACCTGCCGCGGACCCTTGAGATGCTGGAGACGTTGGGCGTGCCCGTGCTCGGTCTGGAGACGGACGACTTTCCTGCCTTCTATCGGCGAGCGAGTGGGCTCCGAGTGGATCACCGCGTCGAGTCGATCGCGGAGCTTGCCGCCGCCGTCGGCGCGCACTTCCGGCTCGGGCTCGGCACGGGTGTCCTGGTTGCCAATCCCGTTCCGGCCGCGGCAGAAATGTCACGCGATCTCTACGATCGGGCGCTTCAGGCGGCGCAGGCTGACATGCAGCTCCACGGAATTCGCGGGCGTGCGGTGACGCCCTTTCTACTCGACCGCCTGCGTGCCCTCACCGGCGGTGAAAGCGTGCGAACCAACCTGGCGCTCCTGCGCCACAACGCGCGGGTCGCCGCGCAATTGGCGACCGAGCTCGCGGCTCGAGCCGCCCACGGAAACGAACGACTGACGCCATGACGGACGCGTCTCGAGGCGCCGCTCGTCGACCAACGCCCTTCTTCGCCAGTCAACAACTTAGATGCTGGCACGACCGTCGCATCCTAAAGCCGAGGCCATTTGACACCGGGCCTAGATGATGGTCATAATGACCTATATGACCTTTCCCACGACCGGTGTTTTGGAGGTGACCGTGGCGACCGCAAAGGCTCGATTCGCTGCCTGCGTACGAGAGGCGGAACAGGGGACCACCGTCGTGATTACGAAGCACGGGCGACGTGTCGCGGCACTGGTTCCTGCCGGGGACGTCGAGGAGCTCCGGCGACTGCGAGCAGCAGGGCCGAAGGCCGGACTTGCGTCGCTCGCCGGCGGTTGGGAGGGCTCCGACGATCTCGTGAAGGAGATTCGCCGTTACAAGCGGACCCCGCCGCGGGGGATCCCCGATCTCGAGTGATCCGATGGCGTTCCTCTTCGACACGGACGCCGTTTCCGAGGCGCTGAAGCGGCGGCCCGAGCCTGCCTACCTCGAGTGGCTCGCGCGCGTGCCCCGCGACGAGCAGTACGCGAGCGCCGTCACCATCGGCGAGATGTATCGCGGCGCGTTTCGGACCGACGATCGCCGGCATCTCGTGAACATCGAGGAACGGGTGCTGACGACTATCACGGTGCTGCCGTACGACACCGCAGTCGCGCGCGTGTACGGCGATCTGCACGCGCAACTCGGCGCGTCGAATTCATTGATCGCCGACGCCGATCTGCAGATCGCCGCGACTGCCGTGCATCACGGCCTCAGGCTCGTCACCGGAAACCTGAAGCACTTCGCCCGCGTGCCGGGTCTTCTCGTCGAGCGCATCCTCGCTGCCGTGAAGACGCGGCCCTGACCGCGGTCCGCCGAAGCGGTGCGACTGCGAATGGGCAAACGTCAGAAAAAAGGCCGTCCGGGTCGCGCGACCAGAACGGGTGCTGACCGCGATTCTTCCCGACTGATACAGGCCATTCACGCGATCGCCATTCTGGCGTTCGAGGCAGGAGACCAGGAGGGCCTCGCCGCCACCGCCTGGCGGATGCGGCGGATGACCTCCTGATCGGTGGGATATGGTGAGCTCAGCGCCGGCCGCAGCGGCAGCGGGATCTCGTCCATGCGATACGCGGTCCCGGCCGCGCTGATCCCGGTGACGGCCGTGGTGATGTGCACGCGCGCCAGTCGGCTCGTGTGAGTCACCTTGGGATCCAGCACGATCGTCGGGATGCGTGCAAGGTGATCGATGCCCGGCTGTGGCATCGTCGCCCCCGGATCGGCGCCCAGGATGAGAGCGGCGTCGTTGTCTCCACGGACCAGCAAATCCACCGTCGAGAACTCACCGGGATTGAACCGGGGGTAGCCACGAGTGAGGCTGACGCCGAACGGAAAGCCGGTGGTCCAGCGCATCACCATGTCCGAGCCGGTGACGTTTCCATGCCCGCGCATCGGCATGCACACGAACTTGGTGAACGCGTTCAGTTCCGCCGCGAGCGCGAGGATCCCGGCGGAGTTCATGTGCTTGCCCCGGGTCATCGAGACGCCCATTCCGAAGAACAGCACGCCGAACCGGGCGCGCTTCATGCGGTCGACCAGGTCCTGGAGCTGGGCGAGCGTGAGCCCGGTTTCCGCGGCGCGCCGTTCGTCCACCTGCTGGTTCTTGACCAGCGCGCGCAGAGTGGTCAGCACTTCGAAGTCCTTGCCCGGCCGAATCTGAAGGAACAGATCCGCGGCCTTCGAGCTCATGGTCTCCCGGATGTCCACGAGGACCATGGTCCGGCCCTTGCGACCCTCCGGCACGAATCGGCCCTTCTGCGTCAGGGTGTACTTGGTGAAATGACGCGGGTGGCATTCCGCGGGGTTGCCGCCCCAGTAGACGATGAAATCCGCCCGATTCTTGACTTCGCCCAGCGTGCACGTGACCTTGCCACCCAACTGGGCGGCTATCTCAGTGGGGCCGTGTCAAAGCGACGTGTGGCTGTCGACCACTCCTCCGATCATCTCGGCCAGAGCCACGGCTTCGCGCTGGGCCTCGCACGTGATGTTGCTCAGCCCGTAGACCAACGGCATGTTGGCATCGTAGAGGAAGTCGGCAGCGGCTTTGACGGCGGAGTCGAGTGTTGCGGGTTTGCCGTCGATCAACGCATCGGGAAACAAGCGCTCGGCCGTGTGATTCTTGAACCACGCGTCCCCGAGACTGCAGGCGTTCTTCGCCTTGACGATGCGATCTCCCTCGGTGTGCAATTCGATGTCGTCGCACACGCACCCGCAGAAGGTGCACGTGGCGTCCTTCACGACGTTGAGGCTCATTGCAGCTCCCACGTCACGATGTCACTTCGTCATTTCTGCTCGTACCTGCCCGGACCGGGCGGGATGACGAACGTTCACCCAAGCTCCCGGCCGGGGAAGCTCCCCTTGATGCGGCGCGGCCGGTACCGCCCGGCCTCGAGCTGCTCCCAGGCTGGGACGTGCTCTTCCGTCACTTCATGGGACTCGATGTGGACGACCCAAGGTTCTTCGAGTTTCTTGGGGGTATCGACGGTACGCATCTGCCTCCCGGTTGTTCGTTCCGGCTGAAGAGCGTCTGAAAGAATCTCGGAGTGTCCGCTCTAAAACCGGACATTACGCGGAAATCGGCTCGACCTCGACTTCCCAGCCCTTTGACGTCGGCATTCCAGTGCCATCGGTGTATCGGCCCATGAGGTGGCAGGTGGGCGGCCCATAAGGGACGAAGATCATGCCCTGTGGCACCTTTCCTTCCACGCATCGAAAGGTCGCCTCGCCGTGCTCGGACCGAACGCGAACGCTGTCCCCCGGCTGGATCCCGACCGCCTTCATGTCCCCGGGATGCATGGTCAAGGTGTTCACGATGGCCTGATACTCCACGTGATCCTTGCCGACGTTGATCTGCTGGCCCTGCCTGGTCGTGCGGCCCGCGTTCATGATGAAGCGCTTTTTCTCCACATTCGCACGTCCCGTTCTGCGGGGTTTCGAAAAACCATCATAGCATCCCGGCGATGACCTTTCGGCTCATCGCTCATCCTGAGCTTGTCGAAGGATGGGCGTTGCGAACCCCCGCTCCCATGCGGCGAGCTCCGCGTACACGCGCTCGGCGCGACCGACGAGCGCGGCGTGGCATGCGACGGCATCGCGGCCGGCGGCGAACACGGTGCAGACCGGCCGGCCCGCGCAGATTCGTGCTCCCGGACGCGGAATGTCCCTGACGCTCGAATCCGCGAGCCACACGCGCGTGTCGCCGACGGTGACGTCGTGCCGCGCGAAGACGACAGCTTTGCCTGCGGCGCCCGGGCTGCGCCGGGCGCTCACAAGATCGAACGCGGGCAGCGCGCCAGCTTCGCACGCGGCCGCGTGTGCCCCGAACACCGAGAGACCGTAGACGCGCTCCACGAGCTCCATCGACGAGGACCAACGGGGGTTCACCTCGACGACGTACGGAACGCGTCCGCAGGCGATGAAGTCGATGCCGTTGACGCCGACGACGCCGAACTCCTCGGCCACCGCGCGCGCGAGCGCGCACGCCGCGTCCACGAGCGCTTCGTCGCGCGCGAACTGCGCGTCGCCGGCCGCCGCGAGGATGTTGCCGCAGTACCGGTATCCCGCCGCGCCGAAGGCGTGTTCGCCGACCAGCTGGCGGGACACACCAAGTGGCACGGCGCGCCCGGCGGCCGCGACGAACGCCACCGAGCCGGGCGTGCCCTTCACGAGCTCCTGCAGGTAGCAACCGCGCGGCAGGCGCGTGCCGCGACGCCAGGGGCGTACACCGCGCCCGCCCCCCGAAGCCAGCGGCTTGACAAGCCAGTCGCGGTCTTGTTCGAAGGTTCGTCCTTCGACAGGCTCAGGATGACCGTCTTCGACGGGCCTGCCCTGAGCAAACAGCTCATCCTTCGACTGGCTCAGGCTGACCGCCTTCGACTGGCTCAGG
>Ga0066656_10000695_pt1 | contig 13638 bp, 14 predicted proteins | sample GraSoiAngelo_105_FD_71411 | JGI IMG/M metagenome (GOLD analysis project Ga0066656, IMG submission 71411) | Grasslands soil microbial communities from the Angelo Coastal Reserve, California, USA - 14_0903_05_40cm | ecosystem: Environmental > Terrestrial > Soil > Grasslands | place: USA... | reverse complement strand
TGCCACCAGAGATCGTAGGTCTGCTGATGCGCGACCCCGGTGAGCCCAGCGTCATACAACGCGGATGCCATCTGCGCGCCGACGAGATTGATGCCGGCGACGATCGCGGGATCGAGGTTCGGGTTGACGGGATCCTGGAAGGGAGGCACGAAGAGGCGCACGCCGTTCGCGCCCATCTGATGCACGTCGTAGACGATCTCCGGAAACCATTCCTTGTACAACATCCGTGTGACGAGCCGTGTCTCGACCTGCGTCAGCATGAACCAGTCGCGATTGTTGTCGTGGCCGATGTATTTGTGATAGAGCCAGGGCAGGGGCCCCCCCTCGTACCGCGTCCCCTTGTAGCGGCGATACCAGCTCACGACCGTATCGAGGCCGTCGGGGTTCATCGACGGGATCATCAGTACCACGACGGAGTCGAGCAGGCGGCGCAATTCGGGATCGGTGACGAGCCGGTAGGCGAGTGTCATGCCCATCTGGCTCGACGCCACTTCGGTCGAATGGATGTTGTTGCTGATCAGAATGACGGCGGGTTGCCTGGTGCGAATGTCTGCCAGCGCGGTATCGGTGAGCCGCCGCGGATCCGCGAGCAGCGCCTGCGCCTGTTTGATCTCGGTGAGCCGCTGCTGATTGGCGGGAGACGTGATCGTCAGCAGCAGAAACGGACGGCCTTCCGTCGTGCGACCGAGCGTGTCCACACGCACGTAGCGGCTGCGCTGCGCGAGCCCGTTCATGTAGCCGCTGACCTGTCGCCAATCCGCGAGTACGGAGTCGGCGCCCGGCTCGAACCCAAGGAAGTCGGCCGGACGGCTTGACGGTCCGACAGTCTGTAACGCCGCCAACAGAATAAGAGCGCTCATGAGATCAATCCGAGTTGGGAGCCAACCTTCTTGAAAGCCCTGAGGGCAAAGTCGAGATCGTCACGCGTGTGAGCCGCCGACAGTTGGCAGCGCACGCGGGCATGTCCTTGCGGCACAACGGGATAACCGAACCCAGTCACGAAAACCCCTTCGGCCAGCAGCAGCTCGCTCATGTGAATCGCCTTGGCGGTCTCGCCCAGGATGACCGGCACGATGGGCGTCTCGCCCGCGAGCGGCTTGAAGCCGAGCGACAGGAGCTGCTCGCGGAAGTAGCGGGCGTTCTGATGCAGCCGGGTGACTAGCTGGGGGTGCGCCTCGACATGGCGCACCGCGGCCAGGGCGCTGGCCGCGACGGTCGGTGGAAGCGCATTGCTGAACAGCTGGGGCCGGGAGCGCTGCGTGAGGTAGTCGGTGAGCGCGAGCGGGCCGGCCGTGAATCCGCCAGCCGCGCCGCCCAGCGCTTTACCGAGCGTCGAAGTGATCACGTCGATCTGGCCCAGCATGCCGAAATGCTCGGCGGTGCCGCGGCCGCCTTTGCCGAGGACGCCGGTCGCGTGCGAGTCATCGACGGCGAGCACCGCGTCGTACTTCCGCGCCAGCTCCGCGAGCTCGGGCAGCTTCGCAATGTCGCCCTCCATCGAGAAGATGCCGTCCGTGAAGATCAGCTTGCGCCGCACATTGCCCGCGGCGCGCAGCTTCTCCTCGAGGTCGGCCATGTCGGAATGCTTGTAGACCGCGGTCTGGCACTTGGTGATCGTCTTGGCGAGGCGAATCGAATCGATGATCGACGCGTGGTTCAACTGGTCGGAGATGACGATGTCCGGCTCGCTCAACACCGTCGGGCACAGCCCTTCGTTGGCGTTCCAGCAGCTGACGTAGCTGAGCGACGACTCGCAGCCGACGAATCGCGCGAGCGCATGCTCGAGCTCGCGATGCACGGTGAACGTGCCGCAGATGAAGCGCACCGATCCGGTGCCGGCGCCCCAGCGTTCGAGCGCGTCCTTGCCGGCCTGGACGACCTCGGGGACGGCGCACAGGCCGAGGTAGTTGTTGGAGGACAGGATGACGACTTCGCCGCGTCCTTCCATGCGCACGCGCGGCCCCTGCGGTGAATCGAGGTAATTGAGCCGTTTGTAGACGCCCTCTTTCTTGAACTCCGCGAGCTCGTCCTGCAACTGCGCGATGAAGCTCATACGATCTCCAGAATGACTTTGCCGGCGTCACCCGAACGAATGGCGGCGAGTGCGTCGTCGATCTTGGGAAGCGGGAACTTGTGGGTAATGACGGGTCGGGGGTCGAACTGCCCGCTGATGAGGAAGCGACGCATCTGGTGCCAGGTCTGGTACATCTTGCGGCCAATCACGCCGTACACCGTGATCCCTTTGAAAATGATCTCGTTGGCAAAGTCCATCGGTATCGTGCCGTCCGGAATTCCGAGCAGCTGCACGCGCCCGCCCATCCGCACGGCCGCGAACGCCTGGTGCAGCGCCGAGGGCACGCCTGACATCTCGCACACCACATCCGCTCCCTCCCCGGCGGTCTCGGCGAGGACCGTCTTCACGACGTCGTCCTTCTTGGGGTTGATCGTGACGTGTGCGCCCATCGTGGCGGCGAGCGCGAGCCGCTTCGGGTTGACGTCGGACGCAATGACCTTAGTGGCGCCCGCCGCGCGGGCAATGCCCACCGCAAAGCAGCCGATCGGCCCGCACCCCACAATCAAAACAGTGCTGCCGGGAATCTCCGCCGTCAGCACCGTGTGAAACGCATTGCCCATCGGGTCCATGATTGCGCCGACCTCGGTGGGGATCGTCCCCCCGTCGAGCGTCAGGACGTTGGTCGCCGGCATCACGATGTACTCGGCGAACGCGCCGTCGCGATCGACGCCGATGATGCGGGTGTTCTGGCAGATGTGACTGTTGCCGGTGCGGCATTGGAGACAGTGGCCGCAGACGATGTGGCCTTCGGCGGTGACGAGGTGGCCCGCGCGGAGCCCGGTGACCCCGTCGCCGACCGACTCGATCTCTCCCGCGAATTCGTGCCCGACGACGATGGGCGGGTTGATGCGGCCTTGCGCCCAGGCGTTCCAGTCGGCGATGTGGAGGTCAGTCCCGCACACCCCCGCGTGCCGCACGGCGATCAGCACCTCGCCGGGACCCGGGGACGGCTTCGGAACGGTCGTGACCTTCAGCCCAGGGGCGCGGCTCGGCTTCACAATGGCTTGCATGTGCACTCGGGATGCGGGATGCGAGAAGCGGGATACGTTAGAAGATCGAACGCGTGAAGCCACCGTCTACCTGCAGCACGGCGCCGGTAATATAGCTGGCCAGTTCGGACGCCAGGAACACGACCGCTGCGGCGAGCTCCGCCGGTGTGCCGATTCGCCCCATCGGTATTTCGGCCAGGCGCTGCTTGATCATCTCGGGACGGGCCTTCGACAGCTCTGCGATGCGCTCGGTCGCGATGAAGCCGGGGCAGATGCTGTTCACCGTGATGCCATCTTTCGCGACCTCGTCCGACAGCGCCTTGGCAAATCCCAGGACGCCGGCGCGCGCGGTCGAAGAAAGGATGAGACCGGGCAGCGGCTGCAACGCAGCGACGGACGCGAGGCAGATGATCCGGCCCCATTTCGCTTTGCCCATGATCGGTACCGCAGCGCGAGCCAGATGGATCGTCGAGAGCAGGTTCAGGGCGATCGCCTTCTGCCAGGCGTCAACCGGCTGATCCTTGAACGGTGCGGCGGGCGGGCCGCCCGCATTGCAGAACAGGATATCGAGGCGGCCAAATTTCTCCGCGACGCGGTGCACCAGCGCGGTGGCCTGCTCCGGATCCGACACATCGGCGGGGAACGGCGCATCCTTGCGTCCGTTGATCGCGACCTGCGCCCCCTCTTCCTCCAGGATGTCCGCGACGGCGCGGCCGAGGCCGCGGGTGCCGCCACAGACCAGCGCGACGCGGCCTTTCAGCCCGAGGTTCACGCGCGTTCGAGCCGCACGGCGCAGACCTTCAGCTCGGCCATCTTCGCGTAGGGGTCCAGCACGGGGTTCGTGAGCAGATTGGCCGCCGCTTCGCGGAAGTGGAACGGCACGAACACCTGCCCGCGGGCTACGCGTTCGGAGATGCGGGCAGCGCTGACCATCGAGTTGCGGCGCGAGGTGAGCCGCACGAGCTCGCCTTCCCGGACGCCAAGCAGTTTCGCGTCGTCGGGGTGAATCTCGACGATCGCCGTCGGCTCGCGGGCATCGAGGCCGCTGGCGCGCCGCGTCATCGTGCCGGTATGCCAGTGGTAGAGCTGGCGACCGGTGTTCATCACGAACGGGTACTCATCGTCCGGCAGCTCGACGGGATCGGTGTACGCGACGGCCACGAAGGTGGCTCGGCCATCGCCCGTGGGGAACGCGTGGTCGAACAGGAACGATGTGCCGGGATGCTCGGGATTCGGGACCGGGTACTGCAAGCCGGGTCCTTCGAGTCGCGGATACGTGACGCCGGCCCAACTTGGGGTCACACGCGCGATCTCGCGCATGACCTCCTCAGCCTCTCGGAACGGCGTCGTGAGTCCCAGACGGTTCGAGAGGTCGATCAGAATCTCAAGATCACCGCGAGCTGCTCCGGGTGGACTACAGGCCTTGCGCGTGAGCTGAATGCGACGCTCGGTGTTGACGAACGTGCCTGTCTTCTCGGCAAAACTCGCCCCCGGCAGTACGACGTCGGCGTAGCGCGCCGTCTCGGTGAGAAAGAGGTCCTGCACCGCCAGGAACTCGAGCTCCTGGAACCAGTGTTCGGCGTGCGCGATGTCGGGGTCGGAGATGAGGGGGTTCTCGCCCATGATGTACATCCCGCGCACCCCGCTCTCTGGTTTCACCACCTCGGTGACCATGAGGCCACTCTTGAGCGACAGCGATTCTTCGGGCACGCTCCAGGTCTTGGCGAAGCGCTCGCGCACTTTGCGATCGCCGACCGGCTGATAGTCGGTATAGACGAATGGAATCGCACCGACATCGGACGCGCCCTGCACGTTGTTCTGGCCGCGCACCGGCAACATCGCTGCGCCCCAGCGCCCGATCATGCCGCAGGCGAACATCAGATTGAGCAGCGACGTCACGATGTCGGTGCCGTTGGCGTGCTGGGTGAGTCCCATCGCCCACAGGGTCGAGGTGTTGGGGCCTCGGGCATATGTCTCCGCGGCGCGACGAATCTTCTCGGCAGGGACGCCGGTGATCTTCGCCGCCTTCTCGGGCGTGTAGGGCTTTACGGCTGCGCGGACCTTCTCAAAATCATGCGTACGCTTGGCGATGAAATCCCTATTCTCCAACCCTTGTCCCAAAACGTGATTCAACATCGCCGAGTAGAGGGCGACGTCGGTGCCGGGCTGCATTTGCAGGTGAATGTCGGCGCGCCCCGCCAGCTCGGTGCGGCGAGGGTCGGCGACGATCAGTTTGGCGCGCTTCTCGTGCGCGCGCTTCAGCGCCGCGCCGAAGACCGGGTGCGACTCCGTCGTGTTGGCGCCGGCGATGAAGATGACGTCGCAGGCCTGCTCGATTTCCCGCATCGAGCCGGACGCCGCCGCGGTGTTGATCGCGCGCTGCATTGCCGCCACCGACGTCGAATGGCACAACCGCGTGCAGTGGTCCACGTTGTTCGTGCCCAGGGCGCCGCGGAACAGCCGCATCATGAGGTAGTTCTCTTCGTTCGAGCACTTGGCCGAGGAGAAGCATGCCAGGGCATCAGGACCGCGGGCCGCCTTGATCCGGAGCAGCTCCTGGGACGTCAGCTCGAGCGCTTCCTCCCAGGTGGCCTCACGGAACGGCGTGTACCAGTCCTCCGGGGTCGCGACGCGGTCGCGGATGTCCAGGTCCAGCCGGTCGAGCAGCGGCAGCGCGCGCACGCTCTTGCCGGTGGCGCGCGGCGGCGTGCCGGGCTTGGGCCGCTTTCCTTCCGCTTCGATCGTCCGCCAAGGTCCCGCGCGCCGTTCGGGACCGTTGGCTCCTTTCCACACCCAGCCCCCAATCCCCTTCTCCCAGCCCCTTCTTATCAGCGGCCGAGTGAGGCGGTCGCGGTGCTGCGGGAAATCGTAGCCGAAGCGGCCCTTCACGCAGGTGGAGCCCTGGTTGGGGGTGTTCAGCTCGATGTCGGGGGACGTGACGCGGATGACCTTGTTGTCGGCAACGTGCAGGTCCACCTGACAGCCGACGCCGCAATACGGGCACACCGAGCGCACGACCTTGTCCGGGTGTCGGATCTGCTCGGGGGCGAACCGCTGGCGCGGCATCACCTCGAAGATCGCGCCGGTGGGACAGACGCGCACACACTCGCCGCACCACGTGCACCCGGCCTTGTCGGGGTCGCCGTCGGCGCCGACGATGATTTCGGCGTGCTCGCCGCGGTAGCCGACATCGAGCACGCCAACGACCTGAATGTCCTCGCAGGCGCGCACGCAGCGTGTGCAGAGGATGCAGGTGGACATGTCGTGGCGGATCATCGGGTCGCCGGGCCGCTCGTCCCCCGAGCGCAGCGACAGATCGCGGTCCTCGAGGGGCGTCGGGACGACGTCGTATTGCACGAGATACCGCTCGAACTCGTTGCGCGGGTTAGCCCGACCGCCGTTGCGGAGATGATCGGCAGGGTAGCGCTCGGCGAGGAGGCGCAGCACCCCCTTGCGGTTTTCGACCGCGGCGTGAGACTGCGTGGTCACCACCATCCCGTCCGCAACTTTGGTGGCGCACGCCGGGATGAGCTTCGGCTGGCCTTCGGCCGAGACGAGGCAAATGCGGCAGTTGCCGACGATCGGCAACGTCGGATACCAGCAGAGCGTTGGGATCTCGATGCCTGCGGCTCGCGCCGCATCGAGGATGGTCTGGCCGTCCGCTGCGGGGACGGCGCGGCCGTCGATCAACAGCTTCGCCATAGCTCTATAAGTACCCGTCTCCGCGGCTATTGCAAAGGATGAGCGGCCAGCACGGCGCGGGCTGAACCTGTTGTATACCAGCATCACTCGTGATGGGGTTTTCTTGATCGAGCACGGCGAAGTGAGCGTAAAGCGTGGGTGCGAGTCTTGCTTCAAGAGGGAGTGGTTGCAGTGACGACACCCCCCCTTTTGGAGCATCTCTGTGGCTGGTGGGCTGCTCATTCTGGCCGTCTCGAGTGCCTTGGTAGGCGGCGACGATCCGTCTCACAATCAGGGTCCGCTCGGGCGCCTCGTAAAGGACCTCCGCAAGCCCCAGCTTGCAGCGCTCGAATGGCAGGATCACGCGCTGCGTTTCAGTTCCACCATTCTCATCGCGGCGGACTGGCTCACGACTGTCGATGGCATTAGGCAGGGACTCCCCGAGTCCAACCCCTTGCTCGGCACACACCCTTCGCTAGGTCGGGCAAACCTCATGATTGCGACGGGGTTGCTCGCCAACGCTTTTCTGGTACCGAAGATCAAAGACCCGGAACTACGGCGGGGGATTTGGCTGGCGATGGTGCTGATTGAACTTCACGCCGTGCAAAACAATCGGAGCCTGGGGCTCCGGTTCAACTTTCGGTTGTAGCTGGGTTCAGACCTTCGGGTCTACCGGCAAATGGCGATGCGTGTGATCGCCATCTTCCCCCTCATCGAGGAACCAGCAGTAGGCCCAGATCTTGGCCGGTCTCAGAATCTGTTGTCCGGCGCGCAGGATGATGCCCATCGGCTCATCGTCGAGTACCATAGGAAGGCTGGTCATGCCGGCGAGCCAAGCAACAATCCTGCCACGCTGCCATCGTGCTACGTGCAGACATGCCAACGGGTTACAGTTGTTAATTGATCCCGCAGAGTCACTCGGACACGTTCAGCGCCGTGTCGAGCCGACGCGGTGGCTTGATCGCGGTGAACCCCGAACGTTTCGAGCGGCGCGTCCCCCCGCGTTGGACCTGCCAGCCCTGATACAGCGTCTGGAGCGCCTCGGGAGCGAGCGGAATGACTTCTCGGTTCTCGGCGGCGGGCGGGAGAATCACATGCACCCCTCCCGAGGGCGTCCTCACTTGTAGATCGCCAATCAATGACGTGCGCTGTCTCGCGCGCAATGAACCGAGACACGCCGGCGCGATCGCCACGAGGGACGGCGCCAGGTCGGGAAACCAGCTCCCGAAGTTGATCACCAACGCCTGAAACGCACCCGCAAGCTGTTCGGCAACTGCGCGGCCTTCGGCCGCCTCGACCGCCCCCAGATCCTGGTCCAGCAAAAACACTTCGGCGTCGTGGGCTGCCAGGAATAGCGCTTCGCCTAACGCGGCGGCGCCGAGCACGACGACGACGTCACCCGGCTCGAGCCGCGCCGCCCAGGGGACGATCGGATGCGCGCGGTCCAGCCCCCAGTGCGTCGGCGCCCGCTGCGCCTCCCGCAGCGTGCGATGCTTCTGGCGCCAGCGCGGAAATGACGGCAGCCGCAGGCGGCGCGCGATGATGCGGTCCACATGCTCGAGCAGCAGCACTTCGGTCAGCAGGTATTGGTCCTGCGCGCCGGCCTGCAGCTCGCGCACCGCTTCGTCGCCGATCTTCAGGAGCTCCGCCCGCGGCACCGTGTTCTTGTACTCCTCCAGGCGCTGGAGAATGAACTCCTGGTACTCCTGCTTCAGTGACCGTGGCACGCGGCGCACAGGTGCCATCCCTGTGCTGCTGGTGCGCTCGAAGGGCAGGGAACTCAGCATGGCTCGACGTGCACCGTCACGGCTTCGAGCTCCAGGTCTTTCTTCAGCCGCTCTTCGACCGCGTCGGCGATCGCGTGCGCATCACTGACGTTCGCCGCGGGATCCACGGCGATTGTGACTTCGGCGTAGCGGACACCGGCGTTGCCGCCGCGGGAGCGGATGCTGTAGGCGCTCTTCACGCCCTCGACGGCCTGCGCCGTTTGCCGGATCGTGGGCGCCGGAATGGCGCGCTCGTCCACGAGGACCGGCACCGCGCGCGCGAGAATCTGGTAGGCCACTCGCACGATCAGCAATGCGATCACGATGGCGATGGCGGGATCAACCCACGTGGCGCCGCGCCGGGAGAACAGGACCCCGATCAGCACCCCGATAGTGATGAAGACATCGGTGCGCGTATGGGCGGCGTCGGCGATGAGCAGTTCGCTCGACAGCTCGTGGCCTCGGGCGTTCTCGTACCAGGCCACGAATATGTTCGTCAGCAGCGTCGCGCCGAGCAGGGCGAGGCCGAGATCGGTGATCCGGATCGCGTGGCCGCCCGCCAGCAGATGACCGATGGCGCTGCGCACCAGCTCGAAGCACGTGATCGACAGGAAGACCACGATCCCAAGGGCTCCCAGCGTTTCGAACTTGCCGTGGCCGTACGGGTGGTCTTCGTCGGGCTCGCGTGCCGCAACGCGGACGACCACGAGGCCTAGCACGTTATAGGCGGCATCGACGGAGGAGTGCGCGGCGTCGCCGATGACGGCGAGTGAGCCGGACAGCATGCCGATGACGGCTTTGGCCACGAGGACCGCGATGTTCGCTACTAAAAGTCCCGCGAGTACGCGGCGCACGGCGCGGGACCGATCCAGGGCTTTGTCCGCAGCGGACATGGTGTGCAAGCTTGTGATGGGGGCCGATTTAGTCAACGCAGGTCAGGACGGGCGCAGCATGCTGCGCCCCTACTTGACAACATTTAGACACTTGTATAAATATCTCGCCCATGGACGATTCGCTGTTCCGAGCCCTGGCCGATCCCACCCGGCGCAAGATCCTCGAGTTGCTGACCGAGAAGGATCGGACCGCGGGGGAGATCGCCGAGCAGTTTCCAATCGCGTTCGCGTCGGTGTCGCACCACCTCGGCGTCCTGAAGGCGGCGGACCTCGTCGCCAGCGAGCGCGAGGGGCAGTTCATCCGCTACCGGCTGAATACGACGGTCTTTCAAGAAGTGGTGCGGTATTTCATAACTCGTTTTGGAGGAAACCACGATGCGTAGCCGCTGGTTTGGACTCGTGATTGCGGCGGTGGCCGTGGCTGTCTCCCTCTGGGCCTACCCGCAGCTGCCACCGACCGTCGCGACGCACTGGAATGTGCGCGGGGAGGCCGACGGGTTTTCCGGCCGCGTCGTGGCCGTCTCGATCATGCCGCTCCTCATCATCGTGATGACCGGGCTGTTCAACGTGCTGCCCAGGCTAGACCCGCGGCGGGCGAACTACGCCAAGTTCATCGGCACGTATTGGCTGATCGCGAATGCCGTGATCCTGTTCATTTTGATCGGGCATGGGATGATCGTTGCGACCGGCCTCGGCTATCCCGTGAAAATCGGCCGCACCCTGCCGATCGGTGTCGGGCTGCTTTTCATCGTCCTCGGCAACTACCTCACGCGCGTCGAACCCAACTTCTTCGTCGGCATTCGCACGCCCTGGACCCTCTCCAGTGATACCGTCTGGCGGAAGACACATCGCACGGGCGGATGGCTGATGGTGCTCGGGGGATTCGTCATCGCCGCGTGTGCCTTTTTCCCGCCCGGCGCGTTTCTCCCGCTATTCATCGCGGCGGTCCTCATCATGGCGGTGATTCCGATCGTGCAGTCCTACGTCCTCTGGAAACGGGAACAATCGAAACCATGACCATTTTTTGTATCGCCCTGGTCGCACTGACACTACAGCGTGCCGACACCATACCACCGGCCGTAGCTGTCGAGTCGCCCTACACGATCCACAGCGGCGCGCTCGAGCTGGGCGGGACGCTTACGCTGCCGCGCGGCGCGACTGGGGGTGTGCCTGTCGTCGTCATCATCGCCGGCTCGGGTCCGACGGATCGCAACGGCAATTCGATGATGGGCATCAGGCCGAATTCCTACGCGCAGCTCGCCTGGCGCCTCGCCGAGCGCGGCATCGCGTCGCTGCGCTACGACAAGCGGTCCATGCCGGGAACGAAGGGTACGTTCGACCTGACCAAAATGACGCTGGATGATTTCGCAGCGGACGCGCGTGCGGCGGCGGAATCGCTGGGGCACGACGCGCGGTTTTCCCGTGTCGTTCTACTCGGTCACAGCGAAGGCGCCTCGCTTGCTTTCATCGCGGCGCGGGCGGGAGCACCTGTCGCCGGCGTGATCAGCGTTTCCGGCCTGGGCCGCCCGTTGGGCGTTGTCATCCGTGAGCAGCTCGGGCGGCAGTTCGACAGCGCGACACTAGTTCGCTACGACACTGCCATGGCGCAGTATCTGCGGGGCGACCAGCCGAAGGACGTGCCGCCGCCGCTCGCGCCCCTCTTTGTCCCGATCAACCTGTCCTTCATGAAATCGCTCTCATCGTTCGATCCCCCGGCGGCGATCCGGGCGGTGCGCCAGCCCGTGCTGATCGTGCAAGGGGGGCGCGACCTGCAAGTCACTGTCGCCGATGCCGAGCGGCTTCATGCGGCCAAGCCCGATGCCCAGCTCGTGGTAGTGCCGTTGGCGAATCACGTGCTGAAGCAGTCGACGGACACCACGCTGCAAGGTCAAATGCCGACCTATCAGAACCCCACGGTGCCCATCATGCCGGACGTGGCGAGCGCAATCGCGGATTGGATTCGGAAATTGGGGTCGTGACGGGGGACGGGTAGTAGGGGCGCAGCATGCTGCGCCCCTACCAACACCGTCATTTCGCACCCCTACATCCTCGCAATCATCCCCGCGCGCGCAACAACACGCATTTCAAATAGCCGGTCTCAGGAACGTTGAGCAATTCGGGATGATCTGCGGCGGCGCCAATGGCCGTGACGAACTGCATCCGCCGGCCGGAGTCGCGCGCGGCATCCACCAGCATCGCGTTGAAGACGTCTCGGCTCACGTGATACGAGCATGACGACGTGAACAACACGCCGTCCGGCGCCAGGATCTTCATCGCCCGGAGATTGATCTCCTTGTAACCCGCGACGGCGCGCTCGAGGTTGGCCTTCGTCTTGGCGAACGCCGGCGGATCGACCACGATCGTGTCGAACTGCTCGCGGCGCCGCTCGAGCTCGCGGACCAGGTCGAACGCGTTCCCCTCGCGCCAATTGATGTTGCCAATCCCGTTGAGCCGGGCGTTTTCGGCACCGCGCGCCAGCGCCTCGATGCTCTGGTCAACGGCTACGACTTCCCTGGCCTTACGAGCAAGGTGCAGGGCGAATGACCCGTGGTAGGTGAAGAGATCGAGCGCGCGACCGCCTGGCCGCGTGTGTTGTCCCACCAGAATCCGGTTTTCGCGCTGATCGAGGAACGCGCCCGTTTTCTGTCCCGACCATGGCGCCGCCAGGTACTTCAAACTGTCCTCGACCACCTCCACAACTTCGGGAACTTGGCCGAAGGCCAACAGAACCTCCGAAGGCAGCCCCTCATGCCGCCGGACCGCGGCATCGTTGCGGAGCAGGATGCCCTCTGGTGCGAGGGCGGCGCCGATTCCTGCGAGCACCTCGGCGCGCGCGGTCTCGAGGCCCGCCGAGAGCAACTGGACGACGATCCAGGGTCCGTACTTGTCGATGATGAGCGACGGCAGGCCGTCGCCTTCGGCGTGCACGACGCGCCACGCACTTGCCTGGATTCCGTTGCGGCGACTCGCGGCTGCCGCGATGCGCGCGGTCCACCACTGTGCATCGATGGCTTCGTTGCCGCGCGTGAGGAGACGGAGCCGGATCTCGGAGCTCGGGGAGTAGAGCGCCTGGCCGAGGAACTTGCCTTTTCGGTCCGTGACGGGGACGATGCCGGGTTTCTTGTCAGGCTCTTCGGCGACGTCGCTACGATAGATCCAGGGGTGGCCCTGTTTCCAGCGCTCAGCGCCTCTGGCTGTGACTTTGACCGTCAACGATCGGGCCTGAGCTTCGCAGCGTCTCTGAGATACATATGTTTCAGCGAGGTCTGAGGCTTGGCTGTGTAGAAATGCAGCAGCACCCTGATGCAGCGCCGTAAACCGGTGGGAACGGCGACTTCCGCCGTCCCGAGCAGCGGCACGTCGGTCCAGCCGAGCCGGCGAGCGGCGCGGGCGGGATACTCCGCCGTAAGATCGGGCGACGACGTGAAGATGGCGCTCTCGACGTCGCCCGGGTCAAAGCCGTTCGCATCGCGAAGCGCGGCCAGCAGCTCTTCGGTCGCCTCGAGAATCGCTTCACTTGTATTCGCGGTCGCCGTGGTCGCACCACGCAGGCCGCGCAGGATCTTGGTCATGGCGCTTGCCGATCAGTTGCGCTTGATGGTGATCACGGATCCCGTTCTGCTCAAGGGGCGGGATCCGGTGGCCGTGTGTCGCGCCGCGGTAACCGGTGGTGCGACGATGGTTCAGGTGCGCTGGAAAGATGGCACGCCCGCCGAAATCTTGGAGCTAACCCAGGCGCTTGTGGCGGCGCTGCCGGTTCCCGTGCTCGTCAACGACCGAGTCGATATCGCGCTGGCCGCCGGCGCCGCCGGTGCCCACCTCGGCTGGGATGACCCGCCCCTCGACGCCCTGCGCCCACACTTGCCAGCGGGATTTCTGCTCGGCCTCTCCGTCGGGTCGCCGGACGAGGCGGCGCGTGCCCCGGCCAACGCCGACTACTGGAGTGTCGGTCCTTGCTTTGCCACTCCAACGAAGCAGGATGCGGGTCCGGCGCTCGGTCCGGAGGGCTTTGCGGCCATCGCGCGGTTAGCGCCGGAGGGGACCCCTGTGATTGGTATCGGCGGCATCACGGTGTCAAACGCTCGCTCGATCATCGAAGCAGGTGCTACCGGCGTTGCAGTCGTGGGCGCTGTGATTGGTGCACCGAACGCCGAAGCGGCTGCACGGGCGCTGCGCCAGGCCATGAGCTAGCTTCGCCGCCCTTCGCCGCCGCTTCTAATCGCCGCCGTTTCACC
>Ga0066656_10000688_pt1 | contig 13655 bp, 14 predicted proteins | sample GraSoiAngelo_105_FD_71411 | JGI IMG/M metagenome (GOLD analysis project Ga0066656, IMG submission 71411) | Grasslands soil microbial communities from the Angelo Coastal Reserve, California, USA - 14_0903_05_40cm | ecosystem: Environmental > Terrestrial > Soil > Grasslands | place: USA... | reverse complement strand
CACTCGTACGCGATCGTGGACGAGGTCGACTCGATCCTGATCGACGAGGCGCGGACGCCGTTGATCATCAGCGGGATGGTCGCTGACTCCGCCAAGTGGTACCAGACCTTCGCCAGGATCGCGCCCCGGCTCTCGATCGACGAGGACTACGAGGTCGAAGAGGCCAAGTACCAGGTGGCCGTCACCGAGCAGGGCGTCGCGAAGGTCGAGGAGCTGCTCAACATCGAGAACCTCTACGACAGCTCCAACACGATGCTGGTGCATCACCTGCACAACGCGCTCCGCGCGAAGGAGCTCTACAAGCGCGACGTGGCCTACGTGGTCCAGAACGGCGAGGTCAAGATCGTCGACGAGTTCACCGGCCGCGTCCTGGAGGGTCGCCGGTACTCGGAAGGGCTCCACCAGGCGATCGAGGCGAAGGAAGGCGTGAGGATCAAGGAGGAGAACCAGACCCTCGCAACCATCACGATCCAGAACTACTTCAAGATGTACGACAAGCTCGCCGGTATGACCGGAACGGCCAAGACCCAGCTCACCGAGTTCGAGGAGACCTACAAGATCGGCGTCGTCGAGATCCCGACGAACCGCCAGATGATCCGGGACGACAAGCAGGACCTGATCTACAAGAGCGAAGACGAGAAGTGGGACGCGGTCGCCGACGACATCATCCAGCGGAACGAGCGTGGTCAACCGATCCTCGTCGGCACGGTGTCGATCGAGAAATCCGAGCGGCTCTCGGGTGTGCTGAACCGCCGCGGGATCCAGCACAACGTGCTCAACGCCAAGAATCACGAGAAGGAGGCCATGATCGTGGCCCAGGCCGGTCGGAAGGGGTCGGTCACGGTCGCGACGAACATGGCCGGGCGCGGTGTCGACATCCTGCTCGGCGGGAACCCCGAATACCTGGCTCGCCAGGAGATGGCGGCGCGCGAGTTCGACAACGACCGGTATCTGCTCTTCGAGATGGACGAGGAAGAGCGGGCCGCCTACGAGGCCGAATACGAGCCGATCCTGACCAAGTTCCGGGCTCAGACGGACGCGGAACATGACGAGGTCGTGGGGCTGGGCGGGCTCTACGTGCAGGGGACCGAGCGTCACGAATCCCGGCGGATCGACAACCAGCTGCGCGGCCGGTCGGGCCGCCAGGGCGATCCGGGCGAGTCGCTGTTCTACCTATCGCTCGAGGACGACCTGATGCGGATGTTCGCCTCCGATCGCGTCGCGGCGATCATGAACCGGTTCAAGTGGCCCGAGGGTGAGCCGATCGAGGCCAAGATGGTCACGCGAGCGGTGGAGAGCGCCCAGAAGCAGATCGAGGAACGCAACTACGAGCTCCGGAAGAACGTCCTCAAGTACGACGAGGTGATGAACGGCCAGCGCGCGGTGATCTACGGAGAGCGCCGCAAGATCCTCGAAGGCTACGACCTCAAGGAACAAGCGCTGGGCTTCGTCGAGGACGTCATCGCCGACGTCGTCGCTTCCTGGTGCCCGCCCGACACCTATCCGGAGGACTGGGACCGCGAGGCGCTTCTGGTCGCGCTCGGGGAGTTCTTCCCGGTCCGGAGCACGGTTGCGGACATCGAAGACGTGCGTGACGTGGCGGAGCTTCAGGCGCGCTTCGTGCAGGAGGCCGAGGAGGCGTACGAGGCCAAGGAGGCGGTGATCACGCCCGAGGTCATGCGCGAGCTCGAGCGCGTCGTGCTGCTTAACATCACCGACACGAAGTGGCGTGAGCACCTGTACGAGATGGACTATCTCCAAGAAGGGATCCACCTGCGTTCGTACGCCCAGCGGGATCCCCTCACCGAGTATCAACGCGAGGCGTTCATGATGTTCGATGAGCTCACGGAGTCGATCCAGGAGGACTTCGTGAAGTACATCTACCGGGTCGAGCTGGTGCGGCAGGATCAGCCGCCGGCGCCGGCGGCGACCCGGGTCCAGCGGGTGCAGGAGAACCGGGACGAGGTCGCCGCCGGCGCCGGCGGCGCGGGCCAGGCTCCCCGAGAGGGCGGCCAGGCCGGCAACCCGCAGCAGGCCTTCAGCGACAAGGTTCCACGGAACGCGCCGTGTCCGTGCGGCAGTGGCAAGAAGTACAAGAAGTGCCACGGCGCCGCGGCGTAGCCGCCGTCACAGCGAACGGCGCATGAGGACGGCGGGGTTCTCTTCGTCCCAGATGTCCAGCTCCGCGATCGGCTCGAACCCGTTGGCCAGGTAGAAGTCTCGCGTCTCCGCGTAGGGCGCGTACGCGGCGCGTTCGGAAAGCGTCTTCACGTCCAACCGATGGACCCGTTCCTCCTGCAGACGCTCGATCAGCGCGCCCAGGAGCGAGCGGCCGATGCCATGGCGACGGAGATCCGCTCGCACGGCCATCCACGTGATCTCTGCGACGCCGCGTTCGCGGTCCTGCGTCCAGGTGAGGAAGCCGGTGACGCCGATCTCGTCCGTCGCGACGAGACCGGCGTGCGAGCGGACCGCGAGCGCGCAGTCACGGATGCCCTGCTGGTTCCCGAACCACTCGGGCAATCCGGCGACGATCGCGTCGCACGCCGCTGCATCGTGCGGTTCGAGCTTCCGGACGGCTGCGACCATGGCGGAGAAGCGTACGGCCCGTAGACTCGCACGACATGAGCGAGCACACCGAGCGGCTACGAGCCATCGCCGAGCGCGTCGAGGCTGCAAGGGGGTTCCTTTGACGTCGACGGCAAGCGCGCCCAGATGGTCGAGCTCCAGCAGCAGGCTTCCGATCCGTCCCTCTGGGATGATCCCGCGCACGGCCAGCAGGTCACGTCCAAGCTCGCGCGGCTGACCGCCGAGGTCGATCGCTATGACGCATTGCAGCGCAGGCTCGGTGACGCGACCGCCATCGACGAGCTGCTGACCGGATCGACCGACCCCGATCTTCAGCACGAGCTCGAGCAGACGATGGCCGCGCTCGAGGTCGACCTCGAGAAGGTGGAGCTCGCGGCGCTCCTGTCCGGTCCGTACGACGCCCACGATGCGATCGCCACGGTGCAGGCGGGCGCTGGGGGGACGGAGTCCATGGATTGGGCCGACATGCTGCTTCGTATGTACACGCGGTGGGCGGAGCAGGAGAGCTTCAAGGTCGAGGTCGACGAGGTGCACTACGGCGACGAGGCGGGGATCAAGTCCGCAACCTTCACGGTGCACGGACCCAACGCGTACGGACTGCTATCTGCGGAGCGTGGGGTCCACCGACTGGTCCGAATCAGTCCCTACGACGCGCAGAAGCGACGCCACACCTCCTTCGCATCGCTCGACGTGATCCCGGCGTTGGACGAATCGGAGGCCGAGGAGATCGAGATCGACGAGCAGGACCTTCGGATCGACGTGTATCGCTCCAGCGGCCCCGGCGGCCAGGGGGTCAATACCACGGATTCCGCCGTCCGGATCACGCACCTCCCGACCGGGATCGTCGTCGCGTGCCAGAACGAACGGTCGCAGCTCCAGAACAAGGCGACCGCGATGAGCATCCTGAAGGCTCGGCTCGCCGACCTGGAGCGCCGCAAGCACGAGGAGCACATGAACCAGATCCGCGGCGAACGGAAGGCCGTCGACTTCGGCTCCCAGATCCGGTCGTACGTACTGGCCCCGTACCAGATGGTCAAGGATCACCGCACGAACGTCGAGGTCGGGGACCCGCAGCGGGTACTGGCCGGGGATCTCGATCGCTTCGTCGAGGCGGAGCTCCGGCGGCGCGCCTCCGGATGAAGCGGATAGATCGCGAACCTCCACAGAAGCGCGAGGACCCTCTGATAGGGTGGGTCGACCCCGCATCCTTCCCCATAACGCAACAACATGATCAGCCTCCAGAACGTCACCAAGACGTACAAGAACGGTGTGACTGCCCTCGAATCGGTCTCGATCGAGATCGAGAAGGGCGAATTCGTCTTCGTCGTTGGTCCATCGGGCTCGGGCAAGTCCACGACCCTCCGGCTGCTGCTCAGGGAAGAGGAGCCGTCCGCGGGCGAGGTGTTCGTCGCCGGGAAGAACGTCGTGCGGCTGTCATCGCTCGGAGGGATCCCCAAGCTCCGGCGGAACATCGGCTGCGTCTTCCAGGACTTCAAGCTGCTCCAGGACAAGACCGTCTTCGAGAACGTCTCGTTCGCCTTGGAGGTGATCGGGAAGCCCAAGCACGTGATCGACGCGCGGGTGCCCGAGATCCTGGACTACGTGGGCCTGGGGGAGAAGCTCAACAACTATCCCGACGAGCTCTCCGGCGGTGAGCAGCAGCGCGTCTCGATCGCGCGCGCGTGCGTCAACCGACCGCTGGTGCTCCTCGCCGACGAGCCGACCGGCAACCTCGACCCGAACACGAGTGTCGACATCATGCGGCTCTTGGACAAGGTCAACAAGATCGGGACGACCGTGGTTATGGCGACCCACGATCAGGCGATCGTGGATGCCATGCGCAAGCGCGTGATCGAGCTCGATCGCGGCAAGGTCGTTCGGGATCAGTCTCGAGGGGTGTACTCCTAAGGCCGTGCGACGGATCGAGTTCTACTTCCGCGAGACCGCGGCCGGGATCCGCCGGAACGGGATCATGGCGTTCGCCGCCATGTCGACGGCGTTCATCGCGTTGTTCCTGTTCGGGCTGGCGTTGATCATCGCTCGCGAGATCAACCTGGTGATCGAGGCCGTGACCGGGAACGTCCAGGTCGCCGTCTACCTCAGCGACCCGGTCAGACCCGAGACCGTGACCCGGCTCCAGACCGAGCTGCAGCAGCTCCCCGCGGTCGCATCCGTCGAGTACGAGAACAAGGACGAGGCGTGCGCCCGGGCGAAGAAGCTCTTCGAGAGCAACCCGGCGATCACCGAGAACGTCCCGTGTGAGGTCTACCCCGCGTCGTTCCGTGTGACCCTGGCGGACACCTCGCAATACGGTCAGATCACCGCGAGGCTGGCGTGCGAACCCGATCCGACGACCCACGACATCACGTGCTCGGAGCCGGGCGTGCTCAAGGTCCTCGATTTCCGCGACATCCTCGACCGCCTGTCCGCCATCACACGAGTGCTCCGCAACGGCGTCCTGTTCATCGCCGTGATCATGCTGGTCAGCGCGACCGTCCTCGTTGCCAACACGCTCCGCATGGGGATGTTCGCGCGTCGCAAGGAGATCGGGATCATGCGCCTCGTCGGTGCCACGAACTGGCGGATCCGTGTGCCGTTCCTGATCGAAGGGTTAGTGGAAGCGCTCGTCGGCGCCGCCCTCGCGATCATCACGTTGTTCCTCGTGAAAGTGTTCGTCGTCGACCAGCTGCGAGGAAGGATCGTGTGGCTGCCGCTGATCCGCAACGGCGACGTGCTGGCGATCACGCCATGGATACTGATAGCCGCCGCCGGCGTCGCGATCGTCGCGGGCACGATCGGCATCCGCCGCTTCCTCGACGTGTAGCCTCCCGGCCATGGGCCGGCAGGACGAGGGCGAGAAGATCGTCGCCAGCAACCGGCGCGCGCGACACGACTACGAGCTGCTCGAGCACTTCGAGTGTGGCATCCAGCTCACGGGTGACGAAGTGAAGTCGCTCCGGGAGGGGCGGGCCTCGCTGGTCGACTGCTACGGCCGCGTACGGGGGAGCGAGGTGTGGCTCGAGGGCCTGCACATCCCGCCGTATGAGCAGGGAGACAAGCGCACGCATCTGCCGCTCCGGCCGCGCAAGCTGCTCCTGCACCGGCGGGAGATCGACCTGATCGCTCGCGAGGTCAACGAGAAGGGACTGTCCCTCGTCCCGCTCCGCATCTACTTCACCCACGGGATGGCGAAGGTCGAGGTCGCGCTGGCTCGCGGGAAGCGGAAGTACGAGAAGCGGCAGTCCATCGCGAAGCGCGAAGCGCAGCGCGAGATGGAGCGTGCGGCTGGCAGGAGGCACTAGCCCGTCAGCCGAACACGTCGGCGAGCCAGTCGACGAGCGGGGTGACCTTCCGGAACTGGGCCGCGCAGAACGAGGGGAACTTCGCGGTCGCCGCCTCCGGCGGCAGGGGCAGATCGCGACCCGCGTGGACGCCGTCGCGCCGGAGGAGCGCTGCGCGGGGATGGTCCGGCGGGTAGCCGCTGGGCACGCGCTTGTAGCGCTCGCCGCCGACGTCGTATCCGGCTCGCTCCAACTTGGTCACCACGCGGGCCAGGTCCGTACCCGACCCGCCGTCGTCCACGGCCTCCCGGTATCGCTGGAGGTCGTGCTTGTCCAGCATGTGCATCCCCCCTCCCAAGATGAGGGTCTTGGGGGTCAGGCGGAACCAGTAGCCATTCGGACCCTTCTTCTCGCCTCCACGCCAGAACCACAGGTCGAGGTGGTCCTTGTAGGGACGCTTGTCCTTGGCGAAGCGGATATCGCGGTTGATCCGCATCACGGACGCCCCGATCTTCGGCACGGCCTGCGTATCGGGGGCGAACCGGCGAAGGAGCGGCCCGATCGCCTCGACGAAGGCCATGGCGGGCTCGAGCAGGTGTTCCTGATAGTCGTCGTAGTGGTCGTGGAACCACTCCTTGGAGTTGTTGCGCCCGAGATCCTTGAGGAACGTCGTGGTCGGGCCGAACCCCTCGAAGCTCATGTCGTGACTCTACGCCGCCCGACCGACACCGATGGCCCCGTATACTTGGAAGCACAACTGCATATGGGGGTGTACTGGTTTCGACTCGGACGGATAGCCGTCTGGGTGAAGCGGGCCGTGATCCCGGATGTCACGTTAAACGCCGGACCAACACAAGCGCCAACGACGAGTTCGCGCTCGCTGCCTAGTCTCTAGGTAGCCGCCCGCCCCGTGTGCCTGCGGTCGGGGTACGGGCGTCACTGAGCAGGCTCACCGCGAGGGTTCCGCCTGGGGGCCACCGCGGAACATCGCACCCGGGCTGGCCGAGGGGCCTTCCGCCGGTGGAGACCCCGAGGTGAGATCCATACGCCGGCTGCGCCCGGAGAAGCCCCAGATGGTCGCCCGAGCACGCGGGTTCGAATCCCGCCACCTCCAAGAGCGTTGCAGGGCATGGAGTCGCGATGCAGCGTTGTTGGGGGTGCCTAGCTGAACCCCTTATAGCGGGCCATGATTTCCTTCGCCCATGTCACCGCGTCCGCAGCCCTGATGCCAGATGGCTGGGGTCGGACCCAAAGTTCCAGATCCTCGGGCGAGTTGTCATCGCGGATCCCGTTCCTGTGGTGGACACTTTCGTCAGCGAACAGCATCCGACCGAGCTTCGCCTCCATCACGAGGACGTGTTCGAAGACGTATCCCTGCGTTCGCGCCCTCGGATGGTCCGGCATCCTCACCATGAGGTACCCAGCGTGGTGCTTGGTCCGGCCGCCCTTCCAGTTGTGATTCGCTGATCCCGCTTGGCCTCCCCGCAACCAGCAAGCCCAGCACGAGCTTGACTTGACCTGCTTCGGGTCCCCGCATGCGCACTGGTCTCGGGACCGGCAGGTCGGGCAGTCGTGATGCCGACTGGACGGCCGAAACTCGCGACCGCACGTTCTGCACGTTCGCACGCGGATGATGATCGCGCCCATCCAAGGCCACGTCTGTGGCCCCTGTCTCGCTCCCACGAACCTTCCTCAGCTGGCGGCTATGCCACTTCGAGCTCTCCACCACGGTTTCCATGGGATCGATGAGGGATGCTCGGGTCTTCTCGCTCGCGGATCTTCGTGTCCCTCCTCCCAGGAAGCGGATCCCACGGAGAGATTCGCTGAGCAGCCTGGGTCATCAGGGGATCGAGGCTTTCGGCATCTGCAAGGACGGAGGTCTTCCCGGCGGGTAGCGTCTCCCCATGGCGGATTTCGTGGTCCGAGAGTGGCGGCTCGACCCGTACGATGGGGATCAGGCGCCGCTCCATATCCATCATGCAGGCGAGGAAGCCTTCATCTGTCTCGACGGCGAGTTCGAGGTCCTCGTGGACGGTGTCCGGGAGCGCGTCGCTCCGGGTCAGTTCTTCGTCGTGCAACGCGGCTCCCAACACACCTTCGCGGCGCGCAGCGGCGCGCATATCCTCGCCGTGATGAACCCGGAGATCGCCGAGCTGGTCGACGGACTCCACGCGGATCTGTCCGCCGACGAGCTGTCGGCGTTGTGGAGCCGTTGCCGATCGTCGCTGGCCTAGGAGGATCAGGCCACCGACAGCTCGCCGGCCATCCCGAGCGCGTGATGGAAGCTGCAGAAGTACTCGACCGTCCCGGTCTGCGGGAACGTGACCTTCATCTCCTGCGACGCGCCCGGCTGGATCGTGACGTTCACGTTCATCGAGGTGATCGAGAAATTGTGCGGCACGGACCCCTCGTTCTTGATCTCCAACGTGATGGATTGCCCAGCGGAGCCCTGCAGGATCGTCGGGTTGAAGTAGTAGCCGCTGCTGTCGTTGTCGGCTTCGATCTCGAACGTTGACTTGCCGGTCGCGTCCTGCGTCCCGTGATCGTTCGCCTGGTCCTGGCCGATCGTGATCTTGTTCGAGCCCGAGCTGGAGCCGCTCGCCGAAGAGCTGTTGGACGAGCAAGCTGCCAGCGTGATGAGGGCCGCCGCGGCGGCGCTGAGCAGAACGAAGTTCCGTGTTGTCATGGATCTCTCCCTCCGTTAGCCGGTTCGAGGTTCTACGGGCGGGGAAGGCGCCCGGTTCATGCCGGGTGGATGGCTCCCGTGGCCACGACGGTGCCATCCGGCGTGGTGATCGTCAGGCGATCGTACCCACTCAGATCGTCGCCCGTGACGAGCCAGGTATGCGCCTCGCCGTCGCTGACCCGCAGCGGGGGCAACGCCAGCGCTTGGCCGTCAGTGCCGATCAGCGTCGCGGTGGCGTCGCCGCTGTACCCCGGCGACTTCACGAACACGATCGCCCAGGAACTCCACCCCTTGGAGGCGTCTCCCTCGTACACGAGCACCCGTCCATCGAAGGAAGAGCCGCCGGTCGGATGGAGCTGCCCGATGCTGAACTCCTTGCCGCCGAGCGTCGTGAGCAGGCTCGTGTAGCTCGTGGCGTCGGCGGTTGCGACCGAGGCCCGGTGGGCCTGGGTCGCGCCGTACGCGACCGAAGCGGCGATGAGGACGACCACCGCGGCAGCCGCGACCGCTCGCCACGGCGAGCGGTCGCGCGACCGCTGCGTCGCCGCGGGCGAGCGTCCGGCGTCTTCCCACTCCTCGTCGAGCGTGCGGAGGACGCGCCCCCGAAGATCGGCCGGCGGCTCCCGGTCGTGCACCGCACGGGAGAGCGTCGCGACCCCATCCTCGAGCTTCATCCGCTCCTCGCGGCAGGCGCTGCACCCCCGGAGGTGCCGGCGGACCTCGAGGTCCTCCGGCCCCTCGAGGGTGCCGAGCAGGTGCTCGGGGAGCAGTTCCCGTACCTCGTCACACGTCATGGTCTGCATCCTTCGCCATCTCGTCGCGCAGACGGAGCAACGCGGCCCGGATCCGCGTCTTCACGGTGCCCTGGGGGATGCCCTCGAGCGCGGCCACTTCGGCGGTCGTCCGACCGCCGAAGTACGCGAGCTCGAGGGCGGAGCGCTGCTCCGGCGAGAGCACCGACATGGCCCGGCGCGCGCGCGCCGACAGATCCGCGACCGCCGCGCGCTCGTCCGGGAGCGGCTCGGGATCATCTTCGGGCTGGACCCCGATCGCCTGCAGCGAACGGGATTCGAGCACGCGACGCCGCAGGCTGTCGATCGCGAGCGACCGCGCGGTGAGCAAGACCCACGTCTCGAGCCGCCCACGTTGTGGGTCGTATCGCTCCGCGGTTCTCCACAGCTTCACGAAGGTGTCCTGCACCAGATCCTGCGCCGCCTGGTGGTTGCCCAGCATCACCACGCCGAGCCCGTAGATCCTCGAGGCGAACCGGTCGAAGAGCGTGCCGGCAGCGCGCTCCTCGCGGGCGGCGAACTCCGCCATGAGCGCTGCATCGGATCCCGGATCGTCGACCTTCACCCTCAGCACGGTACTCCGTGGGTGTACGGACGGGGTGGCAGAACGGTTCTCCCGGAGCCCGTCGGCGTCGGGCGGTAGCCTCTGGCCGCGATGCCACAGGTGCCCCAGATTCCGCGACGCCGTCGATGACCGAGCCCGTCCTCGTTTCGCGAAGGAAGGCGCGGCACCTCGCCGTGATGGGCCAGCTCCTCGACGCACCTCGATCCCGTTCGATCGAGGACGCCGTGCGAAACCTGGGCGAGGTCCAGATCGACCCGACCTCGGCGGTCGCCCGGACGGAGCAGCTCGTCCTGTTCAGCCGGCTCGGTCGACGCTTCCGCGTCGCGGAGCTCGAACGGCTGCTGTGGCGCGATCGGGCGCTCTTCGAGTACTGGGCGCACATCGTGCCCACGGCCGACCTCCCGATCCACCGGATCTCGATGCGGCGGTATCCCCACGGGACCCGGAAACGCCGGGAGTACGTGCGAGACTGGCTCGAGGCCAACGACGCCTTCGTGCGCTACGTGATCGGCGAACTGCGACGCCGAGGTCCGCTCCGGGCGAGGGACCTGGAGAACCGCGCGGCCGAAGGGTGGCATACCGGCGGCTGGAACGACGAAGGCCAGAACGTGCCCATGCTGCTCGACATCCTGTGGCTGCAGGGCCGAGTGATGATCGTGGGCCGCGACGGTCAGCAACGCATCTGGGATCTGGCGTCCCGCTCGCTCCCGCGCGTGCCTTCCCGCCCCGCGTCCGAGATCGCCACGGAGCTCGTCGACCGACAGCTGCGAGCTCGCGGTCTGGAGCGGTTGGACCGGATCGGCACCCTCTTCGACGGGCCCGCTCCGATGAGGGAGGGCGCGATCCGTCGGCACCTGCACGACGGACTGATCGTGCCGATCGAGGTCGAGGGTCTTCCGGGTCGATGGGTCGCCCACCGCGATCTGTTGGACAGGACCTTCCGTGGCCGCACGACGCTCCTGTCGCCCTTCGACGACCTGATCTCGGATCGCGAGCGCACGGAGCGGCTCTTCGATTTCCGGTTCCGCCTGGAGATCTACGTGCCGAAGGCGAAGCGCGAGTTCGGATACTTCGTCCTTCCGATCCTCCGCGGGGACCGACTGGTCGGGCGGATCGATCCCGTGTTCGATCGGAAGGCCGGGGTGTTGCGTGTGAATGCGCTGTACGCCGAATCAGGTGCGACGCCGGCCGACGGGGCTGCAGCTCGGCACACCATCGAGGAGCTCGCCGCGTGGCTCAAGGCTACGGAGATCGCGTGGCCGACGTTCCCCCCGGCGTGGAGGTAGCAGAAGCGCGCCACCGGATGTCAGCGTCCATCGCTAGTGCGTGCCCGCGCTCGCCGCGTCCGGGACCATCCGATCCCGCTCGAAGCGATCCGGTGCGAACGGCGCGAGCAGCTCGGGCGTCCGACCGGTGGCGACGAGTTCAGCCATCGTCCGACCGAAGATCGGCGAGCCCTTGAACCCCCAGGTTCCCATCCCGGCCATCAGGAAGAACCGGGGGACCTCGGTCTCGCCGAGGATCGGGGACGAATCGGGCGTCATGTCGCAGAGGCCCGCCCATTGCCGCATCGCGCGTGCCCGCGCCATGAAGGGCAAGATCTGGATCGAGCGCTTGGCCGCTTCGGAGAGGAAATCGAACGTGGAGCGGGTCGAATACGTGTTGTACGGGAGTATCTCCGCCCCGACCAGCAGTTCGCCGCGCGCGGTCTGCGAGATGTAGACGTACAGATCCATCGATGACACCAGCCCGTCGAGGTCGTGACGGTAGGGCTCCGTCACGAAAGCTTGGAGCGGATGCGTGCTGATGGGGAGCTTGAGGCCGGCCATCCCGGCGACGATCGAGGTCCACCCCGCGACGGCGGAGATGACGGCGCCGGCCTCGATCGGACCGGCCGCTGTCATGATCCCCGTGCAACCGTCCCCGTCCGCGCGGATCCCCGTGACGCCTCGGCCTTCGTGGACGTGGACGCCGAGGCGCGATGCCGCCGACGCGTACCCCCACACGACCGAGTCGTGACGCGCCGTGGCTCCTGGCGGGTGATAGGACGCCCCGAGCACCGGGAACGAACCCCCACCGGTGAGGTCGACGAGCGGGTTGATGCGCGCGATCTCCTCGGGTGTCACCACCTCGGTCTGCACGCCGTAGGCCTGGTTCAGCAGCGACTTGTCCCGCTCGACCTCGAGCGAATCGGTCGTGTGGCAGAGATCCAACTCACCCTGCGTCGAGAACTGGATGTTGAAGTCGAGCTCCTGGCTGAGCGTGCGCCAGATGCCTAGGCTCGCCTTGTACAACGGGACGTTCTCAGGGGTGTTGTAGTTGGCGCGAACGACCTGCGTGTTCCGCCCGGACGCGCCGGCGCCGATGTAGCCGGCCTCGAAGACCGCGACGTCGCGGATCCCGTGACGCGCCGCGAGGTTGTACGCGAGCGACAGCCCGTTCACCCCGCCCCCGATGATCACGACGTCGTATCGACCTTTCAGCTCGGCTTGCCGGAGGAACACGCGCCGGCGGAAGAGCCCGGTCATGGGGTGGGTACCCTCCACTCGCGCGTCTCGAGCCGCCCGGTGGCTCCGAGCGCCTTCGTGACTCGATCGAGCAGATGGGCTTCCCACATCGACGGAGCAAGGATGAGCACCTGCTCGTCGTCTGCGATGACCTTGGCAGGGACGTGGACGACCTCCCCCTGCGTGAAGCCAGCGTCGGGTAGCTCCAGCCGAGAGAGGAGGCCGAAGCTCGACCGAGCGCCGCCGCCCGCGACCATGATCGTCGCCCAGCCGTCCGTCGTGTCGATCACGAGGGCGTCTGGGTCGAGGGTGGCCAGACGCGTGGATACCTCCCGGACGACCTCATCCGTGACCTGCGGGACGCTCAGCAACATCAGCTCGTCGTCGGCGGTCCGGCAGCCGAAGGCGCGTCCCGGTACGACCAGCCCATCCAGCGCCCCCGCGCCTGCCGATGCCGTGACCACGCCGACCAGGGTGCGCCTGATCTCAAACACGGAGCCTGGCCCCCTCCGGGTCGTAGAAGGGGGTCGGCACGACGGTGGCGACGGCGTGGCCCGCGATGAGCTCGGTCGGGAACGATCCGTCCACGGCGCGCACCCAGCCGAGCGCGATCGTGCCTCGGGCGGCCTCGGAACGCGCGCACGACGTCACCCGCCCGACGACACGGCCGCCCACCAGGAGGGGGACCCCTCGTCGCGGCTCGCCGTCGATCCGGAGTCCTACCAGGGTGCGTTCCAGCGGCAGCGCCCCCATCCGCTCCAGCGCGCGCTTCCCGACGAAGTCCGGCTTGTCCATCGCGACGGCCCACTCCAGGCCGAGCTTCGCCGGATGGTCGTCGGGCAACGTGTCCTGTCCGAGGTAGAGGTGAGCCTTCTCCAGCCGGAGGACGTCGAGGGCGCCCAGCCCGAAGGGCTGGGCGCCCTCCACCTGGCCGGCCTCGAGCAGCGCGTCGTAGAGCGCGGGACCGCGTGAGCGGTCGTGGTGGAGCTCGTAGCCGACCTCGCCGACGAAGCCCACACGGACCGCACGACAGGGCACGTCTGCGACCGTGATGTCGGCGTGCCGCATGTGCGGGAGGGCCTCCGCGCTCACGTCGTCGCCGGTGAGCCTCCCGAGGATCGCGCGGGCTTTCGGACCGGCGACGAGGATGGCACCGAGCTGCGCGGTCTGATCGAGCAGGTGGACGTGGAGGCCCCAGCGGTCGATCCAGTCACGGAGCCATGCCTCCATCGCGGG
>Ga0066656_10000681_pt1 | contig 13728 bp, 11 predicted proteins | sample GraSoiAngelo_105_FD_71411 | JGI IMG/M metagenome (GOLD analysis project Ga0066656, IMG submission 71411) | Grasslands soil microbial communities from the Angelo Coastal Reserve, California, USA - 14_0903_05_40cm | ecosystem: Environmental > Terrestrial > Soil > Grasslands | place: USA... | reverse complement strand
TCTTATTCCAGAAGGCGCGACGCTGCGGCAGGTCGCCATCTTGCTGGAACAGGCGGGCCTGATCAGGAACCGTGGTAGCTTCCTGACCCTGGGAAAGATCGCCTCCGCCGATCGGCGCATGCTGGCGGGAGAGTATGAGCTTCATGCCGCAATGCGTCCCGCCGAGATCCTCTCGCGAATCCTGAACGGCCAGGTCGTCCTCCATGCAGTCACAATTCCGGAAGGCTATACCTTCGTCCAAATCGCCGACCTGCTGAGGCAGAAAGGACTGTCCGATCCGGATGAATTTCTTCGGCTGGCGCGTGACAAGCAGTTTATCCAGACCCTGAACCTGGACGTGGCCACGCTGGAAGGCTATCTTTTTCCGAACACCTACCGGTTGGCCAGGAATGCCAAGGCAAAGGACATCATCACTACCATGGTGACGAGCCTCTGGGAATCCTTCACACCTGAGCTGCGCGAGAGGGCGAAGGAGGTGAACATGACTGTCCACGAAGTGCTCACGCTCGCCTCCGTGATCGAGAAAGAGACGAGCGTGGATTCAGAACGAGATCTGATTTCGGCGGTGTTCCACAACCGCCTGCGACGGAAAATCCCGCTGCAGAGCGATCCCACGGTCATCTATGGACTCGATTCGTTCGATGGCAACCTGAAAAAGCGCGACTTGGACGTGCGCAGTCCCTACAATACTTATCGCGTCAGAGGACTGCCACCAGGCCCCATCGCGAGCCCTGGCCTCCACTCGATCCGAGCTGCGCTGTATCCAATCCGGGCCAAGTACCTCTATTTCGTATCCCGCAACGACGGGACCCATCACTTCTCCTCCACACTGGACGAGCATAACCGGGCGGTGGACAAGTACCAGCGGCGTCCTGCCCGACGGGTGTCATGACGGATGCACGACGCATTGTGCTCAGTGCCATCTCATCTAGCTGGATTCGCCTCCTACCTCACCTCCTGTTGAAATGAGCAAGAGGTCAGCCTCACTGCTTTTCCAAAACCTGCTTCCTTCTGCTATAGTGCCGCCATGATTAACCGCGTCATTCTCATGGTGCTCGATGGACTCGGCGTTGGAGCACTGCCGGACGCGGCGGAGTATGGGGATGTGGGGAGCAACACGCTGGCGCATGTGGCGGAGGCGGTCGGGGGGCTGGCGTTGCCCAATTTGGAGGCGCTCGGGCTGGGAAACATCGGCCACTTCGCCGGTATTCGTGCGATGGGGCATCCGGATGGGTGCTTTGGGAAGATGGGCCAACTGTCCAAGGGCAAGGATTCGACGGCAGGGCATTGGGAGATGGCCGGCATTCTCCTGGAGGAGCCGTTTCCCACGTATCCGAGCGGATTCCCCAAGGAGGTTCTCGATCAGTTCCAACAGACCATTGGCCGGAAAGTGCTGGGCAATCGAGTGGCCTCGGGGACAGAGATCATCCAGGAGCTTGGCGCGGAGCATCTCCGAACCGGTGCGCCGATTGTCTATACGAGCACTGACAGTGTCTTTCAGATCGCTGCGCATGAACGTGTGGTGCCGGTGGAGGAGCTTTACCGGATGTGCCGAGCAGCCAGGAAGGTATTGATCCCTCCCCATCGGGTCGGGAGAGTGATCGCACGTCCCTTCACTGGTGAGCCCGGTGCGTTCGTTCGGACCGAGCGGCGGCGGGATTTTTCCGTCGAGCCGCCTGGTCCGACCGTGCTGGATGTTCTCAAAGGCTCCGGCCAACTGATCGTGGGTATTGGGAAGATTGCAGATCTGTTCAACGGGCGGGGATTGACGCGTTCGATCCACTCGGGCAACAATGCCGCCGGCCTGGATGAAACGGTCCGGCTGCTCAAGACCATGCCACGTGGATTGATCTTTGTGAACCTGGTGGATTTTGACACTCTGTACGGCCATCGGAACGATGCCCCAGGGTATGCCAAGGCCTTGCAAGAGTTCGACGCGCGACTGCCACCGTTGCTGGATGCCGTGGGGCCGGGTGATCTGCTCTGTCTGACCGCTGATCACGGCAACGATCCGACGACGCCCGGTACCGAACATTCTCGGGAATATGTCCCCTTGCTCGTATTTGGCCCGCGACTCGCGCAAGGAGTGAACCTGAGCACGCGCCGGACCTTTGCCGATGTTGGCCAGACGGTGGCCGAGGTGTTAGGTGCTCCCCGGTTGGACTGTGGAGAGAGTTTCCTGGACGCGCTGACCACTGGGTAGACGGCTTCACAGTGACAAGTTGTGAGTGCTGAGCGATGAATTGCTACACTAAGAACTCACAACTCAAGACTCAAAACTATTCAGCTCGCAAGACCCATGTCCTACGAGACCAGACTCACTGAGCTGGGTATTCAGTTGCCGTCTCCGCCTCAGCCGGTGGCGACCTATATTCCGGCTGTGCAGGCAGGTGACCTCTTGTTCTTAAGCGGGGTCGTTCCCTTTCGCGATGGAAAGCTGGCCCTTCCGGGGAAGCTGGGAACAGATCTGACCGTGGAGCAGGGCTATGAGGCGGCGCGGATTGCCCTCCTCAATGCGCTGGCGATCGTTCGAAAAGAACTGGGCACTCTGGACCGTGTCAAGAAAGTTGTCCGGATGGTCGGTCATGTGGCCTCAGCCGATGGATTTGTCCAGCAACCGGCAGTGGTCAATGGAGCCTCCGATTTACTGGTCAAGATTTTTGACGAGGCAGGCCGCCACGCTCGTGTGGCCGTCGGCGCAGCGGAACTTCCGCTCAATGCGCCGGTGGAACTGGAGATTATTCTGCAGGTCCGCTGAGCCTCTCGCCTTCGCGTCGGTGTTGGTGGAGTGACAGCATGCGCCAGCCGAGTCTCGTGTCGGGTGTCGTGGCGATAGGGCTCCTGTGGGGAGGCTTGTCCGCGTCGGCTGGCGAGCGGACCTTGACGGATGCGGAGTATGAACGTGTCGGTCAGGCCAAGACCATTTCTATAGATATCGCGTTCTCCACTTGGATGCCACGCGGCAAGAGTCTCACTGATGTGACGCCTTCGCTCCGAACCAGCCTGGCTACGGCAGGGTTTACCGTTGTCCGAAACCCCACCGATTCCCATGAGCTCACCCTAAAGGTGGACTATCGGGAGGAGCGGGGTAAGCAATATAAGTTTGATATGTATGGAACGGATATCATCTGTGTGATCCAACTCGAGCATCCGGAGCTTGGCTCGCTCCTTGACATGACGATCCGGGAATCCTCGGCCAACCCAGAGTCAGGCACCCCTCCTTATTTGGAAGCGCTCGAACGGTTCCAAACCAACCCTTATTTTTATTTTCTGGGGCAGTTTGTCAGAGCAAGCATCACTTCCCGTCCTGACCGAACCGGTGTCCTGCTTCAGAGCCTGCAACGACTGATAGACAACGAGCATCGGAGAAGTGACCTGCACGCGCCCGATCTGGGGGACGGGAGGCTTGAGATGGTTCATGGCGAGACGCTGTACCCTCAATTGGTGCGCGAGAATACGATCCGAGAACTGGGTCGGCTCAAAGACCCCCAGGCTGTGCCGCTCCTGATGACCCTTCTTGGGCATGTCAACCGACAAGTCCGCCTGCTCTCGGTCCGTGCCTTGAGTGCGATTCGGGCTGACGAGGACAGGCCTGCCATTGAGCGTATGGCCCAACAGGAGGGAGACCGAGAAGTTCGACAAGCTGCTGCGGCCGCGCTGGCTGGCCTGCCAGGCTCCACGAAGGTTCCTTGAGTCTCGCCAGGGCCTTGTCGAGCTTGGTGGTTTGCTTGTAGCATTGATAGGGATGACTGCCGCGCAAGAGGGGCGTCTTGGGCAGGTGATTCGGGGTGGCCTTCGAGAGAAAGGATGGTGGAAGGTGTTCGTGACGGCCGGGTCCGGGGTTCTGCTTTCCTTGTTCGTGATGTGTCTGGTGATGGGGCCTCTGGTGACGTCAGCCGAGGAGCGGGTGTTGAGTGATGCAACGGATCAGCTGGTGAACGGAACCACAACCCTTTATGTGGATGTAAAGTCTTCAACCTGGAGGCCACGAGGCCGGGTCTCTTTTCCGGTTGTGCCTTCCCTGAGGATGAAACTGCATTCAGCAGGGATTGCAGTCGTCCAGAACCAGACCGATCCACACGATCTTATTCTGAAGGTCGAGTATAGGGAAGAACGAGGAAGACAATTTCGTATCGGTCTGTATGAAACTGACATCGCTTTTGTGGCCAGTCTTGAACATCCGACAGAGGGAGAGCTTCTGCGTCTGGTGATCCGTGAATCCTCGGGCCTTACCGAGTCTACCAATGCGCCTTATTTGGAGGTTCTTCGCAAGTTTGAAACCAACCCGTACTTTTATTTTCTTGGTGACATTATCAAGGGATTTGTCGTCTCTCGCCGAGACACAATCGGCTCGCTGATCGAGGGTTTGCGGCGGCTGCAGGTGAAAGAAGAACCAATAACCGTTTCGCCCACTGATGAACTCCCCTCTACCGCGTCGACCCTCCCCACATTTGAGACGCTCTATGCGGGGCTGGCACGCGAAAAAACGATCCAAGAACTCGGTCGACTTCAGGACCCGAGAGCAGTCCCGGTTTTGATCGCACTCCTTGAGCATGCTGACCCCGGCGTGCGGCTTGCCTCCGTACTGGCCCTGGAATCAATTCGTGACGCCAAGTCCCGTTCTGCCATCGAGCGCCTGGCCAAGCAGGACTTGGACCAGGAGGTGCGGGCAGCGGCGAAGGCGGCGTTACCCACCCTTCCAGGCTTCTAGCCGGTTTGTGCCGCCAGGGCCTTGCTTGACAAGAAAAAAACACGCTTGTTATAGTGCCTCACGTCCCTTCGCTCGACGGCGTACCCCGTTCCGGCCTTCATCCCTCTCGTGTGTGAGGTGTGTTGCCACGCTGAGGGACGAACCTATCCTCACGTTTCCAGGAGAAGCACCAATGTGGATCGTTGCCCTCTTTTCATTAGGGTTCCTCCCGCTCACTGGTTTGTTGAGCCAGGCTTGGGCCGGGACCGAGCTGGTTCCTAATGCGGCTCCACCAGGAGCAACCGTGACCATTGCTGGGAAGGGGTTCGGCCAATTCAAATCAACGCAGGAAAACCGGGTCTTGTTCAACGGAACGCCGGCTCTGATCCAACGCTGGGAAACGGACCTTATCGGGGTGAAAGTTCCGCTCCGGGCCACCAACGGTCCGGTGGAGGTGATGAGAGGGAAAAAGAAGATCCCTGCCGGAACCTTTTCAGTTCAGCGCCCGACGCTTCTCGTGTTGCAGCCAATCGAGACGGAGCCGGGAACGATTCTCCGGATCACCGGCGAGCATTTCGGGAATACGGCCGGCTCCAAGGATCCGAACACAATGTTTGGAGTCAACGATGTGCTCATCAGCGGCGTACCGGCACGGGTCAGGAAATGGCGAGATGACAAACTGGAGGTCGAGGTTCCCGGAAATGCTGAGTCGGGCGATGTGGTTGTCAGGCTCGCCTCATCGGACCCCTTGCCGGACGGATCTTGCTGTGCCCCTGTGGAATACAGCGTGAGTAACGCCCTGCCGCTGAAAGTGTTGCCCTCCGTCCGAGTTGATCCGACCAGCGGACCGATTGGGACGAAATTTGTGCTGTTCGGAAAGGGATTTGGCGCAAGCAAGGAACCCGGAGATGCCATCCTCTTGAACGGCCAGCCGGCCACGGTGGCCAAGTGGACTGATGGAGTCATCGTGGCTCACGTGCCGCTGGGAGCCAGCAATGGACCGGTCGTGGTCAAACGTGGAGAGACGCAGCGGACCGTGGGGAACTTCACCGTGCTCGTGCCCAAGGTGACCGGTCTGTCGCCAGCCAGTGCACCGATCGGGAGTCTGGTGAGGATTTCCGGGGAGAACTTCGGGTTCTTCTCGGAGAGCGGCTCCACTCCCTTTGCGTTCGCGGACTTTGACAAAGGGGAGAATGGAGTGGAATTCGGGGGCGTGCCGGCCGTGGTCTATCGGTGGCATGACGACAAGATTGATGTCTGGGTGCCCTTCAGCGCCAAGGACGGGCCAGTCGTGATTCAACGCGGCGCGACCACTCCGAAAGCGGATGGTTCCTGCTGCGCCGAGCGAGGTATCGTCTCCACAGTGGCCGGGAGCTTCACAGTGGCCACCCCCAAGGTCGAATCGTTTCAGCCCGCCTCCGCGGGATTGGATGAGATTGTCACGATCAAAGGGTCAGGGTTCGGAAATTTCTTGAAGACGACGGAACAGACACAGCCCGGCCTCAATGAGGGTGGCCACGATTTTCTGCCAATGCAGTTAGGGGAGAATGTGTCGAGAAGCGAAGTGCTCTTTAACGGCGTCGCTGCTATCGTGGTCTCCTGGAGCGACACAGAAATCAAAGTGCGAGTGCCCAGACGGCACGTATTTGGAATCGGGAAAGCCAATGAATTTCATCCAGATATGACCAAGGGCCCGCTGGTGGTCCGGCGAGGGTCGTGGGATTTGCTCCCTGACGGAAGCTGTTGCACATCGAAGCAATGGGTGAGTGTGGTAGCGGGAGAGTTCACCATCCAGGCCAAGGGGCTTCCGGATCAGGGCTATTTCAAGGACACCGGTCCGGACCGTGGCCGAGACTGAGCTGGCCATGCAGTCTGGGAGTTGGATAAGGCGCGTCGTCCTGATTTCGCTGGTCGTGTTGGAGCTCGCTGTCACCGATGCGCCAGGGGCAGAACAGCCTCGCGTGGTACCGACAACGCAAAAGAGCGGGACCGAAGTCACTCTGATGAGCGTCTATTTTCTCGATGCCAAGGTAGGGTGGGCGGTCGGGGCCGGCGGAACGATCCTGAAGACCGTGGATGGTGGCAAACGGTGGAAGCCAGTGCCCAGTCGGACCGGCGTGCTGCTCACCGGGGTGTTTTTTGCGGACAGGTCACGCGGCTGGGTGGTCGGGTCGAATGGGATCGTTCTTCATTCCAGGGACGGCGGGGAAACATGGACAGGACAGCCCAGCGGCACGCAGTCGGCACTCTACGGAGTCTATTTCCTGACGCCCTCTTCGGGATGGGCTGTCGGCGCTGCCGGGACCATCTTGCACACGGAAGACAGCGGTGCTCATTGGCTCGACCAGACCAGCGGGACGAATGCGGTCCTCTACGCGGTGTATTTTTCTGATACCGACCATGGAGGTGCGGTCGGAGCCCTGGGGACCATCCTGTTAACGCAAGACGGCGGGCTGACTTGGAGCGCTCAAGAAACTCAGAGCGCCGCCACCTTTTTCGACGTCTTCTTTGCAGACCAATTGAACGGATGGGCCGTTGGAAATGCGGGCGCAATGTTTCAGACGATTGATGGAGGCAAGCGGTGGATCGACCGGACCTTAGCCTGCGTCAGTACTTGTTCCAGGCTGACGGATTTGATCAAGGTTCGCTTTACCGGCCCCAAGGCGGGCTGGGTTGTTGGAGAACGGGGCTCCATCTTTCGCACGACCGACGCGGGCTTCACCTGGGTCGAGCAGGAAAACGGGGCCAAAGCTTCTCTGTTCGGTCTCTCGTTCCCCGATCCGAACCACGGCTGGGCCAGCGGCGAACGGGGCACGATTCTCCACATCACGGCGCGGTAGTAGCCGACGCTCGTAAGGCGTGAGGTGTCAGGCGTAAGGGGTCCGTTGCGTCTTTAGCGTCAACGCGTCCTGCGCAAGAGACGCGGCACTCTATTGACGCTACTGACGCGATAACGCGGCACGTGCTGGACGCCCCCACACCCCTCACGTCCTCTAACCGAGCTCCCCGACTCGACTCTGAAGGATACTCAACGCAGCCAGCGCGGCCGTCTCAGCCCGCAGGATCAGCTTTCCTAAGGTGACAGGTGTAAACCCGTGCTCCAGGGCGATCCCGAGTTCTTCCCGAGCCCAGCCCCCCTCAGGACCCGTCGCAATCACAATGGTGCTTTCGGGGGTATTCGGCAAGGGGATCGACGCGAGACTTTGGCCGGGGGCTCGTTCACTTAAGATCAAGTTCACATCCGCAGGAGGCTGTTGGGAGAAAAACGCAGTGGCTTCGCATGGGGTCGCGACGGTTGGAATCTCCCAACGTTCGGCCTGTTGAGCTGCCTCAAGTGCGATCCGTTGCCAACGTTGCTGTTGAGTCGCGACACGCGCGGCTTTGGGCCGAATGACCACGTGTCGTCCTATGAGCGGGACGAACGAGGCGGCACCGAGCTCGGTCGCTTTCTGAATGACCCAGTCCATTCGATCGCTTTTCAGTAAGGCCTGTCCGATCGTAACAGCCGGGCTTCGGCGGATTGGTCCGTCGTGGTGTTCCAGAACTCGGCCGACAAGTTGATGACGGTCGAGTTGGGTGACCAGAATCAGGTGCCGCCGGCGTCGGTCATCTCCCACCCAGAGGCTGTCGCCGATCCGAGTACGGAGGCTGGTTCGTACGTGGTGGAGCAGGGGGCCCGTGATGGTCGCCGTCCCCCTCTGCACCTGATCAGAGGTTATGAAATAAACCGGCATGTGCTGAAGAGGTAGTGGCTAGGCAGGCAGGGAGGCTACTCACTCAAAAAACGTTTTCATCTTATCGAAGAAGCCGTCCCCCTCGCTGTCCGCGGGCATCCCGCTCTCTTTTGCAAATTCCGTCAGCAACTCTTGTTGCTTGGGAGTCAGTTTGGTCGGAATCTGGACCTTGATCCTCATGAGCTGATCCCCAGTCTGATGACCCTGCAAATTGGGAACCCCGAGTCCCTTCAGACGAAGAACCTTGTCATGCTGCGTGCCGGCCGGTACTTTGATCACCGTATTCCCGGTGAGAGTCGGGACCTCCACCTTGCCGCCGAGCGTCGCGGTGATGAAACTGACCGGCACATCGCAGACAATGTCGTTCCCTTTTCGCCTGAAGAATGGATGAGGCTTCACGGCAATCGCCACGTACAGATCGCCTGGAGGACCGCCGTTCTGACCGTGCTCACCCTCGTTGGCCAAGCGGAGCCGCATCCCCGATTCGACTCCGGCGGGAATGTGGACGGACAGCGTGCGTTCTCGATACACCCGCTTCCGGCCTCGGCAGGTTCCACAGGGGTCCGAAATAATCTGGCCGCTTCCCTTGCACTGATTGCAGGGCCGGCTGACGCTGAAGAAACCTTGCTGGAAACGATGCTCGCCGGCCCCTTTGCAGCCGGGACAGGTCTTCAGACCTGTAGCCGATCGCGCGCCGGTGCCCTTGCATTCCTGGCAGAGTTCCCACCGTGGAATCCTCAGCTTGGCTTCCTTGCCATAGACTGATTCCTCGAACGAGAGCTCCAGGTTGTACTGCAAGTCTGATCCACGCTCTGCCCGCTGCCGTCCCCGCCCGCCGCCTCCGAAAAAGTCCTCGAAGATATCGTTGAAGACGTCGCCGAACCCGCCGCGGCCGAAATCGAAGCCTTCGAATCCGCCACCAACGCCGTGCGGTCCACCTGCGTGTCCGAATGCGTCATAGCGCCTGCGCTTCTCAGGGTCGCTGAGGGCCTCGTAGGCCTCGTTGACCTCTTTGAATTTCTCTTCTGAAACTTTTTTCTGTTGCTCTCCGGTCTGCAGGTCGGGGTGATATTGGCGGGCTAGTTTGCGGTAGGCTTTCTTCAGATCCTCGTCCGACGCGCTGCGGTCAACTCCGAGCGTTTCGTAGTAGTCGCGTTTTGTCACGTGAGCCATTTCGGTTCTGGGTGAAAAAGACCGGGCTCTGCGGCCGCAGGGCCCGGTCCTTACTAGCGGTATTGTAGCTTACTTTTTGTCTTTGTCCACCTCTTCGAATTCGGCGTCCACGACCTTGTCATCGCTTTTCGCAGAGGCGCCGCCGTTGCCCTGGGCAGGACCCTGGGAGCCTTCCGCTGAGGCCGTGGTCTTCTTGTACATTTCCTCAGCCAGTTTATGGGAGACGGTGTTCAGGGCCTGCATGGTCGACTCGATGGCCGACGGATCGGTGCCCTCCATGGCCTTGCGAACCGCCCCGATGGCGTCTTTGATCTTATTCTTATCGTCGTCGCTGATCTTATCCCCGTGCTCCGTGAGGTTCTTCTCCGTGCTGTAGATCAAGTTGTCAGCCTGGTTGCGGGCTTCGGCCAGTTTCCTCCGTTGCTTGTCCTCTTCGGTATGTGCCTGTCCTTCTTTGACCATCCGGTCGATTTCTTCCTTACTCAGACCGCTGGAGGCGGTGATCTTAATGGACTGTTCTTTCTGTGTTCCGAGGTCCTTCGCAGAAACGTGTACGATCCCGTTGGCATCGATATCGAACGTCACTTCGATTTGAGGCATCCCTCGGGGGGCCGGCGGAATACCCACCAGGTCGAACTGGCCGAGCAGCTTATTGTCGTTCGCCATCTCGCGTTCGCCCTGGAAGACACGGATCGTGACCGCGCTTTGGTTATCGGCTGCGGTGGAGAAGATCTGACTCTTCTTAGTCGGGATCGTGGTATTGCGCTCGATGATGTGCGTGAAGATCCCGCCCAAGGTCTCGATGCCCAGCGTCAGCGGGGTGACGTCCAGAAGCAACACGTCCTTCACGTCGCCCTTCAGCACGCCACCTTGAATCGCGGCACCGACCGCGACGACTTCGTCCGGATTGACTCCCTTGTGAGGTTCTTTCCCGAAGAACTCGCGCACGACCTGGATACCCTTCGGCATCCGAGTCATGCCGCCGACCAACACTACCTCATTGATGTCGCGCGCCGTCGCGCCGGCATCGGCCATGGCCTTTTTGCACGGCTCGATGGTGCGCTGAATCAGATCATCGACCAGTTGCTCGAGTTTCGCGCGAGTGAGTTTGATCACCAGGTGCTTCGGTCCGTTGGCATCCGCGGTGATGAAGGGGAGGTTGATCTCACTCTCCTGCGAAGAGGAGAGTTCGATCTTGGCCCGTTCGGCTGCTTCTTTCAGACGCTGGAGCGCCATTCGATCCTTGCGAAGGTCAATGCCCTGGTCTTTCTTAAACTCGTCCACCAGCCAGTCCATGATCCGCAGATCAAAGTCGTCCCCGCCGAGGAACGTGTCCCCATTGGTGGATTTCACTTCAAACACACCTTCGCCGATCTCGAGGATCGAAATATCGAAGGTTCCGCCGCCCAGGTCGTAGACGGCGATCCGTTCGTCCTTCTTTTTGTCGAGCCCGTAGGCCAGTGACGCGGCGGTCGGCTCGTTGATAATGCGGAGCACATTGAGGCCTGCGATTTGCCCCGCGTCCTTGGTGGCCTGACGCTGGCTGTCATCAAAATAGGCCGGCACGGTGATGACCGCTTCGGTCACTTTTTCGCCCAGATAGTCCTCCGCGGTCTGCTTCATCTTCTGAAGAATCATCGCAGACACCTCGGCTGGGCTATAGCGCTTCCCGCGGATCTCGACATGGGCGTCGCCGTTGCTAGCCTCGACCACCTTGTACGGGAGACGCTTCAACGCTTCTTGGACCTGAGGGCTGCGGAACTTGCGACCCATGAGCCGCTTGATGGAATAGATCGTGTTTTCCGGGTTGGTGATCGCCTGGCGTTTGGCGATTTGGCCGACGAGCCGTTCTCCTTTGTCCGTGATCGCGACGACTGAAGGAGTGGTTCGACTTCCTTCCGCATTGGCGATGACGACAGGCTCTCCCCCGCTCATGATGGCGACGCACGAATTGGTTGTCCCGAGATCAATGCCTATGACCTTGCCCATGTGTGTTCTCCTTCCTCCGACTCTTGTCGTTTAGTTCGGTGCGCCACTCGGTGATTCCTGAGGTCCTCCAGAGGCCGGCCCCTGCTCTGTATTCTCGCCTGCGGCGACTGTGACCATGGCTGCCCGCAAGACCCGGTCGTGCAAATAGTACCCGCGCTGACATTCCTCAACCACTGAATCTGGCGGGACGTTGCTCGATTCCACGCGAGCGACTGCCTGATGGCGAGAGGGATCAAAGACCTTTCCGACGCTGGAGATCGGGCGCACGCCGAGCTTTGCCAGGGTTTCCATGAACTGCTTCAAAATGAGTTCCACTCCTTGGATGAGTCCGTCGCGTCCCTGGTTCTCCTTTGAAGCCCGAATCGCCCGTTCAAGGTTATCAATGATCGGGAGCAACTCCTTGAGAAGGCTCTCATTCGCGAAGCGCGCATAGTCGCGTTGTTCTCGCTGCGATAATCGCTTGTAATTGTCGAACTCGGCTGCCAACCGGAGATATTTGTCCTGTAGCGCCTTGATCTCCTCCGTTTTGGCTGCTAAGGCCTGCTTAAGCTCCTCCACTGATTCTGGTTCTGTACCTTGGGTGTCTTCCTCTTCCCTGGCTTCAGAGGAGCCTTGTCCTAACTCACTGATTGTATGTAGCTTTTTATCTTTCTCGCTCACAGTTACAACCTATGCGCCCGTGAGATAGCCACCGGAAGTCCTAAAGTCAACCAGTTGGCTCACTTTTGTTGAGGGAAGACCTGATCCGGAGTAGGAACAGAAGAGAGAGGCTAGGGTCTAGCCGTCACCGCACGTCCGGCGGTAGAGCCATTCCAGCCCTTCCAGTGTCAGGAAAGGGCATACCTCTTGGATTGTGCGGGATTCGGGAGCAATGACTGATGACAGACCGCCGGTGGCGATCACTCTGGCTTTCTGCCCGAGCTCCTGCTGCATGCGGACCACGATTCCATCGACCAGTCCGGCGTACCCGAAGATCAGCCCTGACTGGATGCTGCTGATTGTGTCCTTCCCGATGACCGTCTTGGGACGAACCAGATCGACCTTAGGCAATTTGGCCGTTCGGGAATGTAGTGCGTCGGCGGCAATGCTCAGACCCGGCGCGATGACACCCCCCAGATACTCGCCGGCCTGAGTGACCGCGCCGAAGGTCGTGGCGGTTCCCAGATCAACGATGATGAGCGCAGTCTTGTAGCGTGCATAGGCTGCTGCGGCATTGACCAGCCGATCGCTTCCGAGTTCACGGGGACTGGTGTAGGACAGCTTGAGACCGGTATCAAGATCGGGAGAGACCACGAGCGGCTTGTGGTGGAACAATGCCTCCGACATCTGCTCGAACGCAGGGGTCAGGGGCGGCACCACGCTGGAGAGGATCACACCGGTGACCTGATCCGGCCCGATCCCAGAGGCGCGAAGCAGACGTTGGAAAATCGCTCCATACTCGTCAGAGGTTTTGGCTGGATCGGTATTGAGACGCCAGTGATGTTTCAAGGTCTGGTTCTTGAAAGTCCCCCAGACTACGTTGGAGTTTCCAATGTCAATGGCAAGCAGCATAGCTTCGTGAATCGTTCTTCGTTAATCGTTAAGCGCAAAGCATGAGAACTTCAAGCTTGACTCTCAGCTTCTTGCGTTGAACGGTGAACGTTGAATGTCCTCAACGCACGTGGGTCACGTCTCCGGCTCGAAGATCAAGGATGGTTCCGGCATTCGCTCCGTTCCGTATGAGTCTCAGTGAGCCGTCAGGATTGATTGCGTCAGCTTGTCCTTCCACACTCTCCCCGCTGGCCAGGCTGACTCGCACCTGGCGGCCGAGCGTGGAACACAGCTTCGTGTATTCACGCTTCACCTCAGCGGACGGCTGCGCAGAGAGGTTTCCAATGCAAAGCTCCAACTCCGACAAGAGGGCGGATAAGAGTGCAACGCGATTAATACGATGGCCGGCCTCGGCCGCCAGTGAGGTGGCAAGGTCACGGAGCTCGTCAGGAAACGCATGTCGGGGGGTGTTCACGTTGATCCCGATTCCCACCACCACGAACCTGCCTTGGCTGCGGGAGCCGTTGCTCTCGCAGAGCACCCCGCCCAGCTTATGCTGATTGATGAGGATGTCGTTGGGCCATTTCAGTCGAGCCTGTAAGGCAGCGACTG
>Ga0066656_10000680_pt1 | contig 13742 bp, 15 predicted proteins | sample GraSoiAngelo_105_FD_71411 | JGI IMG/M metagenome (GOLD analysis project Ga0066656, IMG submission 71411) | Grasslands soil microbial communities from the Angelo Coastal Reserve, California, USA - 14_0903_05_40cm | ecosystem: Environmental > Terrestrial > Soil > Grasslands | place: USA... | reverse complement strand
TCACCCCGATTCTCACCACGCTCGGCATTGGAGGTGTGGCGGTGGCGCTGGCCCTGCAGGACACGCTCTCCAACCTCTTTGCCGGCATCCACCTGCTGGCGGACAGCCCGTTGCGCGTCGGCGATCACGTCAAGGTCGGCAGCAACGTGGAAGGATTCGTGATCGACGTCGGCTGGCGCTCGACGCGGATCCGGGCGCTGTCCAACGACATCGTCGTGGTGCCCAACCTGGTCGTGGCGCGCGAGACGATCACGAACTACGACCTGCCCGATCGTCGCGGCGCCTTCCGCCTGCGGATCAGCGTCGACGTGACTGCCGACCCCGACGCCGTGGACAAAGCGCTCCGCGACGAGATCGATGTCGCGTCCGGAAACATCCCCGGGCTCCTGTCGCTGCCCGCCCCATCGGTCACTCGCCTCTTCGGCGGCGAGGGCTCCCACGATTTCGCGGTGAGCTACCACGTCGCGGAGATGACCGACCGGTTCCGGGTGCAGCACGAGCTGCGCCGACGCGTTCTGGAGCGACTGCAGCGGGAGGACATCGCCATGCGGGCTTCGGCGCGAGTCGCGTAGCCGTCCCGTGGGCTGGTGCAGGGCCGGGCGGATGAATTAGAATGCTCGGCAACGGGTTTCGCGATCATGGGGGTACGCGCTGGAGGCCGTCGCGGGGCTGGGGCCTCGCCGCCGAGGCGCGGCGACAAAGAGAGGACGCCATGGCCAACACTGCTCAGCCGCCCCGGGGTATCAATCACATGGTGCTGAACGTCCGGAACATCGAGGTTTCGCACAAGTTCTGGACCGAGATCATCGGCTTCAAGTGTGTCGCCGAGCTCAAGCCGATCCCCGGTCGCCAGCGCCCCAAGATGCGCTTCTACAGCGGGCTCGACGCCAAGGGTGACGTGACCCACCACGACCTGGCGCTGGCCGAGATTCCCGGAACCAACGCCAGCGGCGGCGCGCCGGACGAGTGGAGCCTGATGCCGGGTCGCCCCGGCCTGAACCACGTGGCGATCGCGTGGCCGGACCGGGAGTCGTGGCTGAAGCAGCTGGCCTTCATGAAGAGCAAGGGCGTGCCCTTCCTCCGCCGGGTCAACCACGGCATGACCCACAGCGTGTACATCGCCGATCCCGACGGCCACGGCATCGAGGTGCTCTACGAGCTGCCGCGGGAAGTGTGGGAAGGGGACATCGACGGGGCGCAGAACTACGCCGAGATGCTTCCCACGGAGGGCGACGAGACGCTGGTCGATCGGACGGAGAATCCGGTCTTCGGCGCGTCGCCGGCCCGCCACTAGCGTCCCCATCAGAGGCTGATCGGTCGGCGCCCGGGAAGCACGGTCCGGGCGGACTGCGCCGATCTGCGCGCGCCCGATCTCGTCGGGCGCTGAGATCGGTCGCGCTCAGACGGGTCGGGGCAACGCCCAGCCCAGCCACTCGCACAGGGCGCGGCCCATGATCCACTCTTTGTCCGACGTCGAAAGCCAGGGCAGCTCCTCGGTGAAGAGCGTCACGGCCTGGCGCCACGGGCAGGGGAGTCGCGTCCAGTCCGTGCCCCAGAACGTCCGCCGCGGGCCGAATGCGTCGTACACGCGACGAATGTGCGCGTGCACGTCGCGGAAGGGATAGGGCTCGATCGAGTAGCACGGCAGCGCCGAGGCCTTGACCGCGACATTCGGACGTCGCGCGAGCGTACAGAGCTGCGGCAAGCCTGCGAAGGCCTCTTCGCCCTTCGCTCCGCTGCGGATTCCCAGGTGATCGATGACGAGCTTGAGGCCGGGATGGCGCTCGGCGATGCCGTCGACCGCCGGCAGCCGGCCGGACACGGACATCATCAAGGGAATGCCCGCGCGCTCGACCGCGGGCCAGAGCCAGTCGGCGGTGCCGTCGGTCAGCCACGGCCACTGCTCCGCGGTGTTGAACGTGAACCGCATGCCGAGCATCCCGGGCTGGCGCTTCCAGGAGTCGACGAGCGCCCGGCTCTCCGACTTCTCGAGGGCCAATCGGCCCATCACGGCGAACCGGTCGAGATGGAGCCGCGCGGCCTCGAGCGCTAGCGCTGGCCCTGGGCGCGATCGGCGACCTGGACGGATTTCTTCTCGAGGTCGAAACGGAGCGTCTTGTTGCTCTCGACGTCGCCGCCGGTGACCCGGATGAAGAACGTGTCGTCGCCGTACTCGATCGAATGGATGTCGCCGACCGCGAACACCGCGGCGTGACCGGGCTCGTTCAGGAACTCGCGCTGCAGCTCGAGCTCCGCGTGGCCGGCCTTGCTCCCGTCGTCGAGGCGGCGCCACCGGCGCATCCGCGTCGGGTTCTTGTAGTTGCCGTAGATCACCCAGCACGGACCGTGGTCGTGCGGCACGGACTTGCCGCCCTTGTCGCGTCCGTGAACGAGCACGTGCACGTCGGTCTCGGGATCGTGGCCGATCGTCGTGCGCTCGCGGTACGGCACCGGATCGCCCAGATGCTTCTTCAGCAGCTCGGGATTGCGGAGCAGCTTCTCGAGGTGGTCGCGGATCTCGGCGAGCCCGGCCGGGACGCCCTTGGTCTTGATCGCGGCCCGCGTGTCGGCGAGGAACTGGTCCAGCGTGTATCCGGTGGTCTCGGTCATGGCGATCTCCTTTCCCAATCCATGGTGTAGCATACTTGCCGCCTATGAAAGTGTTCGTCTTCGACCTCGTGCCCTACGACGAGCACCTGGATCACCTGAAGGTGGGCAAGGAGCTTCCCTGGCCGCTACCGGCGCGGCACTTCAAGCCCGACGTGGCCGTGCGCACCTACGCCGAGCACCTGACGGCGTGGGAGACCATGGATCGGTTCGGGTACGACGGGGTAGGCTTCAACGAGCACCACACCTCGCCCTACGGCCTGATGAACTCGCCGAATTTATTGGCGGCCGCCGCCGCGCAGCGGACGCGGCGGCTCAAGCTCCTCGTCTACGGAAATTTATTACCGCTCCACGATCCGCTCCGCCTGGCCGAAGAGCTCGCGATGCTCGATTGCATGTCCAACGGCCGCATCGTTTCCGGATTTGCCCGCGGGATCCCGCGCGAGCACAACGTGTACGGCGTGCCGCTGTCCGACTCGCGGGCCCGCTTCGAGGAAGCGTGGGAGATCATCTCCCGCGCGTGGACCGAGGAGGTCTTCTCCTACGAGGGGCGGTTCTGGTCGTATCGCGACGTGGCGATCTGGCCGCGGCCCGTGCAGCAGCCGCGCCCGCCCGTGTGGGTACCGGTCACCGGCAGCAAAGAGACGATCGAGTGGGCGGGCCGTCACGACATCCCGATCACACCGGGCCTGGCGCCGATCCGCGGCCTGCGCGAGGACATCATTCGCTACTACGCTCAGTGTCTGACCCGCCACGGGCACCGACTCACGCCGGATCACCTGATCATCCAGGCGCCCGTCTACGTCGCCGACAGCAAGGCGCAGGCGGTGCGCGAGGCCGGACCCTATCTCCTCTATTTCAACCAGACGCTGTTCAGCCACGGCAACATCACCGAGGCCAGCCTCCAGCGGGACGCGGGCTACCTGGGCGCCGGCTCCTTCGACTACGTGCGCCCGGAGAACATGCACGCCGTATCCGGCGCGCGCGAGCGCTACCGCGACATGACCATGGCGGACATCGAGCGCGACGCGGAGCACCTGCCCTGGGGCACGGCGGGCGAGGTGATCGAGCGGATCATCGCGGCGGCCGACCACGCCGGCGCCGCGACGGTGCTGGTAGGAATGAACCGCGGCGCGATGCCGCAGGAGATGTTCCTGGAGCAGATCCACCGGTTCGGCAGCAAGGTGCTGCCGGCGCTCCAGGCGCACGCCGTCAGCAAGACCCCGTTCGCCTAGCGCCGGGGTCGGGCCGGCTCTACTCTTCCCGCGCTCCGGACGTGCGCTGCCTGAACTCGGCGGGGGCCTCGCGGCCGGCGTCGGTGTACGCGCGGCGGATCGCCTCCACGTTCGGACCGAAGATCGTCTTGCGGTTCCCGCGCGCCCAGTCGTTCGAGCCGCGAATCGTGTCGAGCGATCCCTGGAAGCGCGGCATGACGTAACGGGCGAACAACTCGTAGCTCCGCAGCGTCTGCTCGCGGGTGGCCCACTCGTGGGCACGGAACAGCAGGCCGCCGAAACCGCCGCCGCTCTGCCGCTGCAGGTGCTCGATGCCGCGCACGACCGTGTCGACCGAGCCGACGAGCGTGGTGCCCATCTTCACGCCCTCGGTCAGCGGATCGTCCATACGGCCCGGCGGACGACCGAGCGTCTCCTCGAAGTAGGTCACGGTCTCGTGGCGCTCGGCCTTCTTCACGTGGCGCAGCGCCTCGTCGTCGTCGTCGGCGACGTGCACGTTCACGACGAGGCGCCATTTCTTGCGGTCCATTTTCTTGCCGTGCTTGGCCGCGGTTTCCTCGGCGATCTTCCACTGGCCGGCCAGCGCGTCCGGTCCGCCCGGGAGCCCGGCGCCGATCGAGAGCACGCCCAGCCCGTGCCGACCCGCGGCGATCACCCCCGCCGGCGTCATCACGCTCGCGACCGCAATCTCCAAGTGCGGCTCGGTGTAGGGCGCCAGGTGCAGGCGCGCCTCGCGCAGCTCGAACCAGTCGGTCTTCATCGTCACGGGCTCGTCGCACTTCAGCAGCAGCATGATCGCGTCCAGGGCCTCGTCCATACGCGGCCGCTGCATGACCGGCTCGATGCCCATCATGTACGCGTCGGACACCAGCGCGCCCGGGCCGCAGCCGAGCATCGCGCGGCCGCGCGTCATGTGGTCGAGCTGGACGAAGCGCTCGGCCACCATCAACGGATGGTGATAGGGCAGGCTCGTCACGCCCGAGCCGAGCTTGATGTGGCGCGTGCGCTCGGCGGCGGCGGCGATGAAGACCTCGGGAGACGCGATGAGCTCCCAGCCCGCCGAGTGGTGCTCGCCCACCCACACCTCGTCGTAGCCGAGGTAGTCGAGCCACTCGATGAGCTCCATGTCGCGGGTGAGCGCCAGCGTGGGATTCTCACCGACGCGGTGGAACGGCGCCAGAAAGATGCCGAAGGTCATACCTTTATGGGCCATGGTGATCAGATCCTAACACGGTGCTACCATGCCGCTCCATGACCAACCAAACGATCCGCGTGGGGTTCGTGGGCGCCGGCGCCAACAGTCGTAAGCATCACATCCCGAAGCTTCGAGCGCAGCCCGGGATCGAGCTGACGGCGGTGGCCAACCGGACGAAGGAATCGGGCGACCGCATCGCGGCCGAGTTCGGCGTCAAGCGGGTGTACGGGGACTGGCGCGAGCTCGTGCACGCCTCCGACATCGACGCGGTCTGCATCGGCACCTGGCCCAACACGCACTGCGAGATCACGCGGGCCGTTCTCGAAAATGGCAAGCACGTGCTGTGCGAGGCGCGCATGGCCGTGGACGCCGCCGAGGGACGGCGGATGCTCGACGCCGCGCGCCGGGCGCCGCATCTGGTCGCCCAGCTGGTGCCGGCGCCGAACACGCTCGAGGTCGACTCGACGGTGCAGGCGCTGCTGGCCGAGGGCTACGTCGGCGAGACCCTCGCCATCGAGATCCAGGCCAACCAGGCGCGGTTCGTCGACCCGAACGAGCCGCTCCACTGGCGGCAGGATGCCGCGTTGAGCGGCCTCAACGTGATGACGATGGGCATCTGGTACGAGGCGCTGATGCGCTGGCTCGGTCCCGCCCGCCGCGTCACCGCGATGACGAAGATCGCCGTCCCGCGGCGCAAGGACGAGGTCGGTGTCTGGCAGGACGTGAAGGTGCCCGACCACGTCGACATCCTGGCCGCGATGGCCAACGGCGCCGTCGCTCATCTGCGCTTCAGTACGGTGACGGCGCTGGCGCCGTCCAGCGAGGTGTGGATCTTCGGCACCGAGGGAACACTCCGGGTCGAGTCGGACGCCAAACGGGCCTCGGGCGGGCGGCGCGGCGAGAAGGAGCTCCGCGAGATCCCGATTCCCGCCGAGCGACGCATCGGCTGGCGCGTCGAGGAAGAGTTCGTGAACGCGATCCGCGGCCTCGAGAAGGTCTCTCGGACGACCTTCGAGGACGGCGTGCGCTACATGGAGTTCACGGAGGCGGTGTGGCGGAGTGCGAGCCGCGGCCAGACCGTCGACGTCCCCGAGCTCTGACCGCTACCCGCCCTTCGTCAAGAGCCTGACGACGACGGCGACGACTGCGCCGACCAGCAGCGCGAGCCCGGCGAACGCGAGTGCCGACCACAGAACGCTCGTGGTCGTCTCGGTGTCGGATCCGTGGTGCGCGAGAACCGGCGCCGCCAGCAGGCCCATCAGCAGCGCCAGGCGCAGGACGCGCATGCGTCGAGTCTATCGGACGGCGAGCGACAGTGACGGTACACGTCCGGGAACGGTCGGCTCACCGTCAGACCCGGGCGGCCGTCTGGAGGGCTCGGACGTGCTCGGCCCAGTGTCGGGCCAGTGCTTCCAGCCGCTGACGGCCGGATGGGTCGTGACGTCCTCGACGCGCTCGCCGTAGATCCAGATCTCGCGCCCGTCTCGGAGCGACTCGAGAAACTCCTTGCCCGTGAACGGTCGGGTGCGATCCGCGGACACCGGGTTCGTCTCGATTGGCAGCCCCCACCGCGACCGTAGAGGGAGTCGACCGTCGAGGCAATCAGGCTTAGAGTGCTGCTGGTGGAGCGCTTCCGCGGCGTCCTCCTGTCTCTCGCCGTGGCGGCTGCCTACGTGGTGGCCGGCAAGCTCGGCCTGTCGCTCGCGGTCGTGCATCCGAGTGCGACGGCCGTGTGGGCGCCGACCGGCATCGCGCTCGCGGCGTTTCTCCGGCTCGGGTACGGCGTGTGGCCCGCGATCTTCATCGCCGCCTTCCTGGTCAACGTCACGACGGAGGGATCGATCGCGACCTCGATCGGGATCGCTCTCGGCAACACCCTCGAGGGCGCCGTGGGCTGTTACCTGGTGACGCGCTTCGCGCGGGGGAGCTCGACGTTCAGCCGCCCCCTGGACGTCTTCGCGTTCACCGGCCTCGCCGCCTTCGCCGCCACGACCGTGAGCGCCTCAGTTGGGGTGACGACGCTGGCGCTGGCCGGATACGCGAGCTGGGCGGACTACGGCGCCATCTGGGCGACGTGGTGGCTCGGAGACGCCGCCGGCGCGCTGATCTTCGCGCCGCCGATCCTACTCTGGAGCGCCGGCTTTCCCCTGCGTGGGACCCGCGCTCGATGGGTGGAGGTCTTGATTCTCGTGCTGGTGACCGTCGGCGTGGCCGGGATCGTCTTCAGCAGCTGGCTGCCGGCGCCGGTCCAGCGGCTCGAGTTCCTCGTCATCCCGCCGATCGTCTGGATCGCCTTCCGATTCGGACCCCGCGAGGCGGCGACGACGGCGCTCGCGATGTCTACGATCGCCCTCTGGGCCACGGTGCGCGACGTCGGTCCGTTCGCGGCCGAGGCGCCGCGGGTGGTGCTCCTGTCCCTGCAGGCCTACATGAGCGTGATCACGTTGATGGCGCTCGCCCTGGCCGCTGCCGCCGCGGATCGCCGACGGGCCGAGCAGGGCCGCCTGGAAGAGGCCCGGGATCGAGTGCGGACGCACGAGGCGCTCGAGGAGAGCGAGGAGCTGCATCGCGCGATTGCCGAGCTCACCTCGGATTTCGCGGTCATCGTGCGCCTCGAGCCGGAGGGCGGCGCCGTCCTGGAATCGGCGACCGACGGGTTCCGACGGGTGACGGGTTACATGGCCGAGGAGTTCAACGGCCCATTCGAGTGGCGGCGCCTGCTCGATCTGGACACGTTGACCGACGGCGCGAAAATGGGCGAACGCCTCCTGAAGGGTGAGCGCGTCTCGCTCGAGTTGCGGATCGTCGGGAAGGACGGTGCGAGACGATGGCTCCGCTGTCACGCCGAGCCCTTCCAGCACTCGACGAACGATCGCGTCGACTGCATCCTCGTCTCGGCTGAAGACGTCACTGATCGACGAATGGCGGACGAGTCACTCCGTCGTCATCAAGAGGTGATCCGCGAGCTATCGACACCGGTCCTCCGCATCCGCGACCGCCTGCTCATCCTGCCCGTCATCGGTCAGATCGACGCCCAGCGGGCCCAGCGGCTGACCGCGGAGCTCTTGAGCAGCATCAGGATCAACCGGGCTCGGGTGGTGGTGATCGACATGACCGGCGTCGCGACGATGACGCCGCAGGTCGCCCAGCAGATCTTGAAGACGATCGAAGCGTGCCGGCTGCTCGGCGCGACGATCATCGTTACTGGCCTGTCCCACGGGATCGCCGACACGCTCGTCTCCATCGGCCTCGATCTCGGGCGGGTGACCAGTCTCGGCGATTTGCAAGGCGGGATGGAAGAGGCCGAGCGTCTCCTGGGCGCCGAGGGGGCGCCGGCCGGTCCCGACGACCCTGCGCCGCGAGTGGCGGGTCGGCGAGCCTCGCTGGGCGCGCGCGACCGCCGCGACGTTTGATCTGAGCTCTCGACGAATGTCGAGTGAGACGACCTGCCTCACGCCGCCGCCGGTGGGCCTCACGGCCCAACGCGGCGAAACTTCTCACTTCTCCGAGCGCTGACCACATCCCACTGCGCGCGGGCGTCCCACGGGCGCGCCCCGGTGAATCTGGGAAGGCTCGCGCGCCGAGACGCGCGAGCCTTCCGTCCCGCCGCGATTTCGCGCTGATCCGGGCCGCTCGCCGTTGCGTCGCCACGCCGCTCGCGCGAGTGGCAAGCGCGTTGCTCACACTCCGACCGATACCACGTTACGACGCTTGCGGAGGAAGAGTCATGGAACAGACGACTGAGCGCATCGACGATCTCATCAGCCAGGTGGAGAGGTTCTATCGATCTCTCACCGGTCAAGACGCGCCCCCCACGCGCGAAGTGCCCTACGCCCCCATCCCGCCGGAACGGGATCCGGAACGCCACCTCGCCGAGCAGGTCGATCGGCTTCTTCTGAGCCTGGGACAGCTTTCACCCGAGGCGCAGCTCACCACGCCCCGCTGGACGCCTCCGATGGCGCTCCTCGAGACCCGCGCGGAGATGTGGATCTGCCTCGATATGCCCGGCATGACTCGTGACGCGATCCAGATTCGAGTCAGTCGCGGGTTGCTCGAGGTCAGTGGCGAGCGCAGGCCGCCGCGAGTCAACGGAGAGGCTCGACCGCTCTACGACGAATCGCCTCGTGGCCCGTTTCGCCGGGTAATCCCGCTCCCGCCGCACGCTGCGGTCGAGCACATCGAGGCGCGACTGCGCGAGGGCACGCTCGAGATCCGGATCCCTCGGGTCTCGGCGCCGGAGGCCGAGGTGCGCACGATCTCCGTCAACTGATCACCGACCCTGACGGGCCGGGGATCACAGCGCCCCGGCTGAACCGGGGCACGACGCGTAGTGCGCGCCGCAAGTCGTCGCGGGGCCTGGGCCCCGCCGACTGCGGCGCGGCTAGAAAAGGAGAAGGCAGGTGGACGCTAAGGTGGACATCAGAAAACTGCAGTTCTTGAACGACCGCATCGCCCAGGTGACGGACGCGCTGAATCAGGTCCGTCTCTCGGTCCACGGGCTCCAGCAGCAGCCCCAGCTCGGCTTCCCGCAGTCGCCGATGGGCTATCAGCAGTCGCCATTCGGGCTCCAGCAGTTGCCGTTCGGCTATCAGCAGCCGCAGTTCGGCTTCCCGCAGCAGTCCCTCTACGGCGGGGGGCCGATGGGCTTCCAGCACTCGCCCTACGCGGGCATCCCGGGAATGATTCCGCTCGGGCAACAATCGCTCTGGCAAGGAGGATCGCAGTCGCCGATGGGCGGTGGTCTCGGCTTGCAGTACGCGCCGTACGGCCCTCAGGCCCAGCAGTACCTCCCGCAGAGCCTCCAGGGTCTCGGTCAGGCCGCTTGGGGTGGCCCAGCTTCCTGGTTTCCGTTCGGCGGCGGCCTGTATCACAGCCCGACCGAGCTGATCGAGCAGCGCCTGGGCGAGCAGCGCGCGAACGATCCGAACCGGATCCTCCAGACGTTCCCGCTCTGTCTCGCCCCGATCTCGACGACTCCGTGGTAGGCGCTCGAGTAGGGAAGTAAGCGGGCGCCGGGGGAGGGGGCGGGTAGCGGGCCCCACCCTCTCCCCTCTTTACTGTTCGTTGAGCCACTCCGCCAGTCGGGCCTCGATCTGGTCCCGCACGCGCCGAAACACGGCGAGTCGCTCCTCTTCGGTACCGTCGGCGCGCGACGGGTCCGCGAACGGCCGATACTTGTTCACGCGGCACCTCCCATATAGTCTCGACCGGCGATCCTGCCGGAGTGTAGACCGAGAAAGGGAGGCCCGCGTGGCCGTCACAGAAGAGCAATCTTTCCGGTTGTCGCAGCGCCTGACCGCCGAGGGTGTCGGGACTGCCATGTTGCTGGCAGCTGTCGTGGGCTCCGGGATCATGGCCGAACGGTTGGCGGGAGGCAACGTCGCCGTCGCTCTTCTCGCGAACGCCCTGGCGACGGGTGCGGCGCTCGTGGCCCTGATCCTGACGTTCGGCTCCGTCTCTGGCGCGCACTTCAATCCCGCCGTGACGCTCGCCGACGCTTCGCAGGGCGGCATCCCGTGGCGCGAAGTGCCACTCTACGTCACGGCGCAGATCGCCGGCGCATTCGCCGGCGTGGCGGCGGCACACACCATGTTCGAGACGCCGCTGTTCTTCGCCTCCCGGCATGCCCGGTCAGGGATGGCGCAAGCCTTCAGCGAGTTCGTCGCGACGTTTGGCCTGCTGGCGGTGATCTGGGGCTGTGCTCGCTTCAGGTCCGCGGCGGTTCCGTTCGCGGTAGCCGCGTACATCACCGCGGCCTACTGGTTCACCGCCTCCACGTCGTTCGCCAACCCGGCGGTGACGCTTGCGCGGTCGGCCACCGACACCTTCGCGGGAATTCGCCCGTCGGACGCGCCGGCGTTTATCGTGGCGCAGCTCATCGGGGCCGCGTCCGCCACCGCCCTCTTCCGCTGGCTGACCCCGCGGTCGGCCGGGTCGGGGGGGTTGACAAAGATTCGATAGTTCCATATACTTGAAAATATGAAGACGATATCCCGCCGGCCGCTGGCGCAGCTGTCGGCCGACGAGACCCACGTCGAGGCCTTCAAGGCGCTCGCGCACGTCAGCCGTCTCCGGGTCTTCTTCCTTCTGGTGAAGGCCGGGAGGGAGATGTCGGTCGGCGAGATCCAGGAGGCCGTCGAGGCCGCCGGACCTACCTTGTCCCATCACCTCGATATCCTGCGTCGGGCCGGGCTGGTCGAGAGCCGAAGGGAAGAGCGGTACATCTACTATTCGGTGCAGCGGGAGCCGGTCACCGCCTTGGTGCGTCTGCTCACCGCGTGCTGCTAGGGGAGCCATGAGCGCAAAAGTCCATCTCCACATGCACGTCTCAGATCTCGCCAAGAGCCGGGAGTTCTACCAGAAGTTCCTGGGGGCGGACCCGGTCAAGGTCAAGCCGGGGTACGTGAAGTTTCTGCCGGAATGGGCGCCGGTCAATGTCGCCCTCTCGACGGGCGGCCCCATCGGCGCCGGCACCATCGACCACGTGGGCGTCCAGGTGGACTCTGTCGAGACGGTGATGGCGCAGCTGGCGCGGGTCAAGGACATCGGGCTCGCGGTGACCGAAGAGCTGGGGGTCGACTGCTGCCACGCCAACCAGGACAAGTTCTGGGTGAAAGACCCGGACGGCGTCGAGTGGGAGGTGTACCACCTCAACTACGACCTCGACGTCGAGAGCGTGGAAGCCTCGTGCGCGTGCGCACCCGCCATGGCCCAGGCCTCGCCGCAGCAGGGGCTCACGATCGCGAAGGGCACGTCGTGCTGCTCGTCATGACACCACGCTCGCTTCGGTGACTTCGTCCCGTCGGATCGTCGGCAACCCGCCGGCGAGCTCCTCACGACGGGAGTACGGCTGGGTCATCGTCGCGACGCTCTGCGTGACGGAAACGATCACCTGGGGAGTCATTTTCTACGGCTTCCCGGTGTTCTTGGCGGCCATGGAGCAAGACCTCGGCGTCTCCCGCATCGCGGTGACCGGCTCGTTTTCAATCGGTCTCGCGGTGTCCGGCGTGGCGGGGGTGCCCGTCGGACGATGGCTCGATCGCCATGGCGCGCGGCTCCTCATGACGCTCGGCTCGTGCCTCACGACCATCCTGGCGGTCGCCTGGTCGCAAGTCGAAACGATCGCCGCGCTGTATGTCGTATGGACGCTCATGGGGGTTGCGATGGCGGCGACGCTCTACGAGCCCGCGTTCGCCGCCGTCGTGCAGTGGTTCCCGACCGGACGAGAACGCGCGCTTCTCGTGGTGACCTTGGTCGCTGGTTTCGCCAGCACGATCTTCATGCCGATCGAAGCGTGGTTGCTCGCCAAGGTGGGATGGCGTCAGGCGCTCGTGGTGCTGGCGGCCGTCTTGGCTGTCACCACGGTTCCGCTCCACGGCCTCCTGCTTCGCGCGCCAGCGCATCTGCCAGGTCGGCGTCGCGCAGATGACAGTGGAAGCCCGCTCGTCGTGCCTGGTCTTGCCCTGACCGCCGCGCTACGGCATCCCGTCTTCTGGGTCCTCGCGGTCGCTTTCTTCGTGAGCAACTTTGCCCACACCTCGGGGACCGTGCACCTGATTCCCTATCTCGGGCAGTACGGCTACACCGCTGCGCTCGCGGCGGCCATCGTTGGATGGATCGGCGCGATGCAGGTCGCGGGACGCCTGGCGTTCGTTCCGATCGCCGCATGGCTCGGGGCGCGATGGGTCGTGTCCGGTATCTTCATCGCTCAATGTGTGGGGACCGGATTGCTGGCGATGCTCGGCCATGTGCCCACGGTCGTTCCGATCATCTTCTTGCTCGGCGCCGCGAACGGCATGTCGACGCTCGCTCGGGCCAACATGGTCTCGGATATCTTCGGTCGGGCGCACTACGCGAGCATCAGCGGGGCGCTGGCGATGGGCGCCAACGGCGCCCGCGCGCTCGCGCCGATCGGCGCATCGTTGCTGTACCAGGGGCTCGGAAGCTACGAAGCGCTGTTCGGAGCCCTGGCGGTGAGCTTGGGAGCCATCAGCATCCTTGTGGTCGCGACGAACACCAGTATCGTGCTCTACGATTCGGCGGCTCGACAGGAGCCCATCGACTGACCATATGCCGACCGGTCAGCGCGGCGCCCACCCGGCCCCCGGCTAGTTGAACGGGGGTTCGCCGAAGGCGAGGCGGACGGCTTCGTCGAAGTCGGACACGAAGCGGACGATCTCTCGCGTGATCGCGCGCGGCACGAGGGCGCTCTGCTCGAGCTGGGATTGATTGCCGCGGGGCACGACGATCGTGGTCAGGTTGCGGTGGAACGCGGCGTCCACCTTGGGCTCGATGTCACCGACGGGGCCGACCGTGAGCACGTCGTGCGCGTCGGCCACCAGCGTGCCCGTGGAGACCATGTCCGCCGCCACCGGCTGTTGCAGGAAGAGCGACAGGAACGCGAGCCCGGTCGGGATGCCGGCCGACACGCCGCTCGAGGGCTCGTCCTCCTTGGTGACCTTGTAGCAATAGTTGTAGTCGAGGATGTCGCGCGTCCGGTGGGGGAACTTCGCGCGCGCGTATTCGCGGACGGCGAGGAACGTGTTGCGGACGCTGTCCTTCAGCTCGTCGGTCACCGCCCCGAGGATGTCGTCCCGCCGTAGCGTGCCGCCGGCCTGCCCGACCGGCGGCATCTCGCGCGTCGCCCACACCTCGTGGATCAGCCCACAGGGACGCCCGAAGAAGCGATAGACCGCCGCCGCCAG
>Ga0066656_10000671_pt1 | contig 13804 bp, 16 predicted proteins | sample GraSoiAngelo_105_FD_71411 | JGI IMG/M metagenome (GOLD analysis project Ga0066656, IMG submission 71411) | Grasslands soil microbial communities from the Angelo Coastal Reserve, California, USA - 14_0903_05_40cm | ecosystem: Environmental > Terrestrial > Soil > Grasslands | place: USA... | reverse complement strand
CCGTGTCTTCCCCGTGAGCTTGAGCGCCGCGTCGATCGTCGTCACGGACGGACCGTCCACGTAGTTGTAGCCGCCCCCGCTCAACGTGAGCTGCGGCGCCCTGCCGATGCGCCGCGCGTGAAACGGAATCGTGGAATTGAAGCTGTTCTGGCTTCGGCTCTGGCCGAATCGGAAGAGATCGGCCCCCTCGATGAAGAAGGGCCGCCGCTCCGGGAAAAAGGTCTCCACCGCGGTGAGATTCACCACGGCCGGGTCCACCTCGACCTGCCCGAAATCCGGGTTGACGGTCGCGTCGAGGGTGAGGTTGCTCGTGAGGCCGTACTTGAGATCGGCGCCCACGGACCCGACCTTCTTGGAGCCGTCCTGGAACGGGTCTCCCCGCGCGACGGCGTGATAGTCCGCCTTGGCAAGGCTGTACGGCAGGATCTCGACGTGCCGCGGCGCGGAGAGCTCCCCGAGCCCTGTCAGGTGCCCGAACCGGCTCACGTCGCTTTGCTGCTTCTTGGGCGTGAACGAGAATTCTGCCAACTCCTGTTTCCGGTCGATCCAGCGTCGGACCTGGATTCCCCACACGCCTTCGGGTGACGGGTTGTAGCGAAGCTGGGAGAGGGGGATCTCCATCTCCGCGGTCCAGCCGAGCGAATCGACTGTGGTGCGGACATTCCAGACCGGGTCCCAAGAGAAATCCGCGTTCCCGCGGGAGTCGATATAGGAGTCGTCGTAGGAGCCGGCGGGGTTCACCCGAAAGCGGTAAGCGGTCAGATGATCGTGATAGGAGTCGATCAGAACCGCCAGGTAATCGGACGCCAGATCTTCGTCCCGCCGAACGAGGCGGCGGCGGACCTTCGTCGGCTCGCGGTCGTAGAGCCGGGCCCCCACGTAGAGCGCGTCCTCCCCGATCAGGACACGGACCTCGGTGCGCTCGGACACAGGCCGCCCCTCGTCGGGGTCGCGCTGGGTGAACCGATCGACCGGCGTCGCCTTGGACCAGGCAGGATCGTCGAGCTTCCCATCCACCCGGATGTGTTCGGAGATCGGAGCGGCGTGGATCGTCGGGGCATCCTCATGCTGGTAGACCCCGGCGGAGTCGGGCGCCTGGGCGAAGGCGGGCAGGGCGGCGAACAGCACAAGCGGAAGGATCACGCGCATCTGCCACCTCTCTCAGGCCCGTGGGGATTCGGTGGAGGCTCGGACTGGCCCCCGCATGAGACTCTACGCAATCCGCAGCGGACCCGGTTTCACTTAGGAAAGCTTCCCACCCGCGGACGGACGGCGCCCGAGACTTGAGGCTACAAGTGGCCACGATGCCGGCTCCCCAGCCGGCTTCCTGGGTCCGAGCGCCGACGCCGCGGGGGGGTGCGTGTGGGCCAACGTAACGTTAAGATGGCTCGCCGGGCGGAATGGTTGAAGGGGGAATGGCTGCCCGGCGATTCCAACCCCAAGCGGGCCATTTCTATCCAAGGATGCGAATGAGTTACTCGGGCGGCGGGGTCATGACACCGAGCAAGGACTCGGAAGGTACGCCATCCAGAAGCAAGGACCGGGAAGACGCCGCGCTTGCCGCCCGCGGGGACGTCCGCGCGTTCGCGCGCCTCTACAGCGGACACTCGGCCCGGATCTTCAATCTGGCGCGCCGGATGACGACGAGCGAATCGGCGGTGGATATCACCCAGGACATCTTTCTCAGGGCCTGGGAGAAACTCGGGACCTTCCGGGGTGAAGCAGCCTTCGGAACTTGGCTTCACCGGCTCGCCGTCAACGTCATCCTGGCGCGCCGCGCGGCCCTTCGCGTGGAAAAGGTCCGCTTTCGTGAGAATGATGGAGCCCTGGATTCTTTTCCCGCAAAGGCCGGGAGCTGGGATCTGAGCATGGATTTCGAGCGGGCGATCGAAGTGCTGCCCGAGGGCGCGAAGCTTGTTTTCGTGCTGTACGACGTGGAAGGCTACCAACACGAGGAGATCGCGGGCATGCTGGGGATCTCGTCCGGCACCTCCAAGGCCCAGCTCCACCGGGCCCGGATGATCCTGCGCCGGCATCTCACCCGATGATCGGAGTGACGTGATGCACGATGCATGGATGAATCGCCTGTCCGAATACCTGGACGAAGAGCTCGATCGGGAGGAGCACAAAGCCCTCGAGGAGCATCTCGGGGTGTGTCCCGAGTGCGCGTCGATCCTCGCCGAGCTGCGGCAGGTCCGCGCGCGCGGCCGCGATCTGGAGGACGCCCCTCCGCCCGCAAGCCTCTGGACTCGGATCGAGGCGGGCATCGTGCCCCGGCGCACGATCCCCTTCCCCGAGGGAGCCATCGCGCCCAAGAGGGCCGCGGAATCGGGCCCCGGGCGGGACCGGCGGCTTTCGTTCTCGGTCCCCCAGCTGATCGCGGCGTGTCTCGCCGTGGCGTTGGTTTCCGGAGGCGCCGTCTTCGGGCTCCTGAGATCCTCCGGGCCTCCGCTCGGCCCGCTGGCCCGCGCGCCGGTGTCGGGGGTCATGGATCGCCCGGGCGCGCCCCGGACGGCACCCGCTGGAGAGCGGGAGGCGGCACCCCTCGTTCCGGCCGAGCCCGCGTCCTCTAGGGCTCCCGCCGCGAACACTCTTTCCGAGTCGCCTCACGAAGAAGCGATCGCCGAGCTTCGCAAAGCGCTCGCGCGTGAGCGGGATCGTCTCGACCCCGCGACCATCCGCACCCTGGAATCCAACCTGGCCATCATCGATTTGGCGATCGACCAGGCCAAGCGCGCGCTCGCGGCGGATCCCGCGAATACCTACGTCAAGGAACACCTCGCCGACACGATGCGCCGCAAGGTCGAGCTTCTGCAGCGGGCCACGATGCTGGCGAGCGCTTCCAGCGCGGAAGGGTCCCGGTAATGCGCGCAGCCCTGGCCGCCACGCTGCTCGCCGCCATCACGCTGCTCCCGCGGCCCGCCGCCTTCGCGGCAGAGCGCTGGGACCATGAGACCGCCGTCTCCGCGCGCGAACCGGTCCTTCCGGAGCCCGACACGACGATCGTCGTGCAGCCCGGGGTCACGCTCGAGATCGAAAACTTCGGCGGCGCGATCTCCGTGAAGACCTGGGACCGGGAGGCGATCAAGATCGCGGCGGACCATTCTCTCAAGGATAGGATCCTGATCGAGAGGACCGGCTCCGCACTGCGGCTCAAGGTGAAATCACGCCGGTGGGTCCCTGGCTCCGTTCGCTACCGCATCACGGCGCCGCGCTGGATGAAGCTCGAGCTTTCCGGGATCAACACCGACATCGACGTCGAGGACTCGCGCGGCGAAGTCCGTATCGAGACCGTGCAGGGAGACGTCACCCTGAAGGGATGCGCCGGCTTTGCCTCGCTCAGCTCGATCCAGGGCCTGATCCGAGTCCAGGGGGTCCGGGGACGCATCGAGGCAAGCTCGGTGAATCAGGCCGTTCATCTCGAGAACGTCGTGGGCCCGATCTTCGCGGAGTCGGTGAACGGTGGGATCCTCATCGAGGGCGCCCAATCCGATTCGGTGGAGGCGTCCACGGTCAACGGTCCGGTGACGTACGAGGGCGCGATTTCCGACGCGGGTTTCTATCGCTTCGCGACGCACAACGGCTGCATCGACGTCGCCATGCCGGAGCGCTCCAACGCGACGCTGTCCCTCTCGACCTTCAGCGGCGGAATCGATTCGAGCTTCCCGGTGACGCTGAAGAAAATCAAATCCAAGCGATTTGAGACGACGCTCGGCTCCGGCAGGGCCAAGCTCGAGCTCGAGTCCTTCCAGGGCACGATCTTTCTGCGCCGGCCGAACGAGACCCGATCGAGCTGCACCTCGGAAGACGAAGACAAGGACGATGAGCACGAGAAGGCCGAATCCGACGAGGATAGGGGCGAATAGGTGCCGGTGAGACGTCGGAGCGACGACGGGCACGGGCTTTAAGCTGCAAAGCACCGCTTGACGGTCGGGGGCTCCCGTTCCTAGCATCGTGGGGTGAACGAGCCCCGTCCTCCGAAATCACACCCCGATCCCGTTCCGATCCATCTCCGCGCGATGGACAATCTCTCGTTCATTCGTGGCGCCATCGAGCGTGCGGGCTCCTTCACGGCCGTATCCGGCACAGGACAGGCCGCGGTAGGGGTCACGGCGCTCGCCGCCGCATGGGTCGCGGCCGGTCAGGCGTCGCGCGAACGCTGGGTGCTGGTCTGGGTCGGCGAGGCGCTCGTGGCGCTCCTCATCTCGGCCTGGGCGATCGCGAGGAAGGCGCGCAAGGCAGACTTGCCCCTTTTCACGGGGGCGAGCCGCAAGTTTGCCCTGAGCTTCGGGCTCCCGATCCTGGTAGGCGCGCTTCTGACCCCTCCCCTGCTCCGCTCGGGAGCTTCCGACCGGATTCCCGGCCTCTGGCTCACGCTCTACGGCACCGGAATCGTCAGCGGCGGGCTCTTTTCCGTGGCGGTGGTTCCGGTCATGGGGCTTTGCTTTGTCCTTCTCGGTGGATTCGCGCTCTACGCGCCCGCGGCCTGGAGCGACCCGTTGATGGCGGCCGGCTTCGGGGGACTCCACATCGCATTCGGCCTCGCGATCGCGAGACGGTACGGTGGCTGAGCCCGAACGGATACCCAGGAGGCGCGTCCGTCGCCCCACGCTCAAACGGCCCGCCGCGACCGCCGCGCGCCGGCGCGCGCACTCGGTCGGCCCGCCGGAGCTCAACCGGCTCATCCACGAGCGGCTTCGCCTTGGAATCCTGGGCGCTCTGGCCGTGAACGATTCCCTGACGTTCAACGAGCTCAAGAGCCTGATGCAGACAACCGACGGGAATCTGAGCGTGCACGCCCGGAAGCTCGAGCAGGCGAGGTATATTGCGTGCACCAAGTCCTTCGAAGGTCGGCTTCCCAGGACCGAGTTTCGAATCACCGAGCTTGGGAGACGCTCGCTCCTACGCTATCTGGATCACATGGAGGCGCTGATCACGGCGATGCGGGAGCGCCGTTAGGCCACCGTTCGACGCACGATGTGGTATGTGGTGGGGGTCCTGAAAGGAGTCCGTTCTCAAAGGGAGGGTGGCGATGAACGAGCACGTGCGGGGCAGGTTCAGCGACTGGGCACTCACGCTACTTCGAATCGTCGCCGGGTTTCTCTTCTGGTGCCACGGGGCGCAGAAAATCCTGGGCTGGTTCGCCGAGCCGGGCGCTCAGAAGATGGCGTTCGCGTTTCCGGAACTGCCCTGGTTTGCGGGAATGCTCGAGCTGGTCGGCGGTGCCCTCATCGCGGTTGGGATTCTGACACGCCCGGTCGCATTCCTCGTCTCGGGGGAAATGGCGATCGCCTATTTCATGGCCCATGCGCCGCACGGGTTCTGGCCGATCATGAATCATGGCGAGCTGGCGGTCCTGTACTGCTTCGTTTTCCTGTTCCTCGCCGCGCATGGCGGCGGACCCTACGCGCTCGGCGCGCGGTGGCGGAGGGGAGTCCGGTAAGGGTCTGCCCTTGCCTGGCCGTCGTGCGAGCGTAGCGCCGGATCCGCGCTACGCTCGGGTGGAGCGCCTCAAGATTCGTTCGGTCCAGCGGTAGAGCACGAGAGAGCCCCACGCCAGGGCGGGAATCGCGATGAGCTCGAACCCGAGCGTCACCGCGGGGCGATCCAGGCCCATCGTGGACCAGGTCTGCCCGAGCGGTTGGGTCACGTATCGGCTTCCCAGATTACCGGCGAGCCGTGCCAGGTCCCCAAGCCAGTCGATCCTCCACGCAAGGAGGGCGACCAGGACGCAGGCAAGCACCGTGGCCGGATCCGCGGCGGCCTGGGCCCACCAGGGCAGGGCGGGCAAGGCGGGCCAAAGCTCGATTCTGGGGGCCGAACGGTCCGCGGCCAGAACCTCGGCCATGACCCGATCCACGAACCGCGGGGGAGCCTCGACGCGGCCGCGACCCTCGCCCCTCAAGAGAGCGTCGATCTCGAGCTGCGCGTGGAGCGACGCGGCGCATCCGGGGCATCGCTCCGCATGCTCACCCACGTCCCGTTCGGATCCTCGGGGCATCCCTTCGTTGAGCCAGCGCTTCAGGTCCGCGCAATTCATTCGATCCCGCTCCTCCGTTCCTCCAGCTCCCAGCCGGCTCGCAGCAGCGCGCGTGCGCGATGCAGGTGCGTCTTCACCGTCCCGAGCGGGAGGCCAAGCGTTCGAGCTACTTCCTCGACCGAGCGATCTCCATAGTAGTACAGCACGACCGCCGCGCGCTGCACGTCGGGAAGCGACCCCAGAAGCCGGTCGAGCCTCCGCGAGACCCCTTCCGAGCCGGGAAGGTCCGGCGAGGGGGGAGCCTCGAGCTCAGTCTCCTCGAGGGTTGTCTCCCGAGCCCGCCTGGCCTTGAGCGCCGCCGAGCGATCCAGCGCGCGGCGGACCACGATGCGGTAGAGCCAGGTCGCAAACCTCGAATCCCCCCGAAACCGAGGGAGCGCGCGCCAGGCGCGAACGAGCGCGTCCTGAGCCGCTTCTTCCGCTTCCTCGGGGGACCCGAGCATCCGGAGGGCCAGGCCATACGCCCGATCACCGTACCGCTCGACCAGCCTCCGGAATGCCGCGGTGTCGCCCGCGCACGCGCGCTCGATCCACCCACTCTCCTCGGAGGCCTCATCGGCGGCCTGCTTCGCTGACTCCGAGATAGACGGCACCACGGGGTTGGACCGGCCCTGGATGGGTCCCGGTTTCAAGAGATTGGAGCGCACGGGGGTCGGGATTCCTGAAACCGCACGACCGGTCCTCCCGGTCCAAGGGGGTGGATTCGAGCTTACGCCGGAAGCCGCCGTCGATAGGCGCCCCGGCGGATCCTTTATCGCACCCGCTTACCGGAGGGTTCAAGATGTTCCGCATCAGCTCGGACAGCTTCATTTCCATATTCGCCATGGCCATCCCCATCGTCGCGATCATCGGGGGGATCACGGCGGGAATCGTGAAGACGATCGGCCAGCAGCGCCTGGCGGAGCTGGCGCACAAGGAGAGGATCGCCGCCCTGGAGCGCGGCGTGGATCCGTCCAAGCTGCCGCCGCCTCCGGTCATCGATTTCGGACCCGGCTACGGCGTCTACAATCCCATGCGGCGTTACCACGGTCTCCTGATCGGGGGAGTCGTGTGCGCCGTCGCGGGAGTCTCGATCGCAGCCTTCCTCATGATCATGGAGACCGAGAAAAACGCCTGGGCCGTGGGCCTGATCCCCATAGGCGTCGGCGTCGCCCTTCTTCTCAGCGCGATGCTCGTGAAGCCACGGAACGACGGAGCCGGGAGCGTTCCGCCGCCGAGGTATTAGCCCCGGCCGTTGCGAAGCCGGCGGGGGAACGAGCCCCGCCGGCCGCACGGGCGCTCAGGGATTCAAGATCAGGGGCAGCCCGTTCCTCCCTCCGATCACGATGAACTTCGAATTGGTGGATTCCGAGAGCTTCTCGGTCGCCTCGATTCCCTTCCAGGTGAGAAGCCCCGGCGTGATCCCCGCCGTCACGATCCGCTGGAAATCGGCGATGCCGCCCGCCTCGATCCGCTTACGCTCGGCCTCGCTCTTCTCCTTGCGGAGCACGAACTCCATCTGCTGGGCCTTCTGGTCCGCGGCAAGCTTCATCTCAACGGCGTCGGAGACCTGCTTCGGCATCTTGACGTTCCGGAGAAGGACCGCCTCGACCGTGATCCCCCGTCCTTCCAACCGCTTTCGCAGCTCGTTCAGCATGCTGGCGCTCACTTCCTGGCGCCGGCCCGAATAGAGATCGACCGCGTTGAAGCCGGCAGTGACGTCGCGGATCGTGGATCGGAACTCGGGCTGCAGGACGTTCGCCTCGATACCCGCGAGCCCACCGTAGCGCGAGAAGATCTCGGCCGCCTTGTCCGGATTCGCGTGATAGACGACGCTCACATCAAGCCCGACCAAGAGCCCTTCCCCGGTCGGCGTGGTCGTCTGCTCCTCCTCCTGGAGCGTGCGGCAATTGATGCGATGGACTCCGAGCCAGGGTGCCCACGCGTGGAGCCCGGGGGCCCACGTCTCATCGTGCACCTTGCCAAACGTATCCAGAACGCCGACGTGCTGGGGCGGCACCGCCGCGCAGCCCGCCGATATGGCAAGAACGAGCGCGAATCCTAGGAAACGCTTCACTTTCACCTCCATCGAGAGTGGACGCCTCTACCCCGTTCGCCTCCGCTTTCCACTTTCACGGCTTCCAGGACGCTCTGGAAACGAGTCCTCTCACTGGATCGCGCCCTTCTTCCCCGCGATGCGCCGCAGAAGCCCGAGCTGCCCGGCGTGGTAGGCCTCGTGGAACTGGAGCCCCGCCAGCTTGGCCGCCAGGCTCCCCTTCGTATCCGCGGAGCCGAGATCCGAATCCTGCATGCGCGAGAGCCCCGCCAGGAGCCTTTCCTGGGACTGGTCGAGCGCCTGGAAGATCGCCGGGAAGGGTTTTGCCGTAGCGCCTCCGGCGATCGGCGCGGAGCCTCGCTTGTAGAGCTCCCCGTCCGAGGCGCTCCAGACCGGTTGCTCCCCGAGGAGCTCGAGGACTGGTTGTACCCGAACAAGAGCTTCAGTCCCTCGGTGGTCATGTCGATCGCTCCTTTCTGACTCGAACGCCGGTCGCCGCTTCCACGGCGCCCATGACGGATCGAAAACCGGCGAGCTCACGTTTGCCGACACGCGTCCCGATGCGGACCTCGAGATCGCGGATCATGCGATTGATGCGCTCCGCCACCGCCCTCCCCTCGCGGGTCAGGGTGACCTGCACGGAACGGCGGTCGTCGGGGTCCGGTGTTCGTAGGATAAGACCCCGTTCCGCGAGCCGCTCCAGGATGCTCGTCATGGTCGAGGGCCTGATGCCGAACACACGGACGATCTCCACGATCGGGCACGGCGCGTAGGTGCGGAGGTAGGAGAGGAGGTGCCCTTCCGCCGGGCTCACCCCGAGTGCCAAGCACTGGGGCTCCAGGTACAGGGTGATCTGGCGGACGGCCCTATGAATCGGGGAGAGGTAACGCAATGCCATCGGGCGTCTCCGGGATGCAGCCCATTACTACGACTTCGTATATTACGATATCGTAATAATAGCCGTTTTGGACGCCTTGGTCAAGGGGGTGAGGAGAAACGAGCCCTGCGGGTGGGGCCTTACCCCTCGTTCCGCCTGGGTCTCACGTTCGCGGCGAGGGTTCGCTTCCTGAGGCGGATCGCGGCCGGGGTCACCTCGACCAGCTCGTCCTGGTTGATGAACTCGAGCGCCTGCTCCAGAGACAGCTCGCGGTACGGAATGAGCCGCACCGCTTCGTCCGAGCCGGACGCGCGCATGTTCGTCAGCTTCTTTTCGCGGGTCACGTTGACGTCCATGTCGGCGTCCCGCGCGTTCTCGCCGACGATCATGCCCTCGTAGACGCCCGTGCCCGGCCGGATGAAGAGCTCACCTCTCTCTTGCAAGTTGTAGAGGGCGTACGGGGTCGCCTGGCCGACCCGGTCGGCCACCAGGGCTCCCGTCAGCCGGTTCACGATGGAGCCCTGCCAAACATCCCAGCGCAAGAAGATCGTGTTCAAAAGCCCGGTTCCCTTCGTATCGGTCAGGAACTCCGAGCGAAACCCGATCAGCCCGCGGGTCGGAACCTCGAACTCCATCCGCACCCGATGCTGGCCGCCGCCCCTCCCATGGTTCACCATCTTGGTCATCTGCCCCTTCCGCCGGCCGAGCGCCTCCGTGATCACGCCGATGAACATCTCCGGCGCGTCCACGACGACCAACTCGATCGGCTCGAGGCGCTTGCCGCCGACCTCGCGGGTGATGACCTCGGGCTTCGAGACCTGAAGCTCGAAGCCTTCGCGCCGCATCATCTCGATCAGGATGGCAAGCTGGAGCTCTCCGCGCCCCGATACCTTGCAGCCGTCGGCGGACTCGGCGTCCTCCACGCGGATCGATACATTCCCGAGTGTTTCCTTGAAGAGACGCTCCCGAACCTGGCGGGACGTGACGTAGCGCCCGTCGCGCCCTGCGAAAGGAGAATTGTTGACGGTGAAGACCATCGAGATCGTCGGCTCGTCGACGGTGATCGGAGGCAGACGCTCCGGATCCTCAAGGGAGGAAACGGTCTCACCGATATAGATGCCCTCGATGCCCGCGAGGGCGACGATCTCCCCGACGCCCGCACTCTGGACCGGCACCCGCTTCAGACCTTCGAAGGTGTAGAGCTGGGTGATCCGCGTCTTGACCTCGCTCCCGTCCAGCTTGCAGACGGAGACCTGGTCCCCGACCGAAATCTTCCCGGAAAAGACCCTTCCGATCGCGATCCGCCCGACATAGTCGTCGTAGTCGAGGTTGGCCACCAGGAGCTGGAGCTTTTCCTTCATCCGCGCGCGCGGCGGCGGAATGCTGCGCACGATCTCCTCGAAAAGCGGGCGCAGGTCCGTGCCGCAATCGTCCAGCGAGCGCTTGGCGATCCCGTCACGGCTCACCGCGTAGAGGATCGGGAACTCGATCTGACGCTCGTTGGCGTCGAGATCGATGAACAGATCGTAGATCTCGTTCACGACTTCCGCCGGACGCGCATCCTGCCGGTCGATCTTGTTTACGACGACGATCGCCGGGAGCGCCTGCTCGAGCGCCTTCCGCAGCACGAACCGGGTCTGGGGAAGCGGCCCCTCGGATGCATCGACGAGGAGCATGACCCCGTCCACCATCTTGAGCACCCGCTCTACCTCGCCGCCGAAGTCGGAGTGCCCGGGCGTGTCCACGATGTTGATCTTGATTCCTTGGAAGCGGACCGACGTGTTCTTCGCCATGATGGTGATCCCGCGCTCGCGCTCGAGATCCATGCTGTCCATGACGCGCTCGATGATCCGCTCGTTGTCGCGGTAGGTGCCGCTCTGTTTCAGCATCGCGTCGACGAGCGTGGTCTTGCCGTGGTCCACGTGCGCGATGATCGCGATGTTCCGGATGGCTTCGACGGATTCCACTCGGGGCCTTCTCCTGGTTCCGCGCCGGGAAGCGCTCGGGCCGGAAAAAGGGGAGGCCACCCGGCGGCTGGCCTCCCCAGGACTGCCTGGATTCTACTACAACGCTACTGGGTCGCGATCGTCGCGGCGAATTTCTGGAGCACCGGTCCGATCGGGTTCGCGAACGCGCCGCCCGAGCCGCCGGCGAAGCAGAGCCCGACCGGGTTGTTCCCCGTCTCGGTCACCATGAGCGAGCCGGAGTCGCCGGAGCGGATGAACTGGGCTTCCGTCATGATCTGGTTGGTGAATGTCGCGACGCCAGACGAGTACCCGACGTTGATCGTCACGTTGACGGCTTGGACGGTACCGTGCGTCAGACCCGAGGTGCGGCCCGACTTCTTGACGGCCAGCCCCACGGAGGCCGCCACCACCGTCGAGGTCGCGGTGTAGCCCCCCGACTGGGTCACGGAAGTGGGCCGGCCGGTGTCCATCAGGGCGATCGCGCAGTCGATCGTGTTGCTGCCGCCGAAATTGATCGGCTGGAAGTCCGCGAGCGTGCCGCACGCCGGGGTCACCGAGCACTTCGGATGGCCGTCATAACGCCCGGGGGCATCCTCGCGCTCCCCGATGCTCGCCGCGTTCTCGCGCGCGTAAACGTGATTGTTCGAGAGCAGGTACTTGGTGCCGCCCTTCAAGACGACGGCGCCGATCGTTCCCGCCGCGCACTCGAGGTTGTTTCCGGTCGAGGTGCCACATTGGAGTGTGCTGCCCGGCTTCGCGTAGGGCACGACGTCCCCCACGACGCGAACTTCGGTCGGCACGCCGTCGACGCTTCCGGGAATGCCCGCAACGCCGGCGCGCCGCGTCAGGACGAGCACCGCGAGACGTCCGTTCGAGGCCAGGCCGGTTCCCGTACCGACCACGTCGTGGATTTTGAGCAGCTCGGGGGTATGTGCTTCTTGGGCGCGCATCGCAAGCGCGACGTCGGCGGGGCTGCGGGCCGAGAGAGCGCTCATCGTCGAGGTCGAGCCATTGGAGCCGGCCGGGTTGAAGGATCCCTGGTCCCTGCTACAGCTCGAGACGACCAGGGCGAAGGCCGCGAGCAGCATGATCGAAGCGATCACGAGTAAATACGTGGACTTGCGAATCCTTGGCATGGGGAGTTTCCTCCTACGGTGCGAACCAGGAACTCGAGAGGGCCGTCTCCGCGCGCCGCCGGATGGTTTTCGCGGGGAAAAGGCCCGAGGAAGCGTAGATTTTACCACGATTCCGCGTCTCGATCAATCGCGCACTGGCGCGCCCGGCGCCCGCGGCCGCGCACGGCCCGCACGGCCCGCCCTTCATCGATCTCCGGCAGACGATTCAACGAAGCTTCAGCTTGGAGGGATCGAACGTCGGCTTCGGGAACTTCATCTTCATGGACTCGAGGGCTTCGACCATGATCTTCGATACGGCGAGGTTTCGATACCACTTCTTGTCGGCGGGGATGATGAACCAGGGGGCCGATTTCGTGCTGCAGCGGTTCAGGGCGTCTTCATACGCCCGCTGGTAATCGTTCCAAAACTTGCGTTCCTCGAAGTCGGATGGAGCGAGCTTCCAGCGTTTCGTCGGATCCTTGATCCGTTGCTCGATCCGCTTCTTCTGCTCGTCCTTGCTGATATGCAGGAAGAATTTGAGGATCGTGACGTCGTTCTCGACCAGATGCCGCTCGAACGCGTTGATCTGGTCGTAGCGCGCTTCCCAGACCGATCGCGGCTTGAGCCCGTGCACGCGCACGACGATCACGTCCTCGTAGTGCGACCGGTTGAAGATCCCGAAATCGCCTCGGGGGGGCACCGCCTGGTGGATGCGCCAGAGAAAATCGTGCTCGAGCTCTTCCTCGGTGGGCACCTTGAACGCCCTGACGCGGCACCCGGACGGATTGAGTCGCGACATGACGTGGCGGATCGTGCCGTCTTTCCCGCCGGTATCCATGGCCTGAAGCACGATGAGCAGGGCACGCTTGTTCTCGGCGTAGAGGAGATACTGGAGCTCGGAGAGGCGCTCGATGCTCTTCTCGAGGATTGTGTCGGCGTCCCGCCGGCCCCGGAATCCAGGCGTGGCCTGGGGATCGTGGTCCGCGAGCGCGATCTTGCGCCCGGGCTTTACGCGCAGCCGCTCGCTCAGGTCCATTCGACCCAGTATGCGCGGGCGCCCGCGATGGGTACAATAGGGATCCCATGGCAGGACGTTCCTCCAGAACCCTCGGCGCGGAAGTCCGGTTCGATGCCGGCGAGGCGGTCTCGCATCTCCGCGGGCGAGACGCGAAGCTGGCCCTCCTCATCGATCGAGTCGGGACCTTCCGTCTCAAGCTGGATCCGGTGGCCACGCCGTTCGCGGCGCTCTCCGAGAGCATCCTCTACCAGCAGATCACGGGCCGGGCGGCCGAGACCATCGCGGGCCGTTTCCGGGACCGCCTGGGGAACGGCCGCTTCCCCCCGCCCGAGCGCGTCCTCGAGGCGCCCGACGCGGTGCTCCGCGAAGTCGGAATCTCGAGGCCGAAGGTCGCGGCCTTGCGCGATCTCGCGGCGAAAACGCTCGACGGGACGGTCCCATCGATGCGGCGGCTGGGCGCGATGAACGATGAGGAAGTGGTCGAGCGGCTCACGGTGGTGCGTGGGATCGGACGGTGGACCGCCGAGATGTTTCTCATTTTCCGGCTCGGACGGCCCGACGTGCTTCCCATCGACGACTACGGGGTGCGCAAAGGATTCCAGCGCACGTTTCGAACGCGAGGGATCCCGGAGCCCAAATCGGTCGCCCGCCGCGGCGAGCGCTGGAGGCCGTTCCGCACCGTGGCGAGCTGGTATCTCTGGAGGTCGCTCGAATGAAACCGGACCCCGATTCAAAGGCTTCGGCGCGGCCCG
>Ga0066656_10000659_pt1 | contig 13875 bp, 13 predicted proteins | sample GraSoiAngelo_105_FD_71411 | JGI IMG/M metagenome (GOLD analysis project Ga0066656, IMG submission 71411) | Grasslands soil microbial communities from the Angelo Coastal Reserve, California, USA - 14_0903_05_40cm | ecosystem: Environmental > Terrestrial > Soil > Grasslands | place: USA... | reverse complement strand
GAGCTTCGCGAGGCTCCAGACCTGGAAGCCGCCCGAGTCAGTGAGGATCGCACGGTCCCAGCCCATGAAGCGATGCAGCCCACCCAGCGCGCCGATGACGTCGGGTCCCGGCCGGAGGAACAGATGATAGGTGTTCGCGAGCACGATGGGCGCGCCCGCCGCGACGAGGTCGTCCGGCGCCAGCGCCTTCACCGTCCCGTGCGTTCCAACGGGCATGAAGATCGGCGTCTCCACGACGCCGTGGGCCGTCGTGAGACGACCGGCCCGCGCGGCGCCGTCCCTGGCGACGATCGTGAAGTTCACAGGATCAGCGTCGCGTCGCCGTACGAGTAGAAGCGGTAGCCCGCGTGGACCGCGTGCGCATACGCCTTGAGGATCAGCTCCTTCCCCGCGAGAGCCGCGACGAGCACGAGCAGCGACGAGCGCGGCAGGTGGAAGTTTGTCAGGAGCGCGTCCACCACCTGGAACGTGTAGCCGGGCGTGATGTAGATCCGGGCGGTGCTGTCGAGCGGCTGCACGCGGCCGCGCTCGGCCGCGCTCTCCAGCGCCCGCGCCGTCGTGGTGCCGACGGCGACGACCCGGCGGCCCTCGGCCCGCGCCCGGCTCACGCCGTCGGCCACGCTCGACGGCACGACGACGCGTTCCGGCGGCAGGACATGCTCCTCGACCGTCGCGGTCTTGATCGGGCGAAACGTGCCGGGGCCGACGTGAAGCGTGAGCTCGTGCACCTCGACGCCGCGCCGCCGGAGCGTGTCGAGGAGTGCCGGCGTGAAATGCAGGCCGGCGGTCGGCGCCGCGATCGAGCCCGGTGGCCGCGCGTAGACGGTCTGGTAGCGATCGTGATCCTCCGCGGTCGGCGCCGCGAACCGGCCGATGTACGGCGGCAGCGGTGGCCGACCGTGCGTCGCCATCAAGCTCTCGAGCGTGCCGTCCAATCGTTCGACGACACGCGAGCCGTCGGCCTCGACGCCGACGATGCGCAGTCTCGCCGCCGGCGCGTCGCCTACCACGAGCTCCACGCCCGCGCGGCCGCGACGCCCCGGCCGCAACAGCGCCCGCCACCGACTGCGGCCGACCGACTCGATGAACAGCAGCTCGACCGAGCGTCCGCCGGCGTCGTGCGTCATCACGCGCGCCGGGATCACGCGCGAGTTGTTCACGACGAGACAGTCTCCGGCCCGCAGCAGATCCGGGAGCTCGGCGAACCGGCGATCCTCGAACACCCCGCGCTCGCGGTCGATCACGAGCAGCCGGGAGGCGTCGCGTGACGGGGTGGGCGTCTGCGCGATCAGCTCGGGCGGCAGGACGTAGTCGAGCTCGGCCAGCTCCACGACGCCGCTAGTGTACTCCGCGCCGTCGCGCCCGGGCCGCTCTCGGCGTCGTGCCCGCTGACTCGTGGAGCGCGGTCCGCCGTCGGGCAGCAGATGCTCCGCCGGCGCCAACCCTGACCGCGCCGCGAGCCTACACGCCCTTGAGCGCCTCCCTCACCTCGCGCAGGCGGGCGAGCGAGCCGAGGACTCTCGCGTGGTCGGTCGTGAGGTGGCGGACGATGACGTCGGTGTAACCGAGGGCCGCGAGCGCGCGAAAGCGCTCGACGACTTCGGCGACCGAGCCGGAAACCAGCGCCGGCGGCGCGATGCCCCGGTAGCCGGCGGCGAGGACGCCCTTCAAGACCTGCTCGGCCTCGGCGGCCGACTCCCCGACGTAGATGTCGCGACGGATCGCGACGGCGGTCGGCTTGCGTCCGTGGGCCTTGCAGCGCTCGAGATAGTAGGCCGCCTGGTCTCGCGCCTCGTCCACGGTGAGGCCGGGCGCGGCGAGCCAGCCGTCGCCCAGGCGCGCGGTGCGGTCGATCGCCGGACGCGCGCTAGCGCCGATCCAGTACTCGACGCTCTCGGCCGGGCGCGGCGCGACGCGAGCCTCGCGAAACACGAAGCGACCCGACGAGCTGACGGTCTCGCCACGCAGCAGCCGCTGCACGATCGAGAGCGACTCCTCGAAGGCCGACGGGCGATACTTCGTGCTCGTCCCCATCGCCGCGAACTGCGGCTCGTCGTAGCCGAGGCCGCACTGGACGATGAAGCGGCCGCGCGCGATCGCCGCGAGCGTGCCGACCTGCTCGGCCACCAGGACCGGGTTCCAGAGCGGCAGCAGGAACAGGCACCCGGCCGGCGCCCCGCCCCACTCGGCCAGCAGGCGGCCGAGGATGGGGACGTTCTGATAGTAGGGCGCCGGCGTCGAGTGGTGGTCGCCGACGAAGAGCGAGTCGAGGCCCGAGCGATGCGCGGCGGCGGCGCGCTCGATCATGAAGCGCGCGCCCTCGCGGGGATCCTTCACGGCGTGACTGCTGGTCAGCGAGATGCCCACTCTCATGGTCGGGACTCCTTCGGCGCGATTGACGCCCGTGCCCAGGGACGCGGCGAGAGCTTAGCCGATCTTCGAGCCGGGCGCGACGGGCTTGTCCGGATGGAGCAGGATCACCTCGCCCGCCTCGTCGTAGGCGCCGAGAACGAGGACCTCCGACCGAAACGGCCCGATCTGCTTGGGCGGAAAATTGACGACCGCGATCACTCGCCGGCCGATCAACTCAGCGGGCTGGTAGTGCCGGGTGATCTGGGCGCTCGCGCGCTTGACGCCGAGGGAGCCGAAGTCGATCCACAGTTGGTAGGCGGGGCGGCGCGCCTCGGGAAACTCGCGCGCGTCGGTGACGACGCCGACGCGCATGTCGACTTTTTCAAAGTCTGGATATTGGAGCGGGTGACTCGAGGTCGGCTCGGACCGAGGGTGGCCTGATGTAGGCGCGGAGTGGCTCCGCTCGCCCGGTCCACCCTTCCGAGCGGCGTCGTCGCCCGGGTCATCCTTTCCGGCGGCGTGGCTCTGCTCGGCCGGTCCATCCATCACCGCGAGCCGAGGGAGCCGAGCGTCGTCCCCGGGTAGTAGTACTCGAGGATCTGCTCGGCCTTGTATCCTTGCTCCCCCATCCCCTTGGCGCCCCACTGCGACATACCCACGCCGTGGCCGTAGCCACGCCCCGAGAAGTGCGCGACGGCGCCATCCACGGCGACGGCGAAGAGCGTGGACTTGATGGTCTCGTAGCCGATCATCCGCCGGAAGTCGTTGCCGCGGAGCCGGGCCGAGCCGCGCGCCCCGTGCACCATGAGCATCGCGACGCGAAGCGACGGCGTGCGCTCGACGACTTCGATCGCCGTCACCGCCCCCACGTCGTAGCCGTTGCGCCGAAGGACCTCGGTCAGGTCGGCGAGCCGGAGATCGAGGCTCCAGTAGAAGTGGGGTGACGCCGTGGAGAAATCGTCGCGAATCGCCTTGAGGGCGGGCATGTTCCGGGCCGCGAACACCGTGCGCGGATCCTCCGTGTAGCCGCCGCTCGCCGAGTGGTAGAACGCCGGGAACAGCTCGCCCTCCCAGAAGAGCACGCGCCCGGTGGTGTCGCGGACCGCGTTCCAGACGGGCGACGACGCGGCCACGCGCCCCGTGTACATCTGATGGGTGGTCGAGGCGATGATGTGGTACGGCTTGGCCACGTTCAGGGACCGGTGGTATGCGGCATAGGTCCGGGCCACGATCGCCTGAGCGCGCAGCGCTTCGCTCGGCCATCGGTCACCGGTTTCGGCCTGGAGCACCCCGGTCAGATACTCGTCCAGACGCAGCTCGTTGACGATCGTGAGGGCGTCGCCGGTCCTGACGACCTCCAGCGCGGCGGGGTACTCGCGTCCGTTCAGCCGGATCGGAGAATCGCTCGTGAGGCGGAAGCCTGTCGCCGACCGTCCATCGATCTCGACGCCCTGCCCGGTCGCGACCGCCTTCACGCTGTCCGCGCGCCAGGCACGCCGCGGGCACGTGGGACAGCCGCCGAGCTCCCGCACTTCAATGTCGACGCCTCGAAACTCTGCGACCCGCGCGTTCTCTACCAGCGCCACGCGGATCGTGTCGGACGCGACCGCCGCGGTCTCGAGGAGCGCCAGCATGGCGGTCGCCGCGAGCAGGCGCGTCACCGGCGGCCTATCAGGTAGAAGATCAGCGTGAGCGCGACGCTCAGCAGCAGCGACGTCGCGAGCGGGAAGTAGAAGGTCCAGCTGCCGCGCTGGATGTGGATGTCGCCGGGCAGCCGCCCGAGCCACGGCACCCGTCCGGCCAGCACGAGCACGACGCCGACGAGGGCCAGCAGCGCCCCCAGCGCGATGAGCGCCTTGCCGACGTCGTTCAGGAGATCACTCGAAGAGGCCGGCCTGGCCCGTGGCCGCCGCCGGCGGCCGCTTGCCCAGGTGCAGATACGCCTCGCGGGTCACGCGCCGACCGTTCGGCGTCCGCACGACGAAGCCGATCTTGAGGAGATACGGCTCGACCATCTCGGACAGCGTCTCCGCCTCGTCGTTGATGGTGGCGGCGATCGCTTCGAGGCCGACCGGCCCGCCGCCGTAATGGTCGATGATCGCGGTGAGGAAGCGCCGGTCGAGCCGGTCGAGACCCCGCACGTCCACGCCCTCGCTGTCGAGGGCCCCCCGCGCGATCGCTTCGGTGACGACGCCGTCGCCCTTCACCTGCGCGTAGTCGCGCACGCGCCGGAGGAGACGGTTGGCGATGCGCGGCGTGCCGCGCGCGCGGTGCGCGATCTCCCCGGCGCCGTCTGGCGCGATCTTCGCTTCCAGGATCACCGCCGAGCGCATCACGATCCGGGCAAGCTCGCTCTCCGAGTAGAAGTCCAGGTGATGGAAGATCCCGAAGCGCTCCCGCAGCGGCGCCGACAGCATGCCCGGGCGCGTGGTGGCCGCCACCAGCGTGAACGGCCGCAGCGCGTACTTGAGGGCGCGCGCATGCATGCCCTTGTCGATGACGAAGTTGACGGCGAAGTCTTCCATCGCCGGGTACAGGAGCTCTTCCACCGGCCGTGGGAGCCGGTGGACCTCGTCGATGAAGAGCACGTCGTGCTCGCCGAGGTTGGTCAGGATGCCCATCAGGTCGCCGCCGCGCTCGATCGCCGGCCCGGAGGTGGTCACGAGCGTCGTGCCCATCTCGTTGGCGATGATCCCGGCGAGCGTGGTCTTGCCGAGCCCGGGCGGACCGTACAGGAGCACGTGGTCCACGCACTCGCGGCGGAGCTTGGCCGCCTCGACCGAGACCCGGAGGCTCGCGACCGCCTGCTCCTGGCCGACGTACTCCTCGAACGTGCGGGGCCGCAGCTGGCGCTCGAACTGCGCCTCTTCCGGCGCCGCCACCCGGCTCATGATCTTGCCCTCGTCGGCCGGCGCCGCGCTCACCGCTTCTCCCCGCGGTAGATCTCGTCGAAGAGCTCCTCTGGCGTCAGCACCGACGGGCGGCGGCGGAGCGCGTCGGCGATCAGCTGCGACGCCTCCGACGGCCGGTGGCCCAGCTGCTTGACCATGATCTCCCACACGAGCTCGCGCAGCCCCTCGACGCCAATGGGCGCCGGGGCGGCGGTGATCGGCTCCGCTACGGCGTCGGGACGCGCCAGGGCGAACTTGGCGACCTTGCCCTGGAGCTGCGCCACGATGTTCTTGGCTTTCTGCGGGCCGATCCCGGGCAGGCCACGCAGGAACTTCTCGTCCTGTCGCGCGATCGCGCCGGCCAGCTCGGCCACCGGCAGCGCGAGCGCGCGCGCCGCGACCATCGGCCCGATGTCCTTCACGGTGATCAGCTTCTCGAAGAACTCCTTGTCGAGATCCGACGTGAAGCCGATCAGCACCGGCCGCGGCTGGTCGCGCGTCGCGTGGTAGTAGATGACGAGCTCGAGCTCGCTCCCCTTGTCGCCGGGCCCGGCGGTGACGTGCTCGATCTGCCGGTAGGTGATCGGCGACAAGAAGACCTCGTAGCCGATGCCTCCGCACTCGAGGATCACGCGGTCCTCGACCTTGCGCCGCAACCGGCCGGTGAGCGTCGCGATCACGTCAGCCGGCCGCCCAGGCGCGAGAATCCGGTGAGGGCCAGGGCGAGCGCGTCCGCGACGTGGGACGGCCTGGGCAGTTCGCCGAGCTTGAGGAGCCGCTGGACCGAGTGCTGGATCTGGTGCTTCGAGGCGGCGCCGTGGGCGGTGACCGCGCGCTTGACCTCCGCCGGCGCCAGCGCGAGCACCTTCACGTCGCACTGGCTCGCGGCCAGACAGATCACCCCGCGGGCGTGGGCCATGAGCAGCGCCGTCCGCGGGAACCGATATTCGGTGTAGAGATCCTCGAGGACAAGGAGCGCCGGGGCGGACGCCTCGATCAGGCGCCGGATCTCGTCGTGGATGAGGCGCACGCGCGCTTCGAGCGGCAGGGCGGCCCCCGTTGCAATGACGCCGCGGTCGAGCACGACGACCCCGCCGGGGCCGGGCTCGATCAGTCCATAGCCGGTCCCGACCAGACCGGGATCGACGCCGAGGACCCGGAGGCTAGGCAGCCGAGATTGCCTCGAGGACCTCGTCAGGAATGTCGTAGTTAGCGTAGACGGACTGGACGTCGTCCAACTCCTCAAGCGCCTCGACCAGGCGCACCACGGCGGTCGCGTCCTTGCCCTCGACCCGCACCGTCGACTGCGGCACGAAGCTGACTTGCCCCTCGAGCACCGGCACGCCCGCGCGCTGGAGCGCCTCGCGGACGGTGTCCATTTCAGCAGGTGCGGTCGTGATCTCGAAAGCTTTTTCGACCTGGCGCATATCGGTGGCGCCCGCGTCGAGCGCCTTGCCGAGCAGATCGTCTTCTCCGATCTTGGCCGCGTCCACCTGGATGATCCCCTTGCGCTCGAACATCCAGGCGACGGCGCCCGAGGATCCCATGTTGCCGCCGAACTTCTCGAAGGCGTGCCGGAGCTCCGGGCCGGTGCGATTCCGGTTGTCGGTCAGGACCTGGACGAGGATGGCGACACCGCCGGGCGCGTAGCCCTCGTACGTCACCTCTTCGTATGACTCACCCGGGAGCTCACCGGTGCCCTTCTGGATCGCCCGCTTCATGTTGTCCTGCGGCATGTTCGCTTCCTTGGCAGATTCCATCGCGGCCTTGAGACGCATGTTGGCCTTGGGATCGCCGCCGCCGTTGCGCGCCGCCACCGTGATCTCGCGGAGGATCTTCGAGAAGAGCTTGCCGCGCTGGACGTCCGTCTTGCCCTTCTTGCGCTTGATCTGGGACCATCGAGAGTGCCCTGACATCGTCCTACCCTCTTTCGTTGTGCAGCATCGCCTTGAGTCCCTTCACCCGCTCGAGCCTCCGCTCCCGCCGCGCCAGCGCGGCCTCCCATCGGCGCCGCGCGCCCGCGGTGGCCGGAGTGTACGGCGGACACGGCCGCGGTTTCAGATCCGGCCCCAGGTGCACGTACGTCAGGAACGCCGTGCACGCGTGGCGGGTCTCGCCCGACCACGGCACCTCCGCCAGCACCTTCACGCCGACCTCGAGGGACGACGTGCCCACGTGGTTGAGCCCAGCCTTGAACGTGACGACCTCGTGCGTGAAGATCGGCGAGTAGAAGTCCATCGCGTCCAGGCACGCCGTCATCACGAGCCCCCGGCAGTATCGCATCGAGAGGATCCCACCCGCCTCGTCGACCGCCATCAGCATCTTACCCACGAACATGGTGTTGCCGAACAGGGCGTCCTCGGGCAGCACGCTGCGCGCGGACTCGAAGCGCCAGCCGACGTCGACGTCGCTCGCGTCCTGGTCGACCTCGGCGCTCTCGGCGAGGCGCGCCGCGCGCTCCGCGAAGCGGGCCAGTCGCTGCTCGCGGCGCGCCCGCGCGGCCTCGACCAGCGCGGCCTCGGCCGCGCCCTGCGGCTCGATCTTGGCCCCGACGGGCCGCGGGCGGACGTCGTCACCGACCTTGACGAACACGAGGTGCGAGTTCAAGGTGACCTGACGCTCTCCGGTCAGGACGTCCTCGGCGAAGACCCGCACACCCACTTCCAGCGAGCTCGTCCCCACGTACTCGACCTGCGCCCGGAGGATCGCGATCCGTCCGACCTTGACCGGGTGGAGAAAGTCGATGTCGTCCATGGCGCCGAGGACGACGGTGCCGTGCGCGACGCGCGAGGCGGCCAGCGTGCCGGCCTTGGTGATCCACTCCATCATCCGTCCGCCGTGGATCTGCCCCGGCCCCCCCGCGTGTTCCGGGAAGACCCATTCGATCATCTCGACGGCCGTCTCGGCGATGGAGGGCATGTGTCAGAACAATAGCACTGCGGCGTGGCGCTATCGCGCCGGGTCGAGGCTGACGGTGTCGAGGCGGTGGAATCCGGTCGGATGAAGGCGCAGGCCTCTGACCTCCGCGCGCGCCACGGCCCAATGGAGGCGCACGTAGATCGGGATCCACGGCAGATCGTCGGCCAGCAGCGCCTGGGCGCGCTGGTAGAGCCGCTGGCGTTCGGAGCGGAGCGACAGCTGACTGGCCCGGATCAGGATGTCGTCGAGCCGCGGGTTTCTATAAAAGGAGAAGTTCAGCGCGCGTGGACCCTTCGTCGCGCCCTCGCTGGTCGAGAGCGGGAACAAGAGCAGATGCGGGTCGCCGCCGACCACCGTGGCCTCGGCGAGTGCCATGTCGTAGGCACCGGCTTGGAGAAGCGTACGCACCGCGGGCTCGGGCTCCGGCTGGACGCTCAACGGCATCGAGTCCGAACCGAGGAGCAGCTGAATCGCTTCGGCCAGCTTGGGCAGATCGAGCGGGACGGTCTGGGTCGGGACCAGCAGCGTGATCTTCGATTCCTTCGGCCAACCGCCCTCGCGGGCCAGCGCGCGTGCCGTCGCGCGGCTTCCGCCGAGGATCGGCGAGCCTTCGCGGCGTGCCCAGATGCCCGGTGGTAGGAACGACTGGAGGGGCACCGCCGCCCGATCGAGCGTCACGCCGAGAACGGCGGGATCCAGCGCGGCGGCGACCGCGTGACGGAGCGGCTTGCGAGAGAAAGGCTCCTTCTCGGTCTGGAACGCGAGATATCCGATGCGGAGCCCCGGTGTCGAGAGCGCGCCATCTGAGCGCCGGGGCGGGCCCGCCGGAAACCAGATGTCGAGCGATCGGGAGTCGATCTCGGCCTCGGCCTGGTCGTCGGTGCTCACCTCGAGAAAGACCAGCCGATCCGACCGCGGCTGCCCTGCCCAGTGACCGGAAATCGCCTCGAGGGCCAGTCGGCCACCGGAGGCGTCGACGATGCGATAGGGACCGGTGCCCACGAGGCGTCCGGTGCCGTCGGCCGCCGTCGAGAGCTTGGCGACGCCCAGACCTGGATGGGCGAGCACGGTGAGCAACGGCGAGTAAGGCTGCGACAGGACGATCTGAACGGTCCGTGGGCTCGGCGTCCGGAACTCCTTCACGACGCCGGGAGCCCCTCGGAGCAGCGCCGGCCAGGCCCGGCCCGCGCTCTGGGTCTCGGGCTGCAGCTGGCGCTCGAAGCTTGCGGCGACCTCTGTCGAGGTGAGCGGCGTCCCGTCGTGGAATTTGACACCTTCGCGCAGGGTGAACGACCACACGAGTCCATCCCGGGACGCGGTCCAGCGGGTGGCCAGCGCCGGATCGATCTCGGTGCTCCCCTCGCGCCAGACCACCAGCGTGTCGAAGACCTGGCGGGCGATGAGCGGGACGGTTCCCTCGAGCGCGGTGCCGGGATCGAGGACGGACGGAACGCCCGGCGCGCCGATGCGCACTTCACGGCGGACTCCGGCGTCCGGCGGGACGCCCTGCGCCGACGAGGGCACGGGCGGGCGTACGACCAGGAGCGTCACCACGATGACCAGGAACGTCACAATGACCGTCACGAGTGGAGCCAGAACGGCAGTGACGCGATCCAGCGAAGGCACTCGCATCGAAGTCTTTATACGTGGAACCCCCCTATTCATGCCACTCGTTTCGAGAGCAGAGCAGAACATCGAGCGGGTACGAAAATTGCTGACGATATGAGCAGAGTGAGTCGTTCGCAGGGGGCCGGGGTGGCAATGGAGCTGACGGGTGTCGAAAAACGCAGCAAATTCAGCGCGTCAACTGGCGGTAAGTTACCGACCAACCTTGACTTTCTTTTTCAGTGCCGCCTATACTTTGAGCACGGCGAATGCGTGTGCTTGAGCGGCGCACAGGGGGTCAAGTGAGAAGGGATGGGCTATGAAGGAGTTCGACAAGAAGAGTAGCCCGAGTCGCGAGGGCTTCTCAAAGTTCCTCCCCGCTTCTATGTCAGATTCCAGCTCGCGCCGTCGTCTCACGGAGTACGAGATCCAAGTCCAGGACCTCCAAGCGTACATCCGGTCGCTCGAGGCCGAGACCGTTCACCTGCGCAAGAAGCTCGAGGACACGCCCAAAGATTTCATGGTCCTCGAGAACAAATTACGCGAGGCGAATCGGCAGCTCGTGCAGGCCTTCAACCAGAACGAGAAGCTCGTCAACGCGCTCTACGAGGCGCGCGAGCAGATCACCGCGTTGAAGGAAGAAGTCGACAAGCTCTGCGCGCCGCCGTCGACGTACGGCGTGTACCTGGCCGTCAACGAGGACAACACCGTCACCATTCTCTCGCAGGGCCGCAAGGTGAAGGTGAACCTCCATCCCTCGATCAAGGCGGAGACGCTGAAGCCCGGACAAGAGCTCATCCTCAACGAGGGGCTCAACGTCATCGAGGCGGCCAGCTACGAGATCCAGGGCGAGGTCGTCATCCTCAAGGAGCAGCTCGACACCGAGCGCGCGCTCGTCACGCTCCGCGCCGACGAGGAGAAAGTCGCCATCATCGCCGAGCCGCTGCGCACGCTGCGCCTGAAGACCGGCGATCACCTGCTCCTCGACGCGAAGAGCGGATACCTCCTCGAGAAGCTGCCGAAGAGCGAGGTCGAAGACCTCACGCTCGAAGAGGTGCCCGACATCGGCTACGACGATATCGGTGGCCTCGGCGACCAGATCGAGGCAATCAAGGACGCGGTGGAGCTCCCGTACCTCTACGCGGACTACTACAAGGAGCACAAGCTCACGCCGCCCAAGGGCGTGCTGCTCTACGGGCCTCCCGGCTGCGGCAAGACCATGATCGCCAAGGCGGTGGCCAACAACCTCGCCGAGAAGATCTCCGAGAAGCGGGGCGAGAAGATCAAGGGCTTCTTCCTCAACATCAAGGGTCCGGAGCTCCTCAACAAGTACGTCGGCGAGACCGAGCGCAAGATCCGCGAGATCTTTCTCAAGGCCAAGGAGAAGGCGGCCGAGGACGTGCCGGTCATCGTCTTCTTCGACGAGATGGACGCGCTGTTCCGCACCCGCGGTACCGGCATCTCCTCCGACGTCGAGACCACGATCGTGCCGCAGCTGCTGGCCGAGATCGACGGCGTCGAGGGGCTGAAGAACGTCATCGTCGTTGGCGCCTCCAACCGGCAGGACCTCATCGATCCGGCCATCCTGCGGCCGGGCCGTCTCGACGTGAAGATCAAGATCGAGCGTCCGGACCGCCCCGCGGCGGCCGACATCTTCGCCAAGTACCTGACCGCGGACATCCCGTTCGCCAAGTCGGAGACCCAGGGCGCCGAGATCGCGACCGTGATCCCGTCGATGATCAGCACGACGGTGGAAGCCATGTACAGCCTCAGCGAGGAGAACCGCTTCCTGGAAGTCACCTACGCGAACGGTGACAAGGAGGTCCTGTACTTCAAGGACTTCTCCTCGGGCGCCATGATCGAGTCGGTCGTTCGCCGAGCCAAGAAGCTCGCGCTGAAGCGCTACATCGCGGGCGGCGAGAAGGGCATCATGGTCGACGACCTGCTCACCGCCGTTCGCGAGGAGTTCAAGGAGAACGAAGACCTGCCCAACACCACCAACCCCGACGACTGGGCGAAGATCGCCGGCAAGAAGGGCGAGCGCATCGTGTACGTCAAGCCGCTCATGGGCGAGACGAAAGAGAAGCAGCGGAGCGTGGAGAAAGTCGTCAACACGGGTCAGTACCTGTAACGACGAGGGGGCGTCGCGCCCCCCAGCCAATGGGGGGTGCGCGGTGCCCCCAATTTTCGCCCCCGGGGCCCGTCGACCGGGGGCGTTCTTTCTAGCCTTCAGAGAGGACAGCAATGGCGATCCCGAAAGTCATGGGTATCGAGACCGAGTACGGGATCACGGTCAAGAATCAGCCGGACTTCAATCCGATCCTGTCCTCCCTGTTGCTGATCAACTCCTACGAGACGTTCCGCTCGTCGCGCGTCCGATGGGATTACGAGGCGGAGAGCCCGCTGCGCGACGCTCGGGGGTTCGAGTACATGGAGGAGAAGGAGGGCACCTCGAAAGAGGAATCGCGCCTCATCAACCTCATCCTGTCGAATGGCGCGCGCTTCTACGTCGACCACGCGCACCCGGAGTACTCGAGCCCGGAGACGACGAACCCCCGGGATCTGGTCATCTGGGACCGCGCCGGCGAGCGGATCCTGAACCTGTCGCGGCAGCGCGCCGAGGCCGTCTCGCCCCCCGAGCAACGGATCCTGATCTACAAGAACAACACGGACAGCAAGGGCAACTCGTACGGCACCCACGAGAACTACCTGATGGATCGGAAGGTGCCGTTCGCCCGCATCGTCCAGCACATGATGCCGTTCTTCGTGAGCCGCCAGATCTTCACCGGGGCCGGCAAGGTGGGCGCCGAGAACAACGCCGATCCCTGCGACTACCAGATCTCGCAGCGGGCCGACTTCCTGGAGACCGAAGTCGGCCTCGAGACCATGCACTCGCGCCCGATCATCAACACACGCGACGAGCCGCACGCCGACCCCGAGAAGTATCGGCGGCTCCACGTCATCGTCGGTGACGCCAACATGAGCGAGGTCTCGAACTACCTGAAGGTCGGCACGATGGCGATCGTGCTCAGCATGGTGGAGGACGACTTCATCGAGCGCGACCTCTCGGTGGATGGGCCGGTCGGCGCCTTCCGCGTGGTGTCGCGCGACCTCACCTGCCGCGAGACGATCCGGCTCAAGGACGGCCGCTCGATCACCGCGGTGGACCTGCAGCGGGAGTTCCTGGCGCTGGCGCACCGCTACTATCGCGACCGGGAGGCCGAGCCGTGGGTGCGCGAGGTGATGGCGCGGTGGGAGTCGACCCTCGACCGCCTGGCCGACGACCCGATGCAGCTCGGGCGCGAGCTCGACTGGGTCATCAAGCGCCAGCTGATCGAGAACTACATGGCGAAGCACGACCTCGAGTGGAACGACTCGCGCGTGCAGATGATCGATCTGCAATTCCACGACATCCGCCCCGGCAAGGGCCTCTTCTACAAGCTCGAGGAGTCCGACGCGGTGGACCGGATCGCGACCGACGACGAGATCGCCAAGGCCATGTACGATCCGCCCAAGGACACCCGCGCGTACTTCCGGGGCATGTGCCTGCAGCGCTACGCGGACGAGATCGTCTCGGCGAGCTGGGACTCCGTGATCTTCGATCTGAAGGAGGGCCCGCTCAAGAAGATCTTCATGCTGGAGCCGCTGCGTGGCACCGAGGCGCACGTCCGCCAGCTGCTGACCGAGTCGCCGACCGCCGCCGACCTGCTGCGCAACATCTCGCGCGCCTCCGGGATGTGACCGTGAACGACGAGCGCTGGCGTTCGCTGTTCAGCGACTACTCGAACTCGAGCTTCGTCGACCTGCTGCGCCGGGAGTCGCCGCACCTGGTCCCGGGCGTGACGCCAGCGCCGACGCCCAACGTGGTCGAGCCCGTCCACGGCACCACCGTCCTCTCCGTGCGCTATCGTGACGGCGTGATCATGGCCGGCGACCGCCAGGCGACCGCCGGCTATCAGGTGGCCAGCCGCCGCATCGAGAAGATCTTCAAGTCGGACGAGCTCTCCGGCGTCGGCATCGCCGGCGCCGCCGGCCCGGCCATGGAAATGGCCAAGCTGTTCCAGACCGAGCTCGAGCACTACGAGAAGGTCGAGGGCGAGAACCTCTC
>Ga0066656_10000656_pt1 | contig 13895 bp, 10 predicted proteins | sample GraSoiAngelo_105_FD_71411 | JGI IMG/M metagenome (GOLD analysis project Ga0066656, IMG submission 71411) | Grasslands soil microbial communities from the Angelo Coastal Reserve, California, USA - 14_0903_05_40cm | ecosystem: Environmental > Terrestrial > Soil > Grasslands | place: USA... | reverse complement strand
ACCGCCGTGACCTTCCCGAACGACTTGATGACGTGCTGGACGCGAATGATCGGCTGATCGCTCACCTACGCCCTCGGCGCCGCCGGTTTGGCGGCGTAGATGAAGTCGTAGTACTCCCGCATCGTCAGACTCGCGGCGGCTTCCTCGTCCACGATCACGATCGCGTCGCGGTGCAGCTGGAGCGCGCTGGCCGTCACCATGCTGGTCACCGGCCCCTCGACCGTTTGTGCAATCGCTTTTGCCTTGGTTTTTCCGCTCGCCACCAGCACTAGTTTGCGCGCATTGAGGATCGTACCGACGCCCATGGTGATGGCATACACCGGCACGTCCTCCCGACGCTCGAAGAAGCGCGCGTTGTCATCGATGGTCTGCTTGGACAGCGTCTTGAGCCGCGTGCGCGAGCTCAGGGAGCTCGTCGGCTCGTTGAAAGCGATGTGACCATCGGTGCCGATGCCGAGAATCTGCAGGTCGATGCCGCCGCATTCCGCGATGCGCCGTTCGTACCATTCGCAAAAGGCCGCATAGTTGCTGGTGGTGCCAGACGGAATGTTGATATTGTGCGGCGGGATGTTCACGTGCCGAAAAAAATGCTCGTGCATGAAATAGTGATAACTCTGCGGGTGATTCACGGGCAGGCCGACGTATTCGTCGAGGTTGAACGTCGTCACGCGCGAGAAGTCGAGCTGCTCCTTCTCATGTAGCCGCACGAGCTCCTGATACAGCCCGAGCGGCGTCGAGCCCGTCGCCATGCCGAGCACGGCATTCGGCTTGGTGTTGAGCAATTCCGCGACGATGTGCGCCGCGACCTTGCTCATCTGCGTGTAGTCTCGCTGAACGATGACTTCCATGGGTCCTCATCCCCTGACCCCCTCTCCATTGTGGAGAGGGGGAACGGCGGGAACGGGGGTTCGGACTACATGCTTCGACGCTGCGCGGTCGGCGGCAAGATGCCGTTGAGACGTAGGTAGTTCGCTTCCTGACTGTAGTGGTCGGCCCAGTCTCCGACGGTAATGAGGACTGCGGTCGCGCGTGAGAGGTTCATGCCGAACATCGAGACTGACTCGGCCAGCTTCGAGTCGTCCATTTTTGCGAACGCCTGCTCACAGAACTGGAACGTCTCCTTCAGGCGGGCGACGAGCTGCTCCTTGCTGGCCGTCGTGTCTATCGGTGTCCGCTGCGGCGCCGGGACGCCGGCGGTCTTGCTGCACAGGACGTCGTTGCCCTCATCCGCGAGATGGACCTGGATCAGGGCGAAGCTCATCTGCGCCGGCGTCGGGCGGTAGTTGTACTTGTCCGCCGGCATCGCTTCAGCGGCGGCAATCAGGTTGCGCGCGGAACGCTGTTCCATGTTGCGCAGCGCGTCGCTCACCGGATTTGCCGACGCCGCGGGGGCTGCGTTGGCAGCAGGGGCGGGAGCTGGGGCGGGAGCTGCGGGCTTTGAGGCCTGTGCGACGAGCGTTGCGGGAAGAGCGGCGCAAGCAATCAGGAGAATACAGGCTCGGTGCTGCATCGTCATGGCTCCAATGAGAGGGGCTTGGATTTTGCCCCAATCAGAGCCGAGGCGCTAGCCTCTCAACCCACCAGCTTGCTGGAACCGGACTAAGCCTCTCGCTTGCGCCGTGAGGGCTTTCGGTCCTCTTTGCGCTGTTGGCTCACTCCCGCAATCACGACCTGGTTCCGGCCCGAGCTTTTGGCCTGATACATGGCGGCATCGGCTGTCGCAATCAACTCCTCCGGCGTCTCCCCTCCTTCGGGGTACTCGGCCAGGCCGACGCTGATCGTGAGCGACCCGGGGCCGAGGTCCTGCTCCGCCACGCGGGCGCGAACGCGCTCCCCGACGATCGCGGCCGTCGCCATCGTGCACTCGAGCAGCATCACCACAAACTCTTCGCCACCGTAGCGTGCCACACAGTCGACCTGCCGCGTCGTCTTGCGGAAGACTTCCGCGATCTTCACGAGCGCCGCATCCCCCGCGAGATGTCCATGGGTGTCGTTGTATTGCTTGAACCGATCGACATCCGCGAGCAGCACGGTGAACGAGCGCCGCAGGCGTCGCGACCGCTGCACCTCACTCGCAAGCGTGCCCATGAGATGCCGGCGGTTGTACAGCCCTGTCAGTGAATCGGTGAGCGACAGCTTCTCCAGCTCGCCCTGACTCTCCTTTTCTCGCAGTCGCGACACCAGAGTGTTGAACGCCCGCGTCAAATATCCGACCTCACCACTGCCGCCTGACGGAAGCTCAACCGACAGATCACCCGCCGACACGCGTCCCGCGGCTTCGGTCAGGCGCACGAGCGGCCCTGTCAGGATCACACTCACGCTGAACCCCACCAGCCCGACGGCGACCAGCAGCGCCACGATGAGCAACACCGTTCGAATCCGCAGCACGCCGGCCTCGCGCACCGCCGCGGCGCGCGGCGTCTCGGCCACGACTGCCCAGCGGACTTGGGGAATGCGCTGCACCACCGCCACAACGTCGCGTCCTCGCGCGCGCGTCTGATTGAGCGGCTGACCTTCCCGCTCGAGCAACTCGCGCGTCGTCGCCGCCGGCCAGGCGGTCCTCATGAGCTCGGCGGAGTTCCCCGCCGAGCTGATCACTACGCGCCCCTGCTCGGTGATCACGTGGAGGTCGCGCGACCCGTTCGCCGATCGCTCCTGCAACATGTCCGTGAGGCCAGTCAAATTGATTTTTGCGGAGAGCGCGCCCAGAAAGAGTCCGTCATCCCGGCGGATCGGGACCACGATGACGAGCGCCGGCTTGCCGAGCGATGCGTCCCAGAAGGGATCACCGACGAGCGCGTCTCTCGTGCGCAGGTTGTTGAGCTGGTCCTGAGAAAGCCGGAATCCGGTGCGGCTTCCGCTGCTCGTCAGCACCTGACCGTCGCCGCCGCTGATGGCGAGGCCATCGTGCGCCGCAAGGTTCTGACGGACCGAGGTGAGATAATCGCGTAGGCGAATAACAGCCTGAGCGGCTCCGCGCCCTCCGCCCGACGCCCGGGCCAGATTATCCGAAACGACGTAGGGACTCGCGCGCAGCCGCAAATCAAAGACGCGCTGGTCGAGCCACACGTCGATCTCGTGAGCGGCGTCCGAGCTCGCGGCCCGGAGCTCGAGACCGACGCGATCGCCCAGCGAGCGCTGACTTCCTCCTGACAAGATCAGCGTCATGGCAAGTGCTGTGACAAGCGCCGCCAGCACCGCGAGCAGGAGAACCTTGCCGCTCAGCGTGTCCAGGCGCAGCGCGCGCAGCGATCGAATGCCGATTTTTGCCGAAATGCTCACGGATGGTCGCCTGAAAGGACGCCACAACATTCACTTCCGCCCGGTGGGCGCAAGAGACGGCGGTCACGGCGAACGGTCTTCGACCAGCGACAGCTATACTTTTTCTACCGATTGAGCCAATACGACAGCTTGACCAGGAAACTGTTGTCAGGCCGCTGATTGAACAGGTCGTTCAGGTCGCCACCGAAACTGCGCGCCCCCTCGATCCCCGTCGATCCTTGACGACCCTGACTCCACACGACGAACAATGCGGAACCGGGCCGGTACTCCCAGCGGAACACCACGTTCGAGCGGAACTGCTTGAAGTTGAAGCCGCCGATGTTGTTCGTGTACGCGGTGTCGCCGTAGGCCTGATAGCGACTCGCGTAGTCTACCGCGCGCGGCGTGGCTGACAATTGCCGGACGTTGCTGAACGTCCCCTTGGAGACAAATGGCTGGGCGTACACCTGCAACGTCATGTTCGCGGTGAACGGATACGTAAGGCGCATCGTCAGCGCGAGCTCTTTCTGCTCGAGATGCGCGAACAGGTAGTGCGTAACATTGCTGGCGTCGGTCCTTGGGCCGCGCTGCTGGGTGTCGTTGCGCCGGCGCGAGTAGCTCGGGGAGAGCGCTGCCGTCACGCGCGACGCGATCTTGAAGTCGACCTCCGGCGAGACGTTGAAGCTGCGCGACCGCCCGCCGTCGGCGCGAGACCAGTTGAACCAGAGATAGGGGACGATCGCCTTGCGGTCGTCGCCGTTGATCCCCAGCCATGGCCCAACGTACGAATCCTGGCGCACCGCGGGACCGCCTCGCGCGCAGGAGTAGCAGTACGTCGTGCCCAGCCGGCCGACGGTTCCACCAAAGTGGAGCGACCACGTATTCAGGAAAGTCGTGTGTGTGTTGGTATTGAACGCCCGCTCTTCCGGTAGTCCCGCCGTGGTCCAATACTGCCACCAGTTGAAATTCCACTGGAATCGCTGATAGAACCGGCGCTTGTGGCGGTCGAAGTATCCGGCCCACGTGCTCCACGCCAGCTGATCGGCACGCTGCAAGTACCCGAGGTCGTTGATCTCGAAGCCCGGAGACCGACGCTCGACATTGGTTTGAAAGAGGATGTTGCCGGCCACTTTGCCGAATTGCAGCGACTCGTCGTCGCCCCAAAGGGAGGTACGTGTCGAGTCGAAGGCGATTCCCGCGTCAGGACGCTGGTAGTAGTGCGTGGCGTCGCGCTGCGTCGCGGCGATCGCCTGCGCGCTGCCCGCGACTCGGCTGAGATCGAGCGCACCGGAGATCTCGTAGCGCCCGCCGGGGAAACGATGACGGAAGTCGAGCGCACCGACGTAGGCGCTCGAATGTAAGTACGGTGCGCTCCAGGAATCGTTGTTGCGATTCACGGCCGTGACGATGCCGCCCACGCTCGTCTCGCCCCCGCGCAGATCCTGACGCAGGCGGAGTACGCCGTAATTGGTTGTGGGTTCGATTGTGACGTCTCCCGCGCCTCGCTCATGCGCGGTGATCGCGTCCACCGCCCCAATCGTCAGGCCGCCTGGCAGGCGCCCGGTGAGCTTTGCGGCGCCGAGGATCGTCGTAAACGCCGGGGACGTGGTGTCGGAGTAGACTCCGGACAATTCGGGTGCGCGTCCAATGCGTCGCGAGTAGACGAGCCCCTCACCGGTCGAACAGTCGTTGACCGCCGTGCAGTTCACGTTCATCTGGAATTGCCCCGCACCCTGGACGAAGAACGGCCGTTTCTCTTGAAAAAACGTCTCGAACGCCGTGAGGTTGAGCACCCCAGGGTCCGCTTCGACCTGGCCAAAGTCCGGATTGATTGTGGCATCGAGTTTCAGGTTCGGCGCCACGCGGTACTTAAAGTCGCCGCCGATGGTCAGGTCCTGCGTGCGCCCCAGGGTGTTGTTGCTGATCTGGGAAACGTTCTTGGTAACGAGATAGGGCGCGGCTTCGAGCCGACGCGGCTCCTCGAGGTTATCGAGGCCGGCGAGCTCGCCGAACTGCGACACGAACCCTGCCTGTGACTGACGGAAGAGCGGCCAACTCACCCGCTGGGAGTAACGGTAGATATCGCGATCGATGGTCAAGCCGAAGGTGTGGCTCCGCTGACGGCCATACGGAAGCTGCGACAGCGGGATCCGAAACTCGGCGGTCCAGCCGAGTGAATCGATGCGCGTTGCGACGTCCCACACTGCGTCCCAGGCGAAATCTTCGTTCCCATCATTGTAGATCTGCGCGTCGAGCTTCACCCCGGATGGATTGACCCAGAACTCGAAACCCGTACGGCGGTCGTGATACGGATCGATAAAGACGCCGATCAAGTCGGTTGGGGTGAAGTAGTCGCGGCGGGCGAGGACGGTGATGATGCTGTCGGGGTGCGGGTCGAAGGCGCGGACGAAGATGTACAAGTTGGCCGCGTCGTACGCGATTTTCGCCTCGGTCGGCAGCTTCGGCGGTCCGCCCTCGCTGGGCCGCCACTCTTGGAAGGCGGTGATGGGCGCCGCCTCGCGCCAGACCTCATCGTCATCGCGCCCGTCGATGACGGGCGGCCGAGCAGCGCGGGTCGCGATCGCGGCTTTCGGCGGAGGCGGTCTGTCCGCTGGGTTGCCGGGCGGCTGGGGATCGGGAGACTGACTGGCGAGCGCGACGGCGGCGAGCAGCGGCAATCCGAGCAGCATGATGAGCCTGGATGTGGGTTATTAGGTTGGACGACGGAACCGCGAAAATGGTTGTTTCAGGCAGAGGTCAGGGGAAAGTCAGGTGCGCTCGTGACCTCCCTGTGTAGCCTGCCACCGCCGGCTCACCTCGAGCCCGGAGATACACGCCGACAACCACAGCACGCCGGCCGCATACCCCGCCACGACATCGCTGAAGTAGTGCACACCGAGGTAGAGCCTGCTCCAACCAATCGCCAGCACGAGAAGCGACGTGCACAGCACGATGCCGAGACGTCGCGCCGGGGTGCCGGGGATCATCACAATCAGGAGATACGCCAACATGCCATATCCGATCAGCGATTCCATCGCGTGGCCGCTCGGAAAACTCCAGCTCTGATACGAGAGGATCGCCGAATGCGCGGGTCGCGGCCGATGAATCGCGCTCTTGAGGGCCGTATTGAGGACGGCCCCGCCAAGGAATGCGGTGATCCAACCCTCGAGCAACAGGCCGTGCCGTCGAATGGCGAGCAGGGAACCCACACTCAGCGCCAATCCGATCATCACATACGCCGATCCGAGCGCGCTGATCGCGCGGGCAATGCTGAGACCGCTCGATCCGGCATGCGCGCGCAGCCAGTCGAGCAGCGTTTGGTCAAACCGCGTGATCGGATCCTGGTGAACGACGTCTTCGGTCAGAGCGGCAAAGATCCAAAGACCGACGAGGCTGATCGCCAGTCCCACGGTGAGGTGTAAGCCCAGATACTCGCCGCGAGCAAACCGCGCCGCCAAAAACTTCCAGAGCCGCGGATAGCGGGCCTTGAGCCGCTGCATCACGGGGGTCCGGACGAAACGCTGCCACCACTGCACCACGCGCTCGACCAGCATCGCGCGGTGCGCGAGGAACCAACGCGACAGAAAGACGAGCCCAGACACGAGCGCGACGAGCAGGAGTGCGGCGAGAAGCGCATTGTTGGTTGTCATGTCCGGGACTCGCTCCTAGAATTCCGCAGTGTCTCGATCGGCGTTCGGCGCGCTCGCTCTGCTACTCCCGTGGCCCTGCACGGTTCTCGGTCAGGTCACAACCGCGCAGTACGATAATGCGCGAACCGGCGCGTACACGACAGAAACGCAGCTGACCCCGCGCACCGTGAACACCGTGACGTTCGGCAAGATCCACGTCATCACGGTGGACGGCGACGTGTACGCCCAGGTGCTCTATCTCCCGTCGGTGAACATTCCATCGAAAGGCACGCACGCCGTCCGCAGCGGCGGCAGGACTACCCCGAGGCGCACCGGAACTCGCTGATCGGCTATTACCGGGTCTTTGCTGAAAACAATATTCCGGTGGATTTCATTCATCGGCGTGAGCTCAAGAGCGGTGACCTCTCGCAGTACGCACTGATCATCACCCCGTATCCCATCATGTTCACCGAGGCGGCAGCCAACGGCTTGCGGCGCTATGTGGAGCAGGGTGGGCACGCCGTCGCCGAGGCGCGACTCGCGTGGAATGATGAGCGCGGCTTCGCCGCCGAAGTGATTCCGGGCGCTGGGCTGCACGCGAGGTGTTCGGCGTGCGCGAGAAGCACGTGTGGATGCGTCCCGAGCCCAACCTGACCGTCACGGACAGCGGGGAGGGGGACGCGCTAACGGCTGGGCTTGGCGGTCGCGCGCTCAGAGGCGCGTTATATGCAAGCACGGTGGACGTGCTGTCGAAACAGGCGCGCGTCCTTGCGACGACGGACGGCGAGCCCGCGGTGGTCGCCTCGCGCTACGGCAGGGGGCAGACGCTGTTCATTGGTTCATATATCGGCTGGGGCAATCAACCGGACGAGCAGCGCGTCAACGCCGAGTTCATTCGCCGGCTCGCAGACTGGGCGGGGGTGGACAAACCGGTGACCACGACGCTCGATGGCACGGTCCAACCACCCGTCGTGGCCCGGCTACAATAGGGCGCGCGGGGTTATCTCCTCTTTCTGATCAATCACGATTCCGCGGGCCGGGACGTCTCGCTCACCGTGCGTGTTCCGTCTGGTGCCTACGCCCTCACCGAGCTTGTGAGCGGGGCTCGTCGAGACGCGAGCCCCCAAGCGGGATCGCTCGCGCTGGCTACCCGCGTCGCCGGCCAAGATGCCCAGGTGTGGTCGATAGAACCGCGGTGAAGGCTTACCGGTTGCCCGTGTTGTCCAAGAACGGCCGGTTCGTGGCCGTCGCGGACGTCACGGTAATGTCTCCGCGCGCACCCAGGGTATACAGGTGGCCGCCCAAGAAGGACTGGGCCGTGCGGGTCACCTTATTCGTGGTCGAATCGGTGTAACGCGCGAACAGGTTGTATATCCCCGTCGGAATGGCGGTGAAGGCCCCTGCGCCTTGATACGCTACTGCGCCTCCAAGAGACAGTGTGTCGTTGGTGAAGGCGTTCGCCGCATACAGATTCAGAGGCTGGGCGTTGTAGATCGCGTTTACGAATCGGACATAGGCGGTCGAATCATTCAGGGTTCCACTGAACGTGTCATCCAGAATGAAGGCGTCAACGGTTTTTGTCGTCGGATTGTAAAGCCCACTCATGTAGAGGGAGTAGGATTTCCCATCCGCAACCGTCGTCGTGACTGTGGCAATCGTCGAATCCTTGTTGGTCCCGGCCGCGATTCGGCCCGAGAAGGTGTACTGGCCCGCCGCGATGGCGGTGTAGGCTCCGTTCGCTGCCGCAAAGCTGTACCGCACGCCCAACGGATCCGTCGTGGTCCCGACTTTTGCATTGTCGGCGTAGAAGTTCACCCCCGGCGCATTCAGGCCGAAGTTGAAGAACTTGATCTGAGCTCCGGAGACCGGTTCGAAGGGCAACTGCTGAACGGCGTTCTTGTCGCACGACGCGACCGCCGCGATGCAGAGGATCCCCGCGACAATACGATGGCTCTTCATGGCTGCGTGATCCAAAGGGGTATGGTGTGATAATTGAGAGCGTCCGCGCCGATGGCTTTCAGCGCCTGGAAATTCCAGACGTATTCCGAATTGTACCTCGGTCTGATCCGCTGGACGACTAGCCCACCGTTGTCCGGAAACAGCGTTGTGGGAGGCGCGAATCCGCGGAAAACCTCCACCGTCGTCGTCACGGGATCATTATCGGCGTAGTGGTAGCGTCTCATATCCATCCAGACTTCGTTGTGACCCCAGCCCCACAGCGCGATGAATTTCTGTGACATGATGTGCGAGAGCGTAATGGTCGCGGGAACGATGTTCGTATCCGCCAGGAACGCCGCCTTCTCCGCCGCCGTGATCTGCGTGGGTGTCTGGCCCGCGTCCAGGTTCCGCGCGTTCACGAAGTCGATGTGGGAAGACACGCCGTTGATGTACGCGGTCCGCGCCAGTCCGGCGTTTCCCATCCGCAACGCGGCCTCCGCCTTGATGAACTGCAATTCCGCGTAGGTCATGGATGGAATTCTCGACCTATCGGCGAACAGATAGCGGCTGGGTAGTCCCAGCCCACCCGTGCCGACGTAGCCAAAGAAATTCCTCGGCTGCTGGGGTGGCGTGAGGGCACCAAAACCGACCTGGTTGATATCCAGGCCTCGATAGGTCGTGTTCGCCGAGTCGATCACCAGCATGCGGCTCATCCGCGGGTCGACCGTCCCGCCGAATTGCGTGCCGTTCATCAGGCCCACCACGAACTGCGTTTGCCGGTACGGCGTGATGTTGTTTCTGCTGCGGCCCCAGAAATTGCAGTCCGCGAAGTCCGTGGACGTGCAGGGATACGCCAGCAGGGCATCATCGGCGTTGCCGGCGAACGACGAATCGACCAGCCGGATCACGCGCGCCGGATCATAGGATGCTTTGTTGGAAAAGTGATTGACGTTCCGGGCGAGCATCCCGTACGCGAGTTTCAGCCACTTCGTGCGGTCCCCGTTGTAGATGTGGTCGCCGACCGCGAGGTATCCCTGATCGACGGCGCCGTCGGTTCGCTTGAGGACCACAATGGCGCTGTCCAAGAGGCGTTGCACTTCCGAATACGCAAAGTCTTGTGGGTCGTAGTCGAAGTGGGTGCGCGATTCGTCGAACGCTTCCTTGATAATGATGGGGCCGTGCAGATCGGTCAGCACCTGCCAGCCCCAGGCCTTCAGAATCAGTCCGACGCCGAGCAGGTCCCACCGTTGCTCCGCCTCGGCTTTGGTATTCATGTCGATGAGATTCTGGCCGAGGGACCAGTACACGTCACGCCATTGTTGCGCCCCATTGTCGCTGGTCGCGTCATAGCCCATGCGGTCCCACGTACTGAGACTCGTTCCGGGGAGCGTCCACTCCTGCGCGTAGCGGCCTACGAATCGCCCATCAAACTGCGGCGACGTCACCATCCAGTGCAGCATCGGCGGCAGGTACAGGTTCGCCGATACCGACTGCGGGCCGTTGGGGTTCGTGTTGACGTTCAAGAAATCCGTACAACCGACTGTTGAGCTCAAAACTCCGATGAGCACGGCGGCATGGATGGTTTTCATGGTCAGAACTCCAGCCGGACGCCGACGTTGATGCCGATCGGCATCGGGAAGTTGCCGAAGTCGATGCCCGTGCCTCCCGAGCCTCCGACCGCCGCGTCGTTGCCGTTCACGATCGGATCGAGACCGGTGTAGTTCGTGATGACAAATAGGTCCGTGCCCAGGAGGAAGAGGCTGGCATTGCGCGCCCCCAGGAATCGCGTCGGCAACTGGTAGGTCACCTGCACATCCCGGAGTCTCAGCCAGTTGATGTTTCTCTGGATGAACAGCTCTTCGCTCATGTTGGTGTAGTAGGACGTCTGCACACTCGGGATGATGACGATGTTATTGGGAGTCGGATTCGCGCTGTTCTCGTTCCCGTCGCGCAGCACGCCCTTGATCACGCGCGGCGTGTCGCGGTCCAACGTCTCCTTGCTGAGCCCGCGAACCGTGAGGTAATGCTCGGTGGCGTTGAAAATGTCGCCGCCCTTGCGGATGTCGAGCAGAAAATCGAGCGACAGCCGTTTGTAGCGGAATGTGTTTCCAAAGCCGATCGTAAAATCGGGCTGGCGATCGTAGCCGGCATCGATGAACGTGGTCGAGCGAATCGGCAACCCCGTCGAGGGGTCGATCAGGAGGTCCCCGCGGTTATTCCGGAGATAGAACGTGCCCGTCAGCGACATGGTGGACAGGCGGTGCATCACTCCGTTGCGCACGTTCCCATACAGCCACGTATCGGAGACGTAGGATTCCGGTATACCGCGCGGCAGCGACGTCACGATCTGCCCGGCGCTGGTCCAGTTGGCCGTGAAATCCCAGGAGAAATCGGGCTTTACAATCGGCGAGCCGCGCATGGTGAGTTCCAGTCCCCGGCTGCGCGTCGACGCGCCGTTCACGTTGAACAGAATGAACCCCGTCCCGTAGCTGCCGCGGACATCGTTGACGATTTGGTCCAGCGTCACCTTGCGATAGACGGTCGCATCGAGACCGAGCCGGTCATGCAGAAAGCTCAGTTCGGCCCCGACCTCGTAGGATCGCGCGAATTCGGGCTTCAAAGCCAGGTTGGGACCGGTAAAGCCGTAGCCGTACCCGCCGTAGGAGGTCGTTTTGTTTTCCAGCACTGGGCGATAGGCGTAGGGACGTGCGTCTTTTCCGGCGCCGGCATATGCCGCCCGCAGCTTCCCAGTGACCAAGCGCGCGAGTCCGGGAAAGGCGTCCGAAAAAATGAAGCTCGCGGAGACCGAGGGATAGAAGAATGAGTTCCGCGGTGTCGGAATCGTCGAGGTCCAGTCATTACGACCGGTCAGGGTGAGATAGAGGTAGTTCTTGTAATCCAGTTCCGCCCGGCCGTAGGCGCTCACCACGCGCCGTTGTTCGATCGTGGTCTTCGGCAGCCGTGCGCTCGTGTTGTTCATCGACACGAAATTGGGGTCGAGGAACCCGGTACCGACGGCCGCATCGGCGGTCGACTTGAGGTCGGAAATCGAGTGGCCCAGCAACCCGCTGATCGAGAGACTGTTGGTCAAGGGGTGGCTGTTGAAGTTCAGGATCGTTTGCGCACTGAGGTTGCGGGTGATGACGTCGGCCAGGTCGAGGATGCCGCCCGAGGCATTGCCGGCGAAGCTTTCGGGGTTGCGAAGGATGAGGTTCTGGTTCGTGTAGTTATCGGTGCCGATGTTGCTCTTCAGGCTCCCCCACGAAAACGGCGTGATCAAGAAACCGATGTTCGCCATGATACGCGTATTTTTGGAATTGAACTTGTTCTTGACGACGTTGAAGTAGGGATTATCGATTTCCGCACCGGCGGACAAGGTGGTCAAGCGGCGCCGCGTACCCGCGGGAGTGAGATAATTCTGCGCGTTGTCGGTTTGCGGCCAGAGCATCAAGTCGATCAGTGGGCCGAGGTCTCCCTTGTAGACCTGATCGTTGTTCGCGTAGGTGTAGGCCATCGACAGGTCCGTGTTCAGCCACGGCTTGATCTGCGCCTGCGAGGCGCCGGTGACATTGACGCGACTATATCCTGAATTCCGCACCACGCCGTCCTGCTTGTCGATCGACGTGCCGAGCCGATAGTTGATCGTGTTGTCCGGTGTCGCCCCACTGAACGACAAGTCGTGGGTCTGCGTGACGCCCGTTTTCAGGAACCCGCCAATGTTGTCGTAGAACTGCGTGCCCGCGGGATACCGATTTCCGAAGTACTGGAACGCGCCAAGGGTACCCGAAATGGTCGACGGGCCGTAGACGCGCTGGAGCACCGGATTGGCCCTGCTGTGCTCGACGCGGAAGCTATTGCTGTAGGTAAAGCCACCTCCGGATCTGCCGCGCTTGGTCGTGATGACGATGGCCCCGTTCGCCGCATCGATGCCGTACAGGGCAGACGCCTCCGGTCCCTTCAAGACGGTGACCGTCTCGATGTCGTTCGGATTCAGATCTGCCGCGCGGTTCGTGAAATCCACGCTACGGTTACTGAATGCGGTCGTCGAGCTCAAATCGGACGCCAGCACTCCCGTGTTGAGGGTCCGGTTGTCCATCGGCAGTCCATCGACGATGATCAGCGGTTGATTGCTACTGCTGATCGAGCTGACGCCGCGGATCGTAATCGATGAGGAGGCGCCTGGAACCCCGGACGTGCTGGTCACATCTAACCCGGCGACTCGGCCCTGCAATGCGTTAATGAAGTTCGGCCGTTGTGTCTGCGCGATGGCGGCGCCGGGGACGCTTTGTTGCGCATATCCCAGGGATCCCTGTGTCGCCGTCTGTCCGAGCGCGGTCACCACCACGGCGCCGAGATCCAACGCGGCCCGGCGAAGCTCGACACTGATGACGTCGTCGGCAGCGACGACCCGTTCCACCATTGCGGTTCCGATGTAACTGAACTGCAGAACCTGGCCCGCCTCGGCGCGGATGGAATACTGCCCTTCATGGTTGGTCTCGGTTCTGGCGATCGTCCCTTTCACGGCCACCAATACTCCGGCCAGCGGAGTGCCCTGCTCACTCGTCACTTTGCCGCTAATGATCCGTTGCTGAGCAAAAGCTTGGGCGGCAATGACAAGGAGAGCCAGCAACACAATGGGGATACGTTTTTTCATATGAATTGGAGGAGAAGTGGTAGAAGGTGAATCAAGCCCCGGCCGCCCGAACGAGACAGCGTGACGTTATCGCGGGGTCCGTGAGACGGCAAGGAGCACCCGCAGCGGTAACTGAAGAAACCGGCCGAAGCGCTCGACCGCGGCTCGCACCAGACGGTGCTCTGGCGTCGTCAACGGGACAAGGAGCCGCAACTCCACCTCTGCCGTCTTGCCGAGCGTCCGCCGCCAACCGCCGACGATCTGCCCGTCAATACAGACGACGTGTCCCATGAGCGCGTCGACCCGACGATCCGGGAAGATTCCGCGCAGCCGCTCCGCAATTGCCGACCGGTTGCGAAAGCCGACGAAATACTCGTCGAAATTCGGCAACAGATGGGCGACTCGCGTCGAGCGCGGCATGCGCGAAGCGCGGG
>Ga0066656_10000651_pt1 | contig 13930 bp, 8 predicted proteins | sample GraSoiAngelo_105_FD_71411 | JGI IMG/M metagenome (GOLD analysis project Ga0066656, IMG submission 71411) | Grasslands soil microbial communities from the Angelo Coastal Reserve, California, USA - 14_0903_05_40cm | ecosystem: Environmental > Terrestrial > Soil > Grasslands | place: USA... | reverse complement strand
CCCTACCTCGTTGCGTTCCCGCTCGCGGTCGGACTCGTCGACGGGGTGCGGGCCCGTCGCTGGGGGGCAGCGATCGAGCCGACCTGGCCGGCGGCGTCTGCGCTGGCCGGGTGGTTGGCCGCCGTTTCCCTCGGCGGAGGGCAGGCCCTCGATGCGTACCGCCGTATCAACGCGCTGCACGCATTCGGAACCGCGTACGAGGCCGATCTGTGGGCCACCCTGCCACCAGGTCCGACGCGAGAGGTGCTGGCCGATGCGCGACGACGGAAGGAGGACGCGTATCGCGCAGCCATGCGTCTCACGGGTAGCGCCACACCCTGGAACCCCGGGAGCGACTGGCGCATCCTCGGGGAGGCGGCGGCGGCCATGATCCGGAGCGATCCGACAGGATACGTACGGACCCGACTCGCGATCATCCCGGCCGTCTACGGCGGCGAGATCTGGCCCCGAAAGATACTCGTTCGCGCGGGCGCGTGGCCTCCTCTGCTCGGGTGGTGGCACGCCGCGTATAGGTCGGCCTTCTACGGCTCGTTCCTCTTATTTGCGCTCTTGCTCGGGGGTGCGGTGTGGAATGGTTTGGACTGGCCGGGCGCCGTTTCGCCCATGCGGCAGGTGATCGCGCCGTACGTCGTCGTGCTCCTCACGACGACGGCGGCACTGTCGCTGGCAACCTATGAGGTCGGCCGCCTCGGCGTGTCGCTTCACGCGTTCGTCCCGCTCCTCTGGGCACTCGCCCTGACGCGCCTCTGGCTGGGCACGTCTCACCTCCGCGCTCCGACGAGCGGGCCGCGGGCGTGCCCGTAATGGGCATTCCACTTGATCCGGTCGCAGCGGGATCGTAGGGTCTTCCCGTCGAGGATCCACCGACGTGCGGCACGCCATGCCCTGGCCCCGGCGGCCGAGCCTCCTGCGATCTCGGATCGCGCCGAGAAGTCGCTCCGCGCGCTCGGGTACGTTGGTGAGGCGACCTTCATGGGCACCTTGGGAACCTCTGGACCCAGGTCGCACAGTCCTGGGACGTGGACGGCCTCTCATCTCCGGGTGGCCATGGCCAGTGCCGTCGCGTGTTGGACCGCCCCCGCCCCCGATCGCCTCTCCCATGTCGGATCCCATTAAGCGACCCCGGAGCGCTGCTGGGGCGTGCTCCAGGGACGACCGACGGTTATCTGCCCGTGTCGCTCACGCCACTGCGCAATGAGCTGGCTGCTCAGCAGGGCCGTTGGCACTGAGAGAACAGTGACGTATTGGGGCCACTTGACAGGCCAGATCAACAAGAAGAGCAGGAAAGCGATAGCGCTCGTCGGCGTCGCCCTTGCCACCGCTTGCGGCGACAGGCGTGGCGACCTCGCCGCAGCCCTTGCCCGAATGCGGGCAGGCTGTGTCGTCGTCGTCCTCGATGCGGCCGCCGCCGGGCACTTCGGGGCCTACGGCTATGATCGCGGCACGACCCCCAACATCGATGCGTTCGCCGCGCAGGGAATCGTGTTCACACGCACCTACAGCCAGGGACCTGGGACGATCATCAGCGTCCCGTCCTACTTCTCCGGCCTCTACCCGCAGACGATCGCCCGGTGGCGCGAGGTCGGGGAAGGTGCGCACCCGCTCGCATTGCTCGCCCCGGGGCCCGGCATCGCGAAGAGCGCGCCGCTCCAGAAAGCGGAGCTGGCCGCTCGCCCTCGGTTTCTCGCGGAGGCGTTCCGGACGGCCGGCTTCCGCACCGCGGGCTTCTCGGAGAACCCCTGGGTCAGCCCTCCGTTCTCGCTGGACGCAGGCTTCGAGCACTTCGTCGAACTCGATCCTGTCGCAGGGGGACTCGCGAGCTCGCACCAGGTCGTCGATCACGCCCTCACGTGGCTGGGTAGCAACCGGGATGCGCGGTTTTTCGTTTACCTGCAGCTCATGCGCCCACACGACCCCTATCTTCCCCCCCCATCCATCGCCGAACGGTTCCGTCCTCGCTCCTACGGCGGGTCGCTGAGGCCGGACTCGAGCACCCTGACGGCCATCAATCGAGGCCTACGCGCGATCAGTCCCATGGATCAGGAGTTCATCGTCTCGCAATACGATGCGAACCTCTTCTACGGTGACGAGCTGTTCGGCGAGCTCATCCGCGGACTCCGGACGCTCGGCCTCTTCGATCGGACGGTGCTGATCGTGATGGCAGATCACGGAGAGGCGTTCGGTGAGCACGGGAGATTCCTTCACAGCAGCACCGTCTACGAGGAGATGATTCGGGTTCCCTTGATCCTGCGGCTGCCACCGAGCGTGGCGCCCCGGCCGAGACGGGTCTCCGTTCCGGTTGCGCTCCTCGATCTCTTTCCCACCCTGGGATATCTGTTTTCGCTCCCCGGCGAGGCGGTGACCGGCGCCGAGGGTCTGAGCTTGGCGCCTCTGATCGAGAACCCGAACGCCGCGTGGCCACGCACCGTCATCTTCGCCCAAAGATACACGAGCGTCGCCGCGATCGAGCCGGAGTACAAGTACATCGCCGAGATGAGTGCCGCGCCGGGCGCGCCGCCGGAGCGCGAAGAGCTCTACTTCCTTCCGACCGACCCGGGTGAGCGGCGGAACATCGTCGCGCTCCACCCGGAGCGGGTACGGGCCATGCGCGAGTCGGTCGCGGGATTCATCGGCGGGAAGGCCCTGCCACGAGACGGCGGGGCGGCCGCTGAATCGATCACCTCGGACAAGCGCCGCCAGCTTCGAGCGCTCGGCTACCTCCAGTAGGCCTCACTGCCGCCGCGCTGACGTCGTGCCGAGCTGCGCCGCCCGATGGGCATCAGGACGGAGCGTCAGCAGCAGCACCGGAAACTCCGGCGGGGCGGAGCCAGGAGGGCGCACGCCCGAGCAGTGCTATCCTTTGGGGATGGTCTGCGGCGAATTCTCCAGCTCGCCCCCTGCGCACTTGACGTGGACAGTGTGGGCCTTGCCGTCCTTCAAGGTGGCGGGGGTCGGAATCGTGAACCCGTGGTAGCCGTCGCCCTTCCGTGCGTCGAGCAGATCCTTACGGAATTCCCTTGCCGGGACCGACGCCAGCAAGGCATCGCCATCGTACAGCTCGATGGTCACCGGGCTGGCCGGCTTCGTCGAGTCCATCGCCCATCCGACGATGACGTCCGCGTTGACGACGTCGAGGTAGCTCTCGAGGGACGCCGGGTTGGCCTGCACCGTCGCGGCCTGCGAGACCTTCGGCGCCGGTGCCTGGGTCGGCGCCGCCGGAGGACTGGATGTACCTTCCCCACAGCCGGCAAGCGTCGCGGCCGTGAGCAGCAACGCTGCCCCGAGACCGCGCGTCGCTGCGATCCACTGGCTACTAGTTCGCCGCATGGATCTCCCTTAAGCAAAGCGTCAGGGAGATATCAACAACCGGCCCGCCCCCGGGGTGCCGGGATGCCCGTTGCGCCCGTGTCCTCCCGGATGCAACCCGGCGCGGCGGCCGCCCACCCGATTTTCGGCGGATCAGACCCCCGTCGCTACCCGACTACCGCTTCCCGCGACGCGACGCTAAGTACGAGCGCCCTGGACTCGACGGGAACCCGCACGGTAGTCGGGAGGGGCTCGAGAACGGCCCGCATGCGCTCCAGATTCAACTCTCGCGCGAAGAGCGCCGCGCTGCGGATGCGTGCGTGCCGGGCCGACGTGGCGCCGCGCGTACCGAGGGCCATCCGTCTCGCCGCGCTCCTGCTCGGGACGTTCCTCCCCTCCGCCTGCACGCGCTCGTCCCCCAATGATCTCGCCCTCGCGCTCTCGCGCATGCAGGCGAGCTGCCTCGTGATCGTCCTTGATGCGGGCGGCGCCGCCCACGTCGGCAGCTACGGCTACACGCGCGGCACGACGCCGAACCTCGACCGCCTGGCGGCGGAGGGCTTCCTCTTCGAGCGGGTGTACAGCCAGGGATCGTCGACGGCTATCAGTGCGCCCTCTTACCTGACCGGGCTCTACCCCCGGTCGCTCGCCAGGTGGGGCGGGGAAGACGGCCGCGCTGGCGCCCTGGATGCCGGGATGGTCGCCACCTTCGAGGCGTGGAGGCGCCGCGATCCGCAATCGCCGCTCCTGCTCGCCGAGGCGTTCCGGGCCAGAGGCTTCCGCACCGCCGGCTTCTCCGAGAACGGGGTCATGGGGTCCACGTTCGGGTTCGACTTCGGGTTCGAGCACTTCGTCGAGGGGGGCGGGCCGGGCGAAGGCGTGACAGGGAGCGAGAAGGTCGCCCGGCTCGCCCGGGAGTGGATGAGCGCGAAGCATGACAGCCGCTTCTTCGCCTACCTGCACTTCCTCCGACCCCACGGCCCCTATACGCCGCCCGAGGACGTCGCGCGCCGGTTCCGGCCCGCCGGCTACCAGGGCGCGCTGATCCCCGACATCCGCACTCTCGCCGCGATTGAAGGCAAACGTCTTTCCCTGACCGCTGACGACCGAGATTTCCTGGTCTCGCAGTACGACGCAAACCTCTTCTACGCGGACCAGCTCGTCGGGACTCTCCTCGACGGTCTCGCCCAGGAAGGGGTCCTCGACCGCACGCTCGTGGTGGTGACCGCCGATCACGGGGAGGCCTTCGGGCAGCATGGGGAGTTCGGCCACAACAGCACGCTCTACGAGGAGATGGTCCGCGTCCCGCTCATCGTGCGCTTCCCACCGCGGGCGCCCGTCCGGCCCGCGCGGGTCGCGACGCCAGTGGCCCTGGTCGACCTCTTCCCGACCCTCGTGAGCCTCTTCTTCCTGAAAGCGGAGCCGCCGCGCGCGGACGGGCTGAGCCTCGTGCCGCTGCTCCAGGATCCGCGAGCCCCGTGGGAGCGGGGCCTCATCTTCGCGGAGCGCCTCGGCAGCGTCGCGGCCATCGGACGCGAGTACAAGTACATCGCGCACCCACCGGCGGGCGGCGGCGACTGGCGAGAGGAGCTCTACAATCTGCCCGCTGATCCCGGAGAGCAGCGGGACCTGAGCGAGGTGGAACGCGACACCGTCCAGGCGATGCGACGCCGGGTGGACGCCTTCATGGGCGGCTCGCCAGGGAACATCGGGCTCGAATCCGCTGCGGGCTCGCTCAGCGAGGAGCAACGCCGGCGACTCAAGAGCCTCGGATACCTCGGCGGGCCCGAAGACGAGCCGGCCGCGAAATGAGGTCCGGCGCGGGCGGTGGGCCATGAGGATGCGCGCACGCGCGGGGTGGGCGGCTCTCGGCTACGCTCTTGTTTTCGGCGTGCTGGCGCTGCGGTGGCTGCGGACGGCGTACGACAGCGTGCCGGGCGCCGAGCCTCACTTGCCAGCCTTCGCGTTCGGTGGCGATGCGCGGCTGGCCATCTGGGTGATCGGCTGGGTGGCGCACGCCCTCGCCGACCCGTCCGCCCGCCTCCTCGACGCCAACATCTTCTACCCGCTTCGTGGCCAGCTCACCGGCACGGAGCAGTTCGTGTCCTCGCAGCTTCTCGGGGTGCCGCTCACCTGGGTGACCGGCAACCCCGTGCTCGCTGCGAACGTGATCGTCTTCCTATCCTACCCGCTGGGCGCGCTCGCGATGTACGGGCTCCTCCGCGCGTACGGCTCGACGCCGCTCGTCGCGTGGACGGCCGGGCTCGCCTTCGCCCTCGGCCCTCTCCGGGTCCCGGCCAACATCAAGCTGCTGCAATACCTGAACCTGTACCTGCCCCTCGCGCTTTTCGGCCTGCGCCGCCTGCGGGACGACCCGCGGATCAGGCGCGCCGTGGAACTGGCGATCGTGCTCACGGCGGCGCTCCTCAGCAGCTACTACATGGCGGTCATGGCCGCCGTGACTGCGGCGGCCTACGGGGCGGCGGAAGCGTGTCGCCGACGGCCAGGCACGGTGCGCTTCCTCGTCTTGGCGGCGAGCGCCGGCGGGCTCGCCTTGGCGACGCTCGCGGCCGTCTCGATCCCGTACTTCCAGCGACCCGAGGCGCGTTTCGGTACGCCGGTGGGAAACGTGACGAGCATGGCGGTCGGGGACCTGCCGACTGCTCTCGTGATCCTGTGCAAGTTCTTCTTCGGCGTTGTTCCCTCGGCACTCGCGGCGCTCGGCCTGCTGGCGCTCGTCGCGGGGCCGCCCGCAGCGCGTCGGGCGGCGCTGGCAGGCGTGCTCGTCGGGGCGGTGGGCTTCGTCCTCCTGGCAGCGCCGCCCCCGCTTGTAGCCATTGTGCGCGCGTCGCCGTTGCGGTTCCTCCGTGGGCAGCCCCGCTTCACCGTGATCATGGGCTGCGGCGTTGCTCTCCTCACCGGCGCAGCCCTGGAGCTCGTGCGGAGACTCGTGCCCGGACGCGCAGGCACGGCGCTCGTGGCGGCGCTCGCGGCAGCGATCGTCGTGACTCGCGGGCCCAATCTCTCGGGCGTACGCGACCGCATCATGGCAGCATCGGTGGACGCCCCTGTGTACGAGGCCGTGGACGACGCCGCGCGCCGCTTCGGGCGAGGTCCGCTGCTCGAGCTGCCGCCCTGGGACGCGCACCGGCACAACCCCCGCAACCCCAACCTCGCGACCGAGGCGATGATCGGCAGCTTCCGGCATTGGCTTCCCCTGCTCACCGGGCACTCCGCCTACCCGCCCGCGCACCGGCGGCTTCTCGACGCGCTCCTCGAGGCGCTGCCGCGTCGCAGGGCTCTCGACGAACTCGTCGATCTCACAGGTGTACGCTGGCTCCTCCTGCGGCCGAAGGACTACTGGGCGAGACCCGCGGTGCGAGACGCGATCCTGCGGCTCCCTAGGCTCTCGATCGTCTTCACCCACGAGGGCTGGACGCTCGCGCGCATCGACCGGGTCTCGCGGCATCCCGAGTGGATCGCTGCGCTCGCCGACGGGCCGCAGCCCGGCTGCACGCTCCTCGGGACGCCGCTCGCCGCGCTCGCCGATGCAGATGCCGTCGCGGTCGTCGACGTCGCGGGCGCACCGCCGGCGGTCGTGCGCGGGGGCGCTGTCGTGCCGCTCCGCGTGAGGGTGACGAACGCAGGCGGCCGCACGTGGCCCGTGCTGGCGCCGCCGGGCGCGGCGGGCGCGCCCGTCGTGCATTCCGTCGTACGTTGGCGGCCGATCGCCTCGGGCGGCGACGCAGCTGGGCGCCGCGAGCGGGCATTCGCCTTGCGGCGTGACGTGCTGCCGGGCGAGACGCTCGCGGAGACGACGCGAGTCGCGGCCCCGCAGACACCGGGCGAGTACGACCTCGAGATCGTCGTCGTGCAGGACGGCGCTGCGCGCTTCGACGGCCCCGGCAACGTGCCCGCACGAATGCGGATCAGGGTGGCGCCGTCCTTGCCTGGACGCGGCTGCGAGTGAGCAACGGGGCCCTGAGGGAATGAACAACAAGATGGGGGTGATCGCCCATCGGGCCTTGGGCTTCCGCGAGCCCGAGACGTACATCACGGCGATCTGCCGCTGCCGTGCGGGCCGCCAGTATACGCGAGCGATGGCGCAGATTTCCCTCTGACATCGATGCGGCGTCTTGATACATTGCCCGCTCGTGGCGTCTCACGGCGACACGCGGCGAATCCGACCAGCGAACGAGCTGCCGAGCAGCGGACGGGCCGCCCCAACATGCTACCCACTCGTCGCCGCATAGCGCGCCACCGCGTCGCCGTCACGCTGCTCGCGACCGTTGTCCCCATCGCTACCGCTCTTGTCTTTACCCCATTTGCCGTCCGCATCGTGGACCCAACCCACGACGGGTTCATGTTGAAGACCGCGCTCGACGTCATGGATGGGCGCCGCCTCTTCCGGGACACCTTTTCACAGTACGGGGCCCTGACTCCGTGGATGCACGCGGGAGTGCTCGTCATGTTCGGACCCACGCTCGCGGCCCTCAAGCTCTGGACGGTGGCGCTGTACGCCATCACGGCGGCCCTCCTTTTCGGCACATGGTCCCGGCTCATGCCGCTCGGCCTGGCGCTGCTTGGTTGGCTCATATGGCTGGCGCTTCCACCATTCTATGAGGCGCGGCTCGCGATGCTCGCCTGGCCGTCGGTGACGGCGCTCGTCTTTCAAGCGCTGGGCCTTTTTTCGCTCGCGCGCTTGGGGTACGCGTCGTCCGCACCCAGGTGGGCCGCGGTAGCCGGCGTGAGTGCCGTGCTGGCGCAATGGGCACGCACGCCGGTCGGTCTGCTGCATCTTGCGGCGACAGCGATGGCTCTTGTGCTGCTCGCGGCCGCTTCGCGGAGCGGTGGTCGGCTTCGCCGTGAAGGCGCGGCGTTCGTGGTCGGCGTCGTCCTGACGGAGATGATCTTCTTCGGAATCCTGGCCGCGCAGGGTTCCGTCGTGGATTGGTGGACACAGACCGTTCTCTGGCCGGCGCAGTGGGTGACGCACCGAGCGAGATCCCTGCGCGAGGTGTTCGCGTGCCTTCTGCCGGTCGCGCGCTTGGAAGTTCGCGGGGGCACGGGGACGCGGCCCGATACGGGGGCACTCGTGGCGCTCATCGTCGCAGTGAGCGCCCTACCCGCCGCCCGAGCGCTCCGGGCGCCTCGGTGGCGGTGGCTCGCGCTCGCGGCGGCCGAGGGCATTCTCGTGCCGATCGTGCTGATGAGGGACTCGGTCCTCGTCGAGGCGCCGCTCGCCTGGGCTCTGCTCGTACCGCTCATCACGCTCGGCGTGGCGGTCATGGGAGCTGCGGTCGCCGTGCGAGGAACCGCGCCCGGGCCCACGTTGGCGGGCATCGGCGTGGTGCTGCCGGCGTTGTCGGCATGGCAGCAGTACGTTCCCGTGGCGGATTACCGGCATCTCTTCTGGGGCATGTCTCCCGCCCTCGGCATCTGTCTCTACGCCCTCTACGTCCTGGCCGGACGCCGCTCGCTCCCGGTCGCGCTCCTCGTGCTCCTGCTCGTGGGGCCGCTCTGGCACTCCCGTTGGCAGCAAGCCCGCGCGAAGCTCGCCGAGCCGATGCGCCCGATACGGGGCGTTCCTCTGCTCGCGGGAATGCGCGATTTGGACTCGCACTCGACGGAGCTCGAGCGGCTGGCACATACCATCCAGGACTGGAACGTCGGGCATCCCGGCACCGCGATCGTGCTGATGGGCCGTCAAGGCTTGGTCGCCGCACTCGCGCCCGATCGGAGCAACTACTGGCCGATTTACCTCCCTCGCGAGGCTTTTCCCGTTACGACGGAAGAGACCGTGGCTCGCGAGCGTTTCATCGCTGCTCGTCGCCCCCTCATCTGGGTCGACTTCGTAACGCCGGACGAGTTCGAAGCCATCCTGACGCGGTACGGCTATCGTCCACTGACCGAGCCGGATCTGTACAAAGGAACGCTGCTCGCCCCGATCGAACCGTTGGCGTGAGACTCCGTCGCCGTTTAGGACCGCGTTAGCCCCGATGCCGGTCACTTAACGCGTAAGTGACCTCCTGCCCGCCGTTGCTCGACCCACCAGAGAGTGAGCAGCGTGACCAGGGTGAGGCCGGTGACGAGGACGCCGATCGCGAACGGGCGACCCCGATAGACGAGCTTTACCCGTGAGGCGCCCGCCGGAACACGTACCGCCAGGAGTCCGTTCTCCGAGACCACCTCGCCCCCGCCGTCGGCGAGACGCCATCCCGGATCATAGTTCTGGTTCACAACCAGCACGGTCGGTGTCGCCACCTCTACTTGGTAGGTGAGGGCGTTCGGAGTCCACTCGAGTTGGCGTATGGAGCCTCGGCCGACCAGGTACTCCTCGCCCCGGTAGCCTGGTTGGTCCGCACCGATGACCGGGCTGGGAAAGTCGACGTACTCGTAGCATCGTACTGCTCCCATGTTCGCCTTGGAGAGCGGCAGCATGTGCAAGAAGGCGGTGATGTCGCCGCTCTGGCGGAACGTGGGCGAGAAGGAGAGGGACCGCTCGCGACCCTCGACCATGGGGCGCAACTCCGCCGGCCCGACGGCCCACAGGTCGACGACCACGGCTCCCACGAGGACTGTCGCAACGATCGTCCCGACCCGGCCGAGACGGCGCTCGAGCCATTCCACGCCGATCGCGGCGGCCACCCCGAGCGTCAGCGTGCACGGGATCAGGAAGCGGGGGGTGACCCGCTCGGAGGAGAAGATCGGCAGATGGTGGAGGAGTGACCACGGCGACCACGGCCCGAGGTTCTGCCCGAGGACGAGGGAGAGAAATACGAGGCTCGCGACCAGCCAGGGAAGAGCGCGCCGCGGCGACGTGACCACCCCGAGCACGGCGAGCCCGCCGGCGAGCCCCCCGACGTACGCGCCCCACTCGTGAAAGCCCCAGCGACCGGGGCCGCGGGCGAACGCCGCCTGCTGGGCCGAGAAGAGCGCCGTCCAGAGCGCACCCGGGGGGTTCGACTCCACGATGCGGACGGGGCGCGGATGTGATCGCAAGAGCATCTCCATCGGAAGCAGCTTGATGGCGGCCAGGCCGAGCGCGAAGCCGCCGAGGGCGAGCAAGATCACCACCGGCCAGAAGCTCCGGCGGGAGATGGCGACGGTCAGCGCGACGAGGGTGACCAGCAGCAGCGCCTGCGGAGCGGGATAGACGCCGCCCTCGCCGAGCGTGAGGGCCACGAGTGCTCCCGCCAGCCCTGCGAAGAAGAGCCGCTCCCGCACGATGGCGAGCCAGGTGAGCGCGGCGATCCAGGGAAGGTAGAGCGATGGCAGATAGACGACCTGGCCGACCGCCATGTGCAGGTAGAACCAGGAGCTTCCGGGGAAGACCGATGCGGAGAGGGCGGCGGCGCGGGGGCCGAGGCCGAGGATGCGGCCGAGGACGTAGCCGCCGCTCCAGGCGATCGCGAGGTGCAGCGGCACCTCGAGGTTCAGGCCGACGTTCGGGCCGAGGAACAGATGGAGCAGGAAGAAAGGCGTCACGATCCGCGAGTGCGGGTTGGCGAGGAGCGGCATCCCGCCGCACTTGTAGGGGTTCCAGAGCGGCAACTGATGAAAGTGTGTGACGGAGTGGAAGGCCGCCCAGTCGAGCTGGCGGAGGAGATCCCAGTCGCGGCGGAACCCCGCCTCGGAGAGATGGCCGAGGACGGGGTAGCTGAAGGCGAGAGCGAACGCCACGGCAACGAGCCCGACAAGCACTGGTTCGCGTGCGGTCTGCGGGTGATTCACCGGAGAACCAGGAGCGTGACCCAAGACTCCGCCGGCTGTAAAGAGCGGGCATGGCGAGGCGGCGCGTGGAAGCCGTGCAACCTGCGCCGTCTCTTCGCGCTCGGCGTCGCGCGGGCCGGCTGCGGGCGGCGGCGCGGCAGAACTCCTGGTGTGCCTATCTCCGCTGGCGCCACCGCACCACGCCATAGGCCGCGGCGCCAGCCCCCAGCCCGACCCAGGCGAAGCCGGTGACAGCGTCCGCAGCCGCCACCGCAGGTGGACGCCGCAGCCGCATCTCGATCTCGTGCGCGCCCGGGCCGACGGGGATCGCCATCAGCGTCATCTGCGCGCGCAGCACCGGTGTCGCCACGCCGTCGACGGTGGCCTTCCACCACGGGTGATAGGACTCGCTCACTAGGATCACGGCCGCCGCAGGTCCGGTGTTCGCCCTGAGTGCGATGCGCTCGGAGGCCGAGCGGGTGAAACTGACCTCCAGCGTCGGCTCGACTGGCACCGTGGCCATGAGCTCCCGCCAGCGAGCGCCAAACACATCCGCCGGCTGGACGAGCTGATCCGCGTATAGCGTCGCGAGGGTGCGGCTCGCCTCGTCGGAGAGCAGGGCGCCGCGGGTGCACGCCACTATCGCGGCGCCCCCTAGCACGCCTCCGGCCGCATCGGACAGGCGCGGACCGACGGACAGGACCGGCATGCCATGCCCGAACGCATCGGCGACGAGGGGCAGCACCAGCTCGTCCGGTTCCCCCGCGAAGACGACGTACCGGTGGTAGGCCGACGCGAACGGTGCCACCTCGGGCTGCTCCCACAGGCTGAAGACCCCGCTGCGGGCACGCAGCTCCCAGGGCTCCGCGAGTACGCGCGGCTCCTCCGATTCGAGCAGGAAATATTTGATCCGCCCCGTCGCCAGCAGGGGACCGCCGCTGGGGCTCCATGCCGCCGTCGCGAGAAAGGGCAGCCAGTATCGCCCAGCCTGCCATGATAGCCAGGCGTACGCCCAGCCTGGCTCCGACGACGTCGCGAGCAGGCTCCCGAGCGGCGAGGCAACCGGCCCAATCGTAACGCGCAGCGTTCCGCCTTCACCCGGGACCCCCGCCAGCATACGCTCCGCCTCGCGCACGGTCGGCATGGGCGTCCCACGCAAGAACGCGTCCCTACTCGGCCAGAAGTCGATCACGACCAGCCCGGCAAGTGCCGCGGTCAGCCCGAGCCACATGCGTCGGCGTGGCACGAGGGGGCGGAGCGCGACCAGCGCGAGCCCGAAGAGCAAAGCGAGCGAGAAGGGGGCGAGATCGAAGAAATGCCCGGGTGAGCGCTGGAGGCCGAGCAGAGATCCCACGAGTGGAAGCCACCGGCGGGTAAGCTCCCCCAGCGAGTGAGAGCAGAAGAAAAGAACCAGTGCCAGGCCGAGTAGGAGCTCGATACGGGGTGTGCAGATTCGAGCTCCGGCGCGCGCGGGCCGCATCGCCAGGAGGGCAGCTCCGGCGAGGCACGCCACAGCGCCCGCGGTAAGAGCCGTATGCAGCGGGGACTCCAGGTCGCCGCGGTGGAAGGACTGCACGACTTGCCAGACGAGCGTCCTCGGCCCGAGCGACAACCAGTACTGGACGAGGAGCAAGAGGGTGGCCACCTGATACCAGCGCCGCAACGCGGTCCGGCGCGCGGGGAACCACCCCCCGAGGCAGACCGCCAGCACCAGCACGCCGAGGTAGTGCCGCTCCCCATCCACCTCCACGATGTTCAAGCCGGGTGGCTGGTGCGTCGCCAGCCAGGGCGCCATCCAATTGCCACGATTGAGGTACAGGAAGGGCGAGCGCTCGATTAGGCGCTCCCGGTCTCTGGCCACCGCCGCCGGGCGGACGAGCGAGTGGTGGTGGAGGTCGGCTGCGAGCCACGCGAGCGGCGAGGCCGCGACGACGAGGAAGACGACGAGGGTCAGGGCGGTCAGCATTGCCCAGCGCACGGCGAGCCGTCGGTCACCGAACGGGTTCTCCGCCCCTGGTCCGTCGCGCCAGGGGCGGAAGGCGAGCAGCAGCCCGAACATCACCGGGCAGAGGAGCGCCTGCACGGCGTTGTTGCTGAGCTGGCAGGCGAGCAGCACGCCGAGCCCCACGGCCCACGGCCAGCGCCGCCGGCGCAGCAGCTCGACCGAGGCAAGGAACACGAGCGGGAAGAGCGTGAGCGAGACCGGTATGTCGAGGTGAGTCTCGTAGTTGGCGAAAGCGCCGAAGGCGCAGGTGTAGCCCGCGACGATCCCCGCCTCGGGCGCGCCGAAGAGGCGCGCGAGCACGAGGTAGACGCCGAATGCGGCCAGCACCCTCGTGATGAGGAACATGAGCTTGGTGGCGAGCACCGGCTCGAGCCATGCCGAGAGCGGCAAGGCCGCATACTCCTTGAAGCTGCTCACAAAGTAGGTGGAGCCGCCGAAGCAGGTGCTGCACCACGCCGGCACCTGCCCGTTGCGCAACACGGCGTTGCGCACGAAGCGGATGACCGCGGCATAGCCGGCGAAGTCCCCCGGGGGGAGGCGGTCCTGGGTGAACCACTCCAGCATGACGACCACGCCCGCTCCCGCAAAGAACAACATGGCTGCCACGTGCGATTGCCTGGCGACAGCGTGGAGGTCGGAGGTGAGTCCGACGCGTGGTCCCTCGCGAGAATGCCAGCTGGGCAGGGCCAAAACACCCCTCCGGCCTGGAACGCGTCGATCATATACTGACGGCCGGTGGTCTAGGCCAGGCATGCCCCCTGCGGGACGTTCTCTTGCGTGGCCCGCGGGGCGGGGGTGCAGGCCTGGGGGTCGGGCGGGAGAAGGACCTGGTAGAGCAGATCGAGACTGTCCTCCTCGAGCGGGTGTCCTGATCACCTCGCCGCACGCGGCGACGCGGAAGAGCAG
>Ga0066656_10000648_pt1 | contig 13951 bp, 15 predicted proteins | sample GraSoiAngelo_105_FD_71411 | JGI IMG/M metagenome (GOLD analysis project Ga0066656, IMG submission 71411) | Grasslands soil microbial communities from the Angelo Coastal Reserve, California, USA - 14_0903_05_40cm | ecosystem: Environmental > Terrestrial > Soil > Grasslands | place: USA... | reverse complement strand
GGCTCGAGCGCGGCGACGCCACCGCGGCCGCGAGAGCCGAGCAAGAGGTTCTCCTCGACGGACATCCGCGCGAGGATCTCGCGCCCCTCAGGTACCTGGACGACACCCGCGGCGACGATGCGGTGCGGCGGCGCGCCGACGAGTTCGCGCCCATCTAGACGGATGCTCCCGCCGCTCGGTCGAATGAGCCCGGAGAGGGCGGCGAGTGTGCTCGTCTTGCCGGCGCCGTTCGCGCCGATGAGCGCGACGACCTCGCCCTTCGCGACGGAGAACGAGATACCGTGCACGGCCTCGACCGCGCCGTAGGTCACGCGCAGTCCCTCGACCTCGAGCATCACGCCGCGTCCTCGCTGCCCAGGTACGCCTCGCGCACGACGGGATCACGCTGGATCTCGGCGGGCGAGCCGTCCGCGATCTTGCGACCGAAGTTCAGCACGACGACGCGATCGCACGCTCCCATGACGAGTCGCACGTCGTGCTCGATGAGGATGATCGTGAGTCCGTCCGTGACGAGCGAGCGCATGAGCGACCGCAGCGCCAACGACTCCGTCGGGTTCATGCCGGCGGCGGGCTCGTCGAGGATGAGCAGGCGCGGGCGCGAGGCAAGCGCCCGCGCGATCTCAAGGCGGCGCTGGTCGCCGTACGGAAGCTCGCCCGCGAGCGCGCCGGCGCGCGCGCGGGCGAGACCGACGCGTTCGAGGAGTGCGAGCGCATCGGCAGGGTCGGTTCGCCCGCGCGTGGGCGCGAGGCGTGGAAGGACGTCCGGGCGCAGCCGCGTGTGCGCGCCGATGAGCACGTTGTCGAGGACGCTCAGTCCCTTGAACACGCGCACCCCCTGGAAGGTCCGCGCGATGCCGCGCGCCGCAAGGCGGTGAGCAGGCTCACGGCTGATATCCGCGCCCGCGAACCGGATCGCACCCTCGTCCGCGGTGAGCACTCCCGAGATCAAGTTGATGAGCGTCGTCTTTCCCGCGCCGTTCGGGCCGATGAGCCCGAGCGTCGTCCGCTCGTCAACGGCGAGATCGACCGCATTCACCGCGGTGACGCCGCCGAACCTCTTCGTCAGTCCGGCGGTCTCAAGCAACATCGGCCGCTCCGATGCGCTCGAGCTCTCGCGTCCGACGGACATCCAGGAATGTCACCAGGCCGCGCGGCAGGAACACGATGACGCCGAGCAGGATCAGGCCCTGGAAAATGTCGCGGTAGTCCTTCAGCGGGCGGAGGATCTCCGGCAACGCCGTGAATACGACCGCACCCACGATCGGCCCGAGCACGTTGGGGATCCCGCCGACGACCGCGAACACGAGGATCTGCACCGCCTTGCTGAAACCGAAGTCCGACGGATCGATCGAGAACGTGAGGTGCGCGGACAGTCCGCCGGCCCAACCGGCGATGAGCGCTCCGATCACGAACGACGCGAGCTTGAAGCGCCGGACGTCGATGCCCTGGCTCGCCGACGCAAGCTCATCCTCGCGGAGCGCAGCCCATGCGCGACCGACGGTCGAGCCTTGAACTCGCCACAGCACGTAGGCGACGACGGCCAGCGAGAGATAGATGTGCCATAGCTCGGTCTTCGGGGGAATGCCGTTGAGGCCCTGGCCCTTGCCGGTGATGGGGGTCGCGAGGAGGATCACCCGGACGATCTCGCCGAACGCGAGCGTCGCGATCGCGAGGTACACACCACGAAGCCGGAACACCGTCACGCCGAGCGGCACCGCGATGACCGCCGCGGCGAGCGCGCCCGACAGCAGCGCGAGCGGGAATGGCGTGTCGAGATGCCGTCCGAGCAGTGCCGAAACGTACGCACCGACGCCCATGAACGCGGCGTTGCCGAGCGTGAGCTGCCCGGCGTAGAGCGTGAGCCAGACGGAGAGCGCGAGAAGTGCGCTGATGCCGATGACTGCGATCGCCGTCGCGTAGGTGCGGAAGAACTCGAGCAGCGTCTCCACTACACGCGGTCCGCCGCGCGATGACCGAGCAGGCCCGTGGGTCGCACGATGAGGACGAGAAAGAGGAGCCCGAACGCGAAGGCATCGCGCAGCTCGGTCGGGAGATACACCAGGCTCGCCACTTCGCCGAGGCCGAGGATGTAGGCGCCGATGACCGCGCCGGGGAGGCTGCCCATCCCGCCCACGACCATCACGGTGAAGGCGCGCAGCTCGAGCGGGAGTCCCATCCTGGAGTCAAGGGTGTTGTAGGCGAACGCGAGGAGAACGCCCGCGAGTCCACCCAGCGCCGAGGAGACGAAGAACGTCGCGCTGATGGCGCGATCGACGTCGACGCCGAGGATGCGCGCTGCGCGCGGGTTCTCGGCGAGCGCGCGCAGGTCGCGGCCGAGCTGGGTCCGCCGCACGACATAAGTGAGGCCGAGCATCAGGACGATGGACAGGACGACGATGCCGAGGCGGATGCCCTCGAGGACCGCGTCGCCGATGCGCAGCACGAGTGACGGCACCGCACCCGCGGGGAACGTGATGAAGTCGCCGCCGTAGCGCAGCTCGATGAGCCGCACGACGATCAGCGTGACGGCGAGGCTCGAGATCATCGCCGAGAGGCCGGGCGCGGACCGCCGCCGCAGTGGCGCGAAGGCAATGCGGTCCAGGGCGATGCCGAACGCACCGCACACGAAGAACGCGAGGACCCCGGCGACGTACCAGGGGAGGCCCACCGCGGTCATCGCGAAGTACGCCGCGAACGCACCGAGCATGAACGTGGTCGGATGCGCGAGGTTCAGGATGTCGAGGACGCTGAAGACGAGCGCGAAGCCGAGCGCAAAGAGCGCGTAGACGCTGCCGACGAAGAGCGCGTTATAGAGCTGTTCGAGCAAGGCCGCTCACTGGAACGGCGTGAACTGTCCGTCCTTCGCGGTCATGACGAACGTCGGCTGCTTCACGTCGTGGTCCGCTGTGAACGAGAAGGCGCCGAGTGGTGTTGGCAGGTCCTTCGTCGCCTCGAGCGCCTTCTTCACCGCTGCCTTGTCCGTCGGGTTGCCCGAGCGCTTCAGCGCATCGGCGAGCACGAGCATCGCGGTGTGTGACTGCGCGGCGAACTGGTCCGGCTCCGTGTTGAACTTCGCCTTGTACGCGGAGATGAAGTCCGTGTTCGCCTTGTCCGTCGACGCCCTTGACCACGCGGTGCCCACGATCATGAGGCCCGCGTTCGCGTTCGAGAGGAGCGCGGCCGAGTTCAAGCCGTTACCGCCGATGACGCGCTTGCCCGGCATTTGCTTGGCTACCTCGTCGAGGATCTTGCCTGCCGGACCGGCGAGCGATGACGCCACGATCGCGTCGGGGCCCTCGGCCTTGGCCTGCGTCACGAAGGGCGCGAAGTCGACGTCCTTCGCGGTGTAGGCGATCTCCTTCGCCACCGTGACGCCGTTCGCCTTGAACGCGTCCTTGAAGATCGTGAGGTCGTCGAGCTCGAACTTGCCGTCGCCGTAGATGATCACGACCTTCTTCAGACCGAGTTTCGAGGTCGCGGCCTTCACTGTTTCGGGTACGGCGGTCTGCTCGCCGAGCGACGCGCGGAAGATCCAGTCGCATGGGCCGTAGTCGCATTTGCCGACGATGCCGAGACCGGTATTCGAGATCGCGATGACCGGGACGCCGGACTGCTGCGCCACCGGGTGCGCGCCCGCAGCGACGGCCGAGAGCGTCGGGCCGAGGATCGCAGCGACCTTGTCCTGTTCGATGAACTTGCGGAATGCGGTGATGCCCTGGTCGCGGGCCGACCCGTCATCTTCGATGATGAGTTGCAGTTTCGCCCCATTGATACCGCCGGCGTTGTTGATCTGCTCGACGGCGAGCAATGCACCGTTGGACTGCTGCGGGTTGTAGAAGTTCGCGGCGCCGGACTTCGACGTCGCGAGGCCGATCTTGATGTCTGCCTTCGGCGCGCCGCTCGTCGCGGCGACGCCGGTGCCGGTCGGTGGTGTCGTCGTGCCGCCGCACGCGGCAACGAGCAGCGCGCAGATGAATGTGGAAGCGAATGCCGTCTTCAGACGAGCCATCACGACACCTCCCCGAGCGCTGAGAGGGAGGATACCCATCCCCACAGGAGTCGCGGGCGCAGGCGAGCGCGAGGAGCTAAAGCGCGCGCCGACCCTCGAGCGCGCGGCTGACAGTCACCTCGTCCGCGTACTCGAGATCCCCGCCCATCGGCAGCCCCCGCGCGAGCCTCGTCAGGCGCACGCCCGAGTTGCCGAGCAGCTGAGCCAGATACATCGACGTCGCTTCGCCTTCCAAATTCGGGTTCGTCGCGAGGATGAGCTCTTCCATGCCGCCGCGCTTCACGCGCTCGACGAGCTGCGCGATCTTCAGGTCGTCCGGGCGCACGCCGTTAACAGGTGAGATCGCGCCATGGAGCACGTGATAGCGACCCTTGAACTGTCCGGTGCGCTCGATCGCGAGCACGTCGAGGGGCTCCTCGACGATGCACACGACGCGCGCATCGCGCTCATCCGACGAGCAGATCGCGCACGGGTCGGTCTCGGCGATGTTGAAGCAGACCGAGCAGTAGCGAAGGTCCGTCTTGACCGACCGGATCGCGGCCGCGAGGGCCTCGGCGTCAGCGGATTGCGTGCGCAGGATGTGGTACGCGAGCCGCTGCGCGGTCTTCGGTCCGACGCCAGGGAGCTTTCCGAGCTCGTCGATGAGGCGGGCGAGCGGCCGCGCGAGGGCGCTCGGCAATCACATCCCCGGGATCTTGAGGCCGCCGGTCACGCTGCCGAGCCGCTGCGCGGCGAGCTCGCGCGACTTCGCGAGCGCGTCGCCGAACGCGGCGCGCACGAGATCCTGCAAGGTCTCGACATCGTCGGGATCGACCGCGTCCTTCTTGATGCGCACGTCCTTGATCTCTTGCGTGCCGCTGAGGACGATGACGACCGCGCCGCCACCCGCGGTGCCTTCGACGGTCGCCTCGGCGAGTTCGGCCTGCGCTTTCGCCATGTCGGCCTGCATCCGCTGCGCCATCTTCGCGATGTCGCCCATGTTCTTCATTCCTTGGTCTTCGTCTTCGCACGCGGCGAAGCCGCACCTCGCTCGCGACCGCTCATCTATTCGATCTCCATGATGCGGTCGGGACGGCGGAAGATCTCGAGCGCGGCACGATGCATCGGATCATCCTGCGCCTCGGGTGCGCCGGCGGGGAGCGGCTGCACGACGCAGCGCACACGCACCGCGACGGAGAGCCGCTCCGAGAGACCGCGCTCGAGTTCCGTGCGGAGGCGATCCTGCCAGAAGGCACGCGCGAAATCGGTGGCGAAGCCGATCACGATGGTGCTGCCTTCGATCGCCGTCGGCTCCGCGTCGACCAAGTGCGCGGCCTTGCCGAGGCTCTGCGCCTTCGCTTCGGCGACGAGCTCGGCCCACGCCTTACGCACGTCCTCGATGGCGAGCGACGCGGCGGCGCGCCGCGCCGCCAAGTCGATCACGGGACTCGCGTCCTTCCGCGTCTCGGTCGCCGTCGCACCGCGCGAATCAAGGCGCGTCGCGGCAACGCGTGACTCGGCGCGCGGGACGGTCTCGGCGCGTGTCGAACTGCGCATCGGTGTCGGCGCGGTCGAGGCCGGGCGGGATGATGCGGCAGCCGACGATGTGCGCGTCGGCTGCGGCGCGGTGGGCTGGCCGCTCGGGGATGTCGCGCTCGTGCTCGTCACGAGATCGAGGATCGCCAGCTCGAGCGGCAGCGGCGTCCCTTCGGAGACCCGCAGCTGCTGCTCCGTCTCGAGCAGCCGCTTCGCGATGCGTGCCAGACGCTCGAGCGTGAACTTCGGCGCCTGCTCCTTTAGCTTCGCGGCGACGCCCTCGCTCGCCGTCTCCGGCGGCTTGCCCGTCGACTGCAAGAGGACGAGCGCGCGCATGTGGTCGAACGCGCGACGAACGAAGAGCCGCAGGTCGCGTCCCTCGTCGACGAGACGGCCCACGAGACGCACGCCGGCCGCGCCGTCGTTCGCCGCAAAGGCGTCGAAGAGCGCGCCGGTCTCCTCCCATTCAGAGACGCCGAGCAGCTCGTCGACATCCTTGATCTTCACCGACCCGTCGGAGAAGGTCGCGACCATGTCGAGGATGCTCTCCGCGTCGCGGAGCGAGCCCTGCGCGTGCCGCGCGATCGCCTCGAGCGCGGCGGGCTCGCACTTGAGCTTCTCCTGCTCGCAGATCGCGGCGAGCTGTTTGACCATCCCCGCGTACGGGATGCGGCGGAGGTCGAAGCGTTGCGTGCGCGAGACGATCGTGCCTGGGATCTTCCCCGCCTCGGTCGTCGCGAGCACGAAGATCGCGTGGGGCGGCGGCTCCTCGAGCGTCTTCAGGAGCGCGTTGAACGCCTCGCTCGTCAGCTGATGCGCCTCGTCGATGACGTACACCTTGTACTGACCCAGCGACGGCGCGAAACGCACCTTCTCCCGCAGGTCGCGCATCTCGTCGATGCCGCGGTTCGACGCAGCGTCGATCTCGATAAGGTCGAGGAAACGGCCCTCGCGGATGGCGACGCAGCTCTCACATTTGTCACAGGGCTCGCCGTCCTTCGCCTTCGGGCAGTTGACGGCCTTCGCGATGAGTCGCGCGATCGTCGTCTTGCCGATGCCGCGCGACCCAGAGAGCAGGTATGCGTGCGAGACCTGTCCCGAGGCGATGGCGTTGCGGAGCGTCCGCGTGACGTGTTCCTGGCCAACGATCGCGGCGAATGTTTGGGGGCGGTAGCGGCGATACAGGGCTGAGCGCTCCGGCACCCGACGAGGATAGAGGCTGCGAGCGATGCGCTCACAGCCTCTATCCGGTCGCGGTCACTCGGAGTTACTTATTCGCGTTGCGACGTCCGGTCGGAGCGTTGTGATCATGCGTGTGTGCCTGCGACTCGTGGTCCTTCCGTTCCTTTTCCTCGCTGCGATCCTCGTGCGCGTGCGTGACGCCGGCGTGATTGTGGTCGTGTTGGTGGTAGCTCGACTTGTGCTCGAACTCGGCGATCGGACCACTGACGTGGTGATGCGTCACGTGCCAGTGGTCGTGGCTATGGACTTCGCCTGGATGCTCGTGCTCGTGTTTTGTGTCGCCCGGGACGTCCTGTCGAACGCGAGTGGCCATGAATACCTCCTAAGCGGCGCGCCTGCGGGCGCGCTGCGCCTTGCGGACGTTGGTTCGCGCTGCTTTGCGCTGGGCCGTCGTGGTCTTGCGCTTCGGTCGTACGACCTTGCGGCCGCCCTTCATGCCGCGACGCGTGCGCACCGCGCGAAGCGTGCGCGACGGCTTGGCGACGTTGTCCTTGGACGAGACCTCGATCCCGTGCTTGCGCGCCGCAGCACGGATCTTGCGTCCCGCGCGTTGCTTCGCGGTCGGCGACTCGAACGCGGTCTGGTTGAAGCGTGCCATGGCGTTGCGGATGTGCGATTCGTCGTTCAGCGGTAAGTGGCCTTCGCCGTTCGAGTCGACGTACGCGAAGACCGACTTGTTCATGCTCTTCCGTTGCTTCTCTCGCAGGTCGGTCATGCTTGCAGTACCTCCAAGAGAGGAGGCTGCATATCACGTTCCGGCGCGTGCGAGGAGCACGGTCGAGCGAGGGGTAGCCGTGCACCCTCCGTCGATGAGGACACCTCGGGCACACGACACGCGCGCGACTCGGATCAGGCGCGCCTGCGGCACACGACGACTGCCGCTTACCGCTGCTTCCTTCCGGATCTGACGGGGTTCACGGGCCGGCGTTGCACAGGACCCGATCGTCAACGCCACGCCACGCACGCTGCGACCGCGATGCCGGACCTTGGGAGGGGATTCAGCCCCGCTGGAGCGGATTGCGGGTACAGGGCACCGCTAGCTCCCCGCCTAGCACGGCATCTCGATGGTACCGGTTAGCCGTGCTCCGGCGCGACGATCAGCTCTTCGCTCACGAGCGGCACCGAGCGCATGTCACGGATCGGTGACCCGAAGAGGTACGCGAGCGCGACAACGGCGATGACACCTTGGATAAACAGCGTCGGACGGAGTCCGATCGAATCGCCGAGCACCCCCGCAAGGAAGGCGGCCGGCGGCGCGACGACGAACTGCACGAAGTTGGATGCGGCGCCGACGCGGCCGAGCAGCCGATCGGGCGTCACTGATTGCTGAAGAGTGCGTAGGCCGACGAACCACAACGCCTCGGTGACACCGACGAGCGCCTGCGTCACGCCGAGGAGGATCGCCGCCTGTACGGCCGTGCCCGAGATGAACGGCAGCATGAGGCGGCTGATCGCCTCGAAGAGGAGCGCGGCGATCATCAATCGCCCGAGACCGAAGCGAGACGCGAGCGGGATGGCGAGCGCCGCGCCGGCGAGCGATGCCGGGCCGACCGCGGCGAGCGCGAGTCCGAGCAGCGCCGGCGGAAGACGGAGCTCATCGGTCGCGTAGACGACGAGCACGGCCTGGACCGCGAACCACTCGATGTTGGCGAGCGCGATCGCGACGACGGAGCGGAACAGCAGATCGTGATCGCGGACGAATCGCAGCCCTTCGCTTACCTCGTGCCACAAGCGCTTTCCTTCTTCACGGGGATGCACGACCTCGCGCACGCGCAGGGTCGCGACAAGCACCGCGGAGACCACGAAGCTCGCGGCGTCGAAGGCCATCGCGATGGGCGCGGTGAGCGCCTGCACCAGGATGCCGCCGAGAGACGGGCCGGCGATCTGCGTGATCGCACCTGACACCTGCATCTGGCTGTTCGCTTCCACGAGCCGGTCGCGTCCGATGAGCGGCGGCATGAGCGCCTGCCGCGCGAGATCGTTCGCCTGGCCGGCGGCGCCCACCAGATAGCCGACGACGTACAGCTGCGCCATCGTGAGCGCGCCGAGCCACGCCGCCACGGGAATAGAACCGATGAGGAACGCGCTCGCGATGTTCGCGGCGATCATCACCGGCCAACGCGTTCGCCGATCGATGAACGCGCCGAGCAGCGGCCCGGGCACGACCGTCGCCGCCATCCGTGCCGCGACGAGCAGGCCGGTCTCTGTCGCACCGGCGCCGAGAACGAGCACCGCCGTCAGTGGGAGCGCGAGCAGTGTGATGTTGCTGCCGAGCCGCGAGATCGTGTAGGCGGACCAGAGCTTGGCGAATTCGGGATGGCGCCAGAGCGACGTTCCCACGCGAGCCACTATGCGGCCGTGGAACTACGAGTCGCGGGCGATGATCTGCTCCGCCACGTCCTCGAGGTCGACGCCCCACACATCCGGTCGCTCCACGAGTTCGTTCCAGATCGTGCCCGGGCGCGCGACGAATGCCGCGCTGGCGCCCGCGCGCAGCGCGCCTGCGACGTCCCAGTCGTGCGCAGCGATGAGGCGCACGTCGGCGATCGGCACTCCGACGAGTTTCGCGGCGCGCTCGTACGCCTCTTTCGCCGGCTTCAGCCGCTTCGCGTCGTCCGCTGAGAGCGCGACCTCGAAGATGTCGCGGATGCCCGCGTTCTCGAGTTGCGCGTCCTCGACCTCGTGCGTCGAGTTCGTGAACGCGGCGAGACGGAAGCCCGCGTCGCGCAAGCGCTCGAGGGCTGGCCGCACGTCCGGGTGCGCCGGCATGCGGCGAACGGCGCTGAGGATCCGCTGCGCGTCGTCGGCCGAGACGATGATGCCGTGCCGTGCGGCCGTCTGTCGGAGCGCTTCGCGAAAGTGATCGCCGAACGGCCGGTAGGGGCCGGTGATCGTCAAGAGGAACGCGGAGCGGAGCATCGTCGCGAACCATTCGCGTCGCGCGTGCTTGTCGCCAAAGACCCGCTCGAAGTGGACGTCGAGGGCGGCGAGATCGAGGAGCGTCTCGTTGACGTCGAAGAGGAGGACGCGACGCTTCACGCTGCGGAGAGGGCGGGATTCGAACCCGCGAGCCTTTCGGCTACCCGCTTTCCAGACGGGGGCACTAGACCACTATGCGACCTCTCCGAGACTCCATTGTGCCGGACTCGTGCGCAGCGCCTTAGGTGACAAAACCTCTCCAGATCATGAACGCGTACAGGCTCGCGCCGAATACGCCGATCGCCGCGAGGATGAGGAACCCTTCGACGCCGGTGCCGACCAGGCCGACGACCACACCAAGCAACAGCATGAGAAATAGGAAGCCGATCGCATTGTCAAAGTGCAGCTCGCGCTGTGGGCGTGATTTGAGCGTCCCGGGCGACACGGGCTCGATGGACAGCGCCGTATACGCGTAAAGCGTGGCCCGCTTCTCCCATATCGAGAAGCTTCTGCTGTAGAAGATGCGCCAAGAACCGTCGGGGATGAGCTGGTAGGCCGACAGCGAGATCCTCATCAAGCGGCCCTCGCAGTCCAGAAAGCGACTGAGTGTCGCGCCCATCTGACCCGGGCGTTCGGTGCCTACCACCACACCATTGACGTAGCCCTCATAGCGCAGCAGTGGCGTCTCACCAATGCCTCGCCAGAGACTGTGGGTCAGGCGCGCGAAGTATGCGGCGGCCGCCAGCGCACACGCGGCGAATCCGAGATCCAAGAGCGCTGCCATGGATCGCGACCCGACGAGACCGAACGCGCCCCACGCGAACACGACGGTGAGTGCGAGGCTCGCGGCCCCGGCGACGAGCCGGTACCAGAGCGCGTTCAGTCGTAATCGCAATATTTGCCGCTCCGAAAGGCGGCCTTCGTGATTTGCGGCGAGATCCTCGGCCGTAAAGCCAAGCGCGCGGCCGAGTTGAGGAACAAAGCCCGTCGCCGTGGACGCGTGCGTCTTAGCCGTCAATAGCGCACCGGCGGAGAGGGCGGGATTCGAACCCGCGAGGCTTTCGCCTACCGCTTTTCGAGAGCGGCACCATCAACCACTCGGACACCTCTCCGGGAAGAAGTTTAAGGGCGCGCACGTTCCCTAAACTCGACAGCTCCGTGACGCTTCGCCGGTTCCACTACGCCTGGGTCGTGACGTCGGTCACGTTCGTCGCGCTGCTTGCGGCATCGTCGGTGCGCGCGGCACCCGGCGTCTTCATCGTGCCGCTCGAGCAAGAGTTCGGCTGGGACCGAGCGATCATCTCGCTCGCCGTCTCGATCAGCCTCATCACCTTCGGGCTCGGCGGGCCGATCGGCGGGACCCTCGTCGACCGCATCGGGCCGCGCCGCGCGCTCCTCGGTGGCCTCGGGATGATCGCCGTCGGCCTCTATCTGCTGCTTTCGCTGCGCGACCTGTGGCAGCTCTACCTGCTATGGGGTGTGCTCATCGGCGTCGGCACCGGCATCGCGAGCCAGGTCACCGGCGCGACGGTCGCGCATCGCTGGTTCCGCACGCATCGCGGCCTCGTCATCGGGCTGTTCGGCGCCGCGACATCGGTCGGACAGCTCATCTTCGTGCCGTGGATGCTGAACGTCACCACGACGGACGGCTGGCGCTCGGGCCTGACGCTCGTGCTCGTCGCGTCGATCGCCGCGGCGGTGCCGGTGCTGCTCTTCATGCGCGACCGCCCGGCCGACATCGGCGCCCGCGCGCTCGGCGAGGGCGAGACCATCTCCGCTGAGGAGCGGGCCGCGGACCAACGTCGGACACCGCTTCGCGCCGCGTTGCGCGATCGCGACTTCTGGCTCCTCGCGGGCTCCTTCTTCATCTGCGGCTACACGTCCAATGGCCTCGTCGGCACGCACCTCATCCCGCACGCGATGGAGCACGGCTTCACCGCCGTGACGTCCGGCACCGCGGTGGGCCTCATGGGCTCGATGAACATCGTCGGCACGCTTGCGTCCGGGTGGCTGTCCGATCGATACGACAACCGCAAGCTGCTCGCGGCCTACTACGGCTTCCGCGCGCTGTCGCTCATGGCCTTGCCGTTCATCTACGAGGGTCAGTGGCTGTACGCGTTCGCGATCCTCTACGGGCTCGACTGGATCGCCACCGTCCCGCCGACGGCGAACCTCACGGCGCAGATCTTCGGGCGCGCCTCACTCGGTCAGTTGTACGGCTGGATCTTCTTCTCGCACATGTGCGGCGCGGCGCTCGCGGCGTTCGCCGGGGGCTTCGCGCACAACGTGCTCGGTAACTATCACCTGATGTTCATCTCGGCCGCGGTAATGGGGTTCATCGCGGTGTCGCTCGCGCTGCGCATCAGTCCGGCTCGGCGGAACGAGCTGGTCCCCGCGGTCGCTCCGGCCTAGACCTAGACCGGCGCGGGCTCCTTCTCCATCTCGGCGTCGTATTCGCCGTTGCGCGCCGCCGACGTGACGCGCGAACGATGTGCGAACGCTCGCTGCGCTGCGACGATGTTCTCCTTCTTCCCCGACCACGCCTTCTGCGGAGCGGCCTGCAGGCCGCGGCCGTATGAGAAGGAGAGCTGCCACGGCACGCCGCCGATCTCCGCCGCCCGGCGGTTGATCGCGTCGAGGTTCACCGTGGCTTCGCCGTCGGACTGGCCACCCGAGAGGAACACGATGCCCGGCACCATCGCCGGTACAGAGCTCAGGAAGCAGTGGAGCGTGTACCGCGCCACCGTCTCCGCCGGCGCACGGTCGCGCGCCTCCTTGCCCGAGAGCACCATCGCGGGCTTGAGCAGCATGCCGTCGAAGTCCACGCGCTGCGACGCCAGCTGATTGAACACGGTGCGCAGCGCCCGCACGCTCACCTCGTAGCAGCGATCGATGGAGTGATCGCCGTCCATGAGCACCTCGGGCTCCACGATCGGCACGATGCCCGCCTCCTGGCTCAGCGCGGCATAGCGCGCGAGCGCGTGCGAATTCACGCGGATCGAGTACAGCGACGGGATGTCTTCGCCCTCGATGTTGATGACCGCGCGCCACTTGCTGAACTGCGCGCCGAGCTTCTTGTACTCGGCGAGTCGCTCGCGCAACCCGTCGAGGCCTTCGGTCACGGTCTCCTTCGGAGACTTCGCGAGCGGCTTCGCGCCGATGTCGACCTTGATGCCGGGGATGACGCCCTGATCGGTCAGCACCTTGACGAGCGGCGTGCCATCCGATGCCTTCTGGCGGATCGTCTCGTCGTAGAGGATCACGCCGCTGATGTACTTGCCCATGCCCGGGGTGCGGAAGAGGAGCTCGCGGTACGAACGCCGGTTCTCCTCGTTGTTCTCAACGCCGATCGCATCGAAACGCCGTTTGATGGTGCTCGTGCTCTCATCGGCGGCGAGGATCCCCTTGCCTGGAGCGACGAGCGTCTTCGCGACCGCGGCTAGGTCCGCCATCGACCCGAAGAATAGCGAGGCGGCCGGAGCGAGCGAGGAAGCGGCCGCGCGCTACTCGTCCGCAGCAGGGCGATGGCTCGCGAAGAAGTCGCGTAGGACGCGCTCGCACTCCTCGCGGAGCACGCCCATCCGCCAGCGGGGATGGTGGTTGAGCTTTCGCTCGTCAAAGACGTTGGCGACCGAGATCACCGCGCCGGCCTTGGGATCCGGCGCGCCGAACACCACGAGCGGCACGCGCGCGAGCACGATCGCACCGGCGCACATGACGCACGGCTCGAGCGTCACGTACATCGCGCAATCCGTCAGCCGCCAGGAGCCGACGCGCTCCCCTGCCTCGCGCAGCGCGAGGATCTCGGCGTGGCCCGTGGGATCGCGGGCCTCCTCGCGACGGTTACGGGCGCGAGCGATGACCTCGCCGCCGCGCACGATGACCGCGCCGATCGGCACGTCCTCATGCTCGACGGCGGCCCGCGCTTCGTCGAGCGCGCCCCGCATGAAGGCGACGTCGTCCGCGGGGCCCGGTAAGTCCACCCACGCCATGGTCATCGGATGGTTCGGATCGTGTCTTGCATCTTTTTCTGGACTCGCTATCATTTTGCAATATCAATGCAAGTACGCGAATGGGGGAGCAGATGATCCGCGAACAGCGCGCCACAACATTGCCCGGCGTCCTCATGCTCGTGGTCTTCCTCGCGCTCGAGATCTTCAGCATCTGGTTGTTCGTCGACCGCATCCTGGCGAAAGAGTGGTGGATGGCGGGCACGGCCGTGCTCGTCTTCGTGGTCGCGTTCGTCGGGCTGTTCGGCCTGACGCC
>Ga0066656_10000646_pt1 | contig 13966 bp, 8 predicted proteins | sample GraSoiAngelo_105_FD_71411 | JGI IMG/M metagenome (GOLD analysis project Ga0066656, IMG submission 71411) | Grasslands soil microbial communities from the Angelo Coastal Reserve, California, USA - 14_0903_05_40cm | ecosystem: Environmental > Terrestrial > Soil > Grasslands | place: USA... | reverse complement strand
AACGTGGCGTACATCCAGGGCCAGGGAACGGCCGCGACCTCGGCCGCGGCGGCGCAAGTGGCCCTCGTCGGACCGCCCACGGCAGCACTGGGGCTGGATTTGACCGCGGATGTGCTCGAGATCTCGGTCGGCGAGGCGATTCCATACACGGTGAGCGCGCGGAATCCTGGCACGCTCGATGTCACACGTCTTCAAGTCGCGGTGCAGCTTCCGATTGGCGCGCGCTACGTTCAGCGTAGCGCGATTGGCGCCGATTCGGCCGTCATCACGGGCGGCCGGTTGATCCTTTATAGCGCCGCAGTCCTCGCGCCCGGCGCGAGTCACACGTTGCGCTTCGTGGCCGTCCTGGTTTCCGCCCCCGGCACTGTCGCTGAGGCTCGCGCCGTCGCGAGCGGCCAGGTGACCGGTGGGCTGGCCGGTTCGCCAGAGGCGATCGCGTGGGTGCAGATCCGCCGCGCGTGGCCCATGGAAACGCGAGCCGCGATCGGCAAGGTCTGGGTGGATGCGAACGGCGACGGCGTGCAGGGATCGGGTGAGGCCGGACTTGCCAACGTCGACATCTGGACCGAAGACGGGATGGTCGCGACGACCGACTCCACAGGAAAGTTTTCCTTCTCCAACGTCCGCCCGGGCCGCCACGCGTTCCGTCTCGACCCGCGCTCGATTCCCGACGGGTACCGCCTTGCGAGCGAAGATATCCAGCTCGTGGACGCGAGCGGCTGGACCACGCCGCGCGTCGACTTCCGTCTCATTCCGACCAGCGGGCACGCCGATGCTGCCACGCCAGTGACGACTGTCGCGTCGCGGAGCGACCGCCGCGGCGCAGCCGACAGCTCACTCGCCGACGGGACCCATCCGGTGGTGGAGTTCTCATTTGCCGCTGTCCGTCTTCCCGAGCCGCCGCGAGGCGACAGCTTGGCATTCGAGCATGCGCTGCCCGCGGACCACCGTCCGCAGGTGCGGTATGAGGTGAAAGCGCGGCAATCGCGCGGAATCGCATTTGATGCCGTGGTGAGCTTCAGGCCGCGCGCCGACTCGGCCGTCGTGTTCGTCGATGATCAGGAAGTCTCGAGATACAGTTGGCTGAACGGCGCCATTGCCATCCCCTTCGCGCACCCGGGCGCGGCGATCCGGATCGCGGCATGGTCGTCGCAGCGACGCGATTCGGCCACGCTCCGGATCACGGCATGGCCACCCCACGCTGGGAAAAACGCCACGCAACGACGGTTTGTGGGCCGTTCGGTCGCAACGGTGCGCGCTGGCGTGCAGAGCACATTCACGCCGGTGGTAGCGGCGGTCGCACTCCCCGCTGCCGCCGGAGAGATGACGGCGCCCGTCGCCACGAATGCGCCTGTGCTCTCGGATTCCAGCGCGCGCGCGCCCGAGGAAAGCATGCCCTCTCCTGCTGAGGACACGGTGCTCGTCGCGCGGGCCCGGCCCGGTCCGGAAGGTTTGGCGTCCGAACAGCTCGTGTCGTTGGTGCGTGGTCCCGGCGTCCGGATCTTCGCGCCGAATGACGGCGCCGTGCTCGCCGCCGACCGCGTGTACGTCGGCGTGAAGGCCGAGCCCAACGTCCCCGTCGTGCTGTACGACGGCGCGACCGTGATCGACAGTGTGCGCACGCGCATTGACGGCGTGTTCGACTTCATCGCCGTGCCGTTGGCGCGCGGTGCACACCACCTTCGCGTCGCCGTGAAGAATTCCTGGGGGCAGGAGCGCTGGGATAGCATCGCGGTGCACATCTCGGGGTTGCCCGCCCGGTTCGATATTCCGCCTGGTCCGTTGGCACTCGTCGCCGATGGACGCACCACAACCGTGCTGCACGTGCGGGTGTTGGACGGCTGGGGTGTGCCGGTGGCGCAGCCCGCGTATGTGACCGTGAGCGCCAAGGGGGCGGAGCCGCAGGGCGTGGATGCGGACGCTTCCTCTGTGGGATTCCAAGTGTTGTCCACGGCATCCGGCCGGCTCGCGATCGAGTTACGGCCGGGCCGCGTCGTGGGTCCCGGGGAGCTCGAGCTCAAGTCGGGTGACGCAACGGCGTCGCTCTCGCTCGAGCTACTCCCCGAGGTGCGCGGTCTTACCGTGGCCGGCTCGGGGCTGATCGGGGTCGGCGCGACGCCCGACGCGTATGGCGCCCTCACCGCGCGCGGCCGTCTGGATTCGCGCACGTCATTCACCCTGGGCGTCGACTCGCGCCGGTTGAACGACGGACGGAACGTCTTCGACCGCAGCACCGATCCGCTGGACGAGTCTCAATATCCGATTCTTGGGGACGCCAGCGCGCAGCAGAAGCGGACCGCGTCGCAAACATGGCTCTCGGCTCGGGTCGAGCGCGGCTACGACTGGGCCACGTTCGGCGACGTATCGACCAGCGGGTTCGCCAGCGGCTTGAGCCTCGCTCAGTATCGACGCGCCGTGACGGGCTTGGCGGCGCGTGTGACGACGGGCGCAGTCACCTGGAGCGCCTTCGGCAGCTTGACCTCGCAGGCGTTACACCAACTCCAGATTCGCGGCGCGGGCATCTCCGGACCGTATCAACTGGCGACCGACATCGTGCCGGGCACGGATTACCTGCGCGTGGAGACGCGCGATCGCACAAACCCCGAGCGTGCCGTGGCGACGCAAGCCCTCGTCCGCTTCGTGGATTACCAGATCGACTACACCGGCGGCGTCGTGCTCTTCAAACAGCCGATTCCGGCCGCCGACGCCGACGGCAACCCCGTATTCATCATGGTTACCTTCGAGGCGGCGAGCGCCGCGGAGCAACGCCTCGTGGCGGGCGCCCGGGCTGCACTCGATGTGCGCCAGCTCGTTGGGGACGGGCTGCACCTCGACTCGATGCGCATCGGTGTGACCGCGGTCAGCGCCGAGCAGGCCATTAATCCGTACCGGCTCATCGGTGGGGACGTGCGCGTCTTCCGCCTCGGCGCGCTCGACATCGGCGGCGAAATCGCCTACTCGCAGCGAGGCGATTCCACGGGGCTCGCGACATCGGCGAAGGCGAGTTACAGCCTGCTCAACGGGGCGTTGACGATTGGCGGGAGCTACATGCACATCGCCCGCGAGTTCTCGAACCCGTCCAACGTCGCGCTGCAACCCGGCCTGACGGAGGCGAGCCTCCAGACCGGTCTCAAACTCGGCAGTACGGAGCTGCGGGCGGAGCACTCCCGCGAAGAGTTCGCACTCCAGGGCGTCGATCGCGAACACACGCGCGTCGGCTTCGTGCAGCATGTCGGTGGCGCGCTGCAGGTGGACGGCGGCGTGGCCAACGATCACGTCAGCGGGACCACCACACCGGCGAGCGACGTTACGGCCGCGGACGTCCGCGCGAAGTGGAGCGTCTCTCCCAAACTCCAGATCTGGACGGAAGCGCGGCGCCACCTCAGCCTGTCCGGCCCAGAACTCTCGCCAGAGCTGTGGGGCGTCGGCGCAACGTATCAGGTCGCGCCCACGCTGTCCTTCGAGGCCAGCGAGCGCTACGTGTCACGGCCCGACAGCCAGAAACAGTACTCCGTCTCGAGCATCGGATTGCGGGCGGACATGGGCCACGGTACGCAGGCGTGGGGCAGTTACCAGCTGACCGGTGGCATCAGCGGCGCGGGAAGTGCCGCGATCGTCGGACTCCGCAACCGCCTGCAGCTCACTCCGGATCTTGCGGTCAACGTCCTGTTCGAGCGCCGCCAGGGCGTGGGTCGCGCCTCTGTCGCTGATCCGGTGCGCGCGCTCCCCTTCTTGCAGACGGAGGGCGATTACTGGTCCGCCGGCGCGGGAGTGGAGCTGGTGCCGAAGGGGGCGCCCTACCGCTTGACGGCGCGCGGCGAGTACAAGGACGGCACGTTGCAGTCGACGCGTCTCGCCACCGTGGCCGGCGACGTGGCCTTCGCGTCATCGCTGGCGCTGCTAACGCGCCAGGAGTATTTCCAGAACGCGCTGCCCACGGTGCCCTTGTCGCGCCGCGTGTCGAGTCTTTGGGGACTGGCGCTGCGGCCCGCTCATACCGATCGGCTCAACGTGCTGGCCAAGTTTCAGTGGACCGACGACCGCAATCCGCTCGGGGGCGGTGTGCTGGTCACCCGCGGCGAGGAGCACAAGATGATCGGTGCCGCGGAGCTGATCTGGACGCCACTATCCGGCTTGGAGCTCTCGACGCGGTACGCTGTCCGCCGCACCCAGGCCGCACGGGTCTATCCTGATAGCACGCCCCAGACGTTGACCGCGTGGGCGGACTACATCGGCGGCCGAGTGAATCTCGACTTGACCCGCTGGGTCAGCCTGCGCAGCGATGGCCGGCTGCTCGTGGAACGCACGACCGGCGCAACGGCGTGGGACGGGGCCCCGGCCCTCGTGCTGCATCCCGTCGCCGCGCTGGAAATCGCGGCCGGGTACCGGTTCGGCAACCTCAGCGACCCGGATTTCTCGGTGCGGGGCGGGCATGGGGCGTTCGTGACGCTCTCGGCGGCGCTCACGGAGAAACTGTTCCCGAGCGCCGCGGCATTCTGGCGCGCGCGCTTTTAAGTCGCGCCCCTCGCGCCATCACTTGGTTCACCTGCGCACGCGCCCGCGCGCAGGCGGCGACCTGTGCCGCCGTAGGCGCGATATCCGCGCCATCCATCGCCATTGCCGCCGAAAGGGCCGCAGTGCTCGCCCGGTTGAACATGCGGGTTACTGAATCAGGCATCGTCCGCGTGTCGATAGCGGCCACCCGGGCCGCCGCCTCGTACATCTCCGTCGTCAGCGTGGCGAGCTGCCGTAATCCTGCCGTCGATGTCTTGACGCGGGGATCCAGTCGGAGCACCAGCGGCTGCGTGTACGATCGGCCGTTCACGGTGAGCCGCACGGTGTAGCGTCCCGGCGGCGCCCATGGCGCAGTCGGTGCGTGCACGCTGCGATGCGGCACCGCGCCCACGTCGAGCACCTCGCCCGCGTTCTGAGCGCTGTCACTCACGATCGGTTGATAGCGCATGTCCCACTCGAAGCGATGCATTCCCGCCGTCGCCGAGGGGCGCGTCCGCGGGGCCGGCCAATAGAGCGGCAGCCCACAGTCAGGGGCTGTCGGCTTTTTCTGGCAAATGCGGACATAAGCGGCCGAATCGCGCGCGGGGTCGGGCGTGAGTATCGAGTCGTCGCTCGCGTAGGTGCGCACGGCCTTATTCCTCGCGTCCAGGATCTCGAGTGTCACACGGCCCGACGCATCCGCAGGCAGGAAGTAGTCGAGGACCGCGCCTGGCGGCGGATTTTCCCCCGCCGGCAACTCCGGCGGCCACGGCGTCGGCTCGTTCGTGCCGAATCGCACACGGATGGCGGTCTGCGGCTTCACGAGGAAGACTCCGCCAGGAACAATGGGCTTGGCCAAGTGCCGCAGCGGACTCAGGTTGTCGAGGATCCAGAAGCCCCGCCCGTGCGTCCCGGCGATCAGATCGGCACAGAGGCACGTGCTGTCGTCTTTCACTTCGATGTCGCGCACCGAGATCGCCGGCATGTTGAGGCGCAGCGATTGCCAGTGATCCCCGTCATCGAAGGACACCCAGACTTGTGTGTCCGTCGCGCCATAGAGCAGACCGGGCTGGCGAGGGTCCTCGCGGATGGAGTTGGCGACCGCGCCCGGTGCGATCCCGTTGTCGATCTCCGCCCACGTGCGACCGCCGTCGTGCGTGCGCCAGAAATGCGGTTGCATGTCGTCGATCCGCAACGTGTTCGCGGCAGCATAGGCGGTGCGGGTGTCGAAGTGGCCGGCCTCGATGTTGAAGATGCGCGTCCACGGCTTGATCACCGCCGGCGTCACGTTCCTCCACGTCGCACCACCGTCTACCGTCGTCTGGATGTTGCCGTCGTCGGTGCCGGCCCAGATCACCTTGAGACTGCGCGGGGATGGCGACAGCGCCGTGATCGCCCCGCGCGGAGTCGGTGTGACGCCGCGCGCGTATTTCCCGGCGCTCGTTGGGATCGCCCACGTTTGGCGAGCGAGATCGGGGCTGATGCGGGTCCACGTGCGCGCGTGATCGGTCGAGCGCCACACCACGTTGGACGCATAGTACAGCACGTCGGGACGCAGGGGTGACCAGATGAGGGGCATCGTGCGCACGTTGCGGCCGTACTTGTCGCCGCGCGCGGCGGAGTCGGGCCCGACGGGCGTCGTCTGGCCGGTGCGGCGATCGTAGCGCGATACGTTCCTGCGCGCGCTGCCGAACACGACGTCGGGATCGCGCGGGTCCGGCGCGGCGATGCCGTATTCCTGGATGTTCGCCGGGTGCCAATCGTGGAACGTGATTTCGCCATCGTCGGAGCGGCTGGCAACGCATAGGGAGCCCGAGTCCTGCTGGCCGCTGCACAGCCGGTACGGAAACGCATTGTCGGCGGTCACGTGATAGACCGCGGCGGTCGATTGGTTATACCAGTTGCTCCAGGACGCCCCACGATTGCCGGAGATCACTGCGCCCTGATCAGAGACCACGAGGATGAGATTCGGATCGTTCGGGTCGATCCAGACTCTTTGGTAATCGTCACCACCCGGTGAGCCACGCACGGCCGACCAGCTCGCGCCGCCGTCCTCCGTCCGCCACATCACAATCGACGCGCTGTACACGACGTTCTCGTCTTTCGGATCGATGGCGATCGTCGGCACGTCGCCACCGCCGATGCGTGTCAGTGGCCGCCCGTCCGTCGTGGCCGTCGAGTCGCCCTGCCCGTTGGGCGCGCGCGTACGCAGCGTCCAATGCGCGCCGCCGTCGCTGGACTTATAGAACTGCACCGGCCCAGACCCGCCCGCCGGATTGACCGAGGCGGCCATCGCGTAGAGCACCCGCGGATTGCTGGGCGCGATCGCGATGTTGGCCTCCAGCACGTTCGGTAACCCTTCAGTCAGATGAGTCCACGTGGTTCCGCCGTCGATGGACTTGTAAACCCCGCCCGCCCCCGGATCAGTCGAGTCGGGACCGAATGTGTTCGCTTCCCAGAACGTTTGTTGCTGCTGCCACAGCGCCGCGTAGACCGTGCTCGGGTTGCTGGGATCAATGCGCACGTCGTTACCGCTCGTGTACTCGTCCTTGTAGAGCACGCGCTCGAACGTGCGGCCGCCGTCCGTCGACCGGTAAATGCCGCGCTCGGCATTCGGGCCGTAAGGGTGGCCGAGTGCGGCGACAAAGAGGCGATCGGGGTTGGTGGGGTCGACGTCGACCATCGCGATCATCAGCGTCGAATCGAGACCCAAGTGCGTCCAGGTGCGGCCGGCATCCGTCGATTTGTAGACGCCGTTGCCCGTCGCAAGGTCGGGACGGATGATGCCGGCGCCAGTACCGACGTAGATGATGTTGGGATTGGACGGCGCGACCGCGATCGCACCGATCGAGCCGGTCGCTTCCCGATCGAAGAGCGGCTCCCAGTTGGAGCCGTAGTCGCTCGAGCGCCACAGGCCGCCGTTGTCGAAGCCGATGTACAGGACGGTCGGATGCCCGGACGCGCCGCTCGAAGCGCGTGCGCGGCCTGCACGCGCGGGACCGATCGAGCGCCAGCGCAGCGCGGAGCGGACGTCTGGCGATTGTGCCATGGCGGTCGACCAGACCGCGGCGAAGCCGAGAATGACGGATGAGATTCGCATGGGCGGAGTATGCAGCCTCCGAGAAGAGCGTGCTACTCCGCCCGACCGTTCATTAGCGCACTACGATCGTTCCCGTCATCGCACTGCCGTGCACGGCGCAGTCGTACTGATAGACTCCGGCCGTATCGAACGTGACCGCGTAGGTGCCGCTCGACTTCACCGCGCTGCTCGCGAATATCGCGGACCCCACCGAGCGCACGCTGTGCCCGGCGTAGGCGCCAGAATTCGGATCCCACGTCCACGTCGCCGTCCCGCCGACCGCGATGGTATCCACGGCCGGATTGCGGCTGCCGTTGTGAGCACTCGTGAACTGAATGGCAGCGCCGACGGCGATAGATCCGACGGCGCCTCCACCTCCACCCCCACCCGCGCCCCCACCGACGCCCGTGCTGTAGCTGCTGCCGCTACAGCCCGCCAAAGAGGCAAGTGTGATGAGAGCGATTACCGCATTGTGTACGCGCATGGGATTCTCCTCAACTTGCCAGTTTGCGGGAGCGTGATTGCTCCCAATTGACAAACAGAAACCCGCCGGGCGCGTCGAACTTCGGCTCGCCTGGTCCGGGAAGGATCTGCAGCTGCAGCTCGTCGATTTTGTTCTTTGAGCAATCCCAGCAGGCGATTGCGAAATCGCCGTCACGCCGCGTGTGCGACAACAGCATGACGTGCACCATCGCGTTGTCGGTTACGAGCGCGCCGTTCCTGTAGAGGTGACCGAACGCCCACAGCGCGACGGCACTGTTGATCGTGGGGACCAGCGGCGTGTGCACTTGCGTGACGCCGTGGTAGTAGAGCCCGAAGATCACACCGCCGAATCGTGGGTGATGCGGCACGTCCTTCGTCTGTACGCGGTCGAGCACGAGGTTCCAGCGGGCGCCGTCCTGCGTGGCGAACTCCGCAACGCCGTCCACCGAATCGCGCACCGCGCCCTTGTCCCACGCGGTGAACGTGAAGGTGCCGGAGGCCGGCGCGACGTTGTTCGAGTACGGGCCATTTTTGACTTGCGACTCGAGTCCCTCGCGCTCATCGCCGAACGCCTGAAGGATCGGCGCGGCGCTGTCAGGAAATGGAAAGGGTCCCGGCAGGATCTGAATGACGGGCCCACCGCCAGTCACCTTGATCGCCGGCGCGGTCGCCTCCATCGCGTGCGCTTCGTGCATCGCCGTGCTGCTATAACCCGAAGACATCGCGTCACCGTGCTCGGCGCCTCCTTCGACCTTCAGGCGTGTGTCCATGCCGAGCTTCTTGTGCGAGTCCTCGCCGACCGGGCAATACACCTCGTAGGTCCCGGGTTTGAGCGTCAGCGTCAGCGTCGCGTGTGCGCCCGGTTGGATGACCTCCGTTTCCTGCTCGATCCCTTCGCCCTCGACTTCGAGCGCGTGTGGGATGCTGCCCGCGTTCGTGACGGTGAACGTCACAACGCCGGGAGCGATACGGCGTTCGGAGAGCTCGACCTTCCACTCGGAGAGTGTGGCAGTTACGGTCACTGGATGGGGCTCGCCTACGAGCGCAATGGCGGTAAGCATCGAGCTCGCGAGGTTTCTGAACGGAACAGCAAGAGCGTGCGTCATACGGGATCTTCCTCCGGCAAGAGTGTGTTCACAGCCTGTTCAATGCCGGAGACCGCACGCCACGCGAGCTTATTCCGCCGGGAATAAACTCGATGGCGGCGAAGTCCTCTTCCGAAGGGGAACGGTTGGACTCACACGAGCTGGAGCGGTTCGAAACGGTCGTGCTGCCGCATCTCGACGCCGCGTACACGCTGGCGCGCTATCTGACGCGGAATGATCACGACGCCGAAGACGTCGTGCAGGACGCCTATCTACGCGCGCTCAAGTATTTCGGTGGATTTCGGGGTGAGGAGAGCAGCGCGCGCGCGTGGGTGCTCGCGATCGTCCGCAACACCGCCTACACCTGGCGGCGCCGGCAGCACTCGGACACCCTGGGCACAGAGTTCAACGAGGAGCTGCACAGCGATACGGTCGCGGACGAGCACCCCGAAGCGACGCTGCTCAAGCGGGATGCCGGAGAATCGTTGACCCGCGCGCTCGACCAGCTCCCGATCGAGTTCCGCGAAGTCATCGTCCTGCGCGAGCTCGAGGGGCTGTCGTATAAGGAAATCAGCGACGTCGCCGGCGTGCCGGTCGGTACCGTGATGTCACGACTGTCCCGAGCCCGCCAGCGATTGCAGGAAGCGCTGTGCGCCGCAGAGGAGTGTTGATATGAGTCACCCGAACTTCGAATCGCAATTGGACGCCTACCTCGACGGCGAGCTCGCCGCGGTCGACGCGCGCGAGCTGGAAGCGCACGTCGCGCAATGTCGGGAGTGCATGGAGTTTCGCGACCGCCGTCTCGCGCTGCGTGCGGCGATCAACGCCCGCGTACCGACGTTCCAGGCGTCGGATGTCCTGCGCCAACGCGTGCGGGCAGCTATGCGCAAACCATCGATGTTCGGCTCCCGCCCCCGCCCCCCCCGCCCCCCCCGCCCCTGGCGCTCGCTGGCAATCGCGGCATCACTCGCGGTCGTGGCACTGGGGACGTGGCAGCTCGCGGCCCGTCGCTCGGCGGGCGAGGCGCTCGCGGGCGACGTCTTCACGAGCCACGTCCGCTCGCTGATGCCCGGGGGGGGACACCTGACCGACGTGCTGTCATCGGATCAGCATACGGTGAAGCCCTGGTTTAATGGCAAGCTGGATTATTCGCCGCCCGTGTACGATTTCGCCGGGCGTGGCTATCCCCTGATCGGCGGCCGGCTCGACTATGTCGGTGGCAGACCCGTCGCAGCGCTCGTATACGGTCGGCGCCAACACGTGATCAATGTGGTCTTGTGGCCATCGGCGCGGGGTGGAGACCTGGGACCGACAACGCAAACGCGCCAAGGCTACCACCTGCTGCACTGGAACACGCCCGCCTATGCGTATTGGGTCGTGTCCGATCTCGGCCTGACGGAGCTGCGTGAGTTCTCGCGGCTCTTGCAGCAGGCGGATTCGGCTGCGCCGTAATGCTTGACTTTTCTTGACCTTCTATCGATTGTTCAGCCGAGCGAACAAGCCAGTGACCGATTACGAGGACCTGGGGCAACGTCTCCGGTCCTCGATTTTTTTGGCGTGGCCTCGCTCACCGGCGCCGGAAACACAGTTCGCGGCGCACCCCAGGGTGACGACGCGCGACGCCGGGAACAGTTAGTGAACAGGAGTTTCATCAGATGGCACGTATCACCGGTACCGTGAAGTGGTTCAACGACGCGAAGGGGTTCGGTTTCATCACGCCCGAGAACGGCGAGAAGGACTGCTTCGTGCACCACACCGCGATTCAGGCACAGGGATTCAAGTCCCTGGCCGAAGGCGAGCGCGTCGAGTTCGAAGTCGTGCAGGGCGCGAAAGGCCCGGCGGCGCAGAACGTCGTCAAGCTGTAACCACCGCGGTACAGCAGGAAGACGGCGCTCTCTACACAGAGGGCGCCGTTGTCTTTTGTTCAAGTTTGGGAATGGTCAACTCGTGATGTCGCAGCGAACCGGCGCGGCGGGTGCTGAGTGTGTCAGTGCGCCGATCGCGATCAGGGACGCACCCGCGTCGGCGTACGCGCGGGCGCCATCGGCGGTGATGCCGCCCGAGGCCTGGATGGTGACGCCGCGGCCGGCGCGCTGAGCCCAGGCGACAATCCGCTCGGGCGGCTGGTTGTCCACGAGCAGATGCGTGACCCCAGCGGCAAGGGCTGCCTCGAGTTGCGCGTCGGATTCCACTTCGACGATCACCGGAACCCCTCGCGGTACGGCGCGCAACGCGTCCCTGAGCGAGCCGCCATCGCGCGCCAGCAGCGCCCAGTGATTGTCCTTCCAGAGGACGGCATCGGCGAGCGACGCGCGGTTGTCGACGCCGCCACCGATGCGCACCGCATACAGCTCGAGGTCGCGGATACCGGGAGTCGTCTTACGCGTGTGCGTGATCCGGGCTGGCGTGCCCTGCACCGCATCCACCGCGCGCCGCGTCAGCGTCGCAATGCCAGAGAGTCGCTGCACGAAGTTTAGCGCGACACGCTCGCCCGCGAGCACGGCGGCCGCGGCACCGCGGACCACGGCGATCGTGGCGCCTGTATTGGTCCACGCCCCTTCGGAGAGGCAGGGCGTCATCGCGGCGGCCGCGTCGATCTCCCGAAAGACCGTCGTGAGGATGGGAACGCCGGCGACTACGAAGGCACCTTCCGCCACAAAGCGAGCTTCCACACGGCGGCTGGCGGCGGTGCCCAGCAAGCGCGTCGTGATATCATTGTCGGCTCGGTCCTCGGCGAGCGCCCGTTGCACCGCGTGCAGCCCGAAGGGGAGTGGCTCAGCCAATCGCGAGCATCCGCTCGATAGCGCGTCGCGCGCGAAACGCGGTGTCGGGCGCGACCGTCACGTCGTATTTCAGGTCGCGGAGCGCGTCGCGCAAGTTCTCCAGCGTGATCTGCTTCATGTAGCGACATTCGGCCGACTCGCGGGCCGCGATGAATTCCTTTCCGGGATTCTCGCGCCGCAACCGATGCAGCACGCCGGTTTCCGTGGCCACCACGAAGCGTCGGGCAGGGGAAACACGAGCGCGTCGCATCATCTGCTCGGTCGATACGATCTGCACCCGCCCCGCCGCGATCTCACCCTCGGTCTCCGCGTAGTACATCGCGCTCGTGACACAGCCGCACTCCGGGTGCACGAGAAACTCCGCGTCGGGGTTCTCGATGCGCCGCTGCTCGAGCGTCTCGCGCGTAAGTCCAGCGTGCACGTGGCACTCGCCGAGCCATACATCGAGCGGTCGGCCCGTCACTTTGCGCAGGTAATTGCCGAGGAAGAAGTCGGGAAGGAAGAGTACGGGAACGCTGGGCGGCAACGCGTTGATCACGGCGACGGCATTCCCCGACGTGCAGCAGTAGTCGGCCTCCGCTTTCACCGCGGCCGCGGTATTTATGTAAGCGACGACGAGGCCTTCAGGGTGAGTGGCGCGCCAGGCGCGCACGTCGGCAGCCTGGATCGTGCTGGCGAGCGAGCAACCGGCGGTGGGATCGGGAATCAAAATGCGCTTGTCCGGATTCGCGATCGCGGCCGTCTCAGCCATGAAGTGCACGCCGCAAATCACGAGGATGGGGGCATCGAGCTCCGTGGCACGACGAGCCATGGCGAGCGAGTCGGCGACGACGTCGGCAATGTCCTGGATTTCGGGCCGCTGGTAGTTATGCGCGAGAATGGCGGCGCGGCGTTGCGTACGCAGCTCGTTGATTTCGGCAACGAGATCCCGAGTGATCAAAAGATGCAGTTCCCGGTAGTCACTCAGCGAGGATCTGATGTACCGTCGCGACCGCGATCGAGCCTTCGCCAACAGCCGACGCGACACGCTTGGTGCTCCCGCTACGCACATCGCCTACCGCGAGCACCCCAGGCGAGCTCGTCTCCAGCAGATGGGGCGGGCGACGCAGCGGCCACTTCGCGGCCGACAGCTCGTCCGGGGTCAGCGCCGATCCCGTCTTGATGAACCCCTTCGCATCGAGCGCCAGGCATCCGGCGAGCCACTTCGTGCTCGGCTCCGCTCCGGTCATGGTGAAGACGTGCCGGATGTTCTGTTGCTCCACGGGCCCGCCCCGCCCGGTACGCCACGCGACGTGCTCCAGATGACCGTTTCCTTCGAGGCCCACGATCTCCGTGCGCTTATGGAGCTCGATCCGCGGATGGGCTTCGATGCGACTGATCAGGTAACGGGACATCGTCTGCGACAAACCGTCCGATCGAATCAGCATGTGCACGCGCTTCGCGGACTCCGCCAGGAACACCGCCGCCTGACCCGCCGAGTTCGCGCCGCCCACGATGGCGATCTCCTCGCCGGTGCAGAGCTGTGCTTCCATGGGCGTCGCGGCGTAGTAGACGCCCGCGCCTTCGAACCGTGAGAGGTTATCGAGCGCGAGGCGCCGGTATTCGACGCCGCTCGCGATGATGATCGCGCGCGTGAGCAGCGGATCGCCTTCTCCGTCGCCAAGCAGGACGCGGTAGGGCTTCTTGTCGCAGTCGAGCCGGACGGCGGACTTGGCGATCAGGATCTTTGCTCCAAATTTTTGGGCCTGATCGTACGCCCGAGCCGCCAGCTCGTGTCCCGAAATGCCGAGCGGGAAGCCCAGATAGTTTTCGATGCGCGAGCTCGTCCCCGCCTGACCGCCGGGTGCGTTTGCTTCGATCATCACGACGTTCAGGCCTTCCGATGCGGCATACACGGCGGCGCCGAGTCCCGCCGGCCCGGCCCCGATGATGACGACATCGCAGATCGCCGTCCGATCGATAGTGGGATTCAGGCCAAGGCAGTCGGCCACCTGTTGAATCGTGGGATTGCGCAGCACGATGCTGCCGCGGCAGATCACGAC